>ERZ772904.140-NODE-140-length-22350-cov-7.23077_pt1 | contig 22350 bp, 17 predicted proteins | sample MGYA00512122_ERZ772904 | MGnify/ENA primary metagenome ERZ772904 (study PRJEB29015, sample SAMEA2738104) | human oral metagenome | biome: human oral; feature: human-associated habitat; material: saliva | place: China | collected 2269 ... | reverse complement strand
GGGCAGTTTTGCGTCCAAAATGCTTCCAATCCTTCGTTGACTTTTTCTACATCTGCTTCGGTACCCATGAGCTCGAACTTGAAGAGAACGGGTACGTTGCACTTCTTCGCGACGATATCTGCCGCGATACCGAAGAGCGGACCAAAGTTAGTGTTGCCGGATCCAATCACACCGAGCATGTTCGCACGATTCTGATCCACGTTCAGGAACTTTACCACCTGCGGGGGAACATTGCCTGCGCCTTCGGGCTTGCCGTAGGTGGGAACGATCAGCACGAAGGGCTCATCGAGCACCAGGGTGTCTTCGCCGGTGCGCAGGGGCAGGCGGAGACGGCGAGCACGAAGCTTCTCCACGAACTTGTGGGTGTTGCCGGAGATGGAGGAGAAATACACGACGAGTGGCGCGGATGCGTCCGTCAGAGCCTCGGTCGCTCGACCCTCAGAGGAGTTACGCGCATCCATGAGAATCTTGCGGATTTCTGCGTGTTCATCTGCGGGGTTGGGCGTGAGGACGGTACTCAACGTGAGCTCCTTACTTCGTATGTGCCGGTATGGCTGTGTGACGCCGATTCCGTTTATGTGGGTTTCGGCTGGATTTACGCTTCCAAAGCGTTGATCTTATCGGGGCGGAAACCGGACCAGTGCTCCTCGCCTGCGATGACGACGGGGGCCTGCAGGTAGCCGAGGGACTTAACCATCTCAAGGGCCTGAGTGTCTTCGGTGATATCAATCTTGGTGTAGCTGATACCCTTCGCGTCGAGGGCGCGGTAGGTCATGTTGCACTGAACGCACTGGGGCTTGGTGTACACGGTCACTACCATGAGAGTGCCTCATACTTTCTCCCGCTCAGGCGGGGCTTATCTTGTGAATGATTCTGGCGTGTTTTCCTAGGGGCTCCACCGTCGTACCTCTACCCTGCCGGGGCGGTGCCGCCCGTCGTGCGGGGGCGGATCTGCTACCTCGCGGTTCTGCGGGGAGGGCCCCGAGGGGCCTAAGCGGTGGAACCGAGTATTAATACTACATCTAGTGCCAAGAAATTTCTGCACCACAAGATGATGTGGTGCGCGGGTCGTGTTTCGTTCGATAAACCCACAGCCGAACCCACTTAATGGGATGCCTCGCGGGCTTATCCACACCCGCCCGGTGGTGGAGTTCGCCGGATTTTCGGGGACCTCGCGGGGTTATCCACAGGTGGGGTTTAAGTTGGGCGGCATTTTGGTTGGCCCTCCCCGCTCGTTTCTTAGGGTGCTTTTAACCCCTATGACGTTTTAAGACGTCCGGGGCCGTATCCCTCGGGCTTGATTTAAGCGCAGGTTTAACACTCGCCCATCATGACGCGGAACGACGGGGTTTTAAAGACGAACAGGTTTTCTTAATGAGCCCTTAACCCGGGGGCTGACCGCGACGAAGGGGTGTGATTAAAGCTGTACAAAAGATTTTTAATTCTTCGCGACTGGCCGGTGTGTCGTTGGTTTAAGTTGGTTAAGCCTTAAACACCCCACAACCCCGATGGACGAACCGGAATCTTCGGGGCGGGTTTCAGAGCAGGTTTGAGGTCCCACCGAGCCTCGCACGCGGCGAAGGCCGACCACCCGTGCTGGGGTGGCCGGCCTTCACCGCATATACGCGTATATAGGGTATGCGTGGGCGCAAAAGCGCGCAGCTGAGAACGTCTAGAAGTCGATGATGCCCAGATCGCGTAGCTTCTTGCTGAGCGTCACGCCGTCCGTGGCTTCAATCCACAGGGGCGAGCGCATCATCTGCTCGGCGCGGTGGTCGCTCCACACGCGGCCCGAGGCGAGCACAGACTCCCCCACCGTCAGGTTACGAATCACGATGGCCGCCACGTTGTCCGGGTAGCGCACCGCGAAGCCGTTGTAGATGTACGGGTCGCGCTGCCCGTCGTCACCAACCAGGATCCACTTCATCTGCGGGAACTCCTCGACGAGGCGCTGCAGGGAATCCACCTTGTGCTTGGTGCCGGACCGGAACCAGCGGTCGGGGGTCGGCCCCCAGTCGGTAAGCAGGAACGTGCCGCGCGGGTAGCCATTACGGCTCAGGAATCGGCGCAGGGTCGGGGTAATGTTCCACGCGCCGGTGGACAGGTACATGAACGGCGCGTTTGGCTCACTACGGCGAATACGGTCGGTCATGACGGCCATGCCGGGGGTCGGGATGCGCGCGTGCTCGTCGAGCACGAAGGAGTTCCATGCGGCCACGAGGGGGCGCGGCAACATGGTCACCATGACGGTGTCGTCGACGTCCATGATGACGCCTAGCTTCTGCGACTCCGGCACGATGTAAACGCTGGTGGCTACGGCGCGCGATCCGGGCACGTACATGATGACCTCGTGCATGCCGGGTTCCAGGTCAATCTCAAGCTTCACGTCGAGCACGCCGCCGCGGTCGGTGTACGCCTCGTACTTGGTACCGCCGATGACGATGGTGACCGGTGCATCGGACATTGCGGTTGCGGTAAAGGCACGCCAACCTCGCATGGGATTAGCGGTGTCTTGGGTACCCTCCACGACCTGCAGGAGTCGCTCAAGGTCGACCGTGTTGTAGAGGGCTCGGGCGATGATACGAACCCAGCCCGGGTTCCCCTCGGATGCAACTCGTCCGTACCCCTCGCTGGGAACAAGAATCGGCTCGCGGCCAGCGGCGATAGCGCGCTTCTCGCGCCAGCGGTGCAGGCGGTCGGCCACGCGGTAACCGATGTTAACCGCCTCGTCAGCGGCGTCATTGACTAGGTTGCGCAATTCGTTATCCCCTCAGACTCTTACCCCACTAGTGTAACTGAGCCCGTCCCCTCACGGGCCGAGCCCAGCACGTCGATACCTTTAAATACGCGGGTGAGAACGTGACCCCGCTGTGATATGCGCATTATTTGGGGTGGCGGGGCCGTTCAGGTTCTTGTAGAACCCGCGCGGGCGTTATCCTGGAAGGTATGATCCACTCACAGCCTAACCGCCGACTTTTTGTGCTTGGCACCGCTATGCTTCCACTCATCGCAGCCTGCTCGAACAAGTCGAATAACGACTACGACAGCACGAGCGGCAACTTTACTCCCTACCAGGCCGGTAGCGATAGCCCCTCCGCTACTCCCCGACCCATAGCTACGAACTCTCCGACCCAGTCCGTCACCGGTAACCCGATTGATAAGCCGCGCGAGTGGCCCGGCGTGGGCAACGCTCTCGTGGGTGAGGGCAAGTACATCGCGTGGACGGTTGACGACGGTGCCAGCCCCGAGGCTATTCGCGGCTACGCCGAGTTCTCCAAGCGTACGAATACTCGCCTGACCTTCTTTATTAACGCCTCGTACGTGGGTTTCAAGAACAACGTTGATATTCTCCGTCCGCTGGTTCAGAGCGGGCAGATTCAGATTGCGAACCACACCTACAACCACACCGACCTAACCACCCTGGACGCCGAGGGCGTGAAGGAGGAATTGCAGCGCAACGAGGACGAGATTATGAGCATCTTCGGTGTCTCGTCTAAGCCCTACTTCCGCCCGCCGTACGGCCGTTATAACGAGGCCGTGCTGAAGGCCGCCGGTGAGATTGGCTTTACCCGCCCGGTCATGTGGAACGGCACGACCGGCGACGAGGCAAAGACCAGCGCCCGCGTGATTTACATGCGTTCGCTGCGCTACATGCTTCCGCAGCAGATTGTTCTGGGCCACCTGAATTACGAGACGATTATTCCGATTCTGGATAAGCTCAAGGGCCTGCTGGACGAGCGCGGCCTGACCCCGGTCACGATCCGCGACTATTACGGCGACGCTTCGGAGGAGGAGATTAAGGCAGCGGCTCCCAGCCCGACCGCAACCCCCGAGCCGAGCGAGACTCCCTCCGCGGAGGCAACGACCGAGGCTCCCTCGCCGACCCCCACTCCTACTCCGGCCCCGACCCCCCGGTACGAGGATGAGGTAGCAGCAAACAAGCAGGCTACGACTGCACCTGCGGCGGCAACCACTACGGCTCCGCCGGCTCGTACGACCGCCGCACCTGCGGCTACGGCTGCACCCGCGGCTACTGCCACGACCGCGCCGGCGGCTGCTCGCCGTTAGCCGCTTCGGCTATATCTTAGGTACAGTAAAAGCCCCCTCGCACCGGTTGAACCGGTGCGAGGGGGCCTTTGCATCACGACGTATCCGTATGGTGTGCGTTCCTTAGGTACGTCGTTTCTAGGCGTGACGGTGTTCGGAACGGTATGCGGCGGGCGTGGTACCTGTCCACAGGGTGAAGGCGCGCACGAAGCTATTAGCTTCAAGGTAGCCGAGCATGAACGCGATAGAGTCCATGCTCATATCCGTGGTGGAAAGGTACTGCTTGGCAAGGAGCAGACGCACATGGTTGAGCTGCTTGCGGAAGGTGGTGCCTTCCTCAGAGAGCTGCCGTTGCAGGGTTCGGGCGCTGGTGACGAGCTTGCGGGCTACGTCTTCGATGGTGTTCTCCCCTGCCGGGAGAAGTTCCACCAGGGCGGCACGCACTCGTGCTGAGGTGCTGTCCTCCACGTCCAGTTGCGAGAGCCTGCGTGAGAGCTCCGGCTCAAAGTAGGACCACATGCTCTCATTGTGGGAGATGAAGGGAATCTGCAGATCCGAGAGTTTGAAGGTGATGGCGTTGACTCCAGTCACTTCTACCGGCACACCGAGCAGCTTCTCGAGGGAGGAGCTGACCGGGTAGACGCTTTCCGCTCGAAGGGGCTGTATCTGCTCTTTGGTTGCTGAGCGGATAATGTGCAGGATAAAAGCGAGTTCGCCTTCAGCCAGGAATGTGGGGATCTGGATTCCGGGTTCATCTGCCTCAATGTAGAGGGTGCTTTCCTGCCCCAGGGTTTCGAGGCGGTAGCGAATCGGCCCGATGAGGGGCTTATGCTGAGCTAACCGTTCGATGCACCGCTGACCGTTTTGAGCGCAGTACGCCGCGAATATGGGCGGGCTGAAACGCTCAACACCGTCAGATGTTGCCAGGCGGATAGCGAAGTCCTCGGAGGGAGCCAACTGCCCTGCTGCTTCCATGAGAGCTAGATAGTCGGAGCCGGACAGGGCTGGTGTTGCACGGCTGAAGAGGTCTTCTGCCAGGCCTGCTTTGCGGAGCACTTCGCCGGGATCAATGCCGAAGGCGGTGAAGAGCTGTGAGAACTGGGCATCCAGTATGTAGGTTTTCATAGGGTGTATCTTCCCTGTATCTTTCCCGCATCTTTCCCGCGTGGCGTATGCCGCGGCGGGTGTGGTGTGGGTGCGGGTACGGTGCGGGTGCGGGGCGGTTCTTCAGATGCCGGTACGGTTGCCGGTTACTTCTTTGCGCTACCTGCAATCTGCTGGTCGTAGACGAAGTTCAGCGTTGCCTTGCGCGGCATCATCGGGGAGAGGGAAATGAGGGGCTTCTGCCATGCGACCAGGCCGGAGACAACGTTGATCTTGCCTGCAATCATGCCGTCGTAGCCGTCCTTGGCAACCTGTGCCGGGGAGACAGCGTTAGCGAAGAGCTTGGTGTCGTCCAGGCCGCCTGCTGCCGCGAAGCCGGTTGCCATAGCGCCGGGCATCAGGCAGGAGACGGTCACACCGGTGCCCTGAACCTCACGCCACAGAGCGTTGGACCAGCTGGTGATGTACGCCTTGGTAGCGTAGTAGACTGCCTGCAGCGGGCCGGGGATGGTAGCCGCGGTGGAGGAAACATTCAGGACCTTACCGGAACCGCGCTTGATCATTTCGGGCAGGAAGAGCTTGAGCAGGCGGGTGGGGGATTCGATGTTCACAGCAATCATGGACATGTCATCTTCCATGGAGCGTTCGCGGGCGAAGTCGCCCTGACCGCCGAAGCCTGCGTTGTTGATGAAGTAGTCGGGCAGGATGCCGAGCTTCTGGCACGCGTCGAAAATCTGCTGGGCGGCTGCTTCGGTGGAGAGGTCCGCGGCGATGGTGTATGCCTTCACGCCGTAGTCCTTTTCAACCTGTGCTGCCTGTGCGTCGAGCTTGCTCTGGCTACGGCCAACCAGGATGACGTCGCCGCCGGTTGCTGCGTGGATGTTGACGAATTCGGTGCCGAGGCCGCCGTAGGAACCGGTGATGAGTGCGGTTGCCATGAGATGTTCTCCTTGAAGATTAGAAACTTGTTTGTGGATTCCGCCGAGCTTTTCGGTGGTTTCCGTTGCTTTGTGGTTACAACTATACGGAGGAAAATACGCCAGTGATATAGCAATTTGCGCCAGGAATCTGCAAAACGCGCCAACTCTGCTGGCGTTTTGGCGTTGTCTCCGCCGGGGCTTCGTAACCATGCATCTTCTATAAGGGGCGGCACGCGGCAGGGCACACGGGAGAGCTTGAAGACTAGCGGCGGGAATAAACGCCGGGGAATAATCGCGGTAGCCGGGGCGTTAGGTGAGCATACAGGCGGCAGCGTGCCGCATCCGAGTATGAGAGAGGAATAGATAACATGCGTATTGATATTTGGTCCGATATTGTGTGCCCCTTCTGCTACGTGGGCAAGCGTAACCTGGAGCAGGCGCTCGCCGAGTTTGAGCACCGTGACGAGGTTGAGGTGGTGTGGCATAGTTTTGAGCTGGACCCGTCGGCTACGGAACACCCGGCTGGTTCGCTGCCGGAGATGATTGCCGATAAGTATCAGATGCCGCTGGAGCAGGCGATTGCGAGCCAGGAGTCGTTGGCGGAGCGTGCCCGCGAGGTGGGTTTGGATTTCAATTGGCGGCAGGCACGCTACGGTAACACCTTTGATGCGCACCGCGTGATTCATTATGCGGCGGAGCAGGGTTTGGCGTCGGCGGCGGAGGAGGCGTTTAAGCTGGCGTACTTTACCCAGGGCCGTTCGGTGCAGGATCACGAGTCGATTCTGGATATTGCTTCTGAAATTGGCCTGGATACTGCCGAGGTTGAGGCGGTGTTGAAGAGCGACCGTTACGCGGCGGATGTGCGTGCCGATGAGCAGTTGGCGCGCCAGCTGGGCATTAATGGTGTGCCGTTCTTCTTGATTGAATCGAAGTGGGCGGTCAGTGGTGCGCAGCCTGCGGAAATACTGGTGCAGGCACTGCGTCAGGTGTGGGAGGAGACTCACCGCGTTGAGTTCCTGAACCCGCTGGCGGGAGCGACTGGTGACGCGGCAGGTAACAATGCTGCGGAGGCGGGTCCGTCCTGCGATATGAACGGCAACTGCTCCTAGCATCGGTTCTGGGCAACGGTTCTGGCTAGTGCTGCCCGCTAGAGCTATCCCAGCGGGGGCGCTACTCCCCCAGCGCCCCTAACTAATGCAGACACCTTAATAGAGCGAAGCCCCCTCGTACTATTTTGAAAAGCCTCCCATTTCCTGGACTTCAATTTCGATGTCCAAGAAACGGGAGGCAGTTCACTAGTACGAGGGGGCTTCTTACTTTTTAGCGCTTCCAGGGCATGTTGTCCCAGAACTGTCCCATCTTAGATTTGGGTGGCGTGAGCTTGCTCCTGTGAGTCTTAGCTTCAGAAGCCTGCTCATGAGCTTCTTCGTCCGCAGTTATCTCAGGGCTTGATTGTTCCAGCTTGGCCTTGAGCTTGCTCTGCGGAGTTCGAAGACGTGACGGACGTTCCTCGGGTTCCTCGTCAACGTAGTACCCGTACTGCGTTGAGCTGAAGAGGTTCGATTCGCGGAATTCGTTAACCGGCACGAAGAACGGCTGAGATCCCGTAGGTTCCTGATCATCAGATTCCTCAGTATCAGGTTCCTCAGGTTCGATATCTGCAGCAACCTCGAGATTTGCTGACTCTTCCTCCTCTTCAGACTCCTCATCAGAGAAATCTTCGTAGTAGCTTTCGTCGTACTCATCAACCTCGGTATCAAAGTCTTCTGAGTCTTCCAACTCTTCAACCTCTACATCTTCTGACTCGTAGTCTTCTACAGCTTCGGATTCAGAATCCCAGGTATCTTCATACTGTTCTTCTTCAATATCCTCCTGCAGTTTGAAAGCCTCGATAACCTCGTTCTTGATGGTCTCAAGGAGTGCGCACATATCCTCATACGACTTGTGCTGCACCATCTCAACACCCATACGGACCGTGAGCTCTTCCGCAATTTTACGTTTGAGCCTACGAGCAGAGACTCCCCTCTCCAAACCATATTCGCTGGGTGCGCCCACAGAGTTTAGGGTTCGAGCGAGAGCCAACGCCAAATTACGGTTCGTCGAGATAGAGGTTCGGTCCAGAATCTGGTTGAGGTCATCTTCCGTGAGGTAGCCTCCCTCATCCATAACCTCACCCAGGAGATCATAAGTCAGCCAGGTGCGACGTAGGACGTGGCGGCGCAGGTTACCGATATGTCGGTCCGTATTTGACGGGGCAAAACGCGCAAAAGCAGCTACTGGAAGAACCCGCAAACCGATAAACTGCCATACCTCAATAGATTCAGCTTCACCACGAATCATATGCAGATTCTTGTGCAGAGCTTTACCGACACGGTGAGAGTACTCGTACTTCCACTTATCCCGATCATCAGAAAAAGCTTTAAGACTATCGAGTTCCTCATCGATGATTCTGCGGAGTTTATCCAGAGTCGGCATTGGAATTTCGTTTCCGCCGATATTGAGAATCTCTAGATTCGTGTCGATTGCTCCACAATCTACATTGTGTAGCGGAACTCCAGAGTTTTTCCATTCCTGCAACTCTATACCCGCTAGAAAATCTTCCAGGCGGTAGTAAAGATACTGTTCTTCCTGCTCTGCAGGCGCCTGAATAGTCTCAGGGCTAGTATCCTGCTGGGCAGGCTCCACGTTCTGCTGAACCATACCTACTTCCATCCCTTCTGCATGTACCCGGTAATACCATCGATTTTGCTCTGCACAGAATTCCAATCCCTTTTCAGTGCATCAATAAGTTCCGGAATCGTCATTGAGAAATTTTCTTTAATAATCCTCTGGGTGACGATTTGGAACTCTTCGCAATTTCCTTCAGTGAGTTCTTTCTGTGACGTATACAAAGAAGTCTCGTTCAGATGAGAAATATAGATCTCTCGAACAAGAGTTGCCAGGAAATCTCGAGAAATAGCGGGTTCTAGGATTTCATAGTCCTTTTCATCTCCTCGCACCAAAGCCTTACAAACCGGGTGTTTTGTATTCACAAATACTCGCACGCATCGTGAATACAGTGCTTCCGGGTCGCTAGCGTCGCATCTTACAACCCATGGCGCGTTTTTATCCCACTCTTGCACTCGAGAAAAATCAAGCTGCGAGAACGGCATACCAGCACCCTTGGCACTCAAAGACAAGCTGTCCTCTTGCACAGCGATATAGGCGGTTTCATCGGTGTTATATCCATCGATATTTAGGGCACCCGCCAACAGAGCTGCTCGGAGCTTCAGTTCTCCCGCAACCTTACGTCCAGGAATCCTGGCGCTAACAACCGCGACAAATGATTCCGAATCGAGCTGAATATCTCGGCTCTCTTCAATGACGCTCCAGTGGGTCGGTCGACACTGGACTTCACAAATCAGTCGAGGCAGAGAGTCCTCATTACCCAGTACTCGACGAATTCCTTCAAGACGTACTTTGACGGAAATTGAGAGTTCCAAATCAGTATCGTAATCCCAGTTGGAGGGCAACTCATCCGGGTCAACAATTTCGCCGTTCTGAGTACGAATATCCCATTCGCCCCATTCCACTTCGTTCGGGAAAAGGGTGAGATGAGGATATGCCTTTACGCGCTTACCTGCCATAGCTATTAGCCCTCCACCTCAAAAATATAGGTCTTACCCTTACGCAGCGTGATGACCACAGATCCCTGGTTATCCTCGGAATCTTCAGGTCCGTCCCACTGCACATAAATATGCCCTACCTTTTGGGTGTCGTTAGCATCAGGGCCCCAGCCTTCGTTCCAAGAAGGCTCAAGGTCGTGAGAGTCCGTGTACTCCAGAGTCTTTTCCTCACCGGTTGCGATAGAGACCTTGATGCCGACGCGCTGACCAGCCTTCCAAGCGCTACTGCAGGAGAAGCTAATGAGATACTGCACGTAATCGGAATTCTGAGGGTGTACACCAGTCATTGCTGCAGAATCAATCGATACCGAGGCACGCCGAACAACGCCCCCGGGGCGTTTTTTATTCTTGCTTTCGTCCTCATCCGTCAACTCAGTAATGACACCACCTCCGGCGGACATAATCGGGTTGAACCGAGCAAGCTTCTGAGAAATCTTCGACAAAGAACCCAACGAACCGCTATCGCGCTTAGTATCCTTCGACTCAAACAGACTCTTCAGACTCTTAGTGATATTCGAAGCAGCATAAACAACAATGTTCTTATGCTTAGCATTTTCGAGAGAGCTTGGATTCCATTCGTCATGGGCCGGAGGCTCAGCCTCTCGGAAGGCAACGTCCGTTTCAAGGTTGGGCTTGAACACGCCGTACCAGGTAGCCTTTGAATCATCCAGATCATTCACCTTTCGGTACTGGACAACCAATTCGGCCTCATTACGCATCAAACATACGGTATTTTGCGGATAGATGGACCTTTCAGCATTAATATCGTAGGTACCCCGAGCAACCCTTAAATATCCAATATTGTAGGAATCCCTTGTACGCTTAAAAACAAAGCTCTTATAGTAGAAAACACCGTCAAATGACTCAGAATCAATATTCTCTTTTTTGAGCCTGACCATTTCACGAACATCAATAAGAGCTGAGCACAGCTGCTCAATTCCCTTATATTCAGGCTTATTCTTAAGGTCCTGAATTAAGACAGGATCATTGTTAATCCTGATATCCATAGACCTATTTCCATCTTCAACATCCAATTTAGGCCAAAGATGGTACATCACGATATTTCGAATCTTTTCGTGGGAACGGTCAATAATTCGACCCGGGTCATCCAGAATCTTACCTTCATCGTCTGATACTTCCATAAGCTCTGCAGGCTTTGCATCAACGATAAGAATTGAAGTGCCAGTTTCTCCGTCATTAAAGTGACGAGAGAAAATAGCCTCGCCCAGTCGACGAGCAGGCTCTCCCGTCAACGGGAGAATGTTACCCGTTCCCTTAACTGTGGGCCCCTCATATCCCCACCAATGACGACCAGTGTAGTTTCGACCGCCATACGTATATTCTTTGCCGAGAGCGACAGCAATAAGTCGGTAATCAATCTCGCCAGTTTTGGTCTTAAAGGCAGACCAATAAATAACGGACTGAGACTCGCTCATATTGAAAGCAGCCGTTTTACCGAAGCCGTATGAGCCACCGTTACCTTGACCCTTGTTATCGCTACCAAGGTTCATCGTGAGGTTAACGAAGTTCTGGCTCTCCCCTTCCTCAACAGCTTCGTCGGGGCGCTCCGGACCGTCAAGACCGACGGTGCCACGGTCCCAGAACTCCAAGAAGTAAACATCGCCGCGGTTAAAAGTCTGGTCTATGCCGGTGTACTTGCTGTGAATCTCAAAACCAGCTGCAAATACCTCATTCCTCAGGGTATTCAGCACACCCTGATTGGCGTGCCGAACCAGGCAGCCGAACTCCGGCATGTGCCCTTCGAGGCGTGCATCCCACGAGTTCTGAGCCATCTCACGGGTCACCAGAGCAAGCGGGCTCAGATTGGGACGGCCCAGGGTACGCAAGGCACCTCGAGCAGATATCGAACCAGTGTTTTTAGGAAGGGGGAACCAGTTAAGGCTCACGATATTATCTCCTTGCCCTGTAGAAGTTGTGGGCACTATTGAATCGTAGGGTGTGTTATTGAGGGTATAAAGCTTCGGGGTGGCATTATCCGGTGAAATGCCACCCCGAAACCTATACCCATTTATGGGCACTGAAGAAGTTACCTGAGGTTACTCGCTCTTGTAGTCGCCTTCATCATCGCTGTCAGCTGCTGCCAGAATCGAGCTGTTCTCATCCAGTTCTTCCTCGTCGAGATGCAGGTCTTCAACCGAATTAGGAACAACCGAAATGAAGTTACCGTAGTTGGAGCCTGCCACCTGAGGAAGCACAACCGCATGCAAGACAACCGGTGCCGCTGCGTCAAGATCACGACGGCGGACACCCTTCTTTGCCTGGGAATGGGGGTTAACCACGTAAATTACCAGGAGCGGGACATTACCTTCCAGGTAACGCAAACCCAACTGCGCGGCACGGCTCTTGGCTACCTTCAAAGCTTCGGTATCCGCGAACTTTCCGGCCTCAGCAAGAATCTTGAGGTCGACAATCGGGGTCTCACCAACAGCAAGAGCACCCAAATCAGCGATACCAGACTCAGAGTTAACGTACGCGCTACGGGTTGCCATACGAATATCCAGACCAGCAAAGTTCTGCTGCGGCATATCCTTCTGGGTACCGGAATAGACGACAACGTTCCAGTCCTGGTCAGCGTACTTCTCAATCCACTCAACCAGCTTCTCCGGGCCAGCCTCATAGTGCGAAGGGTGAGCCTTGAAGTCCTTGAAGTAGGACAGGACGACATCCACGGGCACGCCCGTAAAAAGATAACTACCGTTATTCTTATCGCGCAGTACCTCACGAGTACCGGAGACAGAATTGATAAGCGATTCAAATGCCTGAATATTGTGGTTCAGGACATCGACGTTCTTCTCCTCGAAACGAGTCAGCTGGTGGAGCTTACCACTGTAATCAACGCTGAGGGTCGTAGCGTGGTACATCTTGTTTCGGGTGGTAACCTGCAACGAACCAGGGTGAGTACGAATCTTCACACCAACACTCTTGGGGGTGCTACCCACAATGCGGATCTCTTCACGGATTTCATCCTCAACACCGGCAAGGTGACGATAGTCATCCTGAAGGTCCCTGGTGGTCCACAGACGAATCAAATCATCGTATCGAGGACGGAAACCGAACCAACGACCCATCTGCAGAAGAGCGTCATAGGTTTTGCTCGTCCTGAGGTAGTAGGAGCTGATGAGACCCTCGAGAGTCAAACCGCGGGCAAGGGTATTGCCACCAATAACTACATAGGTAGCCGGCGCTGCGTCGTCGTATTCCAGTCGTTCTTCCGAGGAGCCATTATCCACAACGCACTTGGTCTCGCGAATAGCCTGGCCTACAGCAAGCTTCAGCTCATCCCACGCGGGGTATGACTCATCGGGGCGGATAGCCTGCATACGAGTAACCTCTCGTTCGTACAGGTCCTGCATTGCCTCGTTCAGCTCAGGCGTATCGTAGGCCTTCTTCAGCTCGTCGATGTACTCCTTAACGACATCCGCAGCCTCGAAGTGAGTCTGTACCCTGTACGAGAAGTGAATCAGCATCGAGCTGTGCTGCTTCTTGCCCGTACGAAGGCGGCGAAGAGCAGTGGCAATCATAAACCAGTGCACTGCGTCTTTCAGACTGGGAACCATCTCCGGCTCGTACCTCTTACCGGCGCGTTCCTCCTTCGGAGTCGGAGGACGCAGGATTTCAGCTTCCCACTCATCGATATCGCGCAACGCATCAATGTTTGCACCGTCATCAAGTACACCGTCCTCATCCTCGGTAGCCCACAGGGGGGTACCAAAAATACGAGATGCACCAATGTAGCCCTTCGGGCGTTCCAAAGCGTAGATGAAATCGGAGGGATACATACCCGGATAGTGTTCGACGGTCTTTCCTTCAGGATTCTCAGGATCGTCAGAGTCTACATACTCGGTGTAGCGTTCATCATCGTTGGGGTCCATCAGGACGTTGGCGAAGGGAGTCGCGGTGTACGCTACGTAGGATCCCTGCTGAACCTGATCCCAAATTTTACGAATGCGCAGGTTAATACCGGAACATGTCTGGTCTTCCTTCGCGGTATTGGGGGTTGCCTGGTCCGACTCATCGTCGATGATAAGCACGGGAGCGTCGTCCAGCAGACCTTCTCGGTTCGCGGCTTCCATCTGCTTCAGCAGATTCTTCAGACGGCTGGGGTTCTTCTTCACCACAGCAAAAATAACGTTGTTCTTGGTGCGCAGACCCGTTAGCAGAAGATCAGCATTCGGAGAGATATCGCCCTCGATATTGGTCAGAGGGTAAACGCTCTTATCGGCGTCTTGTAGGGAGGCCACGACATCGGCATTTAGGCGTTCCTGAGTCTGGCGGCGCAGGTTGTTGTACATACCCGCCAACACAATGATGAATCGGTAACCCTCATCAACCGCCTTGGTAATAACTGCAGAGAAGTTTGCGGTCTTACCGGACTGCACGTAGCCGACAACAAGGCCCTTGTGGGTCAGATTCTTCGTAGCGGGATCGGCAAGAAGACCGACAACCTTACCGGATTCCTGGTGGACAGTCGAGGCACCCTCTTCACCAATCTTTGAAGTGAGCTTCTCGCGCAGGTACGACCAGGCGCGGGTATCAGGCTTAGCGGCGTCGTACCAGTGGTGGTAATCCTGCTTAGACGTAGCAGCCTCGTCGAATTCACCCTTGGCGTTCGCAGCCTCGCGTTCCTGAATCTTCTTGAGAGCATTCTCGTAGACGGGGGCAATCACTTCTTCAGAGATGCCCGCAACAATCAGGCCATCAATGGTCTGACGACATGCTTCTTCATACGAGATACGTCCTCTCGAAGCAGCATCATAAATCTGCTGTTCCGGCTGGGAAATTTCCTCTACCATAGTTCTCCTCATTGAAAAATAGAGATGTGAGTGATTACAGGAGCCAATGGTTAGCTTCCTCTGTGAGTTTATCACTCGTTCTCACACGTCAGCACAGGTTTTCGTCATTCCTACGAGCCGTAGTATGTACAAGCATGGCTAATCGGCTCTTTATTGCACACGCGGCGCCCTAACTATGTCCTGCCAAGCCCGTCGCTGAATCCAAGATACGGGCAAAGCTGCTAAAATTAGCGTTTTTATTTAAAATTTTCAGGTACACCTCAACATCCTGCGAGTACAACATAGGTACTTGATATTTTCTACACCGGAGAACCTTATGGCTGAGAAGCACACATCATCCTCACCCAAAACCTACAAAATGGGAGAGCTCTTCTGCGGTCCCGGCGGCATTGCCTTGGGCGCACACAACGCCGCAGATAAGGTTCCGGGCATCGAAATTGAGCACGCCTGGGCTAATGACTACGACCCCACGACTGCAGATACCTACCGCGAAAACACCCCCGGTGCGTCTGAAGAGACCGTGTACGTCGGTGATGTCCGCGAGCTTGATACCGACACCCTGCCTCCGATTGATGGCTTTGCGTTCGGTTTTCCCTGCAATGACTTCAGCCTCGTAGGAAAGCAGAAAGGCCTAGAGGGTAAATACGGTCCTCTCTATACCTATGGAATCCACGTGCTCAAGAGCCATAAACCTGAATGGTTTGTGGCGGAAAACGTGGGTGGTCTTTCTGGCGCTAATGCAGGTACCGCATTTCCCTACATCCTACGAGAAATGCAGCGTGCGGGGTACACCGTTGTCGCTCATAAATACCGTTTTGAAGAGTACGGTCTCCCCCAGGCTCGACACCGAATCATTATCGTAGGCCTACGTAATGACCTTATTGCCAGCGGCAAAGAATTCAAGGTTCCGAAACCCACCACTCCCGAACCTTCGATGATGCGCACCGCTAAGCAGGCGCTTACCGAGCCTCCTATTCTCGAGTGGGCAACCAACAATGAGCTCACTCGCCAGTCTGAGGTGGTGAAGCAGCGCCTCGCTTACATCAAACCCGGCGAGAACGCTTTCAACGCTACCGATATGCCTGAGGAACTGCGCCTCAATGTGCGTGGCGCTAAGCTCAGCCAGATTTATAAGCGGCTGGACCCCAATAAGCCCGCATACACTGTCACCGGATCCGGCGGCGGCGGTACGCACATCTACCATTGGGAAGAGCCCCGCGCCCTCACCAACCGCGAGCGCGCACGCCTGCAGACGTTCCCTGACTGGTACAAGTTCATCGGTAACAAGGAGAATGTACGCCGCCAGATTGGCATGGCGGTTCCCCCGGACGGTGCGCAGGTCATATTCGAAGCTCTATTCAATACGCTTATGGAGAATGACTACGACGGTATTGAACCAAATATTGATGTAGATAAGCGCATTCGTGAACTTGAGAAGAAAGAAGGCACTCTTTTCTAGGTAAAAGGAGGACGTATTCCCATGGAATTTTACTCGTCACTCATGGGCGACAACCTCGCTGAGCTTGTTCTCCAATCGCCGTATCCTAAGGATGATTGCGCCGGACATGAGCTGTGGGCGGTCACCGGGTATATCTCGCGAACTACCATTCTCAGTGCGCTGTACCAGGCTGACTTTACCCCCGGACGACGTTCCAAGGAATCCGGTCATTGGGGAGAGATGAGCAAGTTTACCCCGACCTCCTCCACACCTAAGGTTCATCTTCTGGTTGGCATGGCGCGAGACGGTGCGGTAAGCATTACGACTCACGAAATCCTCAAGGGATGGGTCAAGGCTAGTCACGGGTACCTGGATATTCGTTACCCGGATCCTCGCGTCTCTCCCCTGGTTCATACCAAGCTCTACGCTTGGGCACAGAACGGCTCTTTCGATATTGCCTACGCTGGCTCAGCTAACCTTTCGACGGACGGCCTCAATATCGGTCGAGACGCTTCGGAATGTCAGCAGGAGAACATTCTTGTGCCGGTGTCGGTGGAGTATGCGGAGAACTATATCGATACGCTATTCGGTGCTTCGCTGAGTTGCACCGACCCTGTGGTTGATTCTCTCTTCACCTTCCCTGAAGCGCCTTCCGACGTCCTGGCGAATAAGTCTCTGCCTCCGGTTCCTCCGCTCCCCGAACCTGAGACGGAACGTGAGGAACGCTTGAAGGACTTCTCCTCCATCAAGCTGTACCTGTACAGTCACGCGGGTAAGGGCTCTTCGTACAACTGCGGTTCCGGCATTAACTGGGGCCTGCGAGATATCCGAGCTAATAAGGATGAGGCCTACTTCGCGGTTCCCGCAAACATTGGGCAGTCAAACTTCTTCCCAGTGAAGAACACTCCCATTGTGGTGCACTGCGATGACGGTGAAGACCTCATCATGCGCGTTGCCAGCGGTTCTGACCGCTGCGGTAAGGACATGTCGACCATCCCGAACTCCGAGCTTGGCTCGTATATTCGAAAGCGCATGGGACTCGACGAAGGCACCAAGGTCGGCATTCGCGAGCTACTCGGTTACGGTCGCACCTACGTCACCATCACCCGAACCTCTGAGGGTAACTACTACCTAGATTTCTCACCCGAGACTGCGGAACCCGATGAGTTTGCTCTGCAGACCCCCGAGATTATCAACGAGTTTTCCCACGAGGACGACTAGCGCCTCCGGCTGGTGCCCCCCTAGATGCGGCGAAGCCCCCTCGTACTATTTCTAGTACGAGGGGGCTTCTATCACATCAGCGTTGATTAGCTCGGGCACCCGCGGCACAGCGTACAGGTTACCTCGGTTAGCGGGGCTGGTAGGTGCGCGCGCGGCGCGCCTCGGCATCCCGAAGAACCGGCACCAGAAGACGCACCAGCTGCTTAATTCCACGCATCACCAGTTCAACCCACAGCGCCGCAGACAGCACACCCGCCGCGCGCGGGTGACGGCGACGCACCCACCTCAGCGACAGCAGTGAAAACACGAAATACGCCGGGTACAGGAGAGCCTCGCGAAAACGGTGAGCCTGCCGAACAACGGGATTCTGAGAAAGCTTCTTCATACCACCAGTATATCCAGCCGCGCGGCACGGCCACGCCGAAGCACCGACTAGGCCCCGGACTCGCCCTCCAGCTCACCCGAAGGCTTAACCGACGCACCCTCCACGGGCACAGAAGCCGCGGCGCTACCCGACAGCTCAACCACGGAGTCCTCCCCCACCAGCTGCGAGGGAGAGGAACCCTCGGGGCCCGACAGGATCGTCACGTTCATGCGGCGCAGCGCATCCGTATCGGTAATCGTGTCGTCGTTATCAATCAGGTACACCCGGTAGCCGTCTGCGGTCAGGCGACGCATCAGCTCTAGGAGCATATTCTGCGCCACCTCATCCACCGCGTATACGCGCGTCACGTCCAGGGCGACCTTCGAGCCCTCCATCGGGGCGTCCACAATCTCGCGGATCACGCGCTCCACACCCGCGAAGCGAATACGGCCCTGCAGCTGAATCAGGCGCATGGCCTCGGGTCCGGAACCAATCTGGTAGTCCGCGCGCAAGGCCGAGCGCGCCACCGTCGGCACGTTCATCACATGCATGCCCATGTCTTCGGAGAACTTCTCGAAGAGCTCCACGCCGCGCACGCTATTGCCGTGCTTATCCAGGCGCGGAGAGAACGTCGCCACACCCAGCTGACCCGGAACCGCACCAATGATGCCGCCGCCCACGCCGCTCTTCGCCGGAACGCCCACCTGGGTTGCCCAGTCGCCCGCGGAGTTGTACATGCCGCACGTGAACATGACGCTCAGCACCTGACGCACCACGCCCTTCGGCACAACCTGCTCCCCCGTCACCGGGTGCACGCCGTAGTTCGCGAGGGTGGCGGCCATCAGCGCCAGATCATTGACAGTGACCATGAGCGAGCACTGGCGCGTGTACCCCTGCACCGACACCTCCGGGTCGCCCGTCAGGATGCCGTGGCCGCGCAGCATGTGCGCAATCGCGTAGTTGCGGTGCGCGTGCTCCAGTTCGGATTCGTACACGCGCTCATTCACCGACAGGCGGCGGCCCGCAAAGGCCGACAGACCCGAAATGACGCGCTCCATGCGCTCACCCTGCGTGGCCCCCGGAGGGCCCACCAGCGAATGGGTGGTAATAGCACCGGCGTTAATCATGGGGTTCAGCGGCTTGCCCGAACCGTCCTCAAGGGACAGCTCGTTGAAGGGCTCGCCCGAGGGCTCAACACCGACCTTCGCCAGCACGTCATCAAAGCCGCGGTCGGCCAGGGCCAGCGCGTACACGAAGGGCTTGGAAATCGACTGGATCGTGAACTCCACGTCGCTGTCACCGGCGGCGTACTGCTCGCCGTCCACCATCACGATGGACGCGGCCAGCTTATCCGGGTCCACGGCGGCCAGCTCGGGAATGTAGTTTGCCAGCTCCCCGGAGGTATCGGAGACGACCGTCGTCAGGGACTCGGTGAGGTACGTGGCGATGGGTGAATGCATGGTCTCCTCCGTGATGCTGATTCGGTGTTCGGGGTACGTTCCCGGATGCGCCGGAGAACCCGGGCATACCCCATCTACGAGTGTATCTTTTGCCGCCAAAAGCTACCAACTACTGCCGCGAATGACGACGGAGTGGACAGCGTGGGCTAACGCGCGGCGCCCGCGCGCACGACCGGGTTCTGGGTGCCGGGGACGTAAAGCCGGCTAGCGGTGGCGGACCGACTGCGGCTCCTGGCCACCCAGCTCGGCGGTCTCCAGCTGGAAGGTCGAGTGCTCCACCGACACCTCAAAATGGCTCGCCACGCACGAACGGATACGGTCCAGAATCGTCACCGCAGACCCGTCGCGGAAGCAAGAATCCGCAACCACCACGTGCGCGGTCACGACCGGCAAACCCGTCGCCACCATCGAGGCGTGCACATCGTGCACCTCCACCACACCCTCAACACGCAGCATGTGCTCGCGCATCGCGTCCAGGTCCAGGCCGTCCGGGGTGAACTCCATGAGCACCGCCGTGGTCTGTCTCATCAGGCGCACCGCGCGCGGCACAATCAGCACCGCAATGAACAAGCCTGCCAGCGCATCCGCCCGGTAGAAGCCGGTCAGCCAAATCACGATAGCCGCCATAATCACGCCCAGCGAGCCCAGGGCGTCGTTGAGCACCTCCAGGAACGCGGCACGCATATTGAAGTTCGCGTTTCGGCCAGAGGCCAGCACCGCAATGCCGATAACGTTCGCCACCAGGCCGACCACGCCGAAGACCAGTAGCTCGGCGCCGGGCACCTCCGGCGGGGCGAACAGGCGATGCACGCCCTCCACCGCCGTGTAGATACCCACGGCCAGTAGCAGCACCGACTGGCCCAGGGCCGCCAGCACCTCAATGCGTCGGAAGCCCCACGTGTGGCGCGAGGTTGCCGGACGCGTCATGAGCGAAGCCGCGGTGAGCGCCACCAGCAGCCCGGAGGCATCCGAAATGGCGTGCGCCGTATCGGTCAGCAGGGCGAGACTTCCTGTAACCAGAGAGCCAACCGCCTGCGCCAGCACGATGACGAGCGCCAGGGTAAAAGCCACCAGCAGGCGCGGACGCATCGAGGCGGCCTCCTCCGGGCTGTGCATATGAGAGTGGTCGTGGTGACCGCCGTGGTGAGCGTGTGCGTGCTCTCCCATTAACTTTCTCCTTGGGGGTTGTGGCCGACGCAGAATCGCCGGGGCGAGAAGACCGGCACGGGCCGGCGGGCGACGCAACCGAGTGAGGGTTCGTCGACTCCAGGGTGAAACCGCGATACAGAGTCTAGAGATAGCAAAATCGCCCGACTCTTACGAACCGGGCGATTAGCACCTCAAACGAGGTTTCCGTGGAGATAAGGGGACTCGAACCCCTGACCCCCTGCATGCCATGCAGGTGCGCTACCAGCTGCGCCATATCCCCATATTCTGTTACGTTCCTCAACGAGGCAACATGAATATATTACACACACCTCAGAGGGCTACGCAAATCGAGAACAGCTCAAATTCAAAAAATTTTCCAAAAACTTTAGGGGCTCCAAGCCGCCCCGCCCGAGGCCCGCAAAGCACCGCGAATACGGCGAAGAGGCGGGCACGCGCGCCCCGCATGTGCACCACATGCAGGGCACCGAACCCGCCCCTCACGCAAACGCTACAGAACGCGCACCGCGAAAACGTCGCGCACCGAGCGACAGCCCGAAAGCCTAAGCCTCGTCCTGCGCCGGGATGATGCGCGCGGCCTCTTCCTCGGACTCAGCCTCGATATCGAAGGGAGCCTCATTCTCAACACCCAGCTCGATGCGCGGGGCCTGAGCCCACAGGCGATCCAGGGCGTAGAACTCGCGGTCCTCCTCGTGCTGAACGTGAACCACGATATCGCCGAAGTCCAGCAGAATCCAACGACCCGAGGAGCGACCCTCGCGGCGCACCGGCTTCAGGCCGGCCTGCTCGCGCAGGGCGTCCTCCACCTCGTCAGCCACGGCGTTCACCAGGCGCTCGTTGTGGGCGGAGACCACCAGGAAACCGTCAATCAGGCCCATGGCGTCGGAGGCATCCACAGCGAACAGGTTCGTTCCCTGCTTTTCCTCCGCCGCGCGGGCGGCAATGCGCAGAGCCTCAACCGAGGACTGTGCAGCAGTCATATCTTCCTTTCTTGCCGGTCATTCCCACCGGCAGCACCCCGCGGGGTGCGTTCTCACGGCCTACTTCGGGCCAAAAATCATAATCAAGCCGACAACAACCAGGGCCAGCAACAGAACCATCCACAGCCAGGCCAGGGAGGTCTTCTGGGCCGGCTTCAGCACCTCGTGCTCCGACTGGTTCTCGGTAACCTTCTCGGCGAAGGACTTATCGGAGTCCTTCTTCTGAGATCCACTGTCCGCGCGCTCCACGGATGCCACCGGTGCGCTCTTCGACTCGGCGGACTCCTCTGCGGCGAGCTCGGCCATCGCCACGGAATCCTCGGGATCCTGGCGGTCCACCATGCGCTGCAGCAGTTCCTCCACCTCGTCCGGGCTCAGGGCCACGGTCGGGTCGCCGTCCACCGAATCCACGGTGTCGCCAGAAACCGAGCCGTCCAGAACGCTCAGGTCCAGGCCCTGTGCGTTCACGGCGCTCACGCGGGTGGGCAGGTTGGAGGATGCGTCCTCCTTCTGCGCCTCGGGAGCCTCGGAAGCCTCGGGCTTCTGAGCATCCTTGGGCTCCTGGGCGTCCTTGGGCTCGGGGGATTCCTCGTCCTCAGCCGGCGCGGAGGCGTAGCCGACGACGCTCTCGTCAACCTTCGGCTCATCGCGCACGAGGTACTCGTGCATCTTCGGCTCGGGCTCCTCCTCCTTGACCACGGTAATCACCGGAATGGAAGAGGTCAGCGGGCTATCCACCGCCGAGGGGCTGGTGGCATCCACACGGTTCTTCGCGATCTCGTCGGGACGCAGAACGCGCAGGCTACTGGTCAGAGGGGCCGGCTCGTGCAGCTTCTCCTCGTCGTTCGCCTCGGTCTCAATCTTGCCCTGGGCCGCCAGCGCCGCGAAACGACGCTGAACCGCCAGAACCTGCGGATCAATCGCGCCGGTGTTCACCACGGAACCCATATTCTCAACGGGCTTCGGGTTCTCCCCGCGGCGGTGTGCGCGCAGGTACTCGGCGACTTCCTCACGGTAACGGGCGAGACGGCGCGGACCCATCACCTTAGTCGGCGGCGGCACCTCAATGCCGTCTTCGGTCACGTACGTCTCGTAGAGGTACGCTTCGTCCTCGCTATAGGGCTTCGAACCCGCAGCTTCACTCATGTGTTCCCTCATTATTCGTCGATT
>ERZ772904.138-NODE-138-length-22666-cov-7.75242_pt1 | contig 22666 bp, 19 predicted proteins | sample MGYA00512122_ERZ772904 | MGnify/ENA primary metagenome ERZ772904 (study PRJEB29015, sample SAMEA2738104) | human oral metagenome | biome: human oral; feature: human-associated habitat; material: saliva | place: China | collected 2269 ... | reverse complement strand
CGGCGACAAAATCGAAATCGATACCCGTACCGGCGAATTCCGCAAACGTGCTTAATCAGCCCGTAACACAAAAAGGCCGTTTGAATATTCAGACGGCCTTTTTCTCAATCTGCCTTATTGTTTCTTCAAGCCCTTGGCTTCGACAGTGGCAATCGTACCGTCAATGCCTTTGCTCTTAATCAGCTCACCAAATTGGTTGCGGTATACCGTTACCAAGCTGGTACCGTCCACGCGGATGTTGTAAATCTTATACACGCCGCCGCTTTGGTAAAGCTGGTAAGCCACCTCATACTTCGTACCTTTTTTGGTTTGAATTTCCGAGAAAACGTCAAACTTATTGCCGTTTGCCGTCATCTTCGGCAACAGGCGCACATTCGCATCCGCGGCACCAATCAGTGCAGAGTGCGAGTACATCGCAATAACCATATCTTTGAATGCACGGATAAAATCGGTTTTCTGTTTGGCAGAAAATTCACGCCATGGCGCGCCGACAGCCAAAGCCGAAATACGTTCATAATCCAGATAACGGTTGGCATACTGCTCAACCTGTTTCACACGTTGAGCTTCTGTCAAAGAAGTATTGCGTGCAATTTTCAACACAGAATCAATATTCTGCTGCATCTGCTTTTGCGCCGGATGCGTTTCCGCCGCCACATAAGGCGCAGCAATCACCATCGGAGCGGCTACAATCAAAGTTTGGAGAAAACGGTTCATGATGATATCCATCCAAAATAAAACCGCATTGTAAAAACAATCCATTCCAAAAAACTTAATTCTTTGTAAAAGCAGGCATGAGCAATGAAAAATCCTGCAATTAAATTTCAGACGGCCTAATAAAAATAAGATAACATATAAACATTATTTTCAAAGGAGGAAACCATGCCCTACGTCAACATTAAAGTAACCGGCGGCAGCGAAGCCCCGAGCGCGGAGCAAAAAGCCGAATTAATCCGCGGCGTTACCGAATTACTCTCACGCGTTCTCAACAAAAACCCTGAGACAACCGTCGTCGTCATCGACGAAATCGATATGGACAACTGGGGCATAGGCGGCAAAAGCGTGACGGTTCGCCGTGCCGAAGCGCGCAATAAGTAAGCCTTGCCCGTCTGAAACCCTTTTAATTTACCCGCAAAAAGAGTACATTTATCCCATTGTTAACAATTTTACGGAACACACATCATGGAGAAATTCCCCAAATCATCCAAACTGGATCACGTTTGCTACGACATCCGCGGCCCGGTTCACAAAAAAGCCCTGCAACTGGAAGAAGAAGGCAACAAAATCCTCAAGCTCAATATCGGTAATCCGGCTCCGTTCGGCTTTGAAGCGCCTGACGAAATCTTGGTTGACGTCATCCGCAACCTGCCTACTTCACAAGGCTATTGCGACTCCAAAGGCCTTTACTCCGCACGCAAAGCCATCGTCCACTACTACCAAACCAAAGGACTGCTCGACGTTACCGTCAACGACGTTTACATCGGCAACGGCGTCTCCGAATTGATTACCATGTCCATGCAGGCGCTGCTCAACGACGGTGACGAAATCCTGATTCCCGCACCGGACTATCCTTTGTGGACCGCCGCCGCAACACTGGCAGGCGGTACCGTCCGCCATTATCTATGCGACGAAGAAAACAACTGGTTCCCCAACCTGGCCGACATGGAAGCCAAAATTACGCCTAAAACCAAAGCCATCGTTGTCATCAACCCCAACAACCCGACAGGCGCGGTGTACAGCAAAGAAATCCTGCTCGAAATCGCCGAATTAGCGCGCAAACACGGCCTGATTATTTTTGCCGACGAAATTTACGACAAAATCCTCTACGACGACGCAGTACACCACCATATTGCCGCGCTCGCCCCCGACCTCCTGACCGTGACATTCAACGGTCTCTCGAAAGCCTACCGCGTTGCCGGATTCCGTCAAGGCTGGATGATACTCAACGGCCCGAAACATCATGCAAAAGGCTATATCGAAGGCTTGGACATGCTCTCGTCTATGCGCCTTTGTGCCACCACACCCATGCAACATGCCATTCAGACGGCCTTGGGCGGATACCAAAGCATCAACGAATTCCTCCTCCCCGGCGGCCGCCTGCTCGAGCAACGCAACAAAGCATGGGAACTGGTCAACCAGATTCCGGGCATATCCTGTGTCAAACCCATGGGTGCATTGTATATGTTCCCCAAAATCGATACCGAAATGTACAGCATCCACGACGACATGAAATTCATATACGACTTACTCGTACGTGAAAAAGTCCTGTTCGTCCAAGGCACAGGCTTCAACTGGATACGCCCCGACCACTTCCGTATCGTTACCCTGCCGCCCGTTCATCAAATTGAAGAGGCCATGGGCAAACTCGAACGCTTCCTGCAAAACTACCGTCAATAAACCTAAACAAAGAGGCCGTCTGAAAAAGCAAACCGCTGTTCAGACGGCCTTTTTCATCAAACAGCAACTTGGCAAAGCCTGCCGATATGCGTATAATCGACCTTTCCTATCTGGGGGCGATCTTGGTTTCGACGGGGGTTGCAAAGCAGATGCGGGCATACCGGGGTCTCAGATTTCCCGTTAAACACTGAATCAAAATAGTCGCAAACGACGAAACTTACGCACTGGCCGCTTAAGGCCTGCCGTTGCAGCAGTTGGTCAATGGGCTGTGTAGCGCAAGCTACCGCAACGTCATTCTACATTGACTGGTTTTCTGTCGGGTTACTTGGCAGGAAACGAGATTTAAGGTAACTGGTTCCCTGAAGGCCTGTTGGTCGGCATGATGGGGACGAGATTCTAAATAGACACAACTAAGTATGTAGAACGCTCTGTAGAGGACTTTCGGACGGGGGTTCGATTCCCCCCGCCTCCACCATACCCAATTTTCAGCAGTATCCTGTAATACGCATAAAGCCTTGAGCCATAACGGTTTCAAGGCTTTTTTATTGCCTCAAATATGCTGGCGTATGCTTGAGTTTTCATCATTTATGGGGTAACTTTTAGGGCAACTTTTCAGGAATTACCCAAAAAACAAGCCCGAAAAGTGGGCAAATTAGCCCTATTTTTTTAAACAAGTTACCCCAAAAACCCATAAAACCTATTATTAACAATGGATTAATGAGTTTTTAAAAGTTACCCAAAACTGGATTAAAAATGCCTAAACAGACGCTACCGCTTACAGATAGCCAATGCAAAAAACTACAACCGCCGAATCAATTATCAGACGGCGGAGGGCTATATCTTCAAGCAAGGGGAAACGGCAAATACTGGCGTTTTCGTTATTACCGACCAAGCGACAACAAACGCGATGAAATGCGACTGGGTGTCTATCCTGAAATCAGCTTAAAAGAAGCAAGAGAAAAGCGCGAAGAATTACGCGGGCTGATAGCAAAAGGGATAGACCCTAAGCTACACCAGCAAGACAAAGCACAGAGACAGGCAGAGCAGCTAAAAAACACATTTGAGGCTATTGCGCGCAAATGGCATAGCGACCAAGTAGCAAAGCCGAATAAATGGAAGCCCGACCATGCACAAAGAGTTAACGGAGTTTTCTTTGCCAGTATTGATGACAATGAACTGGTTTTGCTTCGCCAAATTACCGAACTGACTTACGGTAAACAGAATTTCATCAATAACGTGATTTGGTAAAAGAAATATTCCCCGTCCAATGACGCAAAATGGCTTTCAGATAATCATGATTTCATTATTGCGTTTGCTAAAAACAAAGAAATTTGGCGACCTGATTTATTGCCACGTTCAGAAAAAACGCAAGCAATGTATAAAACCCAGATAATGACCAACGTGGAGTTTGCAAATCTGGGGATATGTCAGTAAAAACATATTCACCATCAACAGATTATCCAATTGCCACGCCATCAGGACGTATAGTTAATCCGCCAGCAGGTAGATGTTGGCGCGTATCAAAAGAAAAATTTGAAGAATTAGTTGCAGATAATCGTATTTGGTTTGGAGAAACAGGAAATAACGTTCCATCTGTTAAACGTTTCCTTTCTGAAGTTAAAGACGGCGTAACACCTTTGACTGTATGGACTTACGAAGAAGTCGGACACAATCAGGAAGCCAAAAAAGAAATGGTTGCCTGTTTTAATGTCGGACAAGAAGTTTCAACAGAATTACTTAGCAAGGCTACGCCCAAGCCTGTTCGTTTGCTAAGCCGATCAGTTGCGCGCGGAACTGGCGCAGAAGGCCAAGGATGCCGACGTGCAGGCTGCGCAGGGCAAACAGGGCGTGTGCGATGCCATCGACCGTATTCGCCAGTCCGAGGAGATTCTCAACCAGACGCTGGATGCCGAAGCGAAGGCGCACCAGACGGCGGCACGCTCGGCAATCACGGCGCGCGATGAGATTCAGCGGACGCTGACCGAGACCACGCGCCAGATCGACGACATCACGGCCAAGCTCAAGGACGGGCTGAAGGTCACGCTCGACGCCGACACCACGCGCTTCGACAAGGCCATCGCTGATCTGGACAAGGCGCTGGCCGAGAAGGAATACCTGCTCCAGATCCAGGCCGATCTGCAGGAAGCGGAGAAGAAGCTCAAGGAATACGAGCAGTTACTAAAGGAAGGCAAGACGCTGCCGGTCGATGCCGATGTGTCCAAGACCAAGGAGGCACTGGATAAGCTCAAGACCTACGCCGACCAAAACGCGCAGTTCGAGCTGAAGGTGGCGACCGAGAAGGCGCAGGCAGCTATCACCAATGTCGAGGGGGATGATCAAGGCGCTGGATCGCATCCAGACCGAGTCGCAGCATCAGGTGGCCAGCAACGTCGGTGCGGTACGCGCGGAAAGCCGAGTAGTTACCGTTTCTATATGCCATTGTCACTCCCGTTGAAAGTTTGGATTTTGAAAAGTAGATCGCAGACCACGCCCGACCGCAGCATCACGACAGCCGACCGGTATTTGCCCGCCGTGTAGCAGCTCAATACCTCGGAGAAGTATTCCCTGCTGCGCGCATCGAAGATTTGACTCGCGCGCTGTTCTATTGAGTACTCATCCAGCATCGTCATCCCGTCCAAGCCGTGGTCATCAGCACTGCGAAGTCTCGCCGTGACAGTACCTCGGAACAATCCCGCCAGTCTTTCTCCGGTGGCTCCATCGTGCTCGTATAGCGCAGGTCAAATCCCGTCGCCTCTTTCTGAGCATTGATGAACTCGTCCATCTTTTCCCCGAGGATCTCGATGTCCTCTATCCATTCGTCCTTGATAGTGTCAGGAACTGATCCAAATAAGTCGTAGCGATTGCGCATCCGCTCTGACAGGCGTTCGTAGATCTTCTCGTCCACGGTTTGCTCATTCACTAGGTTGAGCATATCCACGGTTTCGCGCTTCTGGCCGAAGCGCTTGATACGTCCGATCCTCTGTTCGAGGCGAGTCGGATTCCACGGCAAATCAATATTGATCAAGGTGCCCAGAGTTTGAAGATTGAGACCTTCGCAGGCCGCATCTGTAGCAACCATGATGCGGATCTCGTGTTCAGCCACCATTTTTTTGAGCGTTTCCCGCTCGCACGTCACGCTATCGCCACGTTGATACAAACGACTACGGCCTGCACCAGCGTACAGGCCAATTGCTTCATCCGGGTACCGCGTAGCTAACTCGTCGGCGACCCACTTTGCCGTATCGTAGTACTGACTGAAGATAATGACCCCGAGCGCGCGCCACTTTTCTCTTTCCAGGTAATGGATAACGGCGTTGAGTTTTGGGTCTTCCTCAATGTGCTCTAGGCGACTGATCAGCCGGAGCAAAACCTCGCGCTCTTCGCCGCTTTCAACCTTCAGATCACCTTCTTGCTCATCTTCCTCTTGGTGGATCGTCCGGCCCTCCAAAAGCATCCTGGCGGTACTGAGTCCTGCCTGAATGCTGGAGCAAATGCGTTGCTCCATGAGGTTTTTCATGAACCCGCCGCCCTTGCCGCGCTTACCGAGTGCCTTACCAAACAAGCGCGCCTCTCGATAGGCTTCACGGAAGTTCTCATTGGTTCGCAGGGCCTTGGCTTCAAATAGCGCATCGAACCAACGTGGGTCGCCTACAAGCTGGCGATCTGGATGAACGTCGACACCGACCTTAGTCAACAGTCCAGCCTCTTCGAGGCTGACGCGTTTGCGTAATACGACGTGACGCACCAATGGATTCTCTCGCTGGAATAGGGTGGCACCCGAAATTTGGCGCTCCAACTCATCTTCCAAGATCTCCCGGGTATCCTCCGTCAGATCTGTAGCTGTCTTGGTGGTTTGCCATTCCCCGTTGACAAGCCCCAAGTCCTGACGAATAGCGCTGAACAGCTTTCTCGCTCGCGGTTCTTGGGTGGAGTCAACCAGTGGTAAAGGCGATCTCAGCAGTTGCCAAGCAAATCCAACATCAGTGACCTCTTGCTCCCCGGAAAGGATAGGCAGCACTTCACGAGGCCGGTGCCACGGCGCCAAGTTATTGCCGAGGACAAAGTTGCCTTTGCCTTGATGGAGAATGCTGATCAAGTCCCATAAGTCCTCGGGCTGGGTCTGAACCGGCGTCGCAGTGCCCAGAAGAACGTGATCTGAGCGCGCCGCAATCTCACGCATGAACGCTAGCAGCTCATTCGGGGAGCCTGCATCCTTGCCAAAGCCTTGGCGACTGCGCGCCTTGTGGGCTTCATCAAGGATGACCAAACCGAAACGCAGGCCCAGGAGGTGCTGTTTCTCCAGGGAGTCCCGCATCATCAGGCCAGTGGAGACAATCCCAATCCGCAAGGGGCACTTGGCTATCTGCTCGCGGCCTGCAGGTGAGATTACGCGTTCATCAGTGTCCAGCCAAACCTTGCGCAAGGTGTCCCAGCGCGCACAGGGGATCGCTAGCTTATCGATCATCTCTGTCTGCCATTGTTCGCACAGGGTGGCCGGCGCAAAGATCACCACTGGCTTGCGCGCCTGGTTTTCTCGATCCGCCAGCAAACAAAGTGCCAGCGCTGCTGTACCGAGGGACAGCGTCTTTCCGAGCCCCACCTCATCGGCCAGCAGCAGCCTCACTACTTTGTGCTGTTGGTGGTGGCGCAGGCACTCGGTGATAAACCCCTGCTGCCAAGGCTGTAGAGACAATCCCTCGCGGTAAAGAGGCGATTCGATTAAGGCCGCTGGTGCGAGATTCTCCTCTTCGTCGATCTCGTCGAAGAACACCTCGCGGCGGTAGCCACGCCGATGGATCTCCCGTATGACCACCTGCGGAAGCGGTCGAGCCGCATTCCACAAAAACTCGAACTCTTCCTCAATCCAGGCGACCCCCTCGGGGGACTCATCTTCCCACAATATCTCGTAGTGCCGCTGCCAGCCGCTGCGGGTCTCATTCATCGAGCCGATGAAGCCCAACTTGCGGCCGTCAGCCAGCTCGATGACTCCCGCCTTACCATGCACGAAGCCGCAGATGTTGTCTGGAGCCACGCGCACGGCCTGACCATGCTTCTGCAAGAAGGTGTCTAAGCGACGGTAGCGATCTCGATTGAGCAAGGCCTCTGCTTCGATAGCCTTCTCGTTCCAACGCCCCATCATCTTGGCTTCGCGTAGCTGCGCCACCTTCAGATCGTCGGGGTGGATGTCCACGTTGCAGACAATCTTGACCTCAGGAATGGTCTCCAGCAGTTCGTTGGCGACCTCAAACAGCGAGCTTGTGAAGTAGCCAGCGATACGCTTATAGCTGCGAGCCCCCTGCAGATGCTGCAACAGGAAGCTCGCGTCGAGCCGATGGGTCCGGGAGGAGAAGCGCTGGATCGACATTCACTTAGGCCCCAAACCGCAGGTTCTTGAGGCGTGCCCCCAGCACTTCAGCACCGGCGCGGACTTGCTCTTCCGGGGCTTTACGTTCAATAAAGGCCAACAAATCCACCAGCAGTGAGCGCACTTCGAGGAAGTCGGCCATTTCAGCCTGCAATTGGCTGACGATGGCCTGCGTGTCGGTTTCCGCCAACACCTGTTGCACGCCAATGATCAAGCGCCCGAGTCGAGTGGCACCGAGCTCGGTGCTGTCGGTCAAGTCGCGGGAGGCAAACTCGGGCACGCGCTTCAGTCGAGCTTGATTGGCCGCCATACTGCCCATCACCCGGCTGTAATCCTCGACCCGGAAGGCCTTGGCAAAGTTCTGATAGTTGTCGAGCTTAGCTGCACCGGTGGTTTCCATGTCCATCATGCGCAGCATGAAGCGCTCAATGCCCGTCAGCTTTGCCCATGTGTCGGCGGCCAGACCCTCGGGCACTAGTAGACTGTTGGCCGCTTCTGCCGCCTGTTGGACGATTTCATCGACCACTGTGACCTCGCCGCGCACGCGTGGGCGCAGTGCGAAAGCAGTCACGTCCTCGCCACCAATTTGCGTATAGGCCGTCAGCACCTTCAGCGCGGCGGCGTAACCTGCCATCTGCAAGTCGGAGTCGTTGAAAACAGGCTCACCGTGTTTGCTCTTCACCTCGTCGTTGAGGTGCATCATCGTTGCAATCTGACGCTGCACTTCGCTGCGCACGGCAGGCAGGATTCGTTGCTTGAAGCCTGCACGATCACCTGCAGTACGCTTCTTCAGCATCAGAATCACGGTGCCCTGTACGTAGCCACCTTTCTTCAACTCGGACGTCGTTTCGGTGGCGATGTACCAGGCTGCCACGACCTGCAAGCCAGCAGCCCAGAAGATGCCGACCATGTCCGACCAAACACCCGTGTCCTGGTGGGTGAACATCACGCACTGCATGCCGTTGTCGGGCATGTGATCCGCCATCGCCTTGTAGGCGGCGACCATTCCGCGCCGGAAGTCCTCACCCGAGCCCTTGATGGCCAGTGCGCGGCGTGAATCCCACACCCACTCGTCAAAGGGTTTGGGTGGGTTCTTGCGCAGCCAGGCGATGAAAAACTCAGTGATCTCGTGGTAGTTCACCGCGTCGGCATAAGGCGGATCGGTGATCCAGAGCTCACAACTCTGCGTCGGTCGCTCCGCAGGCGCAGACACGATGGAGCGCTCCACAGCAGGCAATGACGCCTCGGCCATCTTGAATGACGAGGCCCCGAAGCCCGCCCACGAGCGCGTTGCGTAATTGAAGAAGGTATTTAGTGCCTGATTCGAGAATACGCCTTTCGGTCCACCCAGTCCGCCGCCTTGCGATGTGGCCCAGCGACAAAGCCTTGAGTTGAAATCGGCCGCCTTAGCCAGATTAATCCAGCCCAAGGGGGCGGAGCCTGAACTTCTCCATGTCTTGATTGAGATCGCTTGAAGTAGGAGTTGCCGCGCATTAAAAAGATGGTGCCAATGCGTCCACCCACGTTCACGACCGAGGCGAGTTGTTTCAGAACCAGGCTCTACAGCCATGTCCGGCGCCAACCCCTCTGCCTGCCATTGGGTAAGATTCTCAGAGACCAGCTTTTCCACCTGGCGCTCGCGTGCGAGGTCGGCCTCGGTCACCGTGGAGAAATAGGTAATCTGCCGCGACGCATTGATGGACTTCTTGGTGATCCACTGGATGGCGTAGAGGCGCTCCTGAAAGATGTCATCGGGTCGTGGATGAAACTCATCTTTCTCCCAACGACGCAGGCGATTGCCGGTATTGCCATCCGCATCACGGAAATCACCGCGCAGCGTCTTGATCGGTGAGCGATAGGTGCGACCGTTGAGGGTGTAGACCATGTCCCCGTCTTGTACGGTGCCCTTATCGGCAGCCGCGATCTGTGCTGCAGATGCTCCCGTGACGACTTCGATGTCGAAACGCTTGTTCTTCTCGTCAGGGATGAGCTTGGCAACCGCGCCTTGTTTGGGCGAGATCACCCAACTCGGCGAGAGCGGAATCATCCATCTGGTCTCAGGGCAACGCGTTTCCAGGCAGTAAAGGTACGCCTTGGCACGATTGCCTTTCTCGTCATGTTCGACGCCTAGTTTGGTGATCTCCTTGTCGATCACATCAAACACAGCCTGTTGATCCCGATCAATCTCTGCCCGGCGCTCGGGGGAGGCTCCGATGACATTGAGTGCGCCCCAGGTCAGCATGCACGCAATCGGGTTCAAATCGGAGGCATAGGCGTCGCAGCCAATGCGTGCTGCTTCAAAGGGAATCGAACCACCGCCACTGAAGGTATCACCGGCCCTCGGCCGATGGCCGTAGCGCAGCATGCCCAGTTGTTCAACCAGTTCGGCAATGTTGTTGGCGTTGATGCCTAAATGCGCGTAATGTTGGTTAACGGCCTCCCACGCCGGAGCGTAAAGCCATTCCTGATCCACTTCTTCGGGGCGTTTGCCCAGACCGGCCTTTTCCTCGTAGCTACCAAAGGTCACCAATGCTCTGCGATAGAGCACCAGCTTGTCATCGTCGGTGATGTCGCGCCGCCAGCCCCGTCCGGAAAAATAGCGCTCGGGGTCGCTGATGGGGATCAGTTCCTGCAAGCGCGTCGCGGACAGCGCGTTTTTAGCTAGTGCACGCCTTGCGAGGCTTTCCTCATCGAAGGCCATCAACTTCTCGAACACCGCGAGGTCTTGTTCAGGGTCGTCAGTCGTGGGCAGCAGGCTGCCAAGCACGATGGCGCGCACCAGGATCAGAGGTTTACGCCCTTTCCAATAGGAACCCAACCCAGTCAGCGTCTGGGCAGCAACCGCTTTACGTTCGGCTTGCGCCTCGAACGAGACTTTTTGCGCAGGGAACACCGATTCAATCAGGGCCGGTGCGTCCTTGAGCGCCAGCGGAACTAGGGGAGTTGTTGTTCTTACCGCTTCATTCATTTTTCATTCGTTCCCAAATAGGTCCAAGGTCGGGCGGTCGCTGTCATCGCCCGCGCGTTGACGCCGCGCCTTGGGTTGCAGCAGTTCGCTTTGTGCGACGTCGCCTAGCGCATGGCGCAACGCCAACCGCCACCCTTTGTCACTGTCGTTGATGCCGCCTGTGCTCACGGCTGTCATGCCAAAGAGCCACCAGCGCTCTTCGGGGCGCAGCGCCAGCCAATTCCTCACGGCGACCGGCACTTTCTCAATCTCCATGTGTTCCACGGCCCACGCGAGGACACAGAGCTCCTTGCCCAACAGTCTGTCCACTGGGTTGTCGCCGACTTTCCAGGCGCTAGGCTTGAGCCCGTGTCCATTGAGCCGGGCATTGAATGCGCGCTGAACTTCTGAGCGGATGGCCGTCCAGCGTGGTCGATCCAGCAATACGCGGTCGATAACCGCGTGCTCATCGGCGGTGGCTTGCATGCCGAGGTACTCACTTATCTGCACGCGCCCGGTGTTGCTCCGAGGAATGATGACCTTGAAGTGATGTGGGTCCGAGGTGGCAGGCACGCCAAAGCCCAGCGTAGGGTGCAGACTCTTCTGCCCAACCGCTTTGCTTTTTGCCGCGCTGCTTGCCGCCTTGGATTGAGTCATTTCTTTAGTTCTCCTGAATAACGTCGCCGGGCTTGAGCTCAATACCCACCAGCTTGGCGAACTCTTTGGCAGCAAATCCAGTGTCGAACTGGATGCCATCGGCAATGGTGATGGCGACCGGTGCTTGGTCTTCGTTCAACACCTGACGAAGGCTGTTCACCACACCCTCAATCATTGCTGCGGTTACTTCTCGCTCTTGAAAGCGAATGGTCACAGTGTTTTCACCCTCGCCAATTTCAATGCGGACACCCTTAAAGCGAGTGCCCGGCTGATCGCGGAAGCGGTTGATAACGCCGTAGACGCGATCAGTGGTGTCCAGCGCGACTCGCTTGGATTGCAGCTTGGCTGGCTTGGTGTCAACAATCTGAACCGTCTTGTCGCCACTTGCAGGAACCTGAAAGTCCGCTGTCTTGTTGGCTTCACCAGCGCGTGCATAAACCAAGAGGCGTACCGCTTGAGGCCCGATCTCGAACGGCCCCTCGTAGGGCGTGCCGTCCTTGGGATTGGAACCATCCAGCGTGTAGAACAGATCTGCCTTGGGCGTGCTCGCCAGGGTGATGCGCCGCTTGTCAGCGGCTGGATCAACCTGGTGGCGAATCTTGAGATCGGCAGTCCACCGAACGGGCGCACCGGTTTCGTACTGGCCGGTCTGATCTTTAGCCAGGAAGTAGAGCGTGCCTTCTCCGGTCGTGAAGCTATCGAGATCGTCCACCGCTTTCCCGGTAACCAGTTCCTCTGGCCGGGTTGCATAAACGACCATTGGGCTTTCGCCTGCGTGCCGAGGGGTGAGACTCAAGATGGTCTCGCCGGTGTCGGGATGGCTACCGACCACGGAGACGTTGACAGTGGTCTTGTCTTTGGGGAACGGTCCCTTTTCGACATACCCATCCTCACCTAATCGCCAGCGACCCTGCTTCAGCGCCTCCGTCTTGAGGGTGTCCATACCGCCGCTACCGGGCATCCAGGGCCAAACGGGATTGCTCTTGGCACGGCTAACGACGTCCTTCCACGGGGTGCGCCGGTTGTCCTTTCCTGATGGCCAGAGGTATTCCTCAGCCATCGCAAAGTATTCATTAAAGTTCTCGGCGAGATCGGCTGCGAGTTTGTAGTTGGCACGTGGGCTGGCTAGCAGGGATTCGATCTGAGCCTCAGCGGATTGATCTCCTTTACCCAGCTTCAACCCGTTGTCGATGGTGACTGGCGCGAGAAACTCGCGCCCATCCAGATCATCAACACTGGGGAAGTAGACGCGGTTGTATGCTGCCGACAGGGCTTTCTCGAAGCGATCTTCGGCTTCTTCCATTCGGTCGCGTGCTTCCTCAAAAAGCGTGTCTCCAGCCTTCAGTCGTTTATGAATCTGCTCAATGGCATAGAGCTCCCGCAGGCGATCCTCGACCGCATCAGCCATATGACTGTCCTGGCCTGTAAGCACAAGCAGGTTGTTCTTCTCCTGCTGGTAGTCGAAGAAGCTCTGCAGTTCGCTCGGTGGCACCTTGCCGTCTGGCTTGATGACAATTAGCGTTCGCGGCCCAGTGAGCTTCAGCTCATCTAGCTTCGGTAGTACCTGCACATCCTGATAGGCGTTGCGCCGCTCGGGCTGCAGGATGCCAGTCAGTCGGTTGATGAGCGCCTGGTCAACCTTGGGCTGCGGTACTTCCTTGGCGTTGCGTTCGATTTGGCGCGAGAGGTTTTCCGTTTCCTTGATGAAGAAACGCTGATCCTCGCGGTGGAGATACCACGCGTGCTCACGGAGTCGTTGCAGCGCCTGGAGAAATTCATCCGCCTTGCGGTTGGGCGCGGCCAGGAACTCGATGATCTCACTGTCGGACAAGCCAATCCGCCCACCGACTGCGCGCGACAAGGACGATGCCAATAGCAGCGTCATCACTTGCTGGGCGGCATCGCCGTCCAGTTCGTCATCGATGGTTTCCGCGATGGCATTACCGTTGTCGGCGATGTCGCGGGTGAGCGCTGGCATCAACTTTGGCGCGATGCGTTCGATCTCGTCTTTGACTTGATCGTCATTGAGTGCCAAATGCTGGGTGCCGATGAGGAAAACGTCGTCTGCCTCCCGTTCCGCAACACTCTTCAATAACCGGGCGGTGAACTGCATCAAGCCACGGGTCTGGCGGAAGCCTTCGTTCTCCTTGAACAGGGCAACTAGATGCTTGAATGAGGGATGGAACGGATAGGTCTCGCGAACTTGCTCGGCAATCTGTTCCAGGCTGGCGGCGACAATGTAGCCCCCATCTTCGGCCTTCTTGATTTGCTGGGCGTATTCGTCGGCGATGTCGGCGATAACGCGCTCGTCAGGAAGTTCGTCAATCAGGCGCTTCTTGAGGATCTCGTAGATCTCGTTACCGGCCAGTTGCACCGGCGTGATCGTCATTGCCTGGCGGCGGGTTTCCTGCTGCAAATTGGAAATGGCATCCGCGAGAGCCTTGGTCTGCGCTTTGTAGCTGCCGGAAAGGTTGGCGACGACGATGGCGCAGTTGGGCAACTCAAGCGCGGCACTCATCAAGCTGCTGAGGCTGTAAACCACCATGTTGGCGAGCGTGCCCTGTCCAAACACCTGGGTGCTGGCGTTGTCAAGGTAAGGGGGTAACTCGTCGAGCAAGATCAGCGTGGGCTTGTCCCCAATGATTTCTTTCCACTGACGTTGGTCGACCGCTTTGGGGCCATTGACCCAGTAGGGCTTAATGGCCTCTGCTTCGCCTAGCTGCGTCGCGATTTCGCCCCAGATGTAGTTGTCGGGGTTGTTGCGACCGTTGAAAGCGGCGATGCGGGCCTGACCGAAATCCACGCGATCACTCAAGTCAGTGGCAAGGACTTCCGGTCGCAGATGAGGATGTCGCGCCAGCAGACCAAGTGCGATCATCATGTGCGTCTTACCGCCACCCATTGCTTGGGTTAGTTCGAAGACGGCCTGATCAGACTTACCGGACAGGCGCAGTAGGCCTTCGCGGAAGAGTTGCTCCATGCCGTGCGTGACGAAGTTACGCGAGAAGAACTCTCGACCGTCACCCGCGTCATGAATCAGATCGGCCAGATTCTCGATGCCCTGACTCATCCGGTAGTCTTGAATGACCGGATTGAACCGGCAGGCCTGCTTAACCGTCTTGATCATGAACGCTCTCCACTCTTGTTCTCGGTTTCGGAGTCGGGGATGGCAATGCCTCGCTGCTCGCAGTAACCACGAATCAATACCCCGATCATGTTCGCGATGGAACGATCGACGCGCAATGCCTCCTTCAAGCTCGGATCGATCCGAAAGGTCAGCGTGGCGGTTTTGCTGTTGACCATAGCCTCTCCTGACTCCACTGTAAATGTACTGCATTCTACAGTATTGCTCATTCTCCAACAAGAAGTCGGCGTCTGCCGTCAATCGTGCGGGGGTTGGTCGGGCAGGAGCGAAGAACTGCGACGTGGCACCCCTGGCTTGGCGAAAAAGCTGCGCGCCAACGCCAACCCTCTTGGAGGGGTGGCTTGAGGCGAGTGGAACCATGAGGAATGCCATTCAGGAGTCGTGGACCGTAAGGGTGCAGGGACTCCATGAACGCGCTTTTTAACCAAGAAGCCAAGTGCCAGATGTGCGATTCGGCCAAATCGTCGAATCCACGCCCTCAAGGCCAAGGCGTTACCATCTGGCTCGGCAAACGGACGGGGGTTCGATTCCCCCCGCTCCACCAGATTTAAAGCGCAAACTATTGATTTAAAAATGTTTACGCTTTTTTATAAACTTAAAACAGGCCGTCTGAAACGTTTCAGACGGCCTGTTTTTGTCTCAAATATCTAAGTAAAAAAACTTTTTAATACATTACCACCAATAGTGCTTTAAAAAAGATTTCAGTCTTACATTTTTCTATCTAATTTCATATTCATTTTACGATGCGGTCTAACCGTTACACTCAACGGCAGATGATCTGACAAATGCTGCCAGTCTTTAGTGTTGTGAATTTCAGAGTCGATGACATCAAGATTGCGCGTATAAATCCGGTCGAGGCTGAGGATAGGCAGGCGCGAAGGGAAGGTTTTGGGGCGTTTGCCTGTATTATCGACAAATACTTCGTTCAAATCTAATGCCCTGCCCAATTCATGCGCTGATTTTTGCCGCCAGTCATTGAAATCGCCGGCAATAATCAAGGGGCTGTCAGGGTTGATGTGGCGGTCGACATAGTCGCTGATGGCGCGGTATTGTTTGAGGCGGTCTGGCTCGCGCAGATTGAGGTGGACACACAGACACACCAGCGGGTCTTCCCAACCTTCGGGCACGACTTCGCAATGCAACAAGCCGCGTTGTTCGAGTTTATTGACGCTGATGTTGAGGTTGTTTTCCGTTTTCAGCGGCAGGCGGCTGAGAATGGCGTTGCCGTGGTGTCGTTTGGGATAGACGGCATTTTTGCCGTAGCTGCGATGATAATCGAGGCTGTCGCCGATGATGTCGTAATGCGGCGCATCGGGAAAATCGGTACGGCGGCTTCTGTTGAGATGTTGTCCTTGGACTTCTTGTAAAAACAAAACGTCCGAACCCAATGCACCCAGCGCGTCAGCCATGCGGTTGACCTGCACTTTGCGGTTGAGCGCAGACATGCCTTTGTGCATATTGTAGGAAGTAATGGTAACTGGACGGGGAGACATGATGTGTGATGAAGCGGTTTATTTGTTTTAGTATAGCACCGGAGCGTGTGGTTTTACGGCAATTTTGGTTATACTTGTTTAACGAATAAAACGGCGTTTTGAGAGGGGGTTTCCCAATCAAAACACCTTCTGTTTTTCAGACGGCCTCGCGTCCGAATCAGTTGTTGATTACTTCAACATTGGTTTCAAAAGTAACGGTGTGTTGGTATTTAGATGCGGTTTTGCGTTTCGGATAAGGATATTTGGAAACGCTTTTCACTGCGCGTTCGTCCATTTCAGGATTGCCGCTGGATTGAATGATATTCACGCGGTCAACGTTGCCGGCAGGAGTCGTGAAAACATCCATCAAAACGGTTTTAACACTGCCGTTTTGCGCTTTCATGGCTTCCAGAGTTTCGGTATCGGCTGCTTGTGCGGTACCGAATACAGCGGCAAACAACAGGGCTGAGGCGAGGAGTTTAGTCGTTTTCATGTTTTAGTCCTTATTAGGGTTGTGGTTAGGTTAAATATTTCAGACGGCCTGATTCGTCGTTATTTGAAATTCAAAATCGGCCAACCTTTTGCTTTGGCTTCTTTTTCCAGCTCGGCATCCGGATTGACGGCGACAGGTTCGTCCACGATACGAAGCAGCGGCAAGTCGTTTTTGGAGTCGCTGTAAAAATAAACCTTACCGTAGCTTTCAAATGTCTCGCCACGCTCGGCAAGCCATTGGTTCAATCGGGTAATTTTGCCTTCTTTCAGGCTGGGCGTACCGACATAGTTGCCGGTATATCGGCCGTCTTCGCCGGTTTCAAGCTGCGTGCCGATAACGTTGTGAATACCGAAAAGATGGCAGATTGGAGTAATGATAAATTCATTGGTCGAAGAAATAACCAACATTTCGTCGCCCACCATTTGATGGCTTTGCACCAGCATACGCTGCATCGGGGAAATATACGGAACAATATATTCGGCCATAAACTCGCGATGAAACTCAGCCAATTCTTCCTTGCTGAAACGTGCCAAAGGCGCGAGATGGAATTTGAGGAAGGCATCAATATCAAGACAACCGTTTTGATAGTCTTGGTAAAACTTTTCATTTTGCGCCTCGGTTTCAGCCGCATCGACTATGCCTTTTTTAATCAGGTATTGCGGCCAGGAGTGATCCGAATCGGTATTGATCAAGGTATTGTCGAGGTCGAAAATGGCAAGGTTTTTCATTGGGTTTCCTGTTGTTTTAAAAGCTGGCGCAAAAGCGGCAAAGTAATGCGCTTGCCCATCATAACGGCGTAGTTGTCGAGGGTATCGAGCATTTGCATCAGGCTGTCCATATCGCGCCGCCAATGGTTCAGCAGGTATTCGAAGATTTCCGGATCGATGGTTACCTGACGGGCGGCAGCCATGCTGACAAGCGCATCGATTTTTTCCCGATCGGTCAACGGTTTGACTTCGTAAACCAAGCAATACGCCATGCGTGTGCGCAGGTCTTCGCGGATAACGAGCTGTTGCGGCGTATATTCGGAACTCAAAAGCAAAAAGCCTTTGCCGCTGTTGCGGAAGCGGTTGAAGATGGCAAACAGTAAAGCCTGTTCTTCATTATTAAGCTTTTCGATTTGGTCAATGGCGAGATATTCTGCGTCCAGCGCGGCTTCTGTCAGCGGCGTGGCAGCGGCGTCAATATAGAGGGCATTTCGTCCGGCATCGAGTGCCTGGGCGACCCATGCCTGCAAGAGATGGCTTTTGCCTGCGCCCTCTTCGCCCCAAACATAGATAAATTGCCCATGTTTGTGCTGCAACACATACACCAGCTCGGCATTTTCTGTTCCCAGAAATTTGTCGAAGCCGGGATAATCATGGCTGGCAAAATCGAAGATGAGCTGGTTCACAAAGGCGCACCGGTTAGGTTGAAATCGGCTTTATTTTACGTTGTTTTGCGGTTCACCATCAAGGATAAAGGCCGTCTGAAGCCTATACCTGCAACATATCTGCACTTCTAAACAGCTTACGGCATTGGTTTTATTCCGCTTTGGTTTTACAATGTCGAACTTCTCGCCGAAACATTTGTCTGTTCTTTTTCAGACGACCTTTTTATTTGGGAACCCTAGTGATTTCTACCCTTATTGATTTCATCCTCCATATCGACCAACACCTTGTCCACCTCTCCGCCCAATACGGCCCGTGGATTTACGCGATTTTGTTTGTTGTAATTTTCTGCGAAACCGGTTTGGTCGTAACGCCGTTTTTGCCCGGCGACTCGCTGCTGTTTGCGGCCGGCGGTATTGCGGCCATCGGCGGCATGAACATCCACGTCATGGTATTGCTGCTCTTAGCAGCCGCTATTTTAGGCGATGCGGCCAATTTTATGATCGGCAAGTATTTTGGACAAAAACTGTTTGCCAATCCTAATTCCAAAATTTTCCGCCGTTCGTATTTGGAAAAAACCCATGCGTTCTATGAAAAACACGGCGGCAAAACCATCATCATTGCGCGCTTTGTGCCGATTGTTCGGACGTTTGCACCATTTGTCGCAGGCATGGGCGATATGCACTACGGGACGTTTATCCGTTACAACATTATCGGCGCGGTGTTGTGGGTATTGTTGTTTTCCTATGCAGGCTACTTCTTCGCCAATATCCCCGTCGTCAAAAACAATCTGGGCTTAGTCATGGCGGCAATCATCGTGATTTCGATTTTACCTGCGGTAGTCGAAGTCATCCGTGCCAAACTTAACGCCAAAAAATAACAATCAATCGAAAAGTTTGAAAGTTTAAACACATCAAGGAATTGTCATGCCGTTGCTGTCTATTGAGTTTGCGGTATTCTTTATCGTATTTTTACCCTTGTACTGGGCATTTGCACGTTTGCCGCAAGTTCAAAACGTTTTACTTTTGGTTGCCGGACTGGGCTGGCTTTACCGTATCGACCCCATTTTTGCCGCGCTGATTTTGGTTTACTCGTCTGTGGTTTACCTGATCAGCGTGCTGATGTTTTCTGAAAACGAGAATATCCGCAAATTTTGGCTGGGTTGCGGTATTTCGGCGGCATTGACTGTTTTGTGTTTCTTCAAATATTTCGACTTTTTCCGCCCGATTATTCAGCAATATACAGGGCAAAGCGCCGTCATCGACATTATTTTGCCTTTGGGCTTGTCTTATTACACTTTCCAATCGCTGGCTTACTTGGTGTATTGCTACCGCGAGCCTAAGGGAGACCGTTTTGAATGGCACGAACTCCTACTGCATCTGAGCTTCTTCCCCACCATCACATCCGGCCCGATTATCCGTGCGGCCGCTTTTAAAAGCATAGACGGCGAACAAGCAGGTGCATTGGCGCAAATCCGCACCAAACAGGCACGCCAACTGATTTATCCGGCTTTGGCAGTTGGCCTGATTGTGTTGGGCATTGCCAAAAAGTGGTGGCTTGCCGGCGTATTGGCAGAAGGCTGGGTATCGCCTGTTTTTGAAAACCCGGCCCAGTTCGACGGCTGGGGCGTGTTGTCTGCGATTTATGGCTACACCTTCCAACTCTTTTTCGACTTTTCCGGCTACTCGGATTTGGTCATCGGTTTGGCCATGCTGCTCGGCTTCCAACTGCCGAAAAACTTCGCCGCGCCGCTTCGCGCCATCAACATCCGCGACTTCTGGGACAGATGGCACATCAGCCTGTCCACTTGGATTCGCGACTATATCTATATCCCTTTGGGTGGCAGCAAAAAAGGCTTCGGACGCACCCAGCTCAATCTGATGATTGCCATGTTGCTTTCCGGCATTTGGCATGGCTACGGCTGGAGCTTTTTGATTTGGGGCGCGCTGCACGGTGCGGCCTTGGTATTGCTTAACTGCGGCGATAAAATCGTCGGCCGCAATGCCTTAGGCCGTCTGAAAATCGGCAAACCGCTCGCCTGGCTGTTTACCTTCCATTTCGTTTGTTTCGCTTTCGTCGTGTTCAACAGCGCAACGCTTGCCGATACGGAAATGCTGTTCAGCGCCTTATTTGCCAATGACAAAGGTTGGAACGCGCCTCTGCCGACCGACCTCATGTTGCTGGGTGCATTTGCGATGATGCTTTTGCTGTACCCGTATTTGCTTCGCTTATTTGAAGCATCGGTAAAAGGTTTGGACAAACTGCCTGCATGGCTGTGGTTTATCCCCATCACGCTGATCCTCGCCCTGATTATCGTCTTCGCCCCGTCCGGCATTCCCGGCTTTATTTACGCCAACTTCTAAGGAGCAGAACATGAAACGCTTTATCTCCCTGTTTGTTTCGATTCTGCTCAGTGCAGTTGCGCTGACGTGGTTTGCCCAAAACTCCATCAATGCCTATTGGCAGCAGACCTATCATGAGAACAGTCCGCTTGAGCCTTTATCCGAATACGCTTGGTGGCGTATCGGTGCGGATTGGCAACAAAAAGCCTACGAATTTTCAGACGGCCTGAAAGCTTCGCTGGAAGCAGAAGACGCTTTAGCTTCGGAAGACTCTGGCATTGAAACAACAGGGCCATCTGAAAATACGGAAGACATTGAAGTATCGGACAATCAAAAAGAGACTGCCGCTTCTGATGCTGCTAACAATACGAATACCGCAGCCAGCGAGCCAAGCAATCAGACTAATCCTTCAACCACGCAGGTTGTATTGAAAAAAGGCAACAAAGTCTTCTTTGCCGGCGACTCGCTGATGCAGGGCGTTGCACCTTTCGTACAAAAACACCTCAAGCAAGAATATGGCGTACAATCGGTCAACCTCAGCAAACAAAGCACCGGTTTGTCCTACCCCAATTTCTTCGACTGGCCGAAAACCATCGAACAAACTTTGCAAAAAGAACCCGACATCCGCGTTTTGGTTGTATTCTTAGGCCCCAACGACCCTTGGGATTTCCCGATGGGTAAAAAATACCTGAAGTTCGCCACCCCCGAATGGGAGGCAGAATACCTCAACCGCGTCCGCCGTATTCTTGATGCAGCCTCCGCACATGATGTCCAAGTCATTTGGCTGGGCATTCCTTACATGAAAAAAGCCAAGCTCAACGAACAGATGCGCTACCTCGACAAAATCCTGTCAGGTACGGTGTCGCCTCAAGCCATCTGGCTGCCGACTGACAAACTGTTGAGCAATGGCGCAGAAGAATATGCCGACTCTGTCAAAGTAGATGGAAAAATCATCCGTTACCGCAGCAAGGACGGCATTCACTTTTCCGCAGAAGGCCAAAAACTATTGGCCGAAAAAATTATGGAAAAAATTAATTTTACACACGATACACAACCATGAAATTGAATAAAACCTTACTCCTCACGCTTCTTGCACTCCCTATGACCGCCTGCGCTGCCAATGACGGCCTATTAAGCAACTACGGCTCCAACCGCCCTGCCTGGCTGAACAAACTGCAACAGCTCAACAATACTTCAGACGGCAAGTTCCGCATTATCCAAGTCGGCGACTCACACACCGCCGGCGACTATTTCACCGACCGCCTGCGCCGCCGTTTGCAACAACAATGGGGCAACGGCGGCATCGGTTGGGTTTACCCCAACACCGTCAAAGGCCAGCGCATGGCAACCGTCCGTTACAGCGGCAGCGGTTGGAACACCATCAGCAGCCGCAAATCACACAGCGATTTCTCTTTCGGCGGCATTGAAGCACGCGCCGACGGCGGCAGCGTTACCTTAAGTGCAGCCGACGGCAGCATGGACATGCAACAAATCTCCATCTTCGGCAAACCGGTTTGGTCCGAGCAAACCCTGATTGTCAACGGCCGCGAAATTCCGGCCAAACAAAACGGCTGGCAACTGTTGCATACCAATGCTTCCCTGCCGATGACGCTCAGCAGCAGCATGCCTTGGCAAATCGGTTTCATTAATATCGAACGCCCCGGACGCGGCGTAACCGTTTCCGCCATGGGCATCAACGGCGCGCAATTGTCCCAATGGTCAAAATGGCGGCCGGGCATGTGGGAAGATTTGGCACAAACCAAAGCCGATTTAATCATCCTTGCCTACGGTACCAACGAAGCCTTTTCCGGCAACCTCGATATTTCCTCTACCGAGCGGACATGGCGCAACTACATCCGTCAAATCAAAAACACCCTACCCAACGCAGGCATTCTGATCCTCGGTGCGCCGGAATCTTTGAAAACCGCCTACGGCAGCTGCGGCAACCGCCCTGTATTGCTCAGCGAAGTACAACAAATGCAGCAACGTGTTGCCCGTGACGAAAAAATCATGTTCTGGTCTTGGCAGGATGCGATGGGCGGGGCATGCAGCATGAAAAACTGGATGGCGCAAGGCTTGGCAGCCAAAGACGGCGTTCACTTTTCTGCACAAGGCTATGAAACTGCAGCCGATAAGCTTGCCGACAGCCTGATCCGCTTTGCCCAATAAATTGGCCAAGGCCGAGACCTTTGCAAAAAAGCCCTTCCCGCAACAGCCGAAATACCAACACAGATTTTCGGCTGTTTTTGTTCCAAGTACTCACTGATTCTACTCAAACACCCCCTTAATCCTCCCCAGACACCCGATAATCAGGCATCCGGGTCGCCTTTTAGGCAGCAACAGGCACACTTAGCCTGTTGGCGGCTTTCAGCAGGTTTAAACACATCGCCTTCAGATGGCTTTGTGCACTTACTTTACACAGACCAAAATAGGCTGCCCGGGCGTAGCGGAATTTACGGTGCAGCGTACCGAAGCTTTGTT
>ERZ772904.137-NODE-137-length-22796-cov-6.32039_pt1 | contig 22796 bp, 15 predicted proteins | sample MGYA00512122_ERZ772904 | MGnify/ENA primary metagenome ERZ772904 (study PRJEB29015, sample SAMEA2738104) | human oral metagenome | biome: human oral; feature: human-associated habitat; material: saliva | place: China | collected 2269 ... | reverse complement strand
CGCGCTCGTCCTCGGAGTCCTGCTCGTGCTTGTGGGCCGGGTAGGAGGACCAGTTGCCGCCCGGGGTGATGACCTCGCACGCCAGCAGGTGGGAAGTGGTGACGCCTTCGACAGCGAGGGAGTAGTTGTTAACCTGGCGCGAGCAGTCGCCGGCACCGCGCAAATCCACGCGAACCTGGCTCTTGGGATAGTAGGCGACGGGGATGTCGCGAGCGGCGAGAGCGGAGGGGAAGGCAAAACGACCGCCGAGGGCGGAGGTGATCGTCAGGGTCTTGCCACGTCCCACGTACAGGTAGTCGGTGACGCCGGAGAAAACGCCGCGCCGGCCTTCCAGCTCGAAGGTTTCGCCATCGACATCGACGGTTGCACCTCCCGCGAGGGGCAGGACGAGGAGCTCAGCCTCGCCGGTTTCGACAACCTCGGAGGCTCCGGCCTCGAGGACGAGGACGCGCAGACCGGAGAAGGTCCAACCGGCGCGCTGGGGGTCAATATCGACGGTGAAATTGCCGTGGCCGGAGGAGCCGGCAGGAACATAAATATCGGGAAGAGTCATCGTAGTCTCCTGAAAGTTGGGCATCGGTGCCGAGGAAATAGAAAGGGAGGAACGAGGCAGGGGCTGGTCGGGTGGATTACGGGAGCCCCTCCGTTTCCATAAAGATGCCAAGTTGTTCTTGGGTCGGCATCGCGGTCGAGCATTCGATGTGCGAACACACGTAGGCTCCCGCGGCCGAGGCGTAACGGATGGTCTGTTCGAGGTCCCATCCTTCGACGAGGCCGTGGATAAGCGCGCCACCGAAGGCGTCGCCCGCGCCGAGGCCGTTAACAACGTCGACGTCCCAGGCTTCAACCCACACACGTTCGTCGGCGGTCTTGGCGAGGGTCCCTTTGGGCCCCTGCTTCACGATCGCGAGGCGAATGCCGCGCTCAAGGAGAGCATCGGCTGCACTCTCGGGATCGGAGACGCCCACGGCCATCTCGCACTCCTCGCGGTTTCCGACGGCGACGTCGACGCGGGACAGGACGGCTGCGACGCGCGAGCGCGCCTGCGCCATGCTGCTCCACAGATTGGACCGATAGTCGAGGTCAAGGATTGTCAGGCCGCTAGAAGGGCCACGGTGGTCGAGAGCACGCAGGTGCAGATCAAAGGAGGAGTTGCGCGACAGGCCGGTGACGGTGAACCAGAAGATTTCGGCACGCTCGACGGCACCCCAATCGATCTGATCCTCCCGCAGCTCCAGGTCTGGCGCACTCGGCTCACGATAGAAGTAGAGCGGGAAGGAGTCGGGCGGGAAAAGCTCCGTGAAGGTGACTGGGGTATGGAAGTCGCGCACGGTGACAACGTGGTCCGAGGAGACGCCGAGGCGCTCAAGCTCACGGGTAACGAAACGACCGAAGGGATCGTCCCCCACCCCGGTGATGACACCGGTGCGATGCCCGAGGCGTGCTGCTGCAACTGCGACGTTCGTTGGGCTGCCGCCGAGAAACTTGCCGAAGGTCTCGACATCTTCGAGGTGCACGCCAACTTGGAGAGGATAGATATCGATGCCGGAACGACCCATCGTCAGAATGTCGACATCGCGACGCTCAAGGGGCATGGTGACTCCTTTCCTCTCCATTGGGGTGGCCCATTAGCCTGATGTTCCAAGGATGCACTATCAACAAGCAATCGTCAATCTTTGTCCGTACAATATGTAACAGCACGTCGACCCCCTAGCCGACAACAACGCTGATACCATGTAACCGTATTAAATTAATACGACGCCGCGCCGCACATGAAGGTTTGACATGTCCAAAGCATTGCCCACTCCGGAAAACGCCCCCTACGTTCCGGACATTACCCTGGACCGCTCTTCTCCCGTGCCCCTGTACTTCCAGATCTCGGAGCCCATCGCACAACTCATTAACTCTGGAGCGCTACCCGCGGACACACGCCTGGAGGACGAGCTGTCGATGGCGGCAAGACTGCACGTCTCCCGCCCCACGGCACGACAGGCACTCCAGCGCCTCGTTGACCGCGGCCTCCTGACGCGCCGCCGCGGCGTCGGCACGATCGTTTCACCACGCCACGTCCATCGCCCCATGGAGCTCACCTCACTCATGCGCGACCTGGTCAACGCCGGCCACAAGGTACACACGACCATCCAGCACTACGAGGCACGACCAGCCACCGCTCAGGAAGCCGACACCCTGAAGATCACCGAGGGTACCCTTGTCGTCCACATTGAGCGCACCCGCTTTGCCGACAACGAGCCAATCGCGGTCCTCACAAACCTCATCCCGGCCGACATCGCTCCCACAATGCAAGAACTCGAGTCCGCCTCTCTCTACGACCTCATGCGCGAGCGCGGAGTCACCTTAGCCTCCGCACGTCAGATAATCGGCGCACGCAGCGCGACAACGAAGGAAGCGAAGCTCCTGTCTGAACACCGCGGCGCAGCTTTACTGACGAGCCAGCGCACAACATACGACCCTTCAGGTCGCATCGTGGAATGCGGCGATCACATCTATCGTGCATCCAGATATTCATTTGAGGCAAGCCTTTTTGCCCAGTGATTAAGCATTGACGTTTTGTCCTAACAAATTGTTGACAGGCGTAGGCGCTCGCCGTAGACTTGTTGCCGACAAAGAAAGTCGAGAGCGATCACAAAGGAGTGCTTCCCGCTATGTCCATCGAGTACACCCCCGGCCCCCTTCTGGACGCCGCGCGTAACACGCCCACCGCCCTGTGGAACGATTCGTCGGACCCGAGCGAGCTGGCACAGTCCATTTCCTTCGGTGGCGTCGGTGCCACCTGCAACCCAACCATTGCCTACACCTGCATCAACCAGCGTCGTGACGTGTGGCTGCCCCGCATCGCCGAGCTCGCCAAGGAAATGCCCGAGGCTACCGAGTCTGAAATCGGCTGGCAGGTCGTGCGCGAGCTATCACTCGAGGCCGCCAAGCTCCTCGTGCCCATTTTCGAGGCCGAGAATGGCCGCAACGGTCGCCTATCCATGCAGACGGATCCGCGCCTGGCCCGCAGTGCCAAGGCCCTCGCTGACCAGGCCGAGGAGTTCCACAACCTCGCCAAGAACATTATCGTGAAGATTCCCGCCACGTCGGTGGGCATCGAAGCCATCGAAGAGGCCACCTACCGCGGCGTCTCCGTCAACGTGACAGTATCCTTCTCCGTCGCCCAGGCCGTCGTCACCGGCGAAGCTATCGAGCGCGGCCTCAAGCGCCGCGAGGCCGAGGGCAAGGACACCTCCCAGATGGGCCCGGTCGTCACCCTCATGGTGGGCCGCCTTGACGACTGGATCAAGGAGGTCGCCAAGCGCGATCGCCTGTTCATCGATCCGGGTCACCTCGAGTGGTGCGGCATTGCCGCCTTCAAGCGCGCCTACCAGGAATTCCAGAAGCGAGGTCTGCGCGCCCGCATGCTCTCCGCCGCGTTCCGTAACGTCATGCACTGGTCCGAGTTCGTCGGTGGCGACGTGGTCGTCTCCCCGCCATTCGAGTGGGCCAAGCTCATCAACGACTCGGAATACACGGTGGAAGAGCGCATGGACATCCCCGTGCGCGAGGACATTATGAAGACCCTGCTCTCGATCCCCGAGTTCGTCCGTGCCTACGAGCCCGACGGCATGACCCCGGAAGAGTTCGACACCTTCGGTGCCACCGTGCGGACTCTGCGCGGCTTCCTGCAGGCAGACGCTGACCTCGACGCACTGGTGCGCGACGTCATTATGCCCGCCCCGTGATCCACTCGGTGGCCCCGCACGATGCGTGTGGGGCCACCACCGGTCACGGTTTTTTACTCTCCAGCACACCCCGCCCAGAAAGAAGCAAAGATGCTCAACATTGCCGTCATCGGCGCCGGCCGCATCGGCCACGTTCATGCTAAGACCATCGCCGCCCACCCCGGCGCCACCCTCGCTCTCGTCGCCGATCCTTTCGGCGATGCCGCACGCAAGCTGGCCGAGGTCTACGGTGCCCGCCACACGACCGACGTTGATTCCGTCTTCACCGACGAGGGCGTCGACGCCGTCGTCATCGGCTCCCCGACGCCGCTGCACATCCCCCACCTGCTCGCTGCCGCCAAGGCCGACAAGGCCGTGCTGTGCGAGAAGCCCATCGCCCTGGACATGAAGGACGTGGAGGCCGCCCGCGACGAGCTGGGTGCCGTGTCTGTACCCGTCATGTTCGGCTTCAACCGCCGCTTCGACCCTTCCTTCGCTGCGGCGCACGCTCAGCTCGAGGAGGGCAAGATCGGCGACCTGGAGAACCTGCTCATCATCTCGCGCGACCCCTCCGCTCCCCCGGCCGAGTATGTGAAGGTTTCCGGCGGCATCTTCCGCGACATGACCATCCATGACTTCGACATGGCCCGCTTCTTCCTGGACGACATCGTCGAGGTGCACGCATTCGGCCAAAACTTCAACGAAGAGATCAAGGCGGCCGGCGATTTCGACGCCGCCGTGGTCACCCTGAAGAACGCCGACGGCGTCGTCGCCACCATCGTCAACAACCGTCAGTGCCCAGCAGGCTACGACCAGCGCCTGGAGGTTCAGGGGTCGACAGGTACGCTCAACGTGGACAATATCCGCGCCACAACCGTGCGCCTGTCCAACGCCGAGGTCACGGACGCGGCCGAGCCATACCTTGACTTCTTCTTGCAGCGCTACGCGGATGCCTACCGCCTTGAGCTGACCGCCTTCATCGATGCCGTCGTTGCGGGCATCAAGCCCACGCCGTCCATCGACGATGCGATCGAGGCTCTGCGCCTGGCCGAGGCGGCCACGGAGTCGGCGAAGACCGGAAAGCCCGTGTCACTGGCCTAACAGCGTCGCGAAAGTCCCGGCGGGGTTCCGTCCTTCCCCGCCGGGACCGTCTCATTGTCCAAGGCCATCCAAGATGGCCTCTCATTTCTTCATACGAACACACCTAGGCACCACTGTCGAGTCCCGCACACATGCTGATAGGTACACGTTCACACTCATCAGATACTTCTGAGAAAACTCCCAAATCCCCACGTTTGTCTGGACAATCAAACAGGATGGCGTAGAATAGCGCTACCGACACACTGGCCCACACATCACCGCAACTCATAGGAGAGCTGCAATGACTCACGTCTACGATCCCGCAACCGCGATCAATGACCCCAACGGCATCACGTGGGGCATGCACCCCATCGCTTGGCGCAACGACGACATTCCCGAGGTCGGCGAATGGAACACCATCGACATCATGTTCGACGACCTGGCCGAGGCCGGCTTCGCTGGCACCGAGGTCGCAGGCTGGTACCCCTCGAAGGAAGAGACGAAGGAGAAGGCCGACGCTGCGGGCCTGAGAATCGTTGCCCAGTGGTTCTCCAGCTTCATCGTTCGCGACGGCGTCGAGGCCGTCATCCCGGACTTTCGCGCCACCTGCGAATACCTGCAGTTTCTGGGTGCAACCCGCGTCGTCGTCTCCGAGCAGACCGGCTCGGTGCAGGGCATTCGCGACATCTGTATCTTCGAGAACAAGCCCGTCCTCCAGGACGAGGAGTGGCCCGTTCTGGCCGAGGGCCTGAACGAGCTCGGCGAGATTGCTCATGAGTACGGCCTTGACCTGGTCTATCACCACCACCTGGGCACCGTCGTCCAGACCAAGGACGAGACGCTGCGCCTGCTCGAGCTGACTGACCCGGACAAGGTCTCCCTGCTCTTCGACACGGGCCACGCGTTCGTGGGTGATGGCGACGTCATGGGCCTGCTGCGCGGCGCGATCGACCGCATCAAGCACGTGCATTTCAAGGACGTGCGCCCCGCCAAGATGGAAGAGTCACGAGCGGCCAAGCGCTCCTTCCTCGACTCCTTCCTCGCCGGCATGTTCACGGTTCCCGGCGACGGCACCATTGATTTCACCGAGCCCTATGCCTTCCTCGTTGAGCACGGCTACAAGGGCTGGATCCTGGTTGAGGCTGAGCAGGATCCGAAGATCGCTCCTCCGCTGGAGTACGCGCACATTGCGCGTGACTACGTGTTGGGCACGCTGCTGGGTCAGTGAGCAGCTTCGCGCGGTTCCTCAACTTCCCGCGCGAATCATGGAGGGGTGGAAGCGACTGCGTCGCTTCCACCCCTTATGTGCTGATATGCACGCACCAAGCACGGTTAGTGATTGACTCCCCCGCCACCCCCTATTGATCCGACGCAAGGAATACTCATGGACCTATCGACGCTGATTGCCCTCACCTGGGTCGCTCTCATCGCGGCCGCCCTCTTCGCCCTGGTCCCGCCTGTGAAGGAGTCAACGGGCGTCATACTCGCTCTGCTCCTCATTGGTGATGCGATCGCCCTGTGGGCGTATCGGCGCGACGCGAATACGGCAATCTTGCGGCGCCTCGTGCCGTCAATGCTCGTCGGCGTGTGCCTCGGAGCGCCCCTTCGGGCGGTGAGCACTCAGGCGCCGATGCACCGTGGTTCGACGTGATCTTCCTGCCCCTCATCGGAGCACTTGCCCCCATCGTCCTTGCGTGTGCGTGGGCGGGGCGCCGCCTGGCGGCCCACATCCCGCTGCGCATCTTCGAGCCCCTCGTCATCGCCACGACGATCATCGCGACGGTGCCGCTGCTCCTATAAAAGGTGTCAACAAAAAGTTGTTGGCGCGAGCCCAGGGCTCGCGCCAACAACTGTCGTCATCAGGGGCACCCATGCGCCAAGCGCACACTCGACGGAAGCAACGCAAACTGATCGTCGAACTCTAAAGCCTCACACATCCCCGCAAAATGGGAGCTATCCACCAAATATATGAAGTAAAAGACCTGTCGTATCAAAATGTCAAGCTGTTGCCCCGAATTCGCCCCCACCGTAGTAGGCATTCGATTATGGGATCCAACATTTGTTGCAGGAAGGACAATATTTTCACAAACGGAAATCGCATTCTCAATATCCAGAGAACTCGCAGAACCGTTCATACAATTCTCACGTGCGCAGCCTGCAGCCTCCGCAACCGCTTCACTAAACACTGTCACTTTATGCGGATACTTGAAAGCAAGAAATTGCTCAATGAGTCTCCTTGCAAGATTAGGATAAAGTAATTGACGATCAACGACTCCATCCAAGCCACCACGCTGGACATTCTCCACACAGCGCCCCAGCAAGCCAAAAGCATGATGATAGGAAGAAAAGAGCTCCATACGCTTTTTGAAGTCTTTTCCGAGCACCAACCAATCGACCAAAGAAGGGTGACGCAACCCCAATTTATTAACTGACAATATTTCGTACACGGACATCGGCCCCAGCTTTTGATCCCTCGGAAGGGAACAAGCAAGGTATCTAAAAAAGTCGAAACTATGGGTCAATATGAACAACTGCGCAACGGCGGAAGCAGCCATTTTCTTACTTTGCGCATCCCAACTTGTGATCAACGCTTTCAACACAGAAGCAACTCCATACTGGATTCGCTCATCGAGACTCGATACCGGATCATCAATGACAACAATGGGAGCACCACCATTGGCGATATCAACCTCTACCATCTCAATGAAATGAACGAAGGTTATGGCGGTTTGCTCCCCTTCACTCAAACGCGTCGCGGGTCCACCGTTTCTCGTAACAAGATAGTGGTCCCCCTCAATCTCAAAGCGGAGCTCATCACGACCAAGCAAGTCAGCGACTCTTCTATTCAATGACTCAGCAGAGGGAACCGGATCGCCCAAAACGTTATTGAGGCTCGTCAGCTCGACGTCAACCTGTCCTTCCTCATTAGTTAAACACGACTTTTCACTAACCGCTGCTTCCAGATTGCGATCTGCTTGACGATAGTCACACGCGTACTGCGCGCAGTAGTAGTCACATATGCGCTCAGAGGCAGTCTTCTTTCGCAAATCTTGATCGTCAACCTCAGCATTATAGCTAGCAATCCATTCAGCAAGATCGCTTTTGTCTGGAACATTGATAGCATCTAGCTGCTGCGAGCTGGCCATCATTACGTTATCGAGTTTACTATCAACAATCTTCTTCGAAGACCGGACCCACTCTTGATATACATCGAGATCACTCTTATAGGCCGCAACCAGATCCCTTAAGTCTTGCCTAGTTTCAAACTGCTCAATTAATCCATCAAGGCTACGCGCCAGCTGCTCAATATTTTCTTCCTCAGCTACAAAGAGCCTATTATATCCCCGAAGCTCACCCTGCAACTCTTCAACCTCTTGCGAAAAGTGTGCTCGAAGTGCATTCATCCGCTCCACCGACAGAGGTGCTCCACAGAATATGCACTCATCGGACTCTCCATGCAGGGCGATACCTTGTTGCACCCAGTTCGATGCATGAGGGTGCGCATCGAGCGTATCTATGTCACAAACGCTAGGTATTCGACTAATTGCCTTATTGATATCAGCAATACGACGAATCATGCTTTCATTAATATACGTGAGACCCGAGAAGCGCTGCAACTCCCCCGCAGAGAGAGTAGCGCGATACGCGTTCAACTCATCCTCACGGATATTCTCCAAGTACACAGCAACATCTTCATCAGAGACGTTCCCTCTCTCTAACAGCCGCTCTATATATTCCAGTCTGCGCTCAATGTACTGCATGAGCATTTCTTTTGCTTTTGGCTTTTTGAAACTACCTTTCGTAGTCCACTTCTTATATCGAGCCAGAGCTTCAAATACACTGTCCTGAAATTTGCTGATCAGATTATCCAACTCATCTTCGCACTTTTTTTGCCGTTTCTCCACCTCTTTCAGATCATCCCTCACTCGCCCCAGACGCTCTTCAAGCACTGAGATTCTCTGTTCCCGGTCAACCCTCTCCTCACCTAACGTCAGAATCGCTGACATCGAGGCGTCATCAACCGTCAGCGCGTGAGATCGTGAGACCATATCCCTCGTAAAGACGTAGACTCTCGAGAAAATAGCATCGTCTTTCTGGTCGGTTTCAAGAGTCGTACCGTCTTTCTTCCTCACTTTGAGAGAAACTTTGTCCCACGTTCGCATTCCAGCATCCGGCCAGTCATGGGACAGGCCATAGAACATGTTTGCCAGGGAAGTCTTTCCAGAGCCATTCGGCCCATAGATCAAGTTGATCCGCTGAAAGTCCTCCGGCTCATTGCTCACCGGGTATACGTAATCCCAGTTACCGACCCCTGCAATCGTTTGAATGGAAACAATACGCTCCGGCTCATCATTTGCCATGGGCTACCTCTCTGTCTTATTCGGCTCCAGCGCCTACGACTTTTACAGTTAGCACTGTATCAGGCCTAGATTTGCCTCGCACCCATTTGACAGATAACAATCTGCGCCCTCGATTTCCTCGCCGCTGCGAAGACGATCGCGCTAACGGCTTTACTGCTGGCGGTGAGCACTCAGGCGCCGATGCACCGTGGTTCGACGCGTCCTCCTACCTACAGAGCGAGGCTCATTCCCCTGTCGCGAAGCATCATAAAAGGATTGAGACACTCCACCCCAAGCGCGGCACATGCATCGGGATTCTTGATCCGTCTCTTCGATCTCGGTGCCGACTTTTCGTGCGTGACAACCACCCATCCGTGAGCCAGTGCGTGCGCGACGATCCAGGAGTCCGCAACGCGTTGAAACTCGACGACCGCTGGCGAATCATAGTTGTTCTTTGCCCACGCGATGACCCGCTGATAGCAGGCCACCACGCGCGAATCGGGAGCAACAAAATGTTGCTTATTCGCCCTTGCCCAGTCCTTGAGAGGATCACCGTCGCCCGCCTCGCCCAGTTCGTCGTACACCGACTTGATACTCACCGCGTGATGCGAGTAGAAGAGCTGAACGAGGAAGTCCCAATATCCGGGAGCCAGATCGAACGCATAGTACGCGTTTGCCGCATCGATGAAGACGTTCGTGTCGAGGACGTACATCTCTCACACCACCTGGAGATGTCTGGCCAGTTCGTCGAACACTTCCCTCTTGTGCGTGCCGATCATACGGAAACTTTCCGTGAATCCCGTACGCCCCTCCAGGGTGGAAGTGACAACCGCGGTCGCAAATGAACGCCCAAGACGCGCGGTCAGGGTGTTGTAATAGTTGCCACCGCCACTACTGCGTTTCTCACCACCGTAGTCAGCGCGCACCGCCTCTAGAAGCGCACCGTAGCGCTCCTCGTCAATCAGGCGAGCGCCGTGCAGTCTGTGGAGCGCGACCTCAGCAGACACCCCAAAGCGCCGCGCGACTGCACGGTAGTCCTGCACAGTTGTCACTCCATCGAAAGCTGTCAGCGCCTCGTCAGGCAGCAACACACATGCAGCGACGCGATTGCACCACGCTTCTTCACCACTTCCGCCAAGCAAGCGGTCACCGCCCGACAGTGCGCTGTGGCCGAGAAGCAGGTGAGCAAACTCGTGCACGAGGATGAAGTTCTGCGCGCTATACGGTTCGTCGGCGACGTTAACGAAAATTAAGGGGGCAATGTCGTCGTAGAGGCTAAAGCCTCGGAACTCGCGCGTAGAGAGGCGCCTCGCATTGTTCGCACCGACGACGCCGCTCCTCATAACGAGCACACCCGCATCTTCAAGTGCGGCAACGATGTCGTGGCACCATTGTTGAGTCCCGGTGGCGGACACACGATCAAGGTGCAGGAGAGAACGCACACGGCGAGCCACTGCCCGCGGGGAATCCTGCACGTTTGCCGAGCCTAGGAACGGGAGTTTATCCGCGCCCTGTTCAAGGGCGTAATCGTGATACCAATCCTGGAACTGCTGATACCGGTCGATCGTGTCGAGAAGATTCCCGGAGGGACGCTCGATAACGGTACTCTCACGGGTACGCATGTCGGCGATAGGCAGTGTCTCATCGGGCGGATCAGGCATGATGAGCGCACCGAGGGACGTGTGGGTGAAAGCCGCAAACTTTTCGAGATCGTGAAGAGTCGGCTGGCCACTTCCGTCCATCCAGTCCCCAAGTTTCGGAAACTTCGTCAGTGCTTCCTCAAAGGTACGCTCAGAGCGCTGGAGGGCCCACGAGAGCACGGGCTGGCTGACGGCGATTCGCGTGCTCATCGCGTTCCTCCTCCCACGCACATACCGATGTCATTATCGTACAGTGAGCCCCTTCATTTCCGTCTCCTTGGGATGTTTTCTCACCGATATCACCCGCGCCAAACGAGAGTCTCCTGCTACCGCACTCGTCATCGCGACGATCGTGGCAACGGTGCCGCTGCTCGTATAACAAAGATGTCGATAAAAAGTTGTCGGCGCGAGCATCAGGCCCGCGCCGACACCCTCATCTCACGCCCTGGGGGCGCTCACAACGATCGGTAGAGCGTCACCGCGAGCATCGCTCGGAGTCTGCACCCCCGCCTGCAGAGTCAGGCTCTGCCCGTCCCACGAGCACGCCGCGCCCGGCGTGAGAATCGTGGAACGCGAGTAGTCGAATCCGCTCGGCAGACCCGACACCTGCGTGACGGACGCATCCGCCACCACGGCGACGTGGTCCTCGTGCGCGAGGAGGCGCACCCAGGCCTCGTCCCCGGACGAGTGGGCGCTGACGCGCTCGAAGTCCTGCGCCGACAGCGCACGCACGCCGCGCAATTCCGAGCCGTACAAATCGTTCCACGCGCCCAGGCCCTCGAGACATTCGCGCTGCTCGCGCGGGATCGTACCGTCGGCGCGCGGGCCCACATTGAGGAGGAGGCGCCCGCCGCGCGAGACCACGTCCACCAGGTGACGGACAGCAGCCGCACCGCTGAGGTACTGGTGCTCGCTCTCGGCACGGTTGTAGCCGAAGGACAGACCGACGCCTCGGCAGTTCTCCCACGGCTTGCCGCTCGTCTCCGAGTCTCCCATGTGCTGATACTCGCTGGTCAGGTAATCCGCGTGGACACCGCCGTAGCGGTCGTTCGTGACACCCTCGGGACGCGCCGCGTAGAAGTACTCGAAGAGCGTCCCCAAGCCGTAGGGACCGAAGTTCTTCCCCTCGTCCGGCCAATCGATGTCGTTCCAGATGACGTCGGGCTGGTAGCGGTCAATGAGGTCGCGCACGTGCACGAAGCAGTAGCGCGCGTACTCGGCGTCCTTCGGGCGACACAGATCCTTGCAGTCGTCCTCGGAGAGGATGGGACGCGCGGGCCGATAGTGCCAGTCCAGGCCACCCGAGTAGTACAGGCCCACTCGCAGCCCCTCATCGCGCGCGGCGTCCGTAAAGCCGGCCACGAGGTCGGTACACGGGCCTCGTCGCACGGTGTTACGCGCGCCCGTCTCGGGGGCATCCCACAGGGTCACGCCGTCGTGGTGCTTCGTCGTCAGCACCGCGTACCCGGCACCGGCACGATGAAAGAGTCGCATCCACTCGGCCGGATCCCACGCGTCAGGATCCCACGCATCCAGGAACGCGTCGTACGAGGCCGAGCCGTACAGGTCCTTATGCCTCAGCGCGGCCGGGGAACCCGGAATACGAATCGTGTTGAAGTACCACTCCGCGTAGGAATTGTGGGTGAACCAGGCCTCCCAGTCCTCCTCGACGCCCAGCTCGCCGTGGTCCTCGGCCCACGCGGGCACCGAGTAGGGGCCCCAGTGGACGAAGATACCCAGCGGGGCGTCCTCAAACCACTGCGGGGTCGGGCGAGCCAGCGAGCTCCAGCGCTCGGAATCGTTCATCGTTTCGCTCATCTTCGTCACCGTCCTCCGAAGGCACCCAGGGTAACGCCCTTTTCCAGCTGCTTCTGCAGGAACACGACCAGCAGAATCGACGGGATCGTCGTCATCGTGACCGCCGCCATGAGCGGACCCCAGTCGGTGCCGCGCTCACCCGAGAACATCTGCAGGCCCAGCGGGATCGTCGCCAGCGTCGAATCATTGACCACAATGAGGGGCCACAGGAAGGATGACCAGTAGTCGATGAAAGCGAACACGCCGACCACCGTGATCGGAGCCTTCAAGAGGGGCAGGAGGATCTTCGTGAGAATCTGCCAGTCACTGCACCCGTCGATGCGTGCTGCCTCCTCGAACTCGAGGGGCAGGGACAGGAGGAACTGACGGATCAGGAACGCGCCAAACGCGCCGAACGCGAAGGGCACGATGAGGGCAAAGTAGGAGTTCACCAGGCCCATGCGCTGCATGCCGATGTACAGGGGGATCACGAGGACCTCCTGGGGCAGGACGAGCGTGCCCAGGAACAGCATGAACAGGTGATCGCGCCCCTTAAAGCGCAGCCGCGCGAACGCGTATGCCGACAGAACCGACACGACGACCACGAGGGCCGCGCCGGACAACGACACGATGAACGAGTTGAGCACGACCCGACCGAAGGGAATCGAGCGCAGCGCGGAAGGATAGTTCTCCCACGCCACCTCACTGCCCGTCGGACTGAAGGTAAAAACCTCGGTCGTGGGCTTCAGGGAGGTCGCGACCATCCACGCGAAGGGGAACAGGAACGCGACCCCAACAATCCCCAGCAGGACAACCGAAACAGCAGTCGACAGTCGTTTTTTGCTACGCATCGTAGTTCACCCACTTCTTCTGGCCCGCGAACTGCAGGGCCGTCACCGTCATGACAATCACGAAGAGAACCCACGCCATCGACGAGGCGTACCCGAGCTTGTCGAATGAGAAACCGTTGCGGTACAGGGACAACACGATCGTGTTGGTCGACTCTCCCGGGCCGCCCAGCGTCAGGAAATAGGGCTGCGCGAACACCTTGAAGGCACCGATGATCGTCATGACCGTACAGAAGAACACGGTCGGGGAAATCATCGGGAAGACGACCTTGAAGAAGCGCTGCACGCCGTTACAGCCGTCGATCGTGGCGGCCTCGAGCACCGAGGTGTTCAGGCCGTTGAGCCCGGCCGTCAGGACCACGATGTTGTAGCCCAGGCCCTGCCACAGGCTCATCACCAGCAGCGACCCCATCGCCAGAGCGGGCTTGTTCAGGAACGGGATGTGCTCGATCCCGAAGACACCCAGCGCGGAGTTCACGACGCCGTGGTCGGAGAGCAGGAGGCGCCAGATCAGCGCGTTACCGACCATCGGGGTGACCACGGGGATGAAGAAAATGACGCGCAGGACTCGGCTAAGCCATTCGGGTACGCGCTGGAGCCAGTAGCTCAGGCCGATCGAGATCACGAGGTTGAGCGCCGTGTAGCAGGCCGCAAACACGACGGTGTTACGCATGACCGTCCAGAACGCGGGGTCCGCTCCGCTGAGCATGCGCTTGTAGTTGTCGATTCCGACGAAACGGCCACCCCCGAAGAGCGACCAGTCGAAGAAAGAGATCACGAGGGACGCGATCAGAGGCAGGACGATGAACAGCAGGAAGCCGGTCATGCCCGGAGCCAGGTAGACGAGGGCGCGCACGCCGTCGCCGCGCTTACCCGCGTCGCGCGCCTTCTTCGTGCGCTTCGAGGCCTTCGCCTCACCCGTATCCACCGCGCCCGCTGGCGCCTCGCGACCGGGTGTCACAGTGTCAGTGCTCATCAGCAGTGTCACCTTTCCATCACAGGGACCGTGGTGGGCCCGCCGGGCAGCGCCAACCATCGTCGTTAGCGCTAACGCCAAAGGACCCACTCAACGAGGCCGGGGAACCCGAGCAGGTCACCCCGGCCTCGTCAATGGGGAGCCGGACTCAGCCGGCGGAGTTCTGCAGATCGGAGAGGATATCCTGCGCGGTCTTGGTGCCGCGGAAGCCCTCGGGCGAGTACTGCTGGAAGGACGTGTTGATCTGGTTCCACGTCGTGGTCGTCACGAGCGGGGTGCCGTTCTCGAGGAGAACCTTCACCGCCTCGGCGCTGTCAGCAGGCTTGTTCGCGGCCCACTTGTCCATCGCGGACTCGACCGAGGGGACGGTTCCCTGCTTGTCCGCCACCGAGCCAATGACCTCGGGGGTGACCAGCTGCTTGAGAACGTCGAAGGCGGCCTGCTTGTCGGGGCAAGACTTCGAGATACCGAAGCCCGACCCCTGAATGACGGCTCGGGGCTGACCCGACGGGGTCGGAATGACCGCAACGCCGAGCTTATCGCCCAGCTCCTTCTCGAAGGAGCCGTACATCCACGGGCCGTCCACGATCATCGCGGCGGTGCCGGAGGTGAAGGCGGTCTGCGCGGGGCCGTCGTTGTCCGCAGCGTTCGGAGCAACCGCGACCTGCTCCTTGTGGACCAGGTCGAAAGCGAACTGGACGCCCTCGACGAACTTGGGATCCGTCAGCGTGTTCTTGCCATCCTTGGAGACCTGTCCACCAAAAGAAATGCCGAAGTCACCGGGCGCGTTGCCCAGGAGGAGCGGCTTGACCGCCATGCCATACTTGCCGTCCCCCGTCAGAGCCTTGGCGTCCTTGAGGAACTGGTCGGTCGTGTACGAGGTCGAGGGGGCCGCCAGACCAGCCTTCTCGAACAATTCACGGTTGTAGTACAGGACGTCGGGCTCGGCGTCGTAAGGCAGGGCCAGCACCTTGCCGTCGACCGTCATGCCCTGCATCATCGCAGCGTTGTAGTCCGAGGCCTTAATGCCAGCGGCTTCCATGTAGGAGTCGAGAGGCTCGAGGAGGCCGGAGAGCTCCTGCGCACGAGCCGCCTGCGTGGTCAGGATGCAGGGCGCATCCGAGGCAACCATGCGAGTCTTGACCTTGGTCCAGTAATCGTTGAAGGCCGGGCCGTCGAAGGTCAGGGAGAAGTTAGGGTCCTTCTCCTTGGCAGCATCGATGAAGGACTGCCACTGGGCGCGGTCATTGTCCGTGGAGACCCATGTGTACATCTGGTGGACCTGATCGGAACCGGAACCACCGCTGGACGAGGTGCTTCCCGATCCGCACGCGCCTGCGAGCAGGGCGAAGGCCGAGGCGGTCGCACCGAGTGCGAGGAACTTGGAGATAGTGGGGCGCACGATGCGCTCCTTCCTTGTCAGGGCACCGGGAGTTCCAGTGGTCGCGTCGCCTCTCTGTAACGCGGTTTGGGGAACCTACCCTCACGTGCCGTCTCTCGTCATTGAAATTGACAGGACAACTATACCATTCCCCAACCTGCGCACACAACCCTGATTTTAACTTCGATCACATTCATCCATTAACTCTCACTATCCTATGAAACTTCGTAGGAACGCAGGCAACAGGGTTTTCAATCGTTTCCATCAAACTCTTGCCGATCTGTCACTCATTCAGCTGGATTAAAGAGGGATTTTAGTCTGCGAGCACACCTCGCAGCGCCTCATCCAGGGAAATCTCCGCGCCACCAATCATGGCCTCCAGGCTCTCGAGCGTGTAGTGCGACGGGCCTGCCAGGAAGGCGACCATCGCACCGACCTCCGCCGGATCCACTCCCATGCGAGCCGCCCACGCGCGCCGGTACAGGCGCAGCTGAGTCACGAAATAGGCGACCTTGTCGGGCTTGGTCGAATCGGTCACCGGGCGGCCGCTCTTCCAGTCGACGACCAGGTAGCGCGGCCCATCGCCGCGTACGCGCTCGAACACGGCGTCGATACGGCCCTGGACGGACACGCCGCCCACCTCGACCGAGAAGGCTTCCTCAATCGCGACGGCCCGGTAGTCCGACAGCACTCCCGCCACAAAGGCACGGAAATTCTCGCGCAGCCGCTCTAGGCGCTCGCGTTCACCATCCGTCAGCAGGGCCTCCTCCGCCCCATCGTCGCCGCTAGCCAGCGCCGTGTCATCGCCCGCGACCACGTCGGCACCCGCAGTGATCTCCGAGGCCGGGTCCGCGGAGGCCAGGTGAAGCTCGCGCTCCACCCACGCGTGAAACACCGTGCCCAGCGCTGAGAACGAACTGGGACGCGTGGGCATCGGGCGACGCATATCGCGTGCGAACTCCTGTGCATCCTGCAGGAGTGCCGACACGGACGTCGCCGGAACGCGCTCGGCCCACAGGTCGACGATCGGCGTTTCCCGAGACAGGTGGTACTCCTCGATGAGAGCGACCGTATCGCGCACCGCGGGATCATCACCCAACTGCGCCAAGGCCTCGTACACGTCCTGATCCTCAGGCATCGCGTCAATCTGCGCTTCAACTGCCTGCGCCGCTGCCGAGGCGCGCTGACGCGAAGGCCCCGGATCCTGCGGGAAAGTCTCGAACTCGCGCACCCCCGCGGCGGGTTCATCGTCTTCGTCCTGATGCGGAATCGGGGCTATCAGACACCTGCCCTCCCCCACCGAGGACTCACCGGCGAGGTCACGCCAGCGCCCGTTGGACCACATCTGCGGGTCTTCGATGGTGCCAACCGAGCCAGACGAGGCATCCGGAGTATGCCCAAACAACTGCGCGCTGGCCTCCATCAGGTAGCGCGACGGATGCGTCACCTTTTTGTTAAAGCCAGACGTCCACGAACCCACCAGCAGCTGAGCGCTACGCGCGCGCGTCATCGCCACGTAGGCCAGGCGCCGTTCCTCGCGCTCCGCGTGTTCCCCGAGGGACGCGCCATACTCGCCCTCCAGCCACTTCTTGAAGGCAGTTGACGGGTTCTTTTCCCCATCAACGTCAAATTCGAAGGGCGGTAGGTCCACGCGGTCCCCGCGCAACGGGTGCGGTAGTGCACCAGCACTGGTCACCCATGCGGTATTCGCGGGAGGATCGTCGATCCACGACCGACTTTTGCTCTTATGCATCGGGAAGGAACCATCGGCCAAAGCGAAGACAACAACCCCGTCCCATTCCAGGCCCTTCGAGCCGTGGACCGTCAAGATCTGGACAGCGTTCGGATCCGGCTCGCCCAGCGGCGCATCCAGCCCATCCTCGCGTTTCTCTGCCATGTCCAGATACGCCAGGAAGGACCCGAGGGACGCACCCGGCGTTTCCTTCTCGTATGCCGCAGCGACAGAAATGAACTCATCGAGTGCCGCGCGCCCACCCATCGACAGCGGATCCGCGATCACGTCATCGAGCGTGCCCATGATGAGGATTGCTCGCTCGACCTGCTCGGTGATGGAACGCCCCACGCCCTCACGAACCTGATGCAGGCGCTGGCCCAGCAGCCGCACGCGGCGCACTGCTTCCTCACTGATCGCGGGATGTCCCTCAGCCGCCCAACCGGGCGCTGGCGGGTTATCGACAGCATCCAAGAGCACGGCCTGGTGCGGGCTTGCCCCCTCCCCGCGCGCCAGGATCCGAGCCCAGTCACCCAGAGCCATCAAGTCGGCCGCCCCCAGGTCAATGCCTGCCAGCAGACGCGCGAGCCACGGGGACGCTTCGACGTCGTAGGCCAGCTCCAGCGCGGCGCGCACGTCCTGGACGGCCGGCTGATCGAGCAGACCGCCCAGGCCGACGATCTCCGTGGGAATGCCCGCCTCGCGCAGCGCGTCATCGATCAGCGGAAAATCACGACGCTGCCTACTGAGCACGGCGACGCTCCGGCGCTGACCGCCCTTAGTCGGCTGCGAGCGCACCCGCCGCACGAAATCAACCATCGCGCCCAGGGCCTCGTCGTAGTCCTGCGTGAAGGCAATGTCGACGGTTCCTGAACCCGCGCCGCCCCTGGGGACCAGGACCGGAGACTGTGCCTTCAGCTGCTGCTTGCTCACCTGGAAGGAAGGTACCTCCCGCAGGGGTGCTGCCACCCTGTTCGCAGCGTCCAGAATCGACACATCGTTGCGCCACGCGGTCGACAGCGTGAGCGTCTGTCCTTCTTCGGGCGCGCCCGTCTGGAAACGATCCAGGAAAGACTCCAGCGACGAGGCCGAGGCCCCTCTCCAGCCGTAAATGGCCTGATTCGGGTCGCCCACCGCGGTCACCGCGTGATCCGCGAAGAGTATCGACAGCAGATCCATCTGGATGACGGAGGTGTCCTGGAACTCGTCGAGGAGGACCGCGCGGAACTCCTCGCGTAGAGACTCACGCACCGCAGGAGCTTCGCGCACGATGCGCGTGGCCAGGACCAGCTGATCGGAAAAGTCCAGGACGCCCATGTCACGCTTGCGCTGCTGGTAGACCTCGATGGGGTCGAGGAGGGCAATGCGACGCCGATTCACGTCAATGGCATCGCGAGACTTACTGTTCCCGCGCCCCACCTGCTCCAGCTCGCGCCCGAATTCCTCCAACGCCTCACGAGCACTGCCCACCGTGTATCCGTGCTCTGCGATCTCGCCTGCCAGGTGCAGTACCTGCTCGACGACGCCGGTCGGTGTGAGCGTGTCATCCAGGTCGGTGGGCCACGCCTCGACGATCTGAGTCATCAGGTCGATCGCGCCAGCCTCGGAGAGCATCGAGAAATCGGGGTCGAGGCCGATGCGCATCCCGTGCTCGGAGACAATGCGTTCCGCAAAGGAGTTGTATGTCAGTGCCACAGGGTCTTCGTCGAGGCGCTCACGCAGCTGCGGCATTTCGCGCGACAGCAGGCGGATGCGTTCGCGCAGGCGCTCCCCCAGCTCACCCGCAGCCTTGCGCGTGAAGGTCAAACCCAGGATCGACGACGGGCTCAGGTCCGGATGGTTCGCCAGGAGCCAGAGCACGCGCATGGACATGGTCTCGGTCTTACCAGACCCCGCCCCCGCCACGACGAGGAGGGGACGGCGCGGGGCCTCGACTACTCGCACCTGCTCTGGCGTCGGAGTCTTCGTCGCATCGACGATTGCCTGGATCTGCAGAGCACCGAGATTCATTGCACTATCCTTTGCCACGTCACTCCACCACCTTGTGGCCGCGCTCGCGCGCCGGGCACAGCCGATCGAAGGGACAGAACAGGCACGCCGTCTCCGAGGGGCGTGCCTCAAAGTAGGGTCCACGCGCGTCCGCCACGACCGCACGAAGCTTGGTGTGCCATTCCTGCAGGGCCTCGCCCTCCAGGGCTGACTGGTCGAAGGTCTTTGGCTTATCGCCACCGAGCAGGGCAATGCGAGCCCCCGCGACCTTTTCGCCCGAAGCGATCAGGGCCATCTGATATGCCGCTAACTGCGCGTTATCGGGGACGTTCTTCGCCGTATATCCGCTCTTTCCCGTCTTCAGGTCGGTGACACGCACGCCCTCATCGACGTGTTCGAGGCGATCCATACGGCCGCGGATCGTGACGCCATCAACCTCAGCGCAAACCGACTGCTCGACCTCGACCCGGCCGGGAACGCCCTCCACGTAGGACGCCAGGTTGTTCACGATGTCGCGCGCGTGGCGGTCGGCGACGCGCCCCGCCCACGTGTCCAGGTTGTAGCCCAGCTCATCGATGCGCGCCTCAAGCGCCTCGGTCAGTTCCTCTGGCGTGCCGTGTGGATGTTCCTCGGCGACCGCGTGAACGAGGGTACCCAAGCTGGCTGCAGCGTTCGACGGTCCGTCGGCTCCGATGGCGGTGAGGAACCATCGCAGCGGGCACGACAGCGCACGCTCGAACTGCGAGGGAGACAGCGTGATCTCACCCGTGTACTCCTCCTGAGTCGTCGGGGTACCGCCTGCCCCCAGCCAGCGATCCGGCTGCGCCGCAAGCACACCTTCGCGCGCCATGAGTGCCAGCAGGGTGGCGGCCAGCTGCGCATCGGCTGGCTCGTCGGGGTTGGCGGCGCGCGCCCGCAGGTCCGCGATGTGCCCGGACAGAGACAGAGGTGCCTCCACCGGATCCACCGGCACGATGTCGTTCTCGCGCGGCGTGCCCGCCAGGCGTGCCACCAGATCGAAAAACACCGAGGGCGCCGCGTCCTCCGAGCGCACCGCACCGGCATGCACAATGCACCGTGAGCGCGTCACGGCCGCGACAAAGAGGCGATACTCGTCGTCCAAAACCGCGCGCCGGGCGGCCCGCGTCGAGTCGATGAGCTCCTCGCGCCCATCCTCGCCCACGGCGACGCGACCCGCACCCACGTCCGCAAGCAGGTCGGCGCGCAGGATCCGGTCGCGCAGCCGCAGATTCGGCCAGGCCCCGTCCTGCAGGCCAGCGAGGACGACGACCTGCCAGTGGCGGCCCATCGCCTGCGCGGGGGTAAGGACCTCGACGCCACCGGGGCGCACGCCCACGCGCGAAATCGTGTCGATCGGGACCGAGCCGGACAGCAGCTCAGACGCGAAGCGGACGGCGGAGCCCGCGGGGTTGCGTTGCTCCCACACGTCGGCAACGCGTAGGAGAGCCACGACAGCGTCCAGCTGATCGTCGTACCAGCCCGACGACTCATCCGACGCGATAGCCCGCGCGCGCCATTCGCCCGCCACTCCGGATGCCTCCCAGAGCGACCACAGGCGCTCCTGGGGGCGCACGCTGCCGCTCATCCCCAGCTCCCACAGGCGTACCGCGGTCTCGAGGGGGCGCGCGAGCATGGCGGCGGCCTGGGCACGCTTGCCGCCCGCCTGCTCAGCCTGTTCAAGGGCAGGCCGCCACGTCTGCGGGTCACTGACGAGGTCCGCCATGGTCAGCGGGATCGGCGCGGCCTCGTCACCCGCTTCCTCGGCGGCCTGGGCGCGCGCGGCGTTCAGACGGCGCAGTAGGCGGTGGACGGCGAGGGCGTCGGCGCACACGAGGGGCGAGGGCAGCAGGCGCTCGGCGAGTTCGCGGCGCGCGGCCGCCTCCGTGTCACTCTGTCCCGTCGGCATGGTCACCAGGTCCAGCAGCAGGCGCGTCGTAGGCTGAGTCGCGAAGTCGAAGGCACGGCTACCTCCCGCGACCGGCACGCCCCCGCGCGCCAGGTAGCGGCTAGTTTCGGCGACCATCGACGAACTGCGCACGATGACGACCTGCTCCGAAAAATCGATGCCGTCGTGCAGGTGGTGGGCCCGCAGGGCACGCGCGATGAGCGCACCCATCTGCGAGGGCGTGGCACCCAGGTGCGTCACCAGGCGTCCCTGGGGCGCATCGTCCGAGACACCGGCCTCTCGCCGGGCGGGCGATCCCGACTGGGCGATGCGCGCGCAGGCCTGGCGCGCCAGCTCACGCACGGCACAGGACATGTCGTAGACCTGGCCGAGCTCCGCAATCTCAACGCCGAGGAGGGATGCGAGCCTGCGGTCCAGGTGCGGTTCGCCGCCGCGATATCCGGCCACGGCCACGTCGGAATCCGAGAAGGCGACGATTCGGGCACCCGCGTCGCGGCACGCTGCCAGCAGCGTCAACGTCGACGGCGTGCAATCCTGCAGGTCATCAACGATCACAACGTCGGGCACCGGGCAGGGCGCCTGCACCCCGCGAGAGGGCGCATCCTTCTCCCACGCATCGATCAGCTCAGCCGCGAGCGCCTGGATGCGCGACAGGTCCACACGCAGGGTCTGCGGGTACTCCGGGGAGTGCTCGGGCCCCTCCTCCAGCGCGGCGATGATCGCGCCCGCCCCCTGCCACTCCGGCCGACCAAACCTGGCCCCGGCCTCGGACAGGGCGGACGCGTCCATCCCGGCCTCGCCCGCGCGGGCCACCAGGTTGCGAAGCTCCGCTCGGAACGCCGGCATCGCGCGCATCTGCGGGCCGATATCCTCTGGCCACGGCGCCTCCACCGACTCCAGGGCCTCGGCGAGCATCTGATCCTGGGCCGCGCCCGTCACCAGCTCCACGCCCTCCAACGGCACGTCGCGCTGGGTGCGCCACGTGGCCACCACCTGATACGCGAAGGAGGCGGGCGTGCGCACCGGGCGAACCACGTCCGGGCCGAGAGCCTGGGCGCGCGGAGTCAGCACATCGGCTCGCGTACGATCGGGAGCAAGAATCAGCGCGCTGCGCCCCCGAGAGGCCGCCTGCTCGAACACGGCCAGGGCACACGTCGAGCGGCCCGACGACGGGGCACCACGCGCAATCACGTCACCCAAGCGCGCCGCGTCCACAACCGCACGCTGGCGCGCGTTCAGCTCCGGCAGACGCCACCAATCGGCGCCGCGGCTGCGCAACCTGACCTGAATTTCGCTCATAACGCAATACTCGCAGACCCCACCCACATCTGCGGCACATATGATGGGCGTGACGACATTTACCAGCA
>ERZ772904.134-NODE-134-length-23216-cov-13.4011_pt1 | contig 23216 bp, 22 predicted proteins | sample MGYA00512122_ERZ772904 | MGnify/ENA primary metagenome ERZ772904 (study PRJEB29015, sample SAMEA2738104) | human oral metagenome | biome: human oral; feature: human-associated habitat; material: saliva | place: China | collected 2269 ... | reverse complement strand
TTATCAAAAAATCTGATGGTGCAACTCTCTATATCACACGTGACTTGGCTGCAGCTCTTTACCGTAAAAACGAATACCAATTTGCTAAATCTATCTACGTCGTTGGCCAAGAACAATCTGCCCACTTTAAACAACTCAAAGCTGTCTTACAAGAGATGGGCTACGATTGGAGTGACGACATTACTCACGTTCCTTTTGGTTTGGTTACAAAAGAAGGGAAGAAACTCTCTACTCGTAAAGGGAATGTCATCTTGCTAGAGCCTACTATCGCAGAGGCTGTTAGTCGTGCCAAGGCCCAAATCGAAGCTAAAAATCCTGAACTTGAAAACAAAGACCAGGTAGCGCATGCTGTTGGAGTTGGAGCCATTAAATTCTATGACCTCAAGACCGACCGTACAAATGGATACGACTTCGACCTAGAGGCTATGGTATCCTTCGAGGGTGAAACTGGACCTTATGTTCAATACGCCTACGCTCGTATCCAATCTATCTTACGCAAAGCGGATTTCAAACCAGAAACAGCTGGCAACTATAGCTTGAATGATGCTGAAAGTTGGGAAATCATCAAACTCATCCAAGACTTCCCACGTATTATCAACCGTGCGGCGGATAACTTTGAACCTTCTATCATTGCTAAATTTGCAATTAGCCTGGCTCAAGCCTTTAACAAATACTATGCACATACACGTATCCTAGACGAAAATCCTGAGCGCGACAGCCGTCTAGCCCTCAGCTACGCAACTGCAGTTGTTCTCAAAGAAGCCCTTCGCTTGCTTGGAGTAGAAGCACCTGAGAAGATGTAAATCGCCAAAGTTACTTGATTGCAAAGCAATCTAAGTAACTAACGCCAAATCCTATCAGGTATTTGGCTAGGCGCTTCACTAGTAAAGAAACATAAATATTATCGATTTATGTTTCTTTACGTCGTAATCAGAGATGCTTGCCTAAACGCTTCACTAATTCACCAAACCAAATAATATCGATTTGGTTTGGTTCATGTCGTAATCTTCAAGTTACTTGATTAAAAAGCAGTCTAAGTAATTAAGACCAAATCTTGTCGGAGATTTGGCTAGGCGCTTCACTAATTCACCTAACCAAATAATATCGATTTGGTTTGGTTCATGTCGTAATCTTCAAGTTACTTGATTAAAAAGCAGTCTAAGTAATTAAGACCAAATCCTGTCGGAGATTTGGCTAGGCGCTTCACTAGTTTTAGGACATAAATATGATCGATTTATGTCCTAAAACGTCGTAATCTTAAAGTTACTTGATTGTAAAGCAGTCTAAGTAACTAAGACCAAATCTTATACGTAATTAGGTTTAGAAGTCTATCAAAAATCTTATCAAGTTTTGCTGGCTTGTTCTGCTATTTTGGGTTCTCTAAATCGATTTACTCACTACTACTTCTTTATCATACAGGGAGATTTCTTATGAGCCAATATGCTTATATCCTCGTTGTGATTAGCTTGGTTTTCCTTTTTCTGCTCAATAAGTACGAGAAGGAACGGCTTCAAAGGCTCTACCAAGAACAACTTTTAAAGGATGAAACATTTAGGACTGACATCAAAGAGAAAATTCACACGACTGAAAACATCAATGATGTCATTGCTTACATCAATAAAACTTATCATCTAGGAATGTTGCTATCAAAAGACATTACAGATCAATTGAAATAAACCGAGCTATTCTTCAAGGAATATCAAAACCGAGACTAAGAGTTTAATACTGAGTCTCGGTTTTTAGTATGTTCAATTGAAACAAGTGTCGAAAACTTGTTGTAGCAATTCTAATATAGGGATGAATAGACTTTCAAAAATATCATTTACAAATATTTTTAAAGAAATCAAACTTCCTATATTTACTATTCTTATAGACTGTTAAATCAACATCCTCTACAACTTCTTTCACATCTATATTGACATCATAGGGCAAAGAAAGAAAATCTAAATTATAAAATTCTGTACTCATCTCTTTTAAAATAAGAAGGTCTAACAAGTATCCCTCCACTCTGATTTCAACTTGAATTGTCTTAGACATGAAATTTTTTAGAATCATAAAGTCCTTTACTTGCTTTCTATTAGGACCGACATACTCAAATCTTTTTCGTTCAAAAATAATTTTCTCCAAATGTTACACCATTTCAATAACATAGTCTTTTTTATTATAATAATCATTAGTATGACTAACAATTATTAAAATAGAATTGTTGAATCTATCTCTAAACATTTTGTCAATCTTCATAGAGTTTACTTTATCTAAATGTGCAAAAGGTTCATCCAGTACAACTATTTCAGAATCTTGTTTTAAGTATTCTCTAGCTAGTCCTAGTCTAGATATTTGTCCCTTGGAAAGAGTGTTTTCTGTAACTATTAAATTAAGTATATCTTCATCTTTTAGCTCCTCGCATAATCCAAATTTATTCAATACATCTAATATTTCTGTATCAGCTATATGACGAGAATAAGATAAGTTTTCCCTTATTGATCTATTTACTAATAGCTGTTGTTGACTTTGATAATAAGCAATCCGATTATATAGTATAGCCTCACTCTTTAAAGTTACTTTAATTGATCCTTCACTAAAATGTACTAATCCTAAAATTGAATTTAATAACGTTGTTTTACCAACACCAGAAGATCCTTTTAGCTGATAGACTTTTCCTTCATCTAAACACAACGATTTTATAAATGTTTTATTAAAAGGATTAGAGTAATTTAAAATTTCTATTTTTGTTCTCTCGCCTAGCTGAGGATATATCGCTTGTTCTGAATTTGAAGGCAAATGATAAAATCTATTCATGTATTCTAGCATGATTTCCTTGCTTTTATTTATACCAGTTAATTCATCAGAAATAGCTAGTAATGGTGCTACTAATTGAAAACAATACATAATATATAAAGTAATAGAAGATAGTTGTGCGACACCTGATTTTATGTCATTGACAATTATACATAGTACTAATAATACTAATAGAATAAACAATAATTGATGACCCATCTGATTCAATATTCCAAATCTCAAAGTCGTCATTGATAATCGATAAATTTCTTGAACAGAATTTTTTATAAATTCAAACTCTCTCTCGATTGTATTGTTGACTTTTATTAATCCCAACCTCCCAAGTATATCCGAAAGTTGTTGATTAGTTTGTGATAGAAATTCTTGAAATCGTATTTGAATTTGAGATAATATTTTTCCAGACACAATTGAATAACAAACAACTATAAAAATCCCTGAGATAATAAGTATAGTTATTTTGAAATTTAAATAAAATAATATAATTATAGTTAAACTGACTTGAAGAGTATTAGTTATTAAAGTAGGAAGCTGTCTTGAAATCAAGTCAGAAAAGAATCCTGGATTATAAATTACCCTACTTGCCCAAGTCGTGCTCTCTAGATTAAAAACTTCGGACTGTAAAAGTGATAGGGCACTCTCCTTTCGTAGTTGTAAAATTATATATTCTCCAATTTTACCCAGAACATACAGAGACACATACATGATTATACTCTGTAAGAAAAATAGTAAAACAAGAATTATCATATCATTAAAATTAAAATTCTCAAATTTTTGAAATAATAAATTTAATTGAGTCGGTAAAAATAGACCTATTCCAGCGGAAACAGTCGCTAAGAAAACACTCAGTCCCCATAATAGTCGCTCTTTCAAACCAACATAAAAGTATATTTTTTTCAGTAAATCTATGGTAGTCATATTATCCCTCTAATACACATTTTCATCAAATTTTAAATTAAAAAATAGGCATATCTTTTTTTACAAACAAGACGTACCTATTTTTAAATGTTTAAATATTCTTACATATTAGGATTTTACTTTACCATTTCTATAGTAAGTCGTGTGCGTGTAGGCACCCCAAAACCATTGAGTTGTCAATTTTTTAAATAACTTAAACATCAGCTCTCACCTCCTTTCAATAATGTAAAATCAAAATACTATGATTTCTTTTTACCATTTCTATAATAAGTCGTATGTGTATAAGCACCCCAAAACCATTGAGTTGTCAATTTTTTAAATAACTTAAACATCGGCTCTCACCCCCCTTCAATAATATAAAATCAAAATACTATGATTTCTTTTTACCGTTTCTATAGTAAGTCGTGTGTGTGTAAGCACCCCAAAACCATTGAGTAGTTAACTTTTTAAATAACTTAAACACCATCTCTCACCTCCTTTCAATGATTAATTCATTAAAATTTCCCTTGTTTAATTCTTCCAAAAATTTTTGAAATAGTGTAAATAAAAGCTCCTAGTAAAAATTCCTGCAAGAAAAATCCAAGATAAGTTCCTAACTGTAAATTTCTATTAAATGTAAATACGGAAGTTTCAGATTGAATCGTATTTTGTTCTATAAGCGTCATAGGAGTAACTCTGAAAATTCCAAACATCATTAAGGTATAGATTATTCCAAAAATAATTAATAACACCCAGCTGTGCTTACTTCTAGAAGAAATACTTCCCGATAACAAAGCTAACAATATTGACGGTATAATTTGTACAAATAGCATAAATTGAAAAATGTTAAGATTCTCTAATACTATAAAACATGTTGAAAATTCTACAATTAATAAACAAGAAAATATTTTATCTATTTTTGTCAGTCTCATTTTATCTCCCTTATATAAAATCTAACATAATATTCCATAACGCATGGATAGTTGTCGGCAAAAAGATACTGTCTGTTTTACTTCTAATCCCATACAATACGATTGAAATAGGAACTCTATAAATTAAATTTTCTAAAATAATTCCATCCATATGCCCTAAATAACTAAATATCAAGCTCTGAATTAAACATATTATAAAAAAATTACTGCATAATTTCTTTAGTATTTCAGGGACTAACAAGCGATATACAAACTCTTCCTCCCAAGCGATTATAAAATTTACTAGAATAAAAAACAATATGTAAATGATTGAATTATAGTCTGTTGTATATAGAAATACAAATATTGTTATTAAAGTAATCTGAAGAATATAAAGGCCAACTTGTTTGTAGGATATAAATTGTTTAACCCTTATATTTATTAACTTTCCTTTCTCCAATATCCACCATAATAATAGTGATGTTCCCGCAAATAAGATTCTTTCTCCTAGCATCATTTTTAACATGCCTGCTCTGTCTAGTAAAAGAGCTATAATAGCATCTCCCAGCATAATTGATAATAGTGGAAAAAATGCTACAGATATGAGTACAATAATAATTTCAAATTTTCTTAGATTACTATCCATCATTACCTTAGACCTTCAATAACATTTTTATTTGCTGCAACCATTGCAGGCATAATACTAAATACAATTCCAAATACACCCGTTGTGAATAGAGTAATCAAAATATGATCCAGAGTTAATGTCGTAACAAAACCACTCATGTTCATTAAAACAACAAATAATGTCGCTACTCCAATACCAGTTATAGCTCCCAGAAGCGATAAAAGAATCCCCTCCATCATATATGATTGATAAATATCAGATTTTTTAGCTCCCAAAGCTCGACGAATGGCTATCTCCTTACTACGTTCGCTAACAGAAGACAACATAGCATTCATAACCCCAAAACCAGCTACAAAAATTGAAATACTTGATAAAAGTGCAATGAAATTTAATATTGTAGTAGCTTGGGCCTTTGTTTCCTCATATACCCTTCTATTATCTATATATCCATAAGTTCCTTCCTTGCGGAATATTCCATAAGTATCTAAAGCAGATAAAGCCTTATTAATATTCTCCAACTGATTAGTTTCTACTACTAATTCATCAAAATATTCCCTTCCTCCTAAAAGTAACTCTTTGATTTCATTGGTAACCAATAAAGAAGGTAATCTTTCATTAACAGCTGATCCATAATATATTGCCTGAATTGGATATTCTTTTCCAGATATATTGATAGTCTCTCCTAAAAAAGTTTCAATATTTTCCTTTCGAGTCAATGACATGAGAGCCTTATCGCTAATAGCGACACCGCCATCTAGTTCCTCTAATGCTCTTCCTTTTAATAAAGCAGGCACAACTAAACCATTCTTATTCAAATCGCCCAATGTTCGAAAACTAAGATTCTGCTTAGAATCATTAAAATACGTTTCAGCATACAAGGCATAAGAGCTGGAAGAAAGTCTTGCAGGTTTTCCAATAGTTTGCTCAATCAATTGTTTATCTTCCTGTGTAAACCCTCTAATATCCAACATATTCTGAGGAGTATAAGTCATTGTTGCTGTGTCTTCTTCTATCTTTAAATCATTACCTAATGTAGAAGTTGTATAGGAAGAACTTGATAGTATTACTAATAAAACAAATGTTGCCACTGTGATGGCTAAGGACGTCAGAATGCTTTGTCTTTTATTCCTCTTTAACAGCTTTAGAGTATCTATTAACAGCTTTTTAAACTTCATGTAATCCTTCTCCTTCAGATGTTAGATACCCATTTTTCATTCGATACCTTGTTCTACAATGACTGGCAACAAACTCATCGTGAGTTACTACAATAATTGTCGTTCCAGAATGATTCAAATTTTGTAGAATTTGCAATATCTCATTCCTATTTTTCTCATCTAATGCACCTGTAGGTTCATCCGCTATAAGAAATCTAGGTTTATGAGCAAGAGCTCTAATTAAAGCAACTCGTTGCTTCTGTCCGCCTGATAAATGACTTGGGTACTCATTCATCTTATCTATAAGTCCTAAGTCTTGTAATAAACTATCAATGTATTCTATATCTGGCTGTTGGTCAGAATATAGGAATGATAATAAAATATTTTCTTTAACAGTATATTCATCAATAAGATGAAATTGTTGAAAAACAAATCCAATATCACGATTACGGTAACTTGCTTGTTGATTTTCATTTAACTTCTCAATACTTTTTCCGTCTAATATATATTCTCCTTCAAATTCAGAATCAATCAGTCCCAAAATATTGATAAATGTCGATTTGCCCGAACCTGATGGTCCCATTATCGATACAAATTCTCCTTCAACTACCTTAAAATTTATTTCTCTTAAGACATTATTTTTTAGCGTCCCTTGTCCGTAACTTTTACTAATATTTTTTAGTTCTAACATAGACCTTCCCATTCTATCTTTATTATTTATAAATCCAAAAAATGGCAACAACTAGCACTAACATATGTTCTCTCCTTATTTTTTCTACAGGATTATTATACTTCTATGTTACACATTCTCCAAGGTCATAAATGTCACTAATTTCAACAACTTATCTACTAATAAGTACTCAATTAGTATAAAAAGGAACTCGATACGAACTCAATCTAAGGGAAAAACATAATAACTCTTTAAATGATAAAACGCATAATATCAAGTTTTTAAACACCTGATATCATGCGTTTTTATGATTTCGAAAACTTTCTCTCGGTCTTTTTAACTAGTGACATTTTTGTCACTTTTTTATTTTCTAATGTTTATTTTTAAAAAAATCCTGGAGGTCATGTTGCCATTGTTTTTCTAGCTGTTCTATCAAATGACTATTATCAATCATTCTAGCAAATATTTTTGCTTCTTGAAAATAATTTTCAGCTACTGAATAATCTTTTTTTACAAATAATGCATAGCGCCACTCCCATAGTCGAATAATTGGTTTTTTCTGATAGTCGTATGATTTTGAGGTAATTTCATTTAATTTGTAAAGAATATCTTCAAATTGACTGTAATTAGCAATTTTTTCAAATATTCCTAACAACAAAAGTAATGAATCTCTGATTAGAAATGAATATTCAATATCAAACATCTCAACTTGTTGTAAAATTTTATCAGCTATTACTAAGAAGGTATTCACTTCAATCTCATCTATTATTGTATCTTGGTGTACTAATCTTACCAAAAATAGCTTTATGATTAAAATATCGTTAACTTCATATTTTGATTTCAACAAAATGTGATCGAAATACTCTTGTAAAATCATTCCTAAATTGCTATCATCATTCCACCAACCAAAATCATCATATGCTTGTAAAACATCTATGATAAACCTTTCTTCCTCAGGAAGTCTATCATAATATTCTTCAAAAATCTTATCAAAAACACTCTCTTTCTTTTGGGCGATAGTTTCATCTTCGTATGTAGGAGTCCTCATCAAGAAATACTTCAATTCTAGATATTCCTTATCCAACTCTATATAACTTGGCATCAACTTGTAATCTTCAACCCCCAAACGTTCAGCGATATATTTTAACTTTGTTAGTGTTGGTCTGGATTCTCCATTTTCAATTCTAATTAATTGACGAATACTTAATTCAGACTCATCACCACAAAATTCTGAACGACTGATTTTTTTAGCCAAACGTAATCTTTTAATTTTTTCGCCAAACTCTCGCAACCTACAAGAACCTCCTGAGTTGTTTACCTCTATTATAGCATATACTGAATCAAACTATCTGTCAGAACTAAAGACTGAGAGTTTAATACTGAGTCTCGGTTTTTGTGTATTTTTCAAGTAACAAAGCCACCACTCCCCAGCAATGCAAGTGCAAAATCCCCTAGAATGTGATAAAATAAAAAGAGAACTCTATCAAGGAGGAAATCATGGAAAAACAAACCGTCGCCGTCTTGGGGCCTGGTTCTTGGGGAACTGCCCTTTCACAAGTCTTAAATGACAATGGACACGAGGTACGTATTTGGGGAAATCTTCCCGAGCAAATCAATGAAATTAATACCTACCATACTAATAAGCACTACTTTAAAGATGTCGTTCTAGATGAAAATATCATTGCCTACACTGACTTAGCAGAAACATTGAAAGATGTGGATGCGATTTTGTTTGTTGTCCCAACAAAAGTGACACGACTTGTTGCCCAACAAGTTGCAAAAACCTTAGACCATAAGGCTATCATCATGCACGCATCAAAGGGATTAGAACCTGATAGCCATAAACGATTATCAACCATCCTTGAAGAAGAAATTCCTGAACATCTCCGCAGTGATATTGTCGTTGTTTCAGGGCCTAGCCATGCAGAAGAGACCATTGTACGTGACCTGACTTTAATCACTGCTGCTTCTAAAGATTTACAAACAGCTCAATACGTTCAGGAGCTATTTAGTAATCACTACTTCCGACTTTATACCAATACGGATGTTATCGGGGTCGAAACTGCTGGTGCTCTTAAAAACATTATCGCTGTCGGTGCTGGAGCTTTACATGGTTTGGGATTTGGTGACAATGCTAAGGCAGCCATCATCGCTCGAGGCTTGGCAGAAATTACCCGCCTAGGAGTAGCACTCGGGGCCAGTCCATTGACCTATAGTGGCTTGTCTGGTGTAGGAGACTTGATCGTAACGGGAACCTCCATCCACTCTCGTAACTGGAGAGCCGGAGATGCTCTTGGTCGTGGAGAGTCTCTAGCTGATATCGAAGCCAATATGGGCATGGTGATCGAAGGAATTTCAACGACACGAGCAGCCTATGAACTAGCGCAAGAACTTGGAGTCTATATGCCAATTACACAGGCCATTTACCAAGTTATTTACCACGGAACCAATATTAAAGATGCCATTTATGACATCATGAACAATGAATTTAAAGCAGAAAATGAGTGGTCTTAACCCTCTAAAGAAAGGATTCTTATGACATCAAAAGTTAGAAAGGCAGTCATCCCTGCCGCTGGACTTGGAACTCGATTTTTACCAGCAACCAAAGCACTTGCTAAAGAAATGTTGCCAATTGTAGACAAACCAACTATCCAGTTTATCGTGGAAGAAGCTCTCAAATCAGGTATTGAAGATATTCTGGTTGTCACTGGTAAATCAAAACGTTCTATTGAAGACCACTTTGACTCAAACTTTGAGCTTGAATACAATCTTAAGGAAAAAGGCAAAACGGATTTGTTAAAATTGGTAGATGAAGCAACTGGTATGCGCCTCCATTTCATTCGCCAAACTCACCCTCGTGGTCTTGGAGACGCTGTCCTACAAGCCAAAGCTTTTGTAGGGAATGAGCCCTTCGTTGTTATGCTGGGTGATGACCTTATGGACATCACAAATGAGAATGCCGTTCCTTTGACAAAACAACTGATGAATGATTACGAAAAGACACACGCATCAACCATTGCTGTCATGCCTGTACCACACGAAGACGTTTCATCATACGGGGTTATCGCTCCTCAGGGTGAAGGAAGTAATGGACTCTATAGTGTTGAAACTTTCGTAGAAAAACCAGCTCCCGAAGATGCACCAAGTGATTTGGCAATCATCGGTCGCTATCTACTCACACCTGAAATTTTTGATATCTTAGAAAATCAAACTCCTGGTGCTGGAAATGAAATCCAACTTACTGATGCTATTGATACGCTCAATAAAACACAGCGTGTTTTTGCCCGTGAATTTACAGGAGCTCGTTACGACGTTGGGGATAAGTTTGGCTTTATGAAAACCTCTATTGACTACGCCCTCAAGCACCCACAAGTCAAAGATGACTTGAAAGATTACCTCATCCAACTTGGAAAAGAATTAGCAGAGAAAGAATAATACTCTTCGAAAATCTCTTCAAACCACGTCAGCGTCGCCTTACCGTATATATGGTTACTGACTTCGTCAGTCTTATCTGCAACCTCAAAACAGTGTTTTGAGCTGACTTCGTCAGTTCTATCTACAACCTCAAAGCAGTGCTTTGAGCAACCTGCTGCTAGTTTCCTAGTTTGCTTTTTGATTTTCATTGAGTATAAAATAAAAAGATAAGGTTCAAAAAATTCCTTATCTTTTTTCATTACACAAATTTTCATCCCATTCCCTTGTAAAGAAGTAAGACTGCGAGTCCTACGAACAAGACTACCGCTCCTAATCTCTGACTAGCGCTATACATCCGTCTTTCACCTCTAACTGGAAAGATAACTGCTAGAAATACGCCACCAACTGCACCTCCGATATGACCTGCTAGACTGATTCCTGGAATCAGAACACTTCCAATAATGTTAACCACAAAAAGTGTCAGATAGGATTGCCCCAACTGCTGGATATAAGGATTACGCGTTGCATAGCGAAGAATGATAATCGCGGCAAATAGTCCGTAAAGAGAGGTGGATGCTCCTGCTGCTAAGGATTTTGGACTAAACTCAAAAACAAAGAGATTGCCCATCATTCCAGATAATAGATAGAGAAAGAAAAACTGCTTGGATCCGAAAATTTCCTCTACCTGCCTACCAAGATAATAGAGCGAAAGCATATTAACAATGAAATGTTCCCACCCAATATGAACAAAAATAGCCGAAAAGAGACGCCAAACCTGCTCTGGAAAGAGGCGAATGGCAGGTCCGTACATGGCTCCAAATCGAAATAAGGTATCTGCCCTGTAAAAGTTTCCACCTGTGGTCACCAACATTAGTAGAAATACCAAGGCCGTCACTAAGAGGAAGAAACTCGTCACAGGGTAACGCCTATCAAAGATTTCCTTCATCAATCAGTACCTCCTGAACAGGAATATCATGGTTTTCAGGGATAAAGTCCTGAACTTGATAATGATAAACCGTACTCAAAGTATGACCAGTAAAATGTTCCAGATAGCGGTCATAATAACCTCCGCCATAGCCAATCCGATAGCCCTTTGTCGTAAAAGCTAACCCCGGAACATGAATCAAATCAATCTGAGAGACATCTACCACTTCCAAATTTCCCTGTGGTTCCAGTAAGCCAAAGGAAGTTTTGACCAACTGCTGCGGATCATAGACCACAAAGTCCATGCGCCCCTTTGGATAGGTTTTGGGTATCAGAACTTTTTTGTCGTCCTTCAAAGCCTGCTCGATCAGTTCCTGCGTTTGAAACTCATGAGGAAAAGAGAGATAGGTTGCGATGACCCTGGCTTCTTGGTAAAAGGGGTGTTGTAAGAAACGCTCTGTTAAAGCTTGATCCATAGCCTGTTTTTGTTTTTGAGATAAAGCCTTCATTTCTTGCAAGACTTGCTTGCGCAATTCCGATTTCATAGACAATTCCTCTACTCTGCTGCCTTCTTTTTCAGGAAACTAGAAACCGCATCTACCCCAATAGCTAAGGCTTCTTCCTTAGGACTCATCTGAGGGTGATGAAGGGCGTAGGGACTATCGATACCTAGCCAAAACATCACGCCATCAACCTTTGAAAGGAGATAACCAAAGTCCTCACCTGTCATAGCAGGTTCGATATCAATCAACTCAATTCCCTCTTTCTCTTCAAAAAAGTCCATTAGTTCACGTGCCAAGACTGGATTATTCTCAACAGGCAGATAACCACCTTGCTTGAGTTCCACTTCGACTTCCATATCAAAGGCTGCTGCAACTCCTTCTGCAACTGTTTTGACCCTCTTTTGCACCAAGAGACTCATGTCCTGTGTCAAGGCCCGAATAGTCCCATGTAAAAAGGCTGTATCTGTGATGACATTGTTGGTGGTTCCAGCTTGGAAAAGACCAAAGGTCACTACTGCTCCCTCGATTGGGTTAACATTGCGGCTGACAACTGACTGCACCTGGGTCACAAAGTAACTAGCAGCTACCAAGGCATCATTAGCTTCATGTGGAAAGGCTGCGTGGCCACCTTTGCCTTTGAAACGGATCTTCACCTCGCAAGTCCCTGCAAAGAGCGTGTGGGTATTGGTCGCAATCTGACCAACCTTCAAATCTGGCCGAACATGGAGGCCATAAAAGTAGTCTGGTAACCAGTCTCCAAAAGCACCATCCTCATACATGAGCATGCCACCAGCTTCATTTTCTTCAGCAGGCTGAAACAGAAAGAGCAGATTATTCTTGGGTTGCTCCTCAAGGGCGCGCTCTAAACAGCCCAAGGCAATGGTCATGTGGAAATCATGTCCACAAGCGTGCATACGACCTTGGTGCTGGGAAGCGAAAGGAAGGCCTGTTTGTTCGACGATAGGCAGACCATCAATATCTGTCCGCCAACCAATGGTACGCTCTGGCTGACTTCCCTGCAAATAAACCAAAATCCCTGTCCGCCAAGTTCGAACTTGGACAAAATCCTTGCCCGCAGTCAATTTTTCAATCACATCCAGCAGATAAGCCTGAGTCTTGAACTCCTCCAAGCCAATCTCTGGAATCTGGTGCAAATCTCGTCTAGTCTGAATCAAATCTAACATCTATCTATCCTCCGATATAGCAGAAAGAGGCTGGAAGAAGGGTTCCGCCTCTTTATTACTTTTACAATTATAAGGTACGAAGCGCATCCTCTAGCGCTGTTTTTTGTTGGGTTTGGGCATCAATCTCTTTGATGATACGAGCTGGAACACCTGCTACCACCACGTTTTCTGGGACATCTTGGGTAACAACAGCTCCTGCTGCGACAACTGAACCACTACCGATTTGAACTCCTTCAATAACCACTGCATTAGCACCGATAAGAACATTGTCTCCAACACGGACTGGTTCTGCGCTAGCCGGCTCAATCACACCTGCAAGAACGGCACCTGCACCAACGTGACTGTTTTTCCCAACGATAGCACGGCCACCAAGGATAGCCCCCATGTCAATCATAGTTCCTGCACCAATTTCAGCACCGATATTGATAACCGCTCCCATCATGATAACAGCATTGTCACCAATTTCAACCTGATCACGGATAATCGCACCTGGCTCGATACGAGCGTTGATAGCACGTTTGTCTAGCAAAGGAACTGCAGAATTACGAGCGTCTTGCTCAACAACATAGTCTTGATTTTCTACCAAACCATCGAGAAGCGGAGCCACATCCTTCCAGTCTCCAAATAGGACATTCCCTAATTTGACAACAGAGCTAGGTACAGCAGTTGAGAGTTGTCCCTCAAAAGTTACTTTAACACTGGTTTTCTTTTCAGCATTGGCGATAAATTGGATAATTTCTTGAGCGTTCATTTTTGTAGCAGTCATAGGCGCCTCCTAGTTCATTTTAATGATACCTATTCTACCAAAAAAGGCCTCAAATTTGAAGCCTTTTTGTTTGTTTTTAGGTATGATTTTTAGGGATGTGAGATAAAACGTGCTGTCGGTAAAAGCAAGCCCCTACCGATACAACCTAAAAACACTCTTCACAACTATCTCCCCGTGTTTTATTGACTATTCTAGTATAGCACACTTTTAGAATTAAGAAAAGACTTTTTATTTACTTTCTTTCGCTTCTTCTACCGATAGGAAAATCATAGGCAAAATAATCAAGGCCATAGCTAGAAGAAGGGACCAATCCACTACCAATCCTAAAAACAAAACACTCAAAAGGGCAGAAGAGAGAGGTTCACTAGCACTGATAACGGAAACAACCAAAGGAGAAACCAAGGACACTGCCTTCATGGAAATAAAAAAGGCAAAAGCCGTTCCAAAGAAAGCGATAATGAGACAAATCAAGATACTCCAAATATCAATAGTAAAGGAAAGCTGATAAACCGGCGAGAGGACATTGCTAAATAAACCGGCCAAAATCATCCCCCACCCAACGGTGGGAACAAAACCATAGCGCTTAGCAAAAGGCTGAGGTAGGATAACATTAAACATAACACCCATGGCACTCAGCAAACCCGTCACAAGCGCTAGTGGCGTCATGGATAACTGAGAGAGATCGCCCTTTGTCGCCATCAGGCAAACACCCAACATGGCAATCAAAACATAGAAAATAGCACTTTTGGACGCTCGTTTTTTATAAATTAAGCGATTGTAAAAGAGGATAAAAACTGGACTGATAAACTGTAAAATAGTCGCTGTCGCTGCATTTGAGTATTCTACACAGAGATAGAAAAAATACTGAACTGAAAAAATCCCCAAAATAGCATAGGCTAAAAAGGGTAGGTAATTTTTCTTATCTCGCCAAATATCTAGCACTTGCGATTTTAATTGCATTGCTGACCAAATGAGCACAAGACTTCCTGCTAGTGTCAAACGCATAGAAGTAATCCAGCCCGAAGACACCTGGTAATGAGTAAAGAAATATTCTCCTAAAATTCCACAGATTCCCCATATTAAGCCGGATAGGAGCGAATAAATTGTTCCTTTAATAATCTTTTTCTGATACTGATTCATACCTTTATTGTAACACGAAAGGAAAAAAGAAAAAAGTGGCAATCCATTGATTCGCCACTTCATTTAGCACAGTTTATAGAACTTATCGTCTCGTCCTTGAAGAAGAAGGTCGTGTAGCACTTGAGTTACTGCTATCGCTAGAACTACCACTTGAACTGCTGGAGCTTGATGAAGTTGGTAGACTCCCCACGATGCTAGACCAAGCATTCTGATAATCCGCATCACTTCCACCAATAGCAAAGCGATAACTGGTCGTTGGCGCTCCTGCCTTATTAGCCCAATAGCTGGTAACAGTCGAACCTGTGACCTCTACCTCTTTTCCTTCAACAGAAACCTTCCCTGGTTTTTGACCTGTTGATTTCAAGACTTCGGATTTTACGACACTAGGATCTAAAGCGAAGCGCTCGTTCCCCCAAATGCTTGGGGAGGCTTGCTGAATCGCATTTACCAGATGAGCCATGTAATTAGAGTTATTGGAATAACCTGCTCTACGTGACAGTGAATGATTATCATCATGCCCAATCCAGCCACCCAGAGTTAATCTAGGCGTCGAAAGCATGAGCCACATATTTTCATCTTGGTTGGTTGTACCAGTCTTCCCAATCCAATCTGCATTAGCCAGAGTAGGATTTAAAGAAGTCAGATTCGTCTTGAAGGTTGTTGTCACACGAGAGGATAGAACTTCTCGCAGCAATCCCTGCATAATTGTCGCAGTAGCTTTTGAATAGACTTGAACTGGTTTATCCTGATACTCATACACCACTCTACCATCTGCTGCTTCAATTTTAGAAATCACGTGTTTTTTATGATATAGACCATTATTTGCTAGGGTCTGATAGCCATTAGTATGCTGGGCAACTGTGACTTCAATACCACCCCCCATTGGCAGGCTCTCAATACCGTACTCAGGAATCTCGTAACCCATCTTTTCCATATAACCCTTGACATCAACACCCTTTTCACGAAGCATACGATAGGTCCAGTAAGCCGGAATATTCCATGAATAGTTCAGAGCTTCTCCCAAGGTCATCATTCCTGTTCCCTTGCTATTAGCATACATAATCGGATTACCATTGGCAAAATTTGTTGGATAGTTAGACAGAATCGTCTCACTTCCCATCAAGCCCTGGTCAATAGCAATACCGTAGGCCAGCAAAGGCTTGGTAGTAGAAGCTGGCGAACGTTTGGTATCAAAGGCATGATTATTTTGATTTTCTTGATAATTACGACCACCTACAAAGCCTAGAATAGCACCTGTTTGGTTGTCCATTAGGACATTCCCTACTTCTACACGACCTGTTCCATCGTCTAAAAGATAGCCATAGTCAGCAACCGCACTTTGCATAGCAGAATGGATTTTTTGGTCTATGGTAGTAGTAATTTTATAACCACCATTTTCAATTTCCTTGGCTGCCAAATCGCGATAAAACTTCTGAGTTGCCTCATTTTTCAACTCCTTAGCGGAGACATTGTCTCTCTGAGCTAGATAATCATACATACGTTCCTGAGCTTCTGCTAAGGCTGTAAAGTATAAATAACCTCGTGACACACCTGTGACTGTAGCTGAAGGGAGAAAGTCCTGTTTAAGATTGTAATCCTTATATTGAGAATACTCGTCTTTGCTTAAGGCACCTGTGCGATACATACTATAAAGAACTGCCTTAGCCCGTCTCAAGCCAATTTCTAAGTCTTCATCACTCTTCAACTCTCCAGTATTTTCATAAGGAGAATAGGTAATGGGACTCTGTGGAAGTCCTGCTAAAAATGCTGCTTGAGGAACCGTCAACTGACTGGCATCTACACCGAAAATCCCCTCAGCTGCCTGCTGAGCTCCTGCAATATTCTGTCCCTTATTATTTCGACCAAACGGAGCCACATTGAGATAGGTCGTTAAAATCTCATCCTTATTCATGGCGCGTTCCAAGGCAAGAGCATCCACAATTTCTGTCGCCTTACGAGCCAAGGTCGGCGCATCCCCAACCACCTGCTGTTTAATCAGTTGCTGGGTCAAAGTTGAACCCCCACTAGAGGAACCCAAACCTACAAATTTCCCCAAGGTCGCACGAATCACCGCCTTGGGCACTACACCCTTATGTTCTTTAAAATGTTCATCTTCCGTCGCAATGATAGCTTTCTTCAGATTTTCCGAAATTTGCTCAGATGAGATAGAAGTGCGCAACAAATCGCTCTCTATGGAAGCAATCACCGTCCCATCCGCATAGGTAATCTCTGAAATAGAAGAAATGTCCTTGACCTGATGTACCAATTCTTCTGTCTGAGGCACCCGAACCTTGTCAAATAAGGCCACTCCGTACCCCAAAGCAATCCCAGCTCCCAACATTCCTCCTAGAAAACCGAGTATAAAGAGTAAGTTAAATAAGGCTTTTATACTCAGTAAAATAGCTGGAAAAATAGCTGGCTTCTCTAAGGATTTAGATTTTTGGACACTTGAGACTTTCTTGCCAGGGCTAGCTGTTTTTTTATTTTTTTGTTTTTGCTGGAAAAATTCCAGCATTTTTCGTTTTAATTCATTTACTTGATTTTGCATGGATTTCCTCACTCTATCTATTATACCATAAAAGGGAAACTTTCAATAAAATAGCCACTTTCTTCCCTATTCTGCTAGGCTATTGCCCAAGTTTGTGATACAATAGTTAGAAACAATAATTTTAAAAAGGAGAAAAGACACATGCACATTTTTGATGAGCTAAAAGAGCGTGGTTTGATTTTTCAAACGACTGATGAAGAAGCTTTGCGTAAAGCCCTAGAAGAAGGTCAAGTTTCTTATTATACTGGCTACGATCCAACTGCTGACAGCCTTCACCTAGGCCACCTTGTCGCAATCTTGACAAGTCGTCGCTTGCAACTAGCAGGTCACAAACCTTATGCGCTCGTTGGCGGTGCTACAGGTCTCATCGGAGATCCGTCCTTCAAAGATGCTGAGCGTAGTCTCCAAACAAAAGACACAGTAGATGGCTGGGTCAAGTCTATCCAAGGACAACTTTCTCGTTTTCTTGACTTTGAAAATGGCGAAAACAAGGCTGTCATGGTCAACAACTACGACTGGTTTGGCAGCATCAGCTTCATTGACTTCCTCCGTGATATCGGAAAATACTTCACTGTCAACTACATGATGAGCAAGGAGTCTGTGAAGAAACGGATTGAAACAGGGATTTCTTACACTGAGTTTGCCTACCAAATCATGCAAGGATATGACTTCTTTGCCCTTAACCAAGAGCACAACGTAACCCTACAAATCGGTGGTTCTGACCAGTGGGGAAATATGACAGCTGGTACCGAATTGCTTCGTCGTAAGGCTGACAAGACTGGTCATGTCATCACTGTCCCACTCATCACAGACGCAACTGGTAAGAAATTTGGTAAATCAGAAGGAAATGCAGTTTGGCTCAACCCTGAAAAGACTTCTCCATACGAAATGTACCAATTCTGGATGAATGTCATGGACGCTGACGCTGTTCGCTTCTTGAAGATCTTTACTTTCTTGTCACTTGATGAGATTGAAGACATCCGCAAACAGTTTGAAGCAGCTCCACACGAACGCTTGGCTCAAAAAGTCTTGGCTCGTGAAGTCGTAACACTTGTTCACGGAGAAGAAGCTTACAAAGAAGCCCTCAACATCACTGAACAACTCTTTGCAGGAAACATCAAAAATCTTTCTGTAAAAGAGCTCAAACAAGGACTTCGTGGTGTACCAAACTACCAAGTTCAAGCAGACGAAAACCACAATATCGTGGAACTGCTCGTCTCATCTGGTGTAGTTAACTCAAAACGCCAAGCCCGTGAAGACGTCCAAAACGGAGCTATCTACGTAAACGGCGACCGTATCCAAGACCTTGACTATGTCTTGAGTGACGCAGATAAGTTAGAGAACGAACTGACTGTTATCCGTCGTGGTAAGAAAAAATACTTTGTATTGACTTACTAAATTATTCAATATTTACCTATAAACAAAGGAGTTAACCTCGAGAAAGGTAACTCCTTTTTGCTGTGAATAGTCCCCACCTATCCCTTAATAGACAGGCTACGCAGTACAATGCGTAAGGTTGTTAGATTATGTAAGATAGAGAGATTTGAAGGACTGAGCCAATTAAACAAGCCAAAGCCAATCAAACTACTATTTACGACAACGGTATCTTGAATATTCTTCTTGATGAGTGTTTGCAAAGATGATGATAGCGAATCCAACTCTTGGAAGAAATCCAAGCGATTATCTAACAATAAGATATCACTCATCTGCTTAGAAATATCTGCACTCTCATTCATCACCACACCGATATCTGATAGGGTTAGAGCCGCTGAGTCATTCAATCCATCTCCAACCATCAAAATAGTATGACCTGCTTTCTGCAGTTCCTCTACTAACTCAAATTTCCCATCAGGTTTCAAATCTGTATAAACCTGATCAAAGGGCAAATCTTTGACTAATTCCTCTGTCCTAACCAAGGTGTCCCCTGTTGCCAGAATCAATTTTTTCCCCTGTGCCTTAAGTTTCTTCAAGGCTGCTTTTGCTTCTTTTCTCAAAGGAGTATGAATGCAGAACATTCCAATCAATTCATTCTGATAAGCCAAGAATAAGAGATTGTAGTGACTCTTGTACTCTTCAATTAAAGCATTTTGCTCCGAACTGATATGAATCTGCTCATCCTGCATCAAAACATAATTCCCAATAAGAACTGGTTGCCCATCTATATGAGATTTGATCCCCTTGCTTGCGATATATTGGAGTTTCCCATGCATTTCCTCATGTTCAATCCCCTCTATCTCAGCTTGCTTGACGATGGCATTAGCAATAGGATGATAAATGTGTTCCTCAAGACAGGCACTGATTCTGAGAATATCTTCCTCACTATAGTCCCCAAAAGGTAACACCTTTTCAACTATAGGATAACTAGTTGTGATTGTTCCCGTCTTATCAAACAAGAAAGTATCAACTTCCAGATATTTCTCCAGAACATCTCCATCCTTAATCACCATTTCACGGTTCAACCCCTCCTTGATAGCTGTCAAATAAGCTACAGGAGTAGAGATTTTCAAAGCGCAGGAGAAATCGACCAATAGGAAAGAAATAGCCTTAGAAAAAGAACCTGTTAATAGGTAAGTCAGACCAGCCCCCAAGAAATTATATTTGACGACCTTATCCGCCATCTTGATGAAATAGCGTTGTTTCGTTTTCTTGTTTTCTTCAGATTTCTTCATCAACTCAATCAGTTGTAAAATACGGCTGTTCATCTGATTATCGGTTACACGAATGCGTAACTCTCCAGTTTCTAATACTGTATTTGCACAAACCAAATCAGACTCTCTTTTTTCAACTGGAAAACTCTCTCCCGTCAAGGAACTTTCGTTGACCATACCTAAACCTGAAACTACTTGTCCATCAAACAGAATTTCATTTCCTTGAGATAGGACCAAGACATCTCCTATTTGAACATCGGAACTCTTGATACTAACGACCGTATCGCCCTGCACTAAGAATACATCGCTCTCTTTTGCAAGAAGACTCTGTTCTAAATCTGTTGCAGTTTTTTTCAAGGACCATTGATCTAAATGATTCCCCAAATCAAGCATAAACATGATGTTGCTGGCAGTCTTGGATTGGTTCATAAACAAGGACAATAAAATCGCCGAACAGTCCAAGACTTCCATCGTTAATTCCTTACGCGCTAGTGTTTGATAGGCTTCTCTAATATAGCCAAAAGCCTGATAACAAGTCCATATATAGCGAATAGGATACGGCACAAAACTACGAAAAAGCACACGCTTAATCGCTGCACCTGAAACAATAGAATAAGCACTCTCTTCTCTACGAATGGGAAGAGTCATCAACTCAGAAACTTTCCCTTTGTCAATTCTTTTTAAAAAGGCTTCTGCATTATCTAATACAGAAAAGCCTTCTTTTATGCGTAGAGTAAAGTGCTGTTGATCCATGTAAAACTGGATAGACTCAATCCCCTTTTCATCTCTCGCCAAGGAACGAAGATAGTCTTGAATATCCAAGGTGAGTGAAAAAGAAGATGATAGTCGGATATGTTGGTATCCTCTATGTAGCACTTTAAAAGACATATTATTCTCCTATAAGGCTATCTAATTGCTCTGCTTTTTTCTCTTGCTCGTACAAATATTTGGCATCTTGCAAGACATCGTCTCCATGTTGTTTCACAACAGAAACAGATGCATCTAGCCCGTCTTTCAACTTGTAAGCCTTAGCCAAGGCTTTAGAATAACCTTTTTTAGCTTCCTTACTTGCCAAGATTTTCAAACCAAGGGTACCAAATGCGACACCACCCAAAAAGAGTGATGATTTTTTCGCAACTTTTGCAACGGTTAATACTTCTTTTAACATACTTATTTCCTCCTTATCATTATTATATAGCATTTTGGATATAAAAGCAATTTAATTCTATAAATTGGAGAATTAGTTTTATTTCTACTGAATCTCCCATCTACTTATTCCTAAAGTTGCTTTCATTTGCCTCTTTTGATACACTTAAACTATGAATACAAATCTCAAACCCAAACTTCAGCGTTTTGCTTCTGCGACTGCCTTTGCCTGTCCTATCTGTCAAGAAAATCTGACTCTGCTAGAGAGCAGTCTCAAATGCAACAATCGCCATTCTTTTGACTTGGCTAAATTTGGCTATGTCAATCTGGCACCTCAAATTAAGCAATCTGCCAACTACGACAAGGAAAATTTTCAAAACCGCCAACAAATCCTAGAAGCCGGCTTTTATCAGGCTATTCTAGAGGTCGTCTCTGATTTACTTTCAAACTCAAAAAATGCCAAAACAATTTTAGATATCGGCTGTGGCGAAGGATTCTATTCTCGCAAACTCCAAGAAAGGCATCCTGACAAAACCTTCTATGCCTTTGATATTTCCAAAGATTCTGTCCAAATCGCTGCCAAGAGCGAACCCAACTGGGCAGTCAATTGGTTCGTTGGTGACTTAGCTCGTCTTCCTATAAAAGACGCCAGCATGGATATCTTACTTGATATCTTTTCCCCTGCCAATTACGGAGAATTTCGTCGCGTTTTATCCAAAGACGGTATCTTGATCAAGGTCATCCCAACCGAAAATCACCTCAAGGAAATCCGTCAGAAGGTACAAGACCAGCTGACAAAGAAGGATTATTCTAATCAAGATATCAAGGAGCATTTCCAGGGACACTTTACCATCCTATCTAACCAAACGGCCTCTCTGACTAAGACTATCACAGCAGATCAGCTCCAATCCCTACTCAGCATGACGCCCCTACTCTTTCACATCGACCAGACTAAGATTGACTGGAGCGACTTGACAGAGATTACTATTGAGGCTGAGATTCTGGTTGGGAAAGCATTGTAAACTAGACTTCGCAAAAGTAGAAAACTTACTGAGAATCTTCAATATTACAAAAACGCATAAGAGCAGGTTCTCAAAAACCTTAATCTTATGCGTTTTGTTATAGTTTCCCTACACATTAAGGGGAAATAGTTGAAATCAGTTCTCTTAATAGCCATTGAATACCATATATTACATTTGCCCCAAATATGATATAGGTCGTATAAATCAAGTATTTCGATTTTTCCCGCCTTAAAGAATAGATCTTGTACAAGATAAACAAATTTAAAATAATAAATAATAGAGACAAAATCTTCCTCCAAAATCAATATTAAAAGTAGCCAGTCAGGCATATACCTCATATTTATTTTCGATTCGAAATTACAAACTTATCAATAAACAGCAATTGATATAAGGCAAGTACCAACCCCCAAAAGCTACCACGAAAAGAGAATTCTTGATGATTGAGAGGAAACAAATCATGGTTACCTATATAGAGGCAGGTCAAAATGATAAATAAAATCCAAAATAAATCAGTCCATCTATATTTTGAAAAATATTTTTTCCACATAAAAACACCTTCTTTCCTACAATCATATTATAATGCTTTATGTAAACGAATACAAGAAATATGAGGTGTTCTAATCATGAGTCTGAAAGACCGTAAAAATCAGCATTTAAAGCCTTCACTGTATCTAGGATCTCCCTATTTTTAGACAAAATTGACCCAAATCCACAGCATTTAAAAAAGCGAATTTCAATCGGAATTCGCTTTTTTACAAAATGTATTAGTATAAACTTGTATCTTAGTTCAAGTGCCAGATATCTTCGTTATACTGAGCGATTGTACGGTCAGATGAGAAGAATCCTGCTTTAGAAATGTTAACGA
>ERZ772904.131-NODE-131-length-23454-cov-8.78033_pt1 | contig 23454 bp, 17 predicted proteins | sample MGYA00512122_ERZ772904 | MGnify/ENA primary metagenome ERZ772904 (study PRJEB29015, sample SAMEA2738104) | human oral metagenome | biome: human oral; feature: human-associated habitat; material: saliva | place: China | collected 2269 ... | reverse complement strand
CATCCCTCACGCGGCGTCGCTGCATCAGGCTTGCGCCCATTGTGCAATATTCCCCACTGCTGCCTCCCGTAGGAGTCTGGGCCGTATCTCAGTCCCAATGTGACCGGTCACCCTCTCAGGCCGGCTACCCGTCAAAGCCTTGGTAGGCCATCACCCCACCAACAAGCTGATAGGCCGCGAGCCCATCCCTTACCAGAAAAAAATAACCTTTCCAAACCAACCCATGCAGGATGGTCAGAATATCCCGTATTAGCTACCCTTTCGAGCAGTTATCCAGGAAAGTAAGGGGCAGGTTACTCACGTGTTACTCACCCGTTCGCCACTAATCAACCAAGCAAGCTTGGTATTTTCGTTCGACTTGCATGTGTTAAGCACGCCGCCAGCGTTCGTCCTGAGCCAGGATCAAACTCTCCAAAAAAATATGAAGAACCAGAAAACAACTAGCTCAAAAAAAATTAGTTGACAAAGAAATCAACAAGAAAAACCCCCCAACAAACAACACATTCGTTGGAGAAGAATTCAAGACATAAAAAACTTGACACACTATCGAGTTCTCAAACAACGCACTCACAAGAAAAACCCACAAACCAACAAGGCCCGCAAGCTTTCCTCAAAGTACCAGAGAAGCTTACCTTGAAAGTTTTTATCTTGCAAGTCCCGGATCAGTGATCCGCGCCTCTCTCACACCGTTCCAGGAGGGAAGAATTTCAACCGCCTCAACCGGTGCCAGAAAACTATAAACCACCACGCCCCACCCGCGTCAAATTAATTCTAGATGCACTAGCTCACAGTAAATGCGGGTGGGGTCCCGCTATTTCGGTTACTACTTGAACGCTTACTTATTAGTGCTGGTAGGGGTCTCTACGGTGTAAGAAACGTTGCTGTCCAACACGCCGTTAACAGTCAGGTTCTTACCGCATACCAGCTGCGTCTCGCCCACCTTGATAGTGACTTCCTGCTGGTCGCAGCCAGTGAGCTTAAAGGTGACCTGCTCATCCTTAATGGACTTAACGGTCATGATGCCCTCACCGATTGAGGCGGACTGCTGATTGCCCAGGTCTTCCTTCACACCTTCCCTGGAGTCGGCGTCACCATTGCCAGGAGCCGTAACTGTGGGGGCTGCGCCCGGAGTAGCAGCACCAGAGGTAGAGCCCTTAGAGCCACCAAGACCCTTATTAAGAGCAGATTTAGCCGTGCTAGGTAGTGCGGTTGCGGCTACATGGGTACCACTAGAGCTTGGCTTCTTCTCTGAGTCCGAGCAAGCGACAAGACCCAAGGCCAGCATACCTGCTGCTCCGACACACATCACCTTTTTGACCAAATTAGTCATTTTTCAGCCTTTCGTCATCGCTTCCAGGTTATTTTCAGGTTTCTTTAAGGAAGCTAGTCGGTTCCCGTTGTTATATTTCTGTTGCGTTCGGGACGGTAACCCGCGAGAGTTGGGGAGCTTGTTGACCGGTCTGTACCGTTTCTTCAGGTCTGGGTTTAAGGGAGCTCAGCTGAGTATCCGATCGCTCCGGGGTGGCCCCATCTAGCTTAAGGGGCCACCCCTTTTCTTTGCTTTTTTCAGTCTATTTCAGCCAGCAAACACCTCCGCGCACCGAACAAATTCCCAGGAATCTTCCAGTTCGGCACCAAAAGTACACACGCACGCCACTGTGGCTAGGTGATTGGTTTGCTGCATGGCCTCAGGGTACCGGGTGAACCTGAAAAAACCTGGAGCTTATTGCTATTTAAGACAGAAAAACCCGCATTTTCTGGTTACAAATCTATAAAGATTGGATCCGAGGTGGTCAGTTTGGGCCAAACATCCCGCACAGACAGCGTGTGCGGACAGGCGTGAGCAAGCCGCGAGCGCACAGCTTTCTCCCAGCTAAGCCCGCAAACAGCCCGCTTAAGCCTGAAATTTGCCCTCCTAGGCGCTCAGGTTTCTTTCAGCTAACGACGACGCCGCAAGGACAGGTAGTTTCGCCCTAGTTTCGCCGTCGACGCCGCTTTTAGGACCCCTGCGACGGCGCCCGGCTCGGCTCGGCGGCAGCCCTCAGCACCCCGGCCGCTAGAGCCCAGCAAACCAGTAAGCAGCCCTCAGCACCCCGGACGCTAGAGCCCCAGCCAGCCCCGCCGTCGCACCCAGCAACGATGCCCGGGCCTGCCTTAAGCCAAATACCTACTCAAGCCCCACTAAAAAATTAGTGACCCCCGATAGGCTGGGATCGTGAAGAAACTACCCCGCCTATTGGCCAGCGCAGTTGCTTGCGCCACCTTAGCCCTAAGTGCGTGTAGTCCGAGTCCGTTGAAACTGTCAGATTCCGAGGCCACACTCACCCCCACCCAAGCCAGCACGCAGTATTCTGCCGGCCTGGCCAGCTATTACAGTCAGAAAGTTGACTGGACTAAATGTGGCGAGTTTAAGTGCGCCACCGTTAAAGTCCCGCTGGATTACGCCAATCCGCAGGGCGAGAGCATTTCCTTGGCTTTGAAGAAGCGCGAAGCTGACGGCACCAAGAAAGGCACCTTGTTCATCAACCCCGGCGGCCCTGGCGGCAGCGGCGTGGACCTGGTGAACTCGGTGAGCCGCATGTTCTCCTCTGACCTACTGCGCAGCTATGACGTCGTGGGCTTTGACCCGCGCGGCGTAAGCCGGTCAACCGCCGTCGACTGCCTAACCGACAGCGAAACTGACGCCATGCGCGCCAGCAACGAGGGCGCTAGCCTCGCCAAGGGCATCAGTGAGAAGTGCTCTAAGAAAACCAACCCGGTAGCGCTGCTAGACCACATTGACACCCCTTCAGCCGCTAAGGACCTAGACATCCTGCGTCAGCTAAGCGGTGACAGCAAGCTCAACTACCTGGGCTACTCCTACGGCACCTACCTGGGTGCCACCTACGCGGATCTGTTCCCCAGCAATGTGGGCCGCATGGTGCTTGACGGCGCCGTCGACCCCACCTTGAGTGCCCACCAGGTCTCTTTGGGGCAGGCGAAGGGCTTTGAGAACTCTCTGCGCGGATATGTGGCTTACTGCCTTAAGCGCTCTAGCTGCCCGCTTACCGGCTCGGTTGACGACGGCGTAAAGCAGGTGCGTACCTTCCTGGAAGGGCTGCGTAAGTCGCCGCTAAAGACCTCTGACCCAGAGCGGCCACTGACCTACAGTCTGGCTGTTTCCGCCGTCATTGGCCCGCTATATGCGGACAGTATTTGGGACACGCTCACTATGGCCCTGTCGCAGGGTATGAAGAAGCACGATGGCTCTATGCTGCTGCGTATCGCTGACCTGCTGGCTTCGCGCGACGACAAAGGCCACTACACGGATAACTCTGCGGTTGCCATCATTGCCATTAACTGCCTGGATTACCCGGTGCAGGGCGACAAGACCACCTGGGCCAATCAGGCTAAAGAGCTAACCCAGGCCTCGCCTACTTTCGGCGCTTCCCTGGCTGGCTCTGATGAGATGTGTCAGCTGTGGGGCCACAAAGCTACCCACGAGCGTACGGCGCTAACCGCTAAGGGCAGTGCGCCAATCCTGGTTGTGGGCACCACCGGCGACCCGGCCACCCCCTATGCGTGGGCGCAGTCCCTGAACAAGCAGCTTTCCAACTCCAGGCTGCTGACCTGGAAGGGCTGGGGGCACACCGCCTATGGCCGCGCAGACAGCTGCATCACCAAGGCCGTGGATAACTACCTGTTGTCGGGCACGCTGCCTGCCGATAACAAAACCTGCGGCAACACCGACACCACTGTTAAGTAAAACGCCGGTGGCTAACAGCAACGGGTGGCTTCCCAAATGCGGGGAGCCACCCGTTTTATATAAGTGCTTATACCTTGGGCCAACGTGATCTTGGCCAGATTTTTGGCTCCGCCGGGCGCACGTCCGCGCTGGGTTGTCCGGGGCGTTGGCGGCCGGACTTGCACGCCGGGCGGGCCGGGCTCGGCTTGGCGCGCGGGCGCGGGGCGTTACGGCGGCCCTAAGCGGCTTGGCCTGCCTGGCCAGACCCAGATGCGCGGGCGCGGGGCGTTACGGCTTAGGCGTCGAGTTCGCCGGCTAGGTTGCGGGTGAAGAACTCGGCCAGGCGCGCTCCGGTTAGGCCCTGGCTGAGTCCGTAAACGAGTTTGGCGTAGGCGGCCTCTAGGGTCATGTCCCCAGTGCCGACGGCGCCCGCCTGGGCTAGCACGTCGCCGGTTTCGTAGGCTCCCAGCAGCACCGTGGCCTGGTGGCATTGGGATGACACCACAACCACTGTGCCGCTTTTAACTACTCGCGCAATCAGCTCAGTAAAGCCCGGCTCGGCGCTGGGGCCATTACCAACCCCGAAAGCCCGCAAAATCACGGCTTTAGGGGCTGGGGTGAGCATTGCTTCTAGGCGCGCGGCGGTAATTCCGGGCACCAGTGAAGCCACCATCACATCCTGGCGCGTATAGGGCTTGGGGGTAGCTAGCGGCTGCGGGGCTCGGAAAGCATGGGCGGCTAGGGCGGCGTCGTCCCAATGCCAGGGCGCCCCGATACGGGCCAGGGGCGCTGCCGACGGCGAAGCAAAGCCCTCATAGCTCCAAGAGGAGGCTTTAGTGGCCCGGTTACCGCGCAGCAAATGCTGCCCAAAGAACAGGCTCACACCCTTATTAGCGGGGTTAGTGGCGGCCGTAAGGGCACCCAGGACGTTACCGGCGGCGTCGGAACCCAAAGCCCCCAGCGGCAGCTGCGCCCCGGTAACCACCACCGGCACCTGCAAGTCCGCTAGCGCATAGGACAAGGCGGAGGAGGTGTAAGTCATAGTGTCCGTGCCGTGCAAGATCACGAAACCAGCGACGTCGTCGGCGGAGGTGCGCACGCAATCAACAATGGCCTGCCAGTCGGCGGGGGTGGCGTTAGAGGAGTCAATCAGGGGTGCCAACTCGTGCAGACGCACCTGACCAGCCAGGGCCGTTCCCGCCAGCACCCGCTCAAGCCAACCGGCCAGATCCGCACCGGGAACCAGGCCGTGAGGCGAGTCCACCATGCCAATTGTGCCGCCTGAATAAATTACCTGGATTGTCATGAGACCCCCTGCAAAAAGGCTGTTTTATCTAGGTTAATGCACGTTTGCCCGCACAGCCCAAGCTATGCGGACAAACGTTAGGGTTGGTGCAGGCCAAAGCAGGCCCACGCTCTAGCCGGCGCGCGCCGGGCCCCAAAATCTGACCGACGGGCAGCGCCCTACAGGAGACTCGAGAGCCCGGCTAGCGCGGGGCAGTGCGCAGACTAGGCGCGCCCCTCTTCGGCCTGCTGGATGGCAACCTCGACGGCGGCCTCAGCGGAAGCACCCAGAGGGTCTTCAATGTCTTCCACCAGCATGTTGTCCATCAGGTCTGCGTCGATACGGTCACGCACCGCATACCAGCCAATCACCATAGCCAACACACAACCCAAGGCAATACCCAGGGTGATCAGGCCGTCGTCGCTCATACCCATAGCCAAAATGACGATAGCGAAGAAAATAATGCCGATCAGGTTAGACCAGGGAGCAAAGCGCAGGCGGTAGCTGGGACGCTCCACCAAACCCTGCTTAGCGCGGTTAACGAAGATCCAGTGCGAAATCAGCACACTGATCCAAGTGCCGGCAATACCCACAGCCGCCACATCCATAATGATGTTGAAGGCGCTGGCGGGCACCACAGCGTTAATAATCACGCCCACAATGCCCAAACCGGCAGTGATAGCGATACCACCAGCAGGCACCTGGTGACGGTTGAGCTTAGCGGCCACGGCGGGGGCCTCACCGGCCAGGGCCATAGAACGCAGGGTGCGGCCAGTGGCGTACAGGCCCGCATTTAGCGAGGACAGGGCCGCCGTGAGCACCACGATCTGCACAATGTCACCAGCGTGAGGCACACCCAGGGCCGTGAAGAAGGTGACGAAAGGACTCTGGTTCTTGTCGTAGGCAGTCCAGGGCAGCACCAGCGTCATCAAAACCACCGCGCCCACATAGAAGAAGGCAATACGGCCAATCATGGAGTTAACTGCCTTAGGCAGAATCTCGCGGGCATTCTTGGCTTCACCTGCGGCCACACCAATCATCTCAGTGCCACCGAAAGCGAAAATAACACCCATAGACAAGGTGACGATCGCAAACGAACCCATAGGCAGGAAGCCGCCAAAGCTGGTCCAGTTGTGGAAACCACTGGTGACCTCAAAGTGCCCATTAGCCACGTGAGAGTACAGCTCAATACGAGAGGTGCGGTCAGCTAGCTGCACCGAATCCATATTGCCCACATTCACTGGCACGTTCATCACCCGCTCAGTGACGATCGCCCAGATAGCCAGAGCCATGAAGCTCAAAATGGTGACCACCTTGATCAGTGCAAACCAGAACTCCATCTCGCCAAAAAACTTGACGGACATAATGTTCAAAGCAAACACGATAGCCAGCGCCACCAGGGCCAACACCCACTGCGGGATACCCCTAAAAGTGGGCCAATAGTGCATATACAGGGCCACGGCGGTGATGTCCGCCATCGCCGTCACCGCCCAGTCCAGGAAGAACAGCCAGCCGGTAGCGTAGGCGCCCTTCTCCCCCATGAACTCACGGGCGTAAGACACGAAAGCACCCGAGGAGGGGCGGTAAATAGCCAGCTCACCCAGGGCACGCACCATGATGAAAGCGAAGAAACCACACACCGCATAGGCGATTGCTAGGCCCGGACCACCTTGCGCCAGGCGGCCACCGGCCCCCAGGAACAGACCGGTACCGATAGAACCACCGATAGCGATCATCTGCATGTGGCGGTTATGTAGGGCCTTGTCGTAGCCGCCGTCGCCCTTATCTGCTAACGCAGCGTTTGGCTTAGGACTTGGCTCAACATAATTTGATTGGGACTCAGCCATAAGTACTCATCTCTTATCGGGACGGATTGCATCTACAGCCTCACCAGCAACCGCGCCCGTAAAGTACATGGCTCTACGCTAGCTAGGGTGCATGGCTCTACGCTGGACGCAAAAGGCATTGTCAATACCTGGTTAGATTTTAGTGGCTACCAGCGGTGGCAGTAGGGAAGGTACTCTATACAATTCATTACATTTGTACAGGTGCTTGTGGCGTAGTTGCGCGTAGGGCACTTGTGTCGGTACGCTAGCTCAGGCTACTCACGGCGCCATTAGCCGAAGCTGTGAGATGCCGCCTTAGCTCAGTCGGCAGAGCGATTCACTCGTAATGAATAGGTCGCGGGTTCGATTCCCGCAGGCGGCTCCATTTGAACGTCACTCTGGCTACAAAGATTTCCGGGTTTGCCGGGAAGTGTTCGGGGGTGGCGTTTTCGCTGTTCTGGGGCGGTTTGTTGGGTGTTGGGGTCGGGCGTACTGGACTGTCGAGCGGCTCCCAGCCGGGGCGGATCGGAGCTTTGGAGTCGACTCTCAGAAGGTGTCTTGTACGGTTGCAGCCGGAAGCGTCAAAAGGTTCAGCCCCGCGTCAAAAAGTATGGGGCTTTCGTCAAAAAGTACTGAGCCAGAGTTAACAGATATCTCGAAAGTGGCGACTGGTTTGAGGTGTCCCGGGGAGCCTGGAGGGTCATACTTATACTGTTGGAACAGCTCCGTCAGGTTGGCAAGGTTCAGGGTGGAACGGTTGCTATGGGTGAAGTCTAAATGGGTATGAGGGTAAGCAGGCAAGACAAGAAGGGAACGCAGCTACCGAGTTCGAGGATAATACGACATGGAGTGACGCAATATTTCGTGATCTGCTTGCATCTGGAGATCCGGATTCAGACGTGACAACCGCCTGCTGCAAAGCGCTAGCTAGCTTCATCTTTAGCCGCTAACTACTGCACCTTTGTTGTGGCGACTTTAATCTTTATTAAGGTCGCCACAACAGTCACAACAAAAGGAATTACAGTTACAAGAATGGCCCAAAAAGTGAAATACTGGTTCTCCCAAAAGGCGAAGTACGCTAATCGGCTGATTGGAATACATAAAAACAGCATCACGCCAGCTACAATCAAGGCAGGAAGGTTCCCCCTTGATAACTCTTCTTGTCTGATGCTCATTGCTGCCAGTACCGGGGCTAGGATGAAATACATAAGTATAGGAAGCCCGAACTGAATCATCCTTCCTATCGATCCAGCAGAGAAATGTAGCAGCCGCATCGGAATCACTGACACCAGCATAAGAATTATATAAACCAGGCTGGGCCTTAAAGCGATAGGCACCCTTCCGAGGGTTGCTTTGATGCCAATGATGCTGCTTTTAATTAATAAAATCACGTTTTTCTTCCTTCACCTGGCTCCCTTGTTTTTCATTACGAAAGTTTATTGCTTACGGTAGCAGATTTCCCACATCCAAGCTATGGGTAGGGACGGTCGGATCTCTACCGGCTTTGGGTTCCTCAGCGGGCGGGGCCAACCGCGCGCAAAAACACCGATTCAAACGCGGTATTGACCCCTTTCGCCCTTCACGCCGGGGCACAACGCCCTGGGAAGGAGGCGAGGCGCGTGGCCAAAGATGGCACCAACCGCGGCGGCAGGCGCGTGCGCGCAGGCGCGAAACCTGACCAACTCAAGGACAAGCTCGAGGCCGGAAAGCCCGCCTCCCGCCTGCTTGAACCCGCAGACCTCGACCCCTTCCGTTTGGAGGGCGGTGACGTGGGCGATGGTGCGTTGCTTTAGGGTGAGACCATGCCACCATCCACCCCGACGGCACAATCACCATCACGTTCAACGACGGATGAGTCTGTAGTTCGGCTGCACCCCTTGGCCCCAGGTGCATATGACCTCGGGCTTCTCTATCTTCGCAGTCAATCTGCCTTAACGCCCATCATCATGTATGCCATCCAGGTCTACCGTCGATACCCTCCTCACAATTGGAACCAGTGACATTTCTGCGGGGTTGGCAAACGGAGAAAGTATGAGTATGTTTATAAACATGCCTACAAAGAATATTTACGTCTCAGAAGCGGATATGGAACTATTTGAACGAGCTGCGCAGCATGCGGAAAGTGTTTCAGCGGCTGTCGTCCAAGCGCTTCAGGAATATTTGACCAACCGACATAACACTGAAAGAGGTTACGGAAAAATAGAACTAGCGCTCTACGAAAACGGTTTGCGGAGGAAGGTGATGTTTTACGGCCGAGAGATAGTCCGTGTTGAACGCCCTGTGGATGGTGGTGTCCAAATTAATACAATTTACGAAACAGCAAAAGGGCAGCTCGCTGTTGCAACAAAAATCCGCAGGCTTTTACCTGATGAGGTTAAAGGGAGCTACCGAATCTGGGATCATCCTGAGACCTGGTCGCGAGAGTTCTGGTTAATAGGTGACAAAACGCTAGAGGTATATCCAGATATTGCACAGCTGGAGTTGGCGGATGCGTACTTGGCTGAGCAATGTAAATCCGCGCTTTCAGCAAAACCCTACGAGGTATTGGATATTTAACATGCAAGGATTTGCCTGGGCCTCCAATTACTTGGATTGGTATGTTTATCTTCCTGGCATATGCACTCTGCCGGGCTATGGCGCCCACGATGCCGAACCTTGCACCCAGCGGGCCTCGTACTGCACCCACCCCAGCCTTTGTATCCATCGTGACCACCTTTGGTCCGTGCGTGAGTGCACACTAAGCACTCAAACTAAATGAAGCACGACGCCCGCCATGTACTCAATATATGTAGAGACATCAATCACTCAACATCTTGCATCATGCTATAAGATGGTTCTATCTAGCAGTGAAGCTAAGTCTGGAAGGGACTAATCTGATGGATGGGCTCATCTCATTTGGTCTAGGACTCTTAGCGTTTGTTAGCGCTTTCTGCTTGGCTGGTCTGGCGCGAGCTATGCGAAATGACAAGTTGCCTCCGAATATGTGGGCGGGAATCAGGACGAAGGCAGCACTAGAGTCAGAGTCGTCCTGGTATCAGGTTCAACGAGCAGGTTCAGTACCAGTCATTTGCTTAGCCATTGCTTATGCAGATTCAGGTTTACTCTTTATCCTTCAAGGAATCTACCACGAGACTATTTCTATACTTATTCCGGTAATTGTGTTTAGCGTACAAAGTCTGGTCGGAATTATATGGATGTACAAGGCGAGCTATAACTCCAATCCATCACAAAAACCAGAGTAGAACCAGTGAGTTCTCCACGCCTGTGCGCAGCTTATGGCGACGACGCCGTTCCCCTAGCAGGTTGACAATACCCTCCCGTAGCAGGCTCGACGCCGTCGCCCTTAGTTAGTTTTCAGCGTGTCAGTAGTGCCAATCGCTATTGCTTACCGCCCAGGTACCGTCTTCCTGTTTAGTGAGACTAATGAAAGCCCAACTGCTAACAGGTTCATGGGAACCGTCAGCGTAGGTACGAACGAAACCTACTGTACGAAGCCAACGGCCAGGGATCCGTTCAGGATTGTTATTTTCACCGTCAGTGACTATGTACTTAATAGTGACAGTAGTGTGTGATTTACCGGGCACAAGCGGCAGGAATTCTCCTTGTCCCTTCACTACGTCAGGATTTGGGATATGGTTTCCACGAATCTCAGGAGTTTCGTAAACGCCTGACCGGATAGAGGCATACGCCGTCGTGATATCGCGTGAGGCATCCCAAGTCTGATACGTGATGACATAAGCGGCACACACCGCGTCAGGATCATGGCGATCTACGGTGGTCGGATCAGGCAGCAGATCACTAAGCCACTTCACAGAAGCCGGGTGCAGGCAGGTTCCATCGGGAGCTAAGGTCCCATCTTCACATGGAGGCATACTCGAAGCCGTGACAGTTGGGGTAGGCGTTGGAGTAGGTGTAGGGGTTGTGGCGGTAGGGGTTTTGGTTGCCTTAGCTAGGGGTGAGCTCTGCGCGCTGGAGGAGGTAGTGACAGAAGCAGGGGCGCTCATGTTGGAAGCGGCCGAGATGGTGTTGGTGTTGTTAGTGAGGCGACTCCAGAAGAAGACGCCTGTAACAGCCAAGGCAATTGCTAGAGCTGCTGCAACCGCCGCAATCGTCGCTTTGCCGCTATTTGTAGTTTGCTTGAGAATGTTCATGTAAGCATCCTTAGGTACGCACTATCTTCTTACCCTGTCACTCAGGGAAGCTAAATGATCACCAATCCCGCATCCACTGCGCGACCAGCATTGTCGCGCCAACATTTAGATGTGAGCAGCCCCAAGACCCTTCAAAATCACTACCCGAAGGCAGTGCCCCCTTATTGAAGTGCCAACAGCACAAGCCTAATCCTAAGTGTCGCGCACCACAAGGGATAAATCATATTGTTTGCACTATCCCAAATAGCTGCGTGCCAGGTTAAGTATTTTTATTCCGACGACGCCGTTCCCCTAGCAGGTTGACAATACCCTCCCCTAGCAGGCGCGACGACGCCCCTGACTGGCTCGACGCCGTCGCCAACTCCCGCCCCCTAGAACCTGGCCCGCAGCTCAGACTGTGCCCCCCACATTTTCACCAAAATCTGGAAAATTCCCACAAAAGCAGCTACCATATTTTTAACCTAGATCACAAAGACGTTAGTGCTGCAAGCTGACGCAGGCAGACCTACCCAGCACCGCAGCTACTGGTTACGAGTTTTGGTATGACACAAATTGCTGCTCTTAGTGGTGTAGATAAGGCTTTCGGCGATCGCCTGGTTTTATCGATTGATTCATTGACGCTTGAAACCGGTCAGGTTATAGCCCTGATTGGCCCAAATGGTGCCGGCAAGACAACACTGCTACGCATCATTAGTGGGCTATGGGTACCAACCCGAGCTAAGCGTTTAGAGGTTCTTGGCGCTGACCTGCTCAAGCCTTTACCCAGAAAAAAGTCCAAGCAGTGGAGTCAACAGCTGGGTTTTGCCAGTAATTCAAGCCAGCTGTTTGGCCTGTTAACAGTACGAGAGAACCTGGAGTATGTCTGCCGCCTGTACGGCATCCACAAGGCACAGCGCGCTAAGCGGATCAACCGTTCTATGGAGCTTTGTAATGTGGCTGATCGCAGCGGGGATCAGGTGTGGACTTTATCGACAGGACTTAAGCAGCGCGTCAACATTGCCCGAGCCATGGTCACCAACCCGAAGCTCATTTTCCTTGATGAACCCACTTCTGGTTTAGACCCGCTGGCAGCAAATGACGTGTACGGAGTAATACGACGCCTGCAAAACAGTGGAGTAACCGTGCTGCTGAGCACCCACATCATGACTGAGGTTAATGATCTATGCGATAGGGTGCTGTTTCTATCTAAGGGCCGCATAATGGCTGACGCCTCGCCTGAGCAGTTACGTATGCGTGCTGGAGAGGTGGTTTACCAGCTGCAAGTACCAACTAGTCAGAAGCAGAGCGTTATTAGTCGTTTAAATGATGAGCTTGGGGCGCGCACCGTTATTCGTCAGGACGACGGAGTTGAAGTTGACGTGCTTGCTTTTGGTTTATCCAACTCGAATCTGCTTGACCAGATGGGGCTAACTTACACTCGCCGGGACGCTCAGCTTGCTGATACTTTCTGGCTTTTGGGCGGTGCTGAGTGAGAAGTTTATTTGCGCATATGCGCTACAGCCTGACCATGAATGCTCGTCAGCCGGGAATTTGGTTGCGGGTTTTAGTGGTGGTGCCGCTCATGGAAGTGCTTCCGTTATTGTTTCTTGGACGCGCTTATCTTGAGTCTGACACGCAAAACTTTTTCTTGTACACCAATATGGTTTGGGCGTTTTTTACTGCCGTCGTAATCCAATGTTTGGTGTCTATCCAGGGTTTGGCTGGCGGGGGCCGTTTGGATACTTTCTTACATTCAGAGAGCTCAGTTATCCCTTGGCTGTCTGGCTACACTGGTGGAGTTTGCTGTTTTTACCTGTTTTCGTCACTAGTTTCTGTGTTTGCTTTGGGGTTCGCTTTAGGGTTCCCGGTGGTTGTGTGGCAGATGCTGGGCTATGCGCTGCTCGCTGTTCCCACCTCACTAGGCTGCGTGTATTTGGTGTATGGATTTGAGGTTCGTTTTAACCGGACCTTTCACTTCATAAATCTTCTTCTTGACGCACTAGTAATATTTTCTTGTGTGTTGTGGCCGCTGAATACTTTTGTGGGTATTACTCGGATTGCAGCTCAAATGTCACCGCTGACGCATTTAAACGAGTTTATTCGCACTTCTAACCCGAGCCATGCTTTGCTAGGAATTTTGGTTAGCTTTATTTTCCTGCTGTTTGGTGTTGCGTGGGTGAAGCGCTCAACTAAAAAGTATCAGGTCGACGGCGCATTTGGAGGTTCGCTTTGATTAGTGCTACTGCTTACCGCTATTACCAAACCTTGCGACGCAACCCTACCGACACGTTTTCAATGTTGGCTCGCCCGCTGCTTTCTACCGCGCTTTTCGCAATCTTTGCAGCAACTTACCTAGCACCTAGCTATGGCGTTGCGTTCATGATTATCTCAGTGGCTGTTGTAAACGTTTTTACTAATGCTATACAGGGTTCAAGCTATGAGGCCCGCGAGGAAATCCAGGGGCTTCGCTTGGATGTGGTGCGCCTGTCTCCCGGTGGTTTTCCTGCATTCGTGAACGCACACGCTTTTATTCAGACTTTCTTAGCAGCGATGCAAAGCCTGGTGATTATTGTTATCTCCATGCCCTTTGTTAGCTATACGCCAATAGGTCAGCCAATGTATCTGCTTGCAGGTGTGGGGTTACTTTTAGGTACTAGTTTTCTGGCAGCTATGCTGGGCACTCAGGTAACAATTAGGCGCAATAATTTTTTGGCTGTGTCTTTTACTAGCGTCTTGCTGATTACTTTTGCTGGCGCGTTTTACCCTATTGAGGCTTTCCCTAGTTGGGCTGCCACAATTGCTAGGTGTAATCCAGTCACTTACCTGGTTGACCTGATCCGAGTGAGCTTGTTTAACAGCAAGCCACTACTCGCCCCCAGCTGGGAAATCTGCGTATGTGTAGCGTTCCTAGCTGTTTTAAGCCTTGGAGCTGTTACTTTTTCACGCCAACCATTTGGCGCCTCCGCCGAAAAGCAACGCTAAGCAGCCCACCCATAACCAGCACGGCGAGCTGCAGTAACTAGCGACAACAGTTGCTTCGCTCCACACTCCGTCCTTCCACAGAGTCAGCAGAGTTTAGTCCTCACCGGTTTCTGGTGACGGCGCATCTGGCGGGTTCATCTTGCGCTTAGCTGCTTCAAGGTTTTTCTGCACTAGTTTGGTCAGTGGATGTCCTAGCCCTAACACCCTCTGACAGTCTGGCAGTAGTTTCTCCCATGCATCGATCGCCTCAGCAAGACGCCCAACAGAATCATAAGCACCAGCCAGATTATCGCGGACATCCAACGTCTCAGGGTGATCAGGACCTAAAACCTGCTCTTGGTCAGCCAACACCCGCTCATACAACTCGATCGCCTCACCAAAACGCCCGGCGGAGTCATAAGCACAAGCTAAATTATTACGGGTGGTTAACGTGGCAGGGTGGTCAGGCCCCAAAACCTGCTCTTGGTCAGCCAACACCCGCTCATACAACTCGATCGCCTCACCAAAACGCCCGGCGGAGTCATAAGCACAAGCTAAATTATTACGGGTGGTTAACGTGGCAGGGTGGTCAGGCCCCAAAACCTGCTCTTGGTCAGCCAACACCCGCTCATACAACTCGATCGCCTCACCAAAACGCCCGGCGGAGTGATAAACAAAAGCCAAGTTATTGCGGGTGGTTAACGTGTCGGGGTGGTCAGGACCTAAAACCCGCACCCGGTCAGCCAACACCCGCTCAAACAACTCAATCGCCTCACCAAAACGACCGGCGAAGTGATAAGCGCCAGCCAAGTTATTGCGGGTGGTTAACGTGTCGGGGTGGTCAGGACCTAAAACCCGCACCCGGTCAGCCAACACCCGCTCAAACAACTCAATCGCCTCACCAAAACGACCAACATAGCGGTAAGCAACAGCCAAATTATTACGAGCCGTCAGCGTGTCAGGGTGATCAGGAGCCAAAATCCGCTCTTGGTCAGCCAACACCCGCTTATACAACTCAATCGCCTCACCAAAACGACCAACATCCTTATAAGCACCAGCCAAGTTATTACGAGTAATTAACGTGTCAGGGTGATCAGGACCTAAAACCCGCTCTTGGTCAGCCAACACCCACTTATACAACTCAATCGCCTCACCAAAACGACCGGCGGAGCGATAAGCAACAGCCAAGTTATTACGAGTGGTTAACGTGTCAGGGTGATCAGGACCTAAAACCCGCTCTTGGTCAGCCAACACCCGCTCGTGCAACTCGATCGCCTCACCAAAACGACCAACATCCTCATAAGCACCAGCCAAGTTATTACGAGTAATTAACGTGTCAGGGTGATCAGAACCCAAAACCCGCTCACGCTCAAACAACACCCGCTCACACAGCTCAATCGCCTCACCAAAACGACCGGCGGAGTGATAAGCAACAGCTAAATTATTACGAGTGGTTAACGTGTCAGGGTGATCAGGACCTAAAACCCGCTCTTGGTCAGCCAACACCCGCTCATATAACTCAATCGCCTCACTAAAACGACCAATATCATCATAAGCACCAGCCAAGTTATTACGAGCCTCCAGCGTATTAGGGTGATCAGGACCCAAAACCCGCATCCGGTCAGCCAACACCTGCTCATACAGCTCAACCGCATCATCAAAACGACCAACAGACTTATAAGCGCCAGCAGCCTCACGATCCTTAGAATCTGTAATTCGCAAAAGACACTTAATTGAGTCCTCACGAGAAAATACACCAATCTTGATTTGATCCCAGGATTGGTTCTTCCAACCGTACTCATTTGTGGTAGTAGCTACCACCCGCAAGCCGTCACCGCGCGGAACTAAACCAGTGAGATCGTTAATATCTTCAACATTATCAAAGACAATAAGCCTGTCAGTGGCGTTGGCAGACTTGAAATAATCAAGACAACGATTGATTAACTGATCCTGAGTAGGTTCATCACTTCGATCAATTGGAAGCCGCTGAGCGAGTTCGGCCAAATCACTTTGTACAGATTCTCTAGAGGCTGCGTTAATCCAGGCAACAAGGCTCCATTCCTGCTTCTCACACCGTTGTGCAAGGTCAGAAGCCAACTGCGATTTACCGCAACCATGCATCCCAACCAAGACTAGTCGCAGTCGAGGGTCTTCCTTTACTAGGTTGTACAGTCGTACCTGTTCTTCACGCTCAATATAATAAGAGTCAGCAATATCTGGGCGTCTCCCGAAAATAACCGATTCTTTGGCAGTGTTTTTCAGAATTTCATCAACCTTATTGTCAAGGTATTTAAGTGCCTCGATCTGGAATTTTGGCGACCAAGGCGCAAGCTCTACATACTCATCAACCGCAGCCTCAACAAGTTTATCAAAATAGGACTCAAGTCGAGATTCAATATTTTTACGCCGCTGCCTAATATCATCCTGAAGTACCTCAGAGAAACTGTCAGGATCGTTTACAGCTAAAAGGAGTAACTCATCATTTTCAACGACTTTATCGAAAAGAATCTTAACCTCAGTAACAACACCCTCTAGCTGCTCCTCATCAATACCCTTACCACGACACTCCTCATACATGCCACGAGTCTTATATGCCAGAATTTCAGCAATCTGCTTAGCAAGTTGCTCATCTGCATCATCACCCCGGTTTTCCCAGCGAGACAGAATGCCAAGCCCTTCTTTTACAACCTCGACAAAGTTAGCTTCTGTTACGTAGCCTTTAGCTTGCAGGAGTACCTTAACTAAAGACGCACCAACGCCTAGCGTCATCGGAAGCAGAGGATCAGCCATATCTGCATATTACAAGCTCAAATACATCTAGGGCGGGGATCTCACCAGCGTTTTTGCTCAGAATTGAAGCCGAAGAAAAGTAAGCGCAGCATTCCGGGGAAAACCGCATGGCAAGTTGTTAATAACTTATACATGAGGGTAAGACAACAGTTGCCCGGGGCGATGAAAATCGCCCCGGGCAACGCTTGTTTGGTTTTGAACGCCAGCTAGGCGGTTAGCCCGGCTGCGACTAGCTCAGCAAGCTGCACGGCGTTTAGGGCAGCGCCCTTGCGCAGGTTGTCGCCCACCGCGAAGAAGGCCAGGCCCTTACCCGGCGCGGCGGCCTGGTCAGCACGCAAACGCCCCACAAAAGTGCCGTCACGGCCCGCGCCGTCCAACGGCGTGGGCACCTCCACGTAGGTCACGCCCGGCGCGTTCTCCAACAGCTGGCGGGCCTGCTCCACGCTGATTTCACGCTCAAACTCGGCGTTAATAGCTAGCGCGTGTCCACTGAAAACCGGGATACGCACACAGGTGCACGACGCCGCCAAGTCCGGAATCTGCAAAATCTTACGTGACTCGTTGCGTAGCTTCTGCTCCTCATCGGTTTCACCCGAGCCATCACCGGCGTCGCCACCAGCCCAAGCCACCGCATTAAAAGCAATCGGAGCCACATAAACCTGGGGCTGGGGGAACTCAACCGCGCGGCCATCTAGCGCCAGACCCTCAAGGTTCTGGTCTGCCACCGCACGCACCTGACCAGCCAACTCGCTCACGCCAGCACGCCCAGAGCCCGAAACCGCCTGGTAGGTAGACACCGTCAAGCGACGCAGCCCGGCGGCGTCGTGCAGCACCTTAAGCGCAGGCATAGCGGCCATAGTGGTGCAGTTAGGGTTAGCGATAATGCCCTTGGGGCGCTGCGCTAGGGCCTGCGGGTTAACCTCGGCCACTACCAGCGGCACCTGCGGGTCTTTACGCCAAGCCGAAGAGTTATCCACTACCACAGCGCCAGCGGCCGCAAACTTGGGGGCGTACTCGCGTGAAGCGGTAGCGCCGGCACTAAAAATCGCCACGTCAATGCCGCTCAGATCAGCCTTGGCCACATCCTCCACGGTGATGTCCTGGCCGCGCCAAGTCACCACGCTGCCCGCGCTACGCGCAGAAGAGAACAGGCGCAGGCTCTTAACCGGGAAGTCACGCTGATCCAGCATCGCGCACATAACCCGGCCCACCTGGCCGGTAGCGCCCACTACCGCAACGTTCACGCCGTCGGCCACAAAAGCCGGCTTAGCCGCGCAGCAACCCTGATTTAGCTCACTCATCGACCGGTACCTCCATATACCACGGCTTCAATCTGATCAGCATCCAAGTCAAAAGCGGTGTGAACAGCACGTACAGCATCATCTAGACGGTCGTCGTCGACAACCACAGAAATACGGATCTCAGAAGAAGAAATTAGGTGAATGTTAATGCCTGCCTGGAACAGGGCATCAAACAGCTTGGCGCTGACCCACGGGTGCGAACGCATACCAGCACCCACCAAAGACAAGGTACCCACATTGGGGTTGAACTGTAGATCAGAGATCCCCAGCTCCTCCTTGGCGCCAGCTAGCACTTCCTGCGCGGCGGCGGCGTCACCCTCAGGGATAGTTAGCGAAATGTTGGTGAAGCCGTTACCGGCCGTGGCCACGTCCTGCACGATCGTGTCAATCTGCACCCCGGCGCCAGCCAGAAGCGAGAAAATACGGGCAGCGAAGCCAGGCTGGTCACGCACACCCACAATGGTTAGCTTGTCGTTGCTGCGGTCATGCGCAATTCCGGAGATGATAGGGGCTTCCACGGTGTCTTCCTGTTTGGAGGTGTGAATCCAGGTGCCTTCCTTGTCTGAGAAGGAAGAGCGTACGTGCAAGGGCACGTGGTAGCGCCGCGCAAACTCCACGGCGCGTAGGTGCAAGATCTTGGCGCCGTGCGCGGCCAACTCCAAAGTCTCCTCGCTGGAGATGGAGGTGATGCGCCGGGCGGTGGGAACAATGCGCGGGTCGGCGGTGAAGAGGCCGTCGACGTCGGTATAGATTTCGCAGACGTCCGCACCCAGGGAGGCTGCCAGCGCCACCGCAGTGGTGTCTGAGCCGCCGCGACCTAGCGTGTTGACATTGTCAGTGTCGTAGTCCAGGCCCTGGAAGCCGGCCACGATCGCCACGCTGCCTTCCCTCACGGCGCGCGCCACACGTTCGGGCACCACACCCACAATGGATGCCTGACCGTATTTACCGTCGGTACGCAGGCCCGCCTGGGCGCCAGTGAAAGCGGTTGCGGGAACGCCAGCCTCATTGATTGCCAGGGCCAGCAGACTCATAGAAATACGTTCGCCGGCGCTGAGCAGCAGGTCCATTTCGCGGGCGGGCGGGTTGTCAGTTAATTCCCCGGCCATATCCAACAGTTCATCTGTAGTGTCGCCCATGGCGGAAACCACTACTACCACTGTGTCGCCTGCGTTGTGGCGTTCAATCACCCGTGCGGCTACGCGGCGCATTGCCGCTAAATCCGCAACGGATGAACCTCCGTATTTTTGCACTACCAGGGCCATAAAGGTCCTTTCTGTTTTTAGCCTGCGCGTAGCGTCTTTTTGGCGTTACTCAACCCGGCGCCTACCTTCAAAAGCGCGACCGAGCGTGATTTCATCAGCATATTCCAGATCGCCGCCCACCGGCAGACCGGACGCCAGACGTGAGACGGGCACGTTCATGCTGGTCAGCATACGTGCCAGGTAGGTTGCTGTGGCCTCCCCCTCGATATTTGGGTCAGTGGCAATGATTACTTCTTGCACTTGTGGGGTCAGCCGGGCCAATAGTTGGCGCACCCGCAGCTCATCTGGGCCGATGCCGTTGAGAGGGTCAATGGCGCCGCCTAGCACGTGGTAAAGGCCCCGGTATTCGCGGGTTCTTTCAACGGCGACGACGTCTTTAGGCTCTTCCACCACGCAGATTAGCCCCTGGTCACGGCGCGGATCACGGCAGATATTGCACTGCTCTTCCTCCGAAACGTTTCCGCAAGTTTCACAAAAACGTACTTTGGCTTTTACAGCGGTTAGGGCTTGAGCCAGCCGGTTTACGTCGGCGGCGTCGGCGCCAAGGATGTGGAAGGCGATGCGCTGGGCTGATTTGGGGCCGATCCCCGGCAAGGCGCCTAGTTCGTCGATCAGGTCTTGTACTGCGCCTTCGTAAATGGCGGGCACTTACGTCTCCTTGGGTTGTTATTGGCAGCTAATGGGTGTGGGGCTGTGGTTGATTGCGCGAGCCGGCAGCTGAGCGTGTGGGCCGGTGGCTGAGCGTGCGCGGTGACGGCTAAGCGGCTGGGCCGGTGGCTGGGGGCATAAGCCGGTAGCTGGGGCCGCAGGCTGACGGCTGGGGCCGCGCTAAGCCAGCAACTCGCACCAGGCATGGATTGCAGCGACGCCACATCTTTAACGCTCAGATACGTTTTTAGCGATCATCTGCCCGCACGGTTACTTCTTCAATTACTTTCGCACCCAGCAGGCGTTTGACTACTTCTATGCCTACAGCGCCGGATTCGTCTGCGTCCACGTCGTCCATGGAGGGCATGTCTTCTTCATCGTCGACGACGCCGCCCGCGTTAGCTGCAGCCCTAGCAGCGGCGATGGCTTGAGCCATGCGGCTGGAGGCACCCGGATCGGGTTGCCAGCTGTGAGCTACCTCTGGCGCCGGGGCTGACTGTGCTCCCCCATTGGGTAGCGCAGGCAGGGGATGCAGGCGGTGGACAGTGGCTAGTTCAGGCTCTGGCGCCACTGGTGTGTAGTTGTCTGGCGTAGGAATCGGGGCGGACTCCCAGGTACTTTTCCAGGTGTTTGCACTGGCCGCGCCATTGGAGGGGTGGTTGGCGCGCGAGGCAGCCAGGGCTGCAGCGGCTGCGCTGGAAGCAGCTGAAGCCATAGGAGTGGCTGGCGCTATTGGGCTAGCTGGCGCCAAGTGGGAGCTGGCTGAAGCTGCACTGGTGGCTGCAATTGCGGCGCTGCCTGCGGTTACTGTTGCCAGGCCAGGGCTTGTGCCGCCTGGCACGGCATCAAACTGGCCTCTAGCTTGCCCTTCACCCTGCGCCGGGCCACCAAAGTAGACACTGTCTTGCGTCTGATCAAACTGGCCGCCACCAGCCCAATCACCCTGGCTGCCGGTCTGTGGGGAGCCAGCGGCTTGCGGGCCGCCCATGGTTTGTGGACCATCCGTGGGGCCACCAGCGGGGATGCTAGCAGGATCACCAGCCTGAGCCCCGGTAGGGACGCCGCCAGCAGGGTCGTCCGTGGGGACGCCGCCAGCAGGGCCGTCCGTGGGAGCGCCACCATGTGAGTCACTAGAGGCCTGGTCTACCGGCGCCTCAGCGCCGCCTGGCCCAGCACTACCCGAGTTGGGGATTTGCACTACTTCCCAGTCTTCATCCCAACTGGCTGGAGCTGGCTGATCCCAAGCTGAAGGGGCTGCCTCGCGCGCCGAGGCAGCTTCGCGTCGAGCCGGCTTGGAGCGCTGCGCAGGGCGCGAGTCTGCGCGCTGAGATTCCGAGCGCTGCGCAGGCTGCGATTGTGCAGAGCGTGATTCTCGGGGCTCTGCGCCCCCAGCCCCTGGGTGCTGGGCGCGTCCCTGCACCTGCTCTGCCTGGCCGCCTGTCGACTCATTGCCACGGCCTGGGCGGCCGCCTACATGAGTGGCACTAGCTGCACTAGGTGGATAGGGGGCTGAGCCGGGCTCAGCAACCGCTGCTGCTTCGCCGTCGCTAACTGCCTGAACCTGCAGACGCAAACCCAAAGCTTCATACAGTGCCCCGGCCACCACCTGCGGGTGACGCCCAGAGTTAAAGCTGCGCACCAGGCCCGGCGAGGCGAAAATCAGCGTAAAAGTCTCGCCCGACACCTTGCCCGGCTGCGCATTAGCCCCCACCAGGGCGTTGGTCACGCGGCTAGCAGCCTTAACTTTGGCCAGCACTTCGCCCCAACGGTTACGAATCAGCTCCGACGGCGACGACGAGCCAGCCCCCGGCCCCTGGGCAGGGCGGACAGCCGCACTATTTGCCGCCTGTGCAGCCGAGCGGGTTTGCGCAGCGGATCCAGCAGTTGCGGGTCCAGCCCCTGCGGCAGAGCGCGCCGCAGGCGCGCTGGAAGCTGCACTAGCAGCACTAGGACCAGCCGGAACGCTGGGCGTGCCCGGCGCACTGCCCGGAACACTAGGGGCCGCTGGGGCGTTGGGCGCCACCGGCACATTCATGCCAACGCCTCCCCCGACACCCGGCCCACTTGGGGCCTCAGCAAGCACTGGAATTGCCATATTTGCGCGTTGCAAAGCAGCCCGCGCCGCCTCACGGCCTGAACCCTCCGGGGTGCGCCCCGAACCCACCGAGGCGCGCCCGGCGCCATCTTGCCACTGGGCCCCAGCCGCGCCCTGAGAGCCGCCACCAGGCAGGGGGCGCGACGCCGTCGTCGGCTGGGCCAAACCCACCACCAGCAGGCGGGCCATCAACAACTCAAGCTGCAAACGCGGGCTAGTAGCCCCCACCATGGTGCCCAAAGCAGCAGCACACATATCCGCACAGCGAGACAACTGTCCAGCACCCAAAGCGCGCGCCTGCACCTGCATCCGCTCCAGTTGATCCACCGGCAGCGAACCCAAAGCCGCCTGCGCCTGATCCCCGGCCACAGCCAAAATCAGCAGGTCACGCAGACGCTGCAGCAAATCCTCCACAAACCGGCGCGGATCGTGACCAGAGGAAACCACGCGCTGCACCACCTCAAAGCAGGCGGCGCCGTCGCGGGCAGCAATCGCATCCACGCACTGATCAAGCAAAGAAATGTCAGTGAACCCCAGCAAACCAATGGCCTGCTCATAATCAACTTTGCCGTCAGAGCCACCAATTAGCTGGTCAAGCACCGACAAGGTGTCACGCACCGATCCCCCACCAGCCCGCACCACCAGCGGCAACACCCCGTCGCCCACCTCAACCTTTTCGCTGTGGCAAAGCTGGCGCAAATAGTCCTCCAACACCGGCGGCGGCACCAGGCGGAAAGGATAGTGGTGGGTGCGCGAGCGAATAGTGCCAATCACCTTCTCAGGCTCGGTGGTGGCAAAAATGAACTTCACATGCGGCGGCGGCTCCTCCACCAGCTTCAGCAAAGCGTTAAAGCCCTGATTAGTGACCATATGGGCTTCGTCGAGAATAAAAATCTTGTAAGTATCCCGGGCCGGTGCAAACGAGGCGCGTTCACGCAGCTCACGGGCGTCCTCCACGCTGTTGTGGGAGGCGGCGTCAATCTCCACCACATCCAGTGAGCCACTGCCGCCGGTAGCTAAATCCACGCAGGAGGGACACACCCCGCAAGGAGTATCCGTCGGCCCCTGCTCACAGTTGAGACAACGGGCCAAAATGCGAGCACTAGTGGTTTTACCGCAGCCACGCGGCCCAGAGAACAGGTAGGCGTGGTTAACGCGGTTCGCACGCAAAGCAGCCATCAGCGGCTCGGTCACGTGCTCTTGACCAATCACCTGTTGAAAAGTGTCGGGGCGGTAGCGGCGATACAGAGCAGTGGTCACAGCTGAACTCTAAACGCTTTGCTAATCCCAAGCACGCAGGCTCGACGCAATAGCGCTGCAGCGCTACCGCCTAGCGTAATCCGTCCGCCACGATCGAGGGTTAAGGGTCAAAAAGTGTGTCCGGAATCGCGGATTTTCACGGATTGACCTGTAGGTTTCCGGAAAGTAT
>ERZ772904.130-NODE-130-length-23480-cov-9.26301_pt1 | contig 23480 bp, 15 predicted proteins | sample MGYA00512122_ERZ772904 | MGnify/ENA primary metagenome ERZ772904 (study PRJEB29015, sample SAMEA2738104) | human oral metagenome | biome: human oral; feature: human-associated habitat; material: saliva | place: China | collected 2269 ... | reverse complement strand
ATGCCATGAGCCAAATCGCTGAGCAGGTCATTCGTGTTATCTGGATGCTCTTAGCAACCTTTATCATTATGAAGCTCGGTTCAGGAGATTACCTAGCAGCCGTTACCCAATCGACCTTTGCGGCCTTTGTCGGTATGGTAGCCAGTTTTGCAGTTTTGGTCTATTTCCTTGCTCAAGAAGGTTTACTCAAAAGAGTCTTTGAAACGAGGGATAAGATTAACAGCAATCGTCTCTTGGTCGATACCATTAAGGAAGCTATTCCTTTTATCTTGACAGGGTCTGCCATCCAGCTTTTCCAAATCTTGGACCAAAATACCTTTATCAATAGCATGAAGTGGTTTACCAACTATAGTAATGAAGACTTAATTGTCATGTTTTCTTATTTCTCAGCCAACCCAAATAAAATCACGATGATCTTGATTTCTGTAGGGGTTTCAATTGGGGGTGTCGGTTTGCCACTTTTGACTGAAAACTATGTCAAGGGGGATTTGAAAGCAGCTTCTCGTCTCGTTCAGGACAGCATCACTATGCTTTTCGTATTCCTGATACCAGCAACAGTTGGAGTGGTCATGGTAGGAGAACCTCTCTATACTGTCTTCTATGGCAAGCCAGATAGTTTGGCCATGGGTTTGTTTGTCTTCGCAGTTTTACAGTCTACTATTTTAGGCTTGTACATGGTCTTGTCTCCAATGCTTCAGGCCATGTTTCGAAATCGCAAGGCAGTTCTCTATTTTATCTATGGTTCCATTGCCAAGCTAGTATTGCAACTTCCAACAATCGCTCTCTTTCACAGTTACGGACCCTTGATTTCCACTACCATCGGCCTCGTTATTCCTAATGTCTTGATGTATCGGGACATTTGTCAAGTAACTGGTGTTAAGCGCAAGGTGATTTTGAAGCGAACCATTTTAATCAGTTTGTTGACCTTTGTTATGTTCATCGGTGTCGGTGCCATCCAGTGGATTTTAGGATTTGTATTCCAACCAAGTGGACGTTTGTGGAGCTTCCTTTATGTAGCCCTTGTCGGTGCCATGGGTGGAGGAGTATACGGGGTCATGAGTCTCCGTACCCGTTTGTTGGATAAGGTGATTGGAAAAGCCCAAGCAGATCGCCTGCGAGTAAAATTAAAAATTTCTTAGAAAAATAATTTATAAATAAAATGAATAAGTTGAGTTTTTTAAAAACCAAAACACTCTCTTATTCATTTTTTATTGTTAGAATTGGATATAAAATGTAAAACAGAGAATAAATAACGAAAGTAATTGAATTTTATGTCAAAAAACACTTGACTAAAAAGTAGTTAGCCTGTATAATAAAACAAATATTTAAATCAGGAGGTTCTGGAGATGAAAAAGTCTAAGGCCAAGTATGCAACGCTTGCAGGTGTCGTGTTAAGTGCAGGTATTTTGTTAAGTGCCTGTGGAAATTCTAGCACAGCATCAAAAACATACAATTATGTTTACTCAAGTGATCCATCTAGTTTGAACTATCTAGCAGAAAACCGTGCAACAACAAATGATATTGTGACCAATCTGGTAGATGGTCTCATGGAAAATGACCAGTATGGAAACTATATTCCATCTTTGGCAGAGGATTGGAGTGTTTCTAAGGACGGTTTGACCTATACCTACAAACTGCGTAAAGATGCTAAATGGTATACTGCAGATGGAGAAGAATATGCTCCTGTAACTGCCCAAGATTTTGTAACTGGTTTGAAATATGCGGCTGATAAAAAATCAGAAGCCTTGTACTTAGTGCAAGAATCTGTTGCTGGTTTAGATGACTATATCACTGGTAAAACAAGCGACTTTTCAACTGTCGGAGTCAAGGCTCTTGATGACCAAACTGTTCAGTACACTTTGACACGACCAGAATCTTACTGGAACTCAAAAACAACTTCAACCATTCTCTTCCCAGTCAATGCGGATTTCTTGAAATCAAAAGGGGATGATTTTGGGAAGGTAGACCCATCTAGCATTTTGTACAATGGTCCTTTCTTAATGAAATCCTTTGTTTCAAAATCAGTCATCGAATACAAGAAAAATCCGAACTACTGGGATGCTAAAAATGTCTTTGTAGATGATGTGAAATTGGCCTATTATGATGGTAGTGATCAAGATGCACTGGCTCGTAACTTTGTGGAGGGGGCTTACAGTTATGCTCGTCTCTATCCAAACAGTTCAAGCTTTGAAGGGATTAAAGAAAAGAATAAGGACAATATCATCTATAGCATGCAAGATGCTACTTCTTACTTCTTAAACTTCAACTTAGATAGAAAATCTTATAAATTCACTTCCAAAACAAGTGATGCTGAGAAGAAATCGACTCAAGAAGCAGTTCTTAATAAAAACTTCCGTCAAGCCATTAATTTTGCCTATGACCGTACAGCTTACGGGGCTCAATCTCAAGGAGAAGAGGGGGCAACTAAGATTTTGCGTAACCTCGTCGTTCCTCCAAACTTCGTAAGTATCAACGGGAAAGACTTTGGTGAAGTAGTAGCCTCTAAGATGGTCAATTATGGTAAAGAATGGCAAGGAATCAACTTTGCGGATGCCCAGGATCCATACTATAATCCTAAAAAAGCCAAGGCTAAATTTGCAGAAGCTAAGAAAGAACTCCAAGCCAAAGGAGTTCAATTCCCTATCCATTTAGATAAAACAGTAGATTTGACGAATAAGGCAGAGATTCAAGGAATCAATTCCATGAAGCAATCAATAGAATCTGTCTTAGGTTCAGATAATGTTGTGATTGATGTTCACCAACTCTCTACTGAAGACTTTGATAATTCAAGCTATCTGGCTCAAACTGCTGCTCAGAAAGATTATGATCTTTACAACAGTGGTTGGAGTGCAGACTATCAAGACCCTTCAACCTATCTTGATGTCTTTAATGTTAATTCTGGTGGTTTGATGCAAAGTCTAGGTATAGAGCCAGGTGAAGCCAATGACAAGGTCAAGGCTGTTGGGCTGGATGTCTACACTCAAATGTTGGAAGAAGCTAATAAGGAGCAAGATCCAGCTAAACGTTATGAAAAATATGCAGATGCCCAAGCTTGGTTGGTGGATAGCTCTCTAGCAATTCCAAATGTTTCACTTGGTGGAACACCAACATTGAGAAAACTAGTTCCTTTCTCATCACCATATTCATTGGCTGGTAATAAAGGGGTTGAATCCTATAAATACCTCAAATTACAAGACAAGACAGTTACAAAAGACGAATATGAAAAAGCCAAAGAAAAATGGCTGAAAGAAAAAGAAGAATCGAATAAAAAAGCTCAAGAAGAATTGGCAAAACATGTGAAATAGGGATTTTTCAAGAAAAACGATGGTTTCGAAAGAAGCTGTCGTTTTTTAATAGAATGATGGCAAATTTTGGGTAAAAGTGCTTACATTTTTTAATTGGTTTACTGGATTTATGCTATAATGAATATAATAAAAACTTGTAAAAAACTATTTTCGAAAATCTACCCAGTGTTAACTGAAGTATGCACATGCTAGGATCATTTTATAGGAGGGATGCTGTCTACTAAAAAAGTAAGATAAAACGCAATAATTGATAAGTTCTTCTTTTATGTGAAGAGTTCTTATCTGCCTATTTACTAATCGTTATGGAGGTATCATCATGGGCGCTATTATGGAGTTTGCAACAGAAAAACAGATTGCATCATTTCTTTCAACTTGCCACATTGAAGGGCAAAAGAATTTTCTGATGGCTTTCAAGAAAAAGACATGGTTGAAATCCTTTATTGATTTTTTCATTATAGGTGGTTCCTACTATGTTCAGTCGAGTGTGAAGCCTAAGATTCTGGCATTCACACCTAGGGGAATCTACTTGATGGACATCAGTGATGTAACAGAAAATCATTCTAATCAAGTCGTAGAGATGCCTTGGAATCAAGTTCAAGATTTTACTTATAAGCCAGTCTTGAATACAGTTAGGCTGAATTGGAACTATCAAAATGAAGTCTATATTTTTTCCGTGGATGTCGGTCAGGTTAGTCAGCATGTCGGTCAGTATCAATTTAATAAAGACCATTATGACTATTTAGCCCAACAGGATTTCTTTCAGTCTAAGTAAGCACTAGCAATCATTTTCACAAAAGAATCTGGAAGCTTTTCTGGATTCTTTTTAGCTTTACTAGTTAGTACTCAATGAAAATCAAAGAGCAAACTAGGAAGCTAGCCGCAGGCTGCTTAAAACACTGTTTTGAGGTTGTAGATAATACTGACGAAGTCAGCTCAAAACACTGTTTTGAGGTTGCAGATAGAACTGACGAAGTCAGCTCAAAACACTGTTTTGAGGTTGCAGATAGAACTGACGAAGTCAGTAACATATATACGGTAAGGCGACGCTGACGTGGTTTGAAGAGATTTTCGAAGAGTATAAGTCTATAGTTTAAAACTATAACTAGCTCTTGAAAAGAAGAAAATGAGTTGATGAAAATAAGTGGTACAATAGTTACTATAGATTTGGAGGTATTGTATGAGCAAGGAATTACACATTAACACAATTTTGGCCCAGGCGGGCATTAAATCAGATGAAGCGACAGGAGCTTTGGTGACACCGCTTCATTTTTCAACGACCTATCAGCATCCAGAGTTTGGTCAATCTACTGGATTTGACTATACGCGCACCAAAAACCCAACTCGTAGTAAGGCTGAGGAGGTCTTGGCGGCTATTGAGTCCGCAGACTATGCCCTAGCGACTAGCTCAGGGATGTCAGCTATTGTACTGGCCTTTAGCGTCTTTCCAGTAGGTAGTAAGGTTTTGGCTGTCCGTGACCTTTACGGTGGTTCTTTCCGCTGGTTCAATCAAGTGGAACAGGAAGACCGTTTCCATTTTACCTATGCCAATACAGAAGAAGAGTTGATTGCCGAGTTAGAAAAGGACGTGGATGTTCTCTATATCGAAACGCCAACCAATCCCTTGATGCTGGAATTTGATATCGAAAAACTAGCAAATTTGGCTCATGCTAAGGGTGCAAAAGTGGTGGTGGACAATACCTTCTACAGCCCTATCTACCAACGTCCGATTGAAGATGGAGCAGATATCGTTCTTCATTCAGCAACCAAGTATCTAGCAGGGCACAATGATGTCTTGGCTGGAGTGGTTGTGACCAATAGTTTAGAACTATACGAAAAGCTTTTCTACAATCTCAATACGACAGGGGCAGTCTTGTCGCCATTTGACAGTTATCAATTGATTCGTGGTCTCAAGACCTTGTCTCTTCGTATGGAGCGCTCAACAGCCAATGCCCAAGAAGTGGTTGCCTTTTTGAAGGATTCTCCAGCAGTTAAGGAAGTTCTCTACACTGGTCGTGGGGGCATGATTTCCTTTAAAGTGGCCGATGAAACACGCATTCCTCACATTTTGAACAGTCTTAAGGTCTTCTCTTTTGCGGAAAGTTTAGGTGGGGTAGAAAGTCTGATCACTTATCCAACGACGCAAACTCACGCTGATATTCCAGCAGAAGTTCGCCATTCTTACGGTTTGACAGATGACCTCTTGCGCTTGTCAATTGGGATTGAGGATGCTAGAGATTTGATTGCAGATTTGCGCCAAGCATTAGAAGGATAAGACAAAGATGGGAAAATATGATTTTACAAGCCTGCCAAACCGTTTAGGGCATCATACCTATAAATGGAAAGAAGCAGAAACGGATAGTGAAATCCTACCAGCTTGGATAGCGGATATGGACTTTGTAGTTTTGCCTGAAATCCGCCAAGCCGTGCAGACTTACGCTGATCAACTGGTTTATGGCTATACCTATGCCAGTGAAGAGTTAATTAAGGAAGTTCAAAAGTGGGAAGCCACACAACACGATTACCACTTTGACAAAGAGGCTCTTGTCTTTATCGAGGGTGTGGTACCAGCCATCTCAACAGCTATTCAAGCCTTCACAAAAGAAGGAGAAGCAGTTTTGATTAACACACCGGTCTACCCACCTTTTGCTCGCAGTGTCAAGTTGAACAATCGTAGATTGATTACCAATTCTTTGGTGGAAAAGGATGGTCTGTTTGAGATTGACTTTGACCGACTTGAAAAGGATTTGGTGGAAGAGGATGTCAAACTTTATATTCTCTGCAATCCTCACAATCCTGGTGGACGTGTTTGGGAAAAGGAAGTGTTGGAGAAGATTGGCCAACTCTGCCAAAAACACGGTGTTTTCTTGGTTTCAGATGAGATTCACCAAGATTTGGCCCTCTTTGGTCACAAGCATCATTCCTTCAATACTGTCAACCCTGACTTTAAAGAATTTGCTATCGTCTTGACCAGTGCTACTAAAACCTTTAATATTGCTGGGACAAAAAATTCCTATGCAGTCATTGAAAATCCTAAGTTGAGACTGGCTTACCAAAAACGTCAGTTGACCAATAACCAGCATGAAATTTCAGGTCTGGGTTATCTGGCGACAGAAGCTGCCTATCGCTATGGGAAGGATTGGCTAGAGGAACTCAAGCAAGTCTTTGAAGACCATATCAATTATGTGGTGGATTTATTTGGAAAAGAGACTAAAATCAAGGTCATGAAACCGCAAGGAACCTACTTGATTTGGCTTGATTTTTCAGCCTATGACCTGACTGATGAAACATTGCAAGAGCTGTTGAGAAATGAAGCTAAAGTTATCCTCAACCGTGGTTTGGATTTTGGGGAGGAAGGAAGTCTCCATGCCCGTCTCAATGTAGCCATGCCTAAATCCCTGCTGCAAGAAGTGTGTCAGCGAATTGTGACGACTTTTGCCAAACGTTAAAAATCCAGCCTTCTAGGAGAAAAGTATCTCTAGAAGGCTATTTTCATAGGGGAAAATATGGTATAATAAAAAGATAAGGTAAAGGTAAAAATATGGCTAAATTGATTCCGGGGAAAGTCCGTATCGAAGGCGTTGCCCTTTATGAAACTGGTAAGGTTGACATTATCAAGGAAAAGAACAATCGTCTCTACGCTCGCGTTGCAGAAGAAGAACTGCGCTATAGTTTAGAGGATGATTTGGTTTTTTGTGCCTGCGATTTTTTCCAAAAGAGGGGCTACTGTGTGCATTTGGCAGCTCTGGAGCATTTTCTAAAAAATGATGAGCGTGGTCAGGAAATTTTGCAGAGTCTGGAAGAAGGTCATGAAGAAAAAGAGGCTGTTGAAACCAAGGTGACCTTGGGTGGCAAATTTTTGGACCGAATCTTATCTCCAAAATCAGACCGATTCTATGAGTTATCAGCTGTGGGTCAGGTGGAAGCAGGAAGCAATCATATCTTGTGGACTCTGAGAATCGGCCAAATCAATAGCCAAAAATACTATGTCATTCGGGATATTCCACTCTTTTTAAGGATTGTCGAGCAGAGAAAGTCTTATATGATTGGCAAGATTTATGAGGAGTCTCTTTCTTGGGAAGCCTTTGATGATGCTAGCCAAGAACTTCTGATTTTCTTGCGTGGACTGATGGAGGAAGGACAGGCTCCAGACCTCTTTTTCCAAAACCAGGGTCGGCACCTCTTTTTCCCTCTGACTTTTTTTGAGCAGGGTGTGAATTTACTGATGACCTTGCCTCATTTTCAATTTGACCATCAAGTGGATAGCTACCAAACCCTGCTCTTTCAGGATATGAATGCGGATGCCAATCTATTTGCCTTTACAGTAACAGAATACTCGGACTATTTTGAAATGGAGATCAGCGAGAGTCCTAGGGTTAATGTTTTTTATCAGGGAGCTGTGCTATTCCATAAAGGACAGGTTTATTTTCTAACTGACCAGCAGATGCGTCTTCTCAAGGAAATCAAAGCGCTGTCTGTGGATCAACATGGAAAGAAATATCTGCAATTTGATAGCAGTGACCGCGATAAATTGGCTTCTTGTTTAACTCTTTTTAGCCAGATGGGGACAGTTTCAGCTCCAGAACGTCTACAAATCAAAACTTTTGAACCCTCTTTTTACTTTGATAGGGAAGAAGATAATCGGATTCGTTTAGAAATTCAGTTTGATTATGGAGATAAGCAGGTATCTAGCCGACAAGAGCTAGAAGAATTACCATTTTCGAGTGATGCTGACTTAGAAGAAAGAGTTTTCCAAGTCGGTTTGGCAGCTGGATTTGAAGCAGACTTTCAATCTTGGCGTCAGGCCTTAAAAGCGGAGTCTGTCTATCATTTCTTCCATGAAATCATTCCAGTCTTTGAAAAACTCGGGAATGTTGATTTATCAGACAAGCTAGAAGAAATTTATAGCCTAGCAAGCCCTCAAGTGCAGATTGCTTCCAAGGGAGGCCTCTTGGAAATCCAGTTTGATTTTCAAGATATTGCCCAAGAGGAAATTGACCAAGCCATGCAGGCCTTGGTTGCCAATCAAGATTTTTACATTGGTGCGTCCAATCAAGTCTACTTTTTCGATGAAGAAACCAAGAAAATTCGCCAAAATCTACAGGAACTGGGGCAGTTTGAATTAAAAGATGGGGCCTTGCAGGCTCGAAAATCTTTGGCTTATAGTTTAGCTCATCTCTTTGAAGGACGAGATCGTGTTTCTTTTTCACAAGAATTCCAGAATCTGGCCCAGGATTTGACGCATCCAGAGGACTTTCCTTTGCAAGCAACTCAGGTTCAGGCTGATTTACGAGATTATCAGGAAAAGGGAATTCGTTGGTTGCAAATGCTCCATTATTATGGTTTTGGTGGGATTTTGGCTGATGATATGGGACTTGGTAAAACCCTGCAGACTATTGCTTTTTTGACCAGTCAAGTGACAAAAGAAAGTCGGGTTTTGATTTTAGCTCCGTCAGGTTTGATTTACAACTGGGCGGATGAATTTCAGAAATTTGCCCCACAGTTGGATGTGGCTGTTGTTCATGGTTTGAAAGCTAGTCGTGAAGAGATTCTTGCTGAGAGTCATCAAATCTATGTGACGAGTTATGCTACCTTCCGTCAGGACAGTGAGCTTTATCAGGGGATGGCCTTTGACTTCCTTTTCTTAGATGAAGCTCAGGTCATGAAGAACGCCCAGACCAAGATTGCTCAGACCTTGAGACAATTTGTGGTTCCGTCAGTCTTTGCCTTGTCAGGGACTCCTATTGAAAATCATCTGGGTGAGTTGTGGTCTATTTTCCAAATCGTCATGCCAGGACTCTTGCCAAGCAAGAAAGAATTTATGAAATTGCCAGCTGAACGCGTGGCTCAGTTTATCAAGCCTTTCGTTATGAGGCGCAAGAAAGAAGAAGTTCTGACTGAATTGCCAGACTTGATTGAAGTGGTTTATAAAAATGAACTGGAAGACCAGCAAAAGGCTATCTACCTAGCCCAGTTGCAACAGATGAGAGATAGATTGGCTCAAGTATCAGATCAGGAATTTCAGCGAAGTCGTGTGGAAATCTTGTCTGGTCTGATGCGCTTGCGCCAAATCTGTGACACCCCTGCCCTCTTTATGGAGGATTATCAGGGAGCCAGTGGCAAACTGGATAGTCTCCGAGACCTGCTGGTACAGGTGGCAGACGGTGGACACCGTGTCTTGATTTTCTCGCAGTTCAAGGGAATGTTGGAGAAAATAGAACAAGAACTGCCAGACTTGGGCTTGACATCTTTTAAAATTACCGGTTCGACCCCAGCTAAGGAAAGACAAGACATGACCAAGGCCTTTAACCAAGGGGAAAGAGATGCCTTTCTGATTTCTCTTAAGGCAGGTGGTGTCGGTCTGAACCTGACAGGTGCTGATACGGTTATCTTGGTTGACCTTTGGTGGAATCCTGCGGTGGAAGCGCAAGCTATTGGCCGTGCCCATCGGATGGGTCAGGAAGAAACGGTTGAGGTCTATCGCTTGGTGACCAAGGGAACCATTGAAGAAAAAATTCAGGAACTCCAAGAGCAAAAGAAACATCTGGTGTCACAAGTATTGGATGGCACAGAGTCACGTGGCAGTCTGACCCTAGCAGAAATTAGAGAAATTTTGGGAATTTCTGAAGCCAGCACTTGAAAAATCAAGACAATACGCTATAATGAAGTGTTGAAAGGAAATAGAAAATGAAACAAGAACGATTTCCATTGGTGTCAGATGACGAGGTCATGCTGACTGAAATGCCAGTCATGAACTTGTACGATGAGTCTGATCTGATCAGTAATATCAAGGGAGAATATCGTGATAAGAATTATCTGGAGTGGGCTCCTATTACTGAAGAAAAACCAGTCAAACCGATTGAAAAGCAAGTCGAGAAACCTAAAAAAGCTCCTTTAGGGGTTAAAAAAGAAGGAAAGAGCTATGCGGAGGTGGCGCGTGAAGAAGCGCGTGCAGACTTGAAAAAGAAACGCTCTGCTAACTATTTAACTCAGGATTTCAGCCGTGCGAGACGTCATTCTAAATCAGGCCTTCTTAGACAGGGCAATCAACCGACAGCACCTTTCCAAAAGGAAAATCCTGGTGAATTTGTCAAATATAGCCAAAAATTGACCCAGTCTCATTATATCTTGGCGGAAGAAGTTCATTCTATCCCTACCAAGAATGAAGAAGTGTCAGCACCTGCTCCAAAGAAAAACAACTATGATTTTCTAAAGAAGAGCCAAATCTACAATAAAAAAAGTAAACAAACAGAACAAGAACGTCGGGTTGCCCAAGAGTTGAATCTGACAAGAATTACAGAATAGGGGAGAAAACATGCCAAAGACATATCATTTTATCGGAATTAAGGGATCAGGGATGAGTGCCTTGGCCTTGATGTTGCACCAGATGGGGCACAAGGTTCAAGGATCAGATGTTGAAAAATACTACTTTACTCAACGTGGTCTTGAGCAGGCAGGAATTACTATTCTTCCTTTTGATGAAAAGAACCTAGACGGTGATATGGAAATTATCGCTGGAAATGCCTTTCGTCCAGATAACAATGTCGAAATTGCCTATGCGGATCAAAATGGTATCAACTACAAACGTTATCATGAGTTTCTAGGTAGCTTTATGCGTGACTTTGTTAGCATGGGAGTAGCTGGAGCGCATGGAAAAACTTCAACGACAGGTATGTTGTCTCACGTCTTGTCTCACATCACAGACACCAGCTTCTTGATTGGAGATGGAACAGGTCGTGGTTCGGCCAATGCCAAATATTTTGTCTTTGAATCTGACGAATATGAGCGTCACTTTATGCCTTACCATCCAGAATACTCTATTATCACCAACATTGACTTTGACCATCCAGACTATTTCACAAGTCTAGAGGATGTTTTCAATGCCTTTAACGACTATGCCAAACAAATTACCAAAGGTCTTTTTGTCTATGGTGAAGATGCAGAGTTGCGTAAAATTACGTCTGATGCACCAATTTATTATTATGGTTTTGAAGCAGAAGGTAATGACTTTGTAGCTAGTGAGCTTCTTCGTTCAACAACTGGTTCAACCTTTACCGTTCATTTCCGTGGACAAGAATTGGGTCAATTCCACATCCCAACCTTTGGTCGTCACAATATCATGAATGCGACAGCCGTTATTGGTCTTCTTTACACAGCAGGATTTGATTTGAACTTGGTGCGTGAACACCTGAAAACATTTGCCGGTGTTAAGCGTCGTTTCACTGAGAAAATTGTCAATGATACCGTAATTATCGATGACTTTGCCCACCATCCAACAGAAATCATTGCGACCTTGGATGCGGCTCGTCAGAAATACCCAAGCAAGGAAATTGTAGCAGTCTTCCAACCGCATACCTTTACAAGAACTATTGCCTTGTTGGACGAATTTGCTCATGCTTTGAACCAAGCGGATGCTGTTTACCTAGCGCAAATTTATGGGTCAGCTCGTGAAGTAGACCATGGTGACGTTAAGGTAGAAGACCTAGCCCAAAAAATCAACAAAAAACACCAAGTCATTACTGTTGAAAATGTTTCTCCACTCCTTGACCATGACAATGCTGTCTATGTCTTTATGGGAGCAGGAGACATCCAAACCTATGAATATTCATTTGAACGTCTCTTGTCTAACTTGACAAGCAATGTTCAGTAGGATATTCTTATGGAAATTCCAATTAAGATCATTCACGCAAGTGATGCTGATTTGGCTGAGATAGAGGCACTTCAAACTTTGTCTTTGCCAGCTGAAAAGCAGCTGACTTCCCATATTTTAGAAGAAAGTATCCGTAGGTGTGCGGATACCTTTCTTCTAGCTAGGGATGAAAATCAACTTTTAGGCTATATTCTATCAAGTCCCCAGTTAGACAATCCGCAATGTCTAAAAATACATTCTTTAGTTATCGAGGCTGACCATCAGAAACAGGGCTTGGGAACACTTCTTCTTGCAGCCTTAAAAGAGGTGGCAGTTGAGCTGGATTACAAGGGGATTCGTTTGGAGAGTCCTGATGAACTGCTTTCCTATTTTGAAATGAACGGTTTTATTGATGAAGAAACTTCCCTTTATGCAACTAGCCAGGGTTATAGTATGATTTGGTTTAATCCCTTTTATCTGGAGGCAAAATGAAAATCAGACAAGCAAGATTAGAAGATTTGGATCGTATCGTTGAGATTGAACTAGAGAATTTTTCAGTCGAAGAAGCTATTCCTCGATCTGTCTTTGAGGTGCATTTGCGAGAAATTCAGACCTCTTTTCTGGTTGCGGAAAAAGAAGGTAAGATTATTGGTTATATCGAAGGGCCAGTTGTCCCTCACCGCTATCTACAAGACCAGTCTTTTACAGAAGACATAAAAGACTATAGTCATGAGACTGGTGGCTATATCTCTGTGACCTGTCTCTCTATTGCCAAGGAAGCACAGGGTCTTGGACTGGGTCAGAAATTGCTAACAGCCTTGAAAGAACTGGCTCTTGAAGATGAGAGAGAAGGCATTAACCTAACCTGTCATGACTATCTCATCGCCTACTATGAAAAACACGGATTTGTCAACGAAGGCTTATCCCAGTCAACCTTTGCAGGGGAAACTTGGTATGATATGGTCTGGGAAGCTAAAAAATAGGCAAGACAAGGCATCATAGGTTGCTTTTCCTAGACTTTTAAGATATAATATTATGGATTGTCAACGAGGAGGAAAAACTTTTGAGTGAAAAGTCAAGAGAAGAAGAAAAATTAAGCTTTAAAGAGCAGATTTTACGAGATTTAGAACGAGTTAAAAAACATGAAGAAGATCAGGAGGAAGTTGATTTAGCTTCAATAAAACCCCAATTTTCTTCTAAAAATGACCAGTCGATAGAAGAGATAATGGAAGATTCTCTATCAGCTGTAGAGGAGATTATGAGAAAAGCTCCTACCGTGCCTACTCACCCAAGTCAAGATGTACCAGCTTCTCCATCAGATGAGATTAAAAGAGAAACTCCTGGTGTTCCAAGTCATCCAAGTCAAGATGTGCCTTCTTCTCCTGCAGAAGAGGCTGTAAGACAAGCTCCACTTGCTCCTAGTCATCCGAGTCAAGAAGGACCTTCTACTCCATCAGCGGAGGGAGTATCAAGACCAACTCCAGGACCTGTTAGTCCTAGAAAAGTAGAAAAGGAATTTAATGAAATCCCAACGAGGGTAGCTGTTTCTTATAAGACAGAAGCTCAGAGAGAGGTAAAAAGAGAAGTTCCTACTTCAAAACCAGTAGTGGAAAAGAAAGTTGTAGAAGAAATGCCTGCAACTCCACGTCGTAGCCGTCGTGAGACGGTTAAATCAACCAAGAAGAAAAAATCAGGATTTAAGACCTTCTTCATTTCTCTACTTATTTTCCTAGGTTTGATTTCAGCAGGTGCTTACTTCGGTTATCAGTATGTTCAGTCATCTTTACAGCCTGTGGATGCTTCATCTAAACAATATGTGACAGTGCAAATCCCAGAAGGAGCTAATGTTCAAACAATTGGTTCAACTCTTGAAAAGTCTGGTTTGATTAAACACGGAGTGATTTTTGCTTTTTATGCAAAATATAAAAATTATTCAGATTTGAAGTCTGGCTATTACAATTTGCAAAAGAGTATGAGTACAGAAGATATCATCCATGAACTACAAAAAGGTGGAACAGCTGAAGCTCAAGAACCTGCGCTTGCGAATTTAACAATTCCAGAAGGTTATACGATTGATCAAATGGCACAAGCGGTAGGTCAATTGCAAGGTGACTTCAAAGAGCCTTTGACAGCGGATGCCTTTCTGGCAAAAGTTCAAGATGAGAACTTTATCAGCCAAGAAGTTGCCAAATATCCGAGTCTACTTGAAAGCTTACCTACAAAGGAAAGTGGCGTTCGTTACCGTTTGGAAGGTTTCCTCTTCCCAGCTACATATTCTATCAAGGAAAGTACAACTATTGAAAGCTTGATTGATGAGATGTTGGCAGCTATGGACAAGACTTTGGCACCTCATTACAGTACGATTAAGTCTAAGAATTTGACGGTCAATGAATTGCTGACCATTGCTTCTCTTGTCGAAAAAGAAGGAGCTAAGACGGAAGACCGTAAGTTGATTGCAGGTGTATTCTACAATCGCTTGAATCTTGGTATGCCACTTCAAAGCAATATTGCCATCTTGTATGCCCAAGGAAAACTTGGTCAGAAGATTAGTCTTGCTGATGATGCTGGAATTGATACGACAATTAATTCACCGTATAATGTTTATACGAAAGCTGGTTTGATGCCAGGTCCAGTAGATAGTCCAAGCTTGGATGCCATCGAGGCAAGTATTAATCAGACTAAGAGTGATAACTTATACTTTGTAGCTAATGTTACAGATGGTAAGGTCTATTATGCTGCTACTCAGGAGGAGCATGATCGTAATGTCGCTGAACATGTCAACAGCAAATTAAACCAAACAAACTAAAATTATGTGATGCTTCACATAATTTTAGTTAGAAAATATCATCAGAAGAAAGTTGAGAAAAATGGCAGAAAAAACATATCCTATGACCCTTGCGGAAAAGGAAAAACTTGAAAAAGAATTAGAAGAATTGAAATTGGTCCGCCGCCCAGAAGTGGTAGAACGCATTAAGATTGCTCGTTCATACGGTGACCTTTCTGAAAACAGTGAATACGAGGCGGCTAAGGATGAACAAGCCTTTGTCGAAGGACAAATCTCTAGCTTGGAAACAAAAATCCGTTATGCTGAAATCGTCAATAGTGACTCAGTTGCTCAAGACGAAGTAGCGATTGGTAAAACAGTTACTATCCAAGAAATTGGTGAGGACGAAGAAGAAGTTTATATTATCGTAGGTTCAGCAGGTGCGGATGCCTTTGCAGGTAAAGTGTCAAATGAAAGTCCAATTGGACAAGCCTTGATTGGTAAGAAAACAGGTGATACAGCAACCATTGAAACACCTGTTGGTAGCTATGATGTAAAAATCTTGAAGGTTGAAAAAACAGCCTAAAAACAAAAAAAGGAGTGGGGAGGCTGTGCGCTTCACTCACTCCTTTTTCCATTTTAAATTGAATTGGAGACGTTATGAGTTCAAAGAAGAAAAAAAATAAGATGGAGCGTGGTCTGACCAATCGTCATGTGCAGGTTATGGCCATCGCTGGAACAATCGGAACAGGACTCTTTTTGGGAGCAGGTCGCTCTATTAGCCTAACAGGTCCTTCCATTGTGCTGATTTATATGATTACTGGGGCTTTCATGTTCCTCATGATGCGTGCGGTTGGGGAAATGCTCTACCAAGACCCTGAGCAACATACCTTTATCAACTTTATCACGCGCCATTTGGGTAAGGGCTGGGGCTATTTCTCAGTTTGGTCCTACTGGCTATCCGTTGTCTTTATCGGTATGGCGGAAATTACTGCTATCGCACATTATGTGCAATTTTGGTTCCCAACTTGGCCAAGTTGGATGATTGAGATTGGTTTTTTGACCATTCTAGCCTTGGTCAATCTGATTGCGGTTAAGCTCTTTGGGGAAGTTGAGTTTTGGTTTGCGATGGTTAAGATTGTGGCTATTTTAGCCATGATTGCAACAGGAGTCTTTATGGTCTTGACAGGCTTTAAGACACCCCATGGAGTAGCAAGTTTAGCCAATATTGCCGACAATTTCTCCCTCTTCCCAAATGGTGGAGTGAACTTCGTCATGGCCTTCCAGATGGTGTTCTTTGCCTACCTCATGATTGAGTTTATCGGGGTAACAACTTCTGAAACCAAGAATCCACGTCAGGTCTTGCCAAAAGCCGTTAAGGAAATTCCTTTGCGAATCGCCTTTTTCTACGGTGGTGCCCTCTTAGCCATCATGGCTATCATTCCGTGGCGTGAACTTGCTTCGGCTGATTCTCCTTTTGTAACAGTATTTGAATTGGCAGGTATCAAGTGGGCAGCGGCCTTGATTAACTTCGTCGTTTTGACGTCAGCAGCATCTGCTCTTAATTCAACCCTTTATTCAACAGGTCGTCATTTGTACCAGATTGCTCATGATTCACCAAATCCATTCTTAAAAGCAATCAAGGCAGACACCCTTTCTCGTCATAACGTGCCACAAAATGCTATCATTGCTTCAGCGGTTTTGATTGCCCTAGCAGCCTTTATCAATGTCTTGCCAGGTGTTTCGGATGCCTTTGCATTGATTACGGCATCATCATCAGGTGTCTATATCGCCATTTATATCTTGATTATGGCGGCTCACCTTAAATACCGCAAGTCACCAGACTTTATGGCGGATGGCTACCTCATGCCCCACTATCGTTTCTTAAATCCTTTAACCATGCTCTTCTTTGCCTTTGTCTTTGTAACCCTCTTTTTACAAGAGTCTACATTTGTCGGAGCAATTGGATCAGCTATCTGGATTATCGGTTTCGGTATTTATAGCCAGTGGAAATTTAGAAAATAGATTAAGGACTCATCAGCTTAGGTTGGTGGGTTTTTCTTTGTTTAAAAATATAGCGGCTTGGATCTAGGATAGTACGCTGTATTATATCAGTATTATTTTTGAGCTGTCAGGTTTAATCTCTTAGGAAAACAGGTGCTACGTAAAGAAAATGTAATAAAAACTTAATATAAAAATCATTGACAATTTCGGGGGGGTAATAGAATTAATATGAGACTTTGTGTAACTAAAGTAAAGAGCATGGTCAATTGAAACAAGAAGAGAATAAAATAGTCTCGTAAAATGTATTGCAACTTGGTAATATTTTTTGAGGCGCTTTTTGATTGAGCCCATGTTTTCTCAATGGGATTGTACTCAGGTGAGTAGGGAGGAAGAGGTAAAAATGTATAGTTGTTAAAATAGCATACGGAAAATAAGTTAGAAACCATGTAATGTTATAAATTTTATATGTTTTTGCTACATAGATATTTTAGTTAAATGAAAGTTGAGGAAAGGAACAATGATGAAAAATCACTTGGACTTCAAGTTGATAATAATGATGGTTTGGTGAAGTAGAATAAAGAAATACAAATGTGGTAAATCCGACTATGTATCAGGCGTTGCAAAAGAGGAAATAAATATGGTGAATATAAGAAGAAGTCTTTTTGGATATAACAAAAAGGAAGTTGATGATGTGATTAGCAGTTTAGAGGGGGATAAAGAACGCCTCAAACAAGAACTTGAAGGGAAAGCACAAATGATTGAAGAGTTGAATGTTCAACTACATGGATTTCGCTCTCAAGAGGAGCTTATTTCTGAGGTTATTATTGATGCGAAACAATTGTCAAAACGTTTAGTGGAAGAGGCTAAGCAAGAAGCAACGGAGTTGCTATATAATGCTAATAAAACAATATCAGATGAATTTGCACGTTTTCATCAATCGATGGAAATTTTAAACGGAATCAAAAATAGAGTTGTTGCGCAGAAAGAGGAGTTATCTAAAGAATTGCAAGACACTTTGAGACGATATAAAGAGGCTTTTGAAAACTCGGAGACCGAGGACTTTGCTCGAATAAAAGAACAAATAGAAATAGATATTACTCGAACAGAAGATGTTTGTGAGAATTCAAAACAGGTTATCTTTCTCCCGCGCCTTAATAAATCAAATTGTATTAAAGTAGAAAAAATAGAAAAGGAGAACTAGTAGTGAAAAAAGAACATAAGGAAATCTTTTCAATCCGTAAGTATAAGGCATATGGAGCTAATTCGGCTTTGATTGGATTAGTGGGTCCGGCTGTTTTAATGGGGGTACTGATGTCTCCTGTACAAGCAGAAGAAAGTGCTTCTATTCCTGATTTGAAGCCATTGGATAGGGCGGAGAGTAGTGAATCAAGTACCCGAGATATTGAAACAAATCATCTTATTGTTACATCGTCTCATCCAGAAGAAAATGCGACTGAAACAGCTGCTTCAGGGGTAGAAACAGGAATAAGAGCAAGTGAAGAACTTACAACTCCTAAAAGAGCAGTAAGTATTGTCTATAAAGTACGCTATGTAGATCGCAAATCTCATCAAGTAGTTCATGAGGTAACGAAGACGAAGACGGTAGAAACTACTGAAGCAAAAGCAAAAGTTATCGTTACAGAAATTGGTGGAGAGCTAGCAAATGATAGTCAATTAGAAAGTTACTATGTTCCAGATGGTAATCCAACAACCTTTACAAAAGAAATTGTTGAAGGGGAGGACAATGTTTTTGTCTACGAAGTAGAGGGATTTGGGAAATCAGAAGCTACAGACCGTACTGTCACGCTTAAGTATACAGTTGAATACGTTGATGAAAAGACGGGGCTTGTCCTAGATAGTGAGGACAAGGAAGAAACGGTTTCTACCTTTGAAGCAGTTGTGAAAAAGGAAGTGACTGTTCAAGCTTCCATTGATGGAAATGAATCCCTCAAGGGATGGAGTATCTCTGATAATGCAACAAGCCATCAAACTATCACCTTATCAGAAGGGGTTCCTGTAAAGGTTATTTTTAAACTCCATAACTCTGATAAGGGAAAGGTGAGGCAAAAGAGGAAAGTAGAGTATCCTTCCCCTGCCGTTACTGGGCAACCATACTTAACACTAGAAAAGATAACTCCGGGCAAATTAGGTGAAGAAAGTATTACTCTTGCTGGAAATGCTCAGCATACTTATGAAATAAAGTATAAAGTTGGTTTTTCAAACATTGACGCTTCTGACTTGGAAATGACCCAAGGGGCAAAGGATTTAGGCTTTAATTTAGACTTGGAAGGTGGCTGGTTAACTGCTACCCTTACGCCAACAAGAGAAATGGGAGGAAAATATGAAGTTGGATTCCAATCCCGTTCACATCCTGAAGTGAAAGTAGCTGGATTTATAAATATTACGACAACAACTCACTTTGGATTTATGGTGTTAGCAACTTCAGGGAGAGACAATCCTTTGTTTTATTTTCCCAATAATAGAGATGATAGGACTGAGTTTACATATGATGGTAGCATAACAGATCCTTCTCGAACTTCTCCGGTTATTTATAAAGGAGTAAGTGATTTGAATGATCTATATAAAGATTCTTCTGGACCAAAAATAGACATCACGATTGATGGAATCAGAATGCCAACGACTCCCTTTGGTTATTTTATGGATTCTAGTAATCAAACTGTTGAAAATGCTACCGCAGATACGAAACGTTATTATGCCATGATTCCAATCTTTGCTCTAATGGATCGTTCTACAGATTATGCTAATAATAATAAACAAGGATTATCTATTACAGATTTTCGGTTGTTATCCGCTTCAGATGGAGTAGAAGTTAAGTTGGTGGACTTAAGGAAAGACAAGGCTCCAGATAAGGGAGTTTACAGTAATACTGTAGATTTCCAAACAATGCCAGGGTATGATTTGTCAAGTGGATTGTTGAAAGATAACATGTATGGTATCTTGGATAAAACTCCATATTATCTTCAATTTACGAAATTGCCTAAAACAGCAGGTAACTATTCAGTGAAATTTCAAATGACTGATAGCTTGAACTTAGTCAAAACGATTACATTGAATTTTACAACTTATGAAAATTCTATTTCTAGTGAACGCTCAGACTCCAACGCTTCAGATAATCGTACTTATGCGCTAACCAATGCAGATGCTCTTTTTGAACCCAATGAAGACTATGTAGATAAATCTACTGATAAGGTTACGCTTCCGATTTCTGATGAAGAACAAATCTTAGGAAAAGTAACTCTCAATAAAGATAATGCCTATATAAAAGCAGATAGTTTTCCAGCAGGGGTTGAGTTGAGGGCAGTTCCTGATAAGGTGGATGCGGAAGGACATCCGACAGAAGCCTATGTTGTCAAAAAATCAGGTATTAAAGTTGCGAAGGGAAAATATTCTTTTTCAGTGAATGCCTATGATGGTCACTATCAGACTGGTGCTCCGCGGACATTTGAGTTTGAGATAGTAGACGCTATTAATCCGATTCCAAACCAGCATTGGCATGAGGGAACAGTTCCAACCCCTATTCCAGTTTCTATGGAAAACAACTCCAAAATAACAGGAATTCGTGTGGAATCAAGTGGCGGTTATGCCTTTTTTGAAGGGAACCCTAATGACTCTACTATTTCTATTTACGGTTTGAAACACACGTCGTCACAACAAAAGGCGCGTGTTTATGTGACATTTACAGATGACGAAGGGAAAAAACATGAAACCTTTACCGATTTTTATTATGTGATAGAATCTAATACAGTAGACGATTTAGCGGTTAATGTTACTAATACAGATCAAACAATTTCCGAGGGTGAAGATTGGAAAGAAATGGTCATCACAACGACTCCAAGTGAAGGTGTGACCATTAAAGTTGATAAGACAAAACTTCCAAAAGGGACACGATTTGTTGATAATAAAATTATAGGGAAAGGTCTTTATGAAGGGCAGTATGAAGTTCCAGTACTTGCTGTTAAGGGAGATGTTGTTAAGTCGACTGTTGTGCGTCTAACTGTGAAGCCGAAGGAATTTGTCGTTCCTCCAGAAAACACAGAAGTTTCGGTCTTATCCAAGGTATCTGCTCTTGGATTGCAAGAGGTACCTGACGATGCAGTGGTAACTTATCGTGCGAATGATTCCTATAATTTTTCTAATTCTGGTCTAAAAATTAGTAATGATGGGACTAAAATTACAGGGATACCGACTGCAGTTGGTCGCTATGAGCTCATTGCAACAATTAGTAGAAGAGGTTCAAATGGGCTTGTTCGTACTACAACTACTACCTATACCATTAACGTAACAGGGCTAAGTCCGAGCTTGACAATCGGATCAGGAACTCAAGCAACAGATGCTTATACTTCTAATGAAACACGTCTCCTAGCATCGATTGGAACAGAGATTCCACCTATTACAATCAAGCATGATTCGCATTCAAAACTGACAGTCGATTCAAATTCTTTACCAGCTGGTTTGAGTTATTCGTATGATGAGTCGACACATACAGGAACTATTACAGGAATTCCAAGTGCAATGTCCTACGAGGGATATGTTTATCAAATTTTAGTTCAGACCGAAATGCCGTATAACTATGCAGATATCAACGTTCGCAGAACTATTTGGAAGACAATTTATATTGAAGTTACTCCTATAACATCAGCTCTTAGTATTAACAATGAAAACCAGACATTTGCTGCAGATAAAGAGATGATTCCAATTACGGTATCGGATTTTGATGAACGTGCAACAATTGATTTAGAGAATGCTCCGTCTGGAGTGAGATATGATGCATCCAATCATCAAATTATAGGAAATCCAACAGAAGGGGTAGGTACCTATGAATTTAATATTCGGGCGGTTATGCCACAGGCACTTGGAGGTCAAGTTACAAGAAGGCAGGTAACTCTTCGTGTAGAACCGTTAACACCGATTTTAGAGGCAGATAGGTCATCTGTTGAAGTAACAGCCAAGGATTCTATTCCGACTATTACAGTCACCAAGGAACCACATTCTACCTTACAACTAAATGTACTGGTGAAGGAACGTGATTATAGTTATTTTGGTTCTCTATCTGATATTGGTTTAAGCTATGATGCGTCAACAGGCAAGATTACGGGAATACCTACAGTCGTGGGGAAACACATAATCTATTTGTCAACATTCTTAGACAAAAATTTCACAGGAGTTGCTGGTGGTGTTAGAAATGAATTAACGATTCCATTGACGGTGACTGCTAAGGAATTTAACTTTATGGATAATCAGGAACGACATACGACTGTTATGTCAGCGATTGCTCCAGTGGCGGTGAGTGTACCAGATGGGATAGAGGTTAGTGTAGAAAGCGGGACTCTTCCTCAGGGGCTTATTTACAATAGCGATAAGAAGGTGATTGAAGGAACGCCTACTCAAGCTGGAACCTTTACAATTACAATGGTTGCTAACCCAAGTGGTATACGTGGTAATGAAAGAAAAGCTACAGTGACTATTCAGGTAGATCCACTTCCAGCTACTATTAGGATTCCCCACAATCATCAAACCATCCAAGTAGGGACTCCTATGGAACCCTCAACGATAGAACTAAATGATCATGCAAAGATTTACGGTAGTGATGCATTACTTGATTCTTTTGGCAGTAGTGGATATATTAATCATGCTAGTGAAAGAGGTATGGAGGAATCGTACATTGATGCATTCTTAAAGATGTTTTATGGATTGACCTATGACGCCAGCACACACACCATTAGTGGGACTCCTACGCGAACGGGTACTATAACTTTTACTTTTATTGCGCGAAATGATGATCTATTAGGTAGTGGTGAAGCTAGAGAAACATTTGTCTTGAATGTAGTAGAAGTTATTTCTAAGATTCCTATTATTACAGATGCGAAAGAAGGTTCTAATGTAATTAAAGGAAGCGGTGTTGCAGGAGCTACGGTTACCGTTACGCTTCCAGATGGAGTTGAGAAAACAGCTTTAGTGGTAGAGGATGGAACATGGATGGTAGATACGCCAGCACCTCTTGTAAAAGGACAAAGTATTTCTGCTCGACAAAAAGAAGTAAACAAAACGATTAGTAATGACATCAGTGCCACTGTTGTTCCTCAATCGGGATTAGTTGTATCCAAGGAAGCGATGGTAGATGCCATTATCGAAGGTGTTACAACGATTACAGGAACAGGGATAACAGATTCTACTATTAGTGTTACCCTTCCAGATAGTACCGTTAAAACAGCTACAGTTTCGGAGGGAACATGGTCAGTTACTTTAGACAAAGCCGTGGTGAAAGGTGATAATATTTTTGTAACACAAACTGAACCAAATAAAGCTACTAGTCCATTAGTTACAGCAACTGTGGTTCCTAAAATTACAAAAGGTGATAAAGGTGAAACAGGAGCAAACGGAGCAGATGGGAAAACACCAGTTGTAACGATGACAGATAATGGAGATGGCACATACTCTATTACAGTACGCAATGGAGATGGCTCTGAATCAACTACTAAAGTCAAAGATGGCAAAGACGGTAAAACTGCTACTATTACAACAACAGATAATCCAGATGGAAGTCATACAATCACTGTAACAAATCCAGACGGAACAACAAAAGAAACAGTTGTTAAAAACGGTAAAGACGGTAAGACTCCAAAAGTTGAAGTGACTGATAACAATGATGGAACTCATACTTTTAAAGTTACGGATGAAGATGGCAATGTTACGAATGCTATTATCAAAGATGGTAAAGACGGTAAAACTGCCAATATCACAACAACAGAAAATCCAGATG
>ERZ772904.127-NODE-127-length-23746-cov-7.81989_pt1 | contig 23746 bp, 19 predicted proteins | sample MGYA00512122_ERZ772904 | MGnify/ENA primary metagenome ERZ772904 (study PRJEB29015, sample SAMEA2738104) | human oral metagenome | biome: human oral; feature: human-associated habitat; material: saliva | place: China | collected 2269 ... | reverse complement strand
TTGACCTGTTGCAGGGATTTCCTGCTCTTCGTGATGCCCTGATTCCCGCAACGCCCGAGCCGGTCAGCGTGGCCGCCGAGCTGCGAGCCAGCGGCGTGGTGAACCCCGTGGCGCGCGTGCGTGTGGACAGCACTCTGCCGCAGGTGGACCGTACCTTCGACTATCGCGTGCCCGCCGAGATGAGCGAGGATGCGGTGCCCGGCGCCCGCGTGCGCGTCATGTTCAACGGGCACGAGATGAGCGGTTACATTGAGGAGCGCGCGGCCACGACCGATTGGACGCGGTCCTCGCTTGCCCCGCTCAAGGGGGTGCTCTCGCGCGTGCCGGTGGTGGCGCCTGAGATTTTTAGTGCGGCGGAGGCGCTGGCCGATCGCTACGCCTCCACGGTGGCGAACGTGTTGCGCCTGGCGGTTCCTCCGCGCGTGGCCGCCCTGGATAAGAAGTACGCTCCGTTCCTGCCGGGTTACGAGCCTTCCCAGGTGGGCCCTCAAGCTCCGGTTGAGGGCGAATCTGCCTGTAACCCTTCGATTGAAGGTGAGGGTTGCGAATCTCAGGTTCAGGCTGAGAGTGAATTGGCTAAAAACTCTCTGATAGGCGGAAATAGTACTGAGGCCGACCCCTATGCCTGGCTCGCTACCCCCGGCGCACCCGCACCCTTCACCCTTGAGCCTCCCGCCCCGCTGGAGGACGCACCCGATGCTGCCGCGGTCTTCTCCGATTACGAGAACGGCCCCGAATTCATCGAGGACGTGGCCGCCGGCGTCGCGAGCCGCGCCGTCATGACTGTGCTTCCCGGCCACCTGGAACACACCTGGGCCGATGTGCTCGCCGCGGCCCTGGCCACCGCGGCAACCTCCGGGCGGGGCGCCATCGCGGTGGTTCCCACCGCCAAGAGCCTCGACCTGCTGGAGAGCGCCCTCGCGCGGGTGCTTCCCGCCGATTCCTACGCACGCCTGAGTGCCGATTCGGGCCCGCACGCGCGCTACCACGGGTTCCTCAAGGCCCGCCTGGGCCGCGTGCCCGTCGTCATCGGAACCCGCGCGGCCGCCTACGTCCCGGTCGCTAACCTGGGCCTGGTCGTCTGTTGGGACGACGGCGACTCGTCGCTACTCGAACAGCGCGCCCCCTATTGCCACGCCCGCGACGTACTGCTCTTGCGCGCCTCAGCGGAGAACGCCGCGGCGCTCTTCGCAGGGTTCACGATGAGTAGCGAGGCGGCACGCCTGGTACGCACCCGCTGGGCCACCTACCTGCGGGCTCCTCGCTCGCTCGTGCGTGAGTATTCGCCGCGCATCTTCTCGACCGGTTCGGAGTACGAGCTGGCTCGCGACCCGCTGGCTGCCGTGGCGCGCATCCCGCACCTGGCCTTCGAGCACGCCCGCCGCGCCCTGTCCCGAGGCCCGGTGCTCGTGCAGGTGGCCCGCAGTGGTTACGTGCCCTCGTTCTCGTGCGCGCGGTGCCGCATGCCAGCCCGATGCACCGTGTGCAGCGGCCCGCTTTCGCTGGCTTCCGGTTCCTCGGTACCCTCCTGCGCGTGGTGCGGCCATCTGGCCCAGCAGTGGCGGTGCCCCGAATGTGGGTTTAACCGCTGGCGTTCCTCGACGGTGGGAGCGATGCGCACGGCCGAGGAGCTGGGCCGCGCCTTCCCGAACGTTCCGGTGATTTCCTCCTCGGGCGACCACGTGCGCGCGACGGTTGGCCCGGAACCGGCCCTGGTCGTGGCGACTCCCGGGGCTGAGCCCGTGGCTTTCGGCGGTTACGCGGCGGCCCTGCTTCTGGACGCCGATAAGATGCTCTACTTCGATTCTTTGCGTGCTCCCGAGGCCGCCCTGCGTCGTTGGCTTAACGCGGCGGCCCTGGTGCGTCCGGCGGCGCTGGATGGGACCGTAGTGACGACCGCCTCGCTCTCGCCCGTGGAGCAGGCCCTCATCCGCTGGGATCCGGCCTGGTTCGCTCGCGAGGAGCTGGAGGAGCGCTCGCAGACGGGTCTGCCTCCGGCGGTGCGCACGGCTGCGGTGACCGGTGCAGAGGCTGATGTGCGCTCCTTCATGGAAATCTTCCTGGGTTCTTCGGCCCTGCCCGAGTCTGTGCGCGAGCAATTGCGGGTGGTCGGTCCGGTTCCGCTGGATCAGGGCTATCTCGCCTGGTCCGAGACCCTGGAGAATGATCCGGAGGAATCCCCGGTGCGCGGGGATTGGCGCGCCCTGCTCTTCTTCTCCTACGGTATTGCCCAGCAGGTGACGCACGAGCTGCGCGCCACGCGCGCCACGATGGCCGCCCTCAAGAAAACCGTGGGGGAGCGGCCCGTTCAGGTACGTTGCGACGGCTTGGACGTGCTTTAAAACCCGCAGTCTTGCGGATTTATCTGCAGAAAACGCAGAGGTACAGTGCAGAAAGGGGGCGTCGTGGATCGCCAATTGGTGAAGGGCAGTTCCCTGCCCTCGGATGAACAGCGGACCCTGCTGGGGTATGCTTCCCGGCACCCCGAGAGCACCCTGCACAGTACGGGTCGCCGGCACGACGCCGCGGTTCTGCTGATTCACGGCATCGGGTACCAGAATTTCGGTGAGACCCTGGACTACTTCGGCAAGCCGGTGGCGCACAGCCTGAAGACGCTGGCCACGATGGCGAGCGCGACCGCACCTGATACCGGTTCCGATGCCGCGGACAGCCCCGAGGAGGCGACCCGGGGAAGCGTCACGCTCATCCCCGACGGCGATACTCAGCCGCCATCGGGGGAGGTGACCCCGCATAGCGAGCACCGCGAGCTGAGCTACGCGCTCATGCTGGAGTACGTGCAGGCCCCCGAGGCTCCAGAAACCCCCGAAACTCTCGAAGTTTCCGAATCTACCGAAGTACCCGAGTCCCCGGAGGACCGGGAAGCCGTCGACGAGCCGAGCGCCTCGTCGTTGCAGGCGCGTATCTCGGAGGGGCTGCGCGCTCAGGAACGACGCCTGCAGGAGCGCCTCAGCGCCTCGCATTCGAGCCGTCCGGAACGTCCGGAGCGTTCGGTGGTGCGTCGCAGCGTCCTCCTTCAGGAAGGGTTTTGGCGCCCGAAGCACTATCGTCCCCTTAGAGATCACCTGCCCTGGCTGGTCTCGGTGCTGCCGCTTTTCCTCATGTTCTGTCTCTACTACGAGCGTCCGGGCCGAACCTGGACCGATCGCGCCGGGCAGCTGCTCCGGTCGATAGCGCGTTTTGTGAACGTGGCCGGTTGGCTTGTGCTGGCGGTGGTGACAATCGTGACGATGCGCGACGCCTTTGTTGCTTCCCTGAGCACGAGCCGCGGTCTGCTGACGGCGCTGGTGGCTGTGCTCAGCCTGGGTATTTTGGGTTGGGTTTTGGCTCGCCGTGCCCGCGAGCTGTGGGCGCTGGTGAAGGCGATTCCCACGCAGCTGATTCAGACGGCGACCAGCCCTGAGTCTCGGGATTTGGAGCGCATCTACGTGCGTTTGGACCGTCAGCTGGATTTGCTGGCGGCCCGTAGTGATGCCCCGGGTATTATTGCCCATTCGCAGGGCGGGTACCTGGGGTATGAGCTGTTGCGTCGCCGTGCGAAGGCCGGAAAGAAACCCCTGCGTTTCTTCTACGGGCTGGGTAACGGTGTGGTGCCGATTAGTATCATCGCCAGTGACCGCAACGACGTTCCCGCCCCGCTCGATAGCTCCGGAGGGTTCCGTAACCGCCTGACCCTGCTGGCCCTCGGAGCGGTAGCCGGGTTCGCCTGGGTTCAGGAGGCCCTGCTTCTGGTTGGCCCCTACGCCTCCCTGCTGCGCCACATGATGCTGATTCCGTTGACGCTGGGCGCGGCCACGGTTGTCTTCGCCGTGCTCTCTGCACTGAAGGGGCGGGGCCGCATTGCGCAGGAGACGGGGGCGATCTCTGCCCTCTGGAATGTCTACGGCACGCGTTCCCTGATTAAGTGGCTTATTCCGACGCTCTTTGTGCACGGGGTGTTCATGATGTTTACCTCCCTCATGCTGGTGCTTGCCTACCTGAGCGGTGAAGCGAGGGTTCCTGCGCCCACCGCATTGGGCGTGGCGTTCTGGTGCGTCGTGATGCTGGCGATAGTCGTATCGGTGCGTAGCTGCTGTCACCTGTTCGTGCGCGCCTACGCGCCCTCGCTGCACGAGATGAACGTGGCGGATCACTGTGAGATTGCGGCGCGCGGTGATAGCATCGGGCGTTCGAACATCACGCAGCCGACCGATGTGAAGGTTACCTTCGCGACCCTGCCGGGGCCTTCGGTGAGTAGCCACATGCAGTATTTTGACGCCAGCTCACCGGTTCCGCTCATGCTGTCGCGCCGTTTGCTGCCGCACGTTCTACCGGCCGACACGCACCTGCTGGAGGGTGTGAACGATATCGGCGCCGAGCTCAACCGTGCCTTTGCCCGAGCTAAAAGGGTTGCGCGTGCGGTGCACTACGGCCTGTATGCGGGGTTGACCGCGCTGTTTGTGCTGCTGCTGAATGTGGCGTCGCTTCTGCACGTTTCGACGCAAGCCGGGCTGGATGTGCCGGTCCTGGACTCCGCGGGGTTTGAGTGGGCGGAGGCTGCGGCTCGGTACCTGCGTGAGCAGGTGGATTCTCCCGGTGGCGGCCTCGCTTTGCTGGCGATTCTGTTCGCGGTGGAGGTGTTGCTCGTGGTGGTGCTGTCTCCTGCGACTCAGCGTCGGTTCCAGCGGTTCATGGTGACGAAGATTGATCGCACTCTGGCGCGAGAGAGCGTCATCGGGGGAGTTGACGATGAGGCGAGCGCGCCTCGGCCCGATGCGGGTTAGGGTAGCGCCGCGTTGGGGCTACCCCCACAATTCGTGCACCAATGTGCATCTAATGGCTCATAGCTGAATCTTTGAGGTCCCAACTGGTTTAGTCGTCGTATTCACGGTAATATATTCAGCACCGCGGGCACTTTTTCGGCGCTTGTCGAGAGGGTATCGGCGGTATCTATCACTCAACTTCGCGCATGCCTCACAACCGTGCGCACCAACGAAAGATGAATACTGGTAACTCAGACTATGATCACCCCCGCATACGAACCTGCATGCGGCGGGTCTGTTTCTGTACACAATTACGGCGTCATGCACCCGGACCCCGTTTTGCTTTCCGACATGACCAGCGCAGAACGAGGAGCTGTTTACCGCTACTTGGCGCGTTTCGCGGAGCTGGACGACGCAAAGATTTTCTACGCGTACGGCCACGCCTATGAGCTGGCCCGCAGGGACGCCGAGCGCGGCCTCTGCGCAAGCGTGGCGTAGCCTGCATAATTAGAGCTTTAGGAAATGCTGTTGCACTCTTGACGAGTGCGGCGGCATTTCTTTTTAAGCTTCTAACGGTGGACTCAAACGGTGGGGAAAAACCGGCGGTCGTCTGCCGCCATTATGCCCCCTGATTTCCGCCTGACAACCGCGGACGTGTCCATTATGAGGTTGTTCCCTAACGGTTCTTGAACATTGATTGGCTCTTGGGTACTTTAGAGGTATCACAACCACCACCGCGAAAAGGCATCCGGTTATCGCTGCGAACCTATTCGCTGTGTTACTCCGCGTGGCGTTTGCACTGTAGCGACGCCCTGACGAAAGGCTTTCGACGATGAGCCCGGCATACGATTACGAACCCGGATTCGGCGATTCCGCTCCCGAGCGTAGCAACGGTATCACCCACCCCAACCCCGAGCTGCTTTCGGCCATGACGATGGCGCAGCGCGGTGCGGTCTGCCGCTACCTGGCGCGTTTCGCTGAGCTGGATGACGCGAAGATTATTTACGCCTACACCCACGTCAACGATTTGGTGGCGAAGGAAGAGGCCCGCACCGGTAGCTTTACCGCGGTTTAAGGATTCCGCTCCTGTTTGATTCCGAGGCGGTTCGCTACACACTTCCTCCGCGCCTACGCAGGGAACCCGCCCTCGCTTCGCTTCGGGCACCCTGAGGGCGCTTCCGGAAGGTGTAGCCTCGCCGCCGCTGCGCAGAATACGTGCCGCATACGCCTACCGGCGACCATGAATTGAATACGAGAATGCCGCCGCACCCTCCCGAGAACCGGGGGAATGCGGCGGCATTTCTGTATCTATCTGTATCTAGGGCCGCGCTGCATACGCCGCGCACGCTTTAGAGCCCGCGCACGACCTTCAGCAGCTTGAGCGCCGAGTCGCGCCAGGAGTAGCGGCGCACATCCGACAGGCCATCAATGATTACGCGCTCGCGCACGGCCGGATCCTCCAGGGAACGAATTGCCTTGACCCAGTCGGCTATGTGCGCCTCCGGAGCACCGTCAACCGGCGCGAACACGGCGTGCGGGGCAATCTCACGGAAAATCGGGATGTCACTAATCACAGCGGGGCAGCCGGCAGCCTGAGCCTCAACCACGGGCAGGCCGTAACCCTCCTCACGGGAGGCAGTCACCAGAGCGTGCGCCTGGCGGAGTAGCTGCTGGTACTCCTCATCGCTCACGCCATTGTGCACCTCCACGTTCTCACCGATGAGGCGCTCGTCGGTAAGCTGCACCAGACGCTGCGGCGGCATCTTCGACAGCAGGTGCAGGCGGTAATCCGGCAGGGAGCGCATCGCCAGCAGCAGGGTTTCAACGTTCTTGTACGGCATGAACGAACCCATGTACACCAGGTGCTTGACGGGCTGCTCCTCGCGGGTGGTGGCGCGTTCCAGGGCGGTCTGGCGGGAGACCACGCTGCCGGGCTGCGGGGCGTTGGGCACCACGAACAGCGGCTTGGTGGTCAGCTCGTGCTCACGAATCAGCGAGGCGGTCGACTCGGAAACAGTCACGACCGCGTCGCCGTGGTTGAGCAGGAAGCGCTGCGGGGTGTAGGTCTTGTGGAAGAGTCGCCAGCCCACGCGCACCGGTGCGGGCAGGAACCCGGGCGGGGTCGGGTGCGAATAGTAGATGAGGTCGTGCAGGGTGAGGATTAGCTTGAACTTGCGTCCGGTGGAGCCGATGGTTTGCATGGGGGAGAACACCACGTCCGGCGCGTACTTGTTCAGCTGCAGCGCGGCAGTCGGTTCGAGCGGGCCGGTGGGCGAGCAGATTTTCACGTGCGGCAGGTCGGGCAGCATGTCCAGCTGACGCTCATCGCTAATGATCATGGTGAGGTCGAGGTCGGCGGTGGCCTCGTCACCGGTGTCGATGAGGGTTTTGAGCGCGTCCAGCAGGGAGGCGGTGTAGCGGCTGATGCCGTCGTGGAAGCCGATACGGGTGTATCGGGCGTCAACCATGAGTTTCATGTTGGTTCCTTCTGTTCGTTCCCTTAGCGGTCGGCGGCGAAATCGGCGATGAGTTCCGCGGCGCGGCGAGGGGTTTCGTAGTGGATAAGGTGCCCGACTTCGGGGATCATGTCCAGGCGCTCGCGGGGGGCGGCCGATGGGGCGGGCAGGTTGCGGGAGGTGAGCGTCGCGTACATGGCGCGGGCCGTTTCGGGGGTGCCCAGGTCGTCGTCTTCGGCGACGAGCATCTGCACCGGAACTCGGATTGCGGCGGCGTACTCGGTGGCGGTGTGTGCAATGGACGCCTCGTAGGCGCTGAGCACCCCGCGGCGCGAGCCGAAGGAGCCGAAGTAGGCGGCGTGCTGGCCGTTGATGAAGCGGCGCATCGCCCTATCCTTGGTGCGCATCATAACCTCGCTGGAGAGGCGGGTAATCAGCTGGGAACGCAGCAGCGGGTAGCCGATTTTTTCGGGTAGTGCCGCGCCGGCGCGGTAGTAGAGCGAGGCCAAGCGCGAGGTGACGCGCTGACGCCCCTCCAGGGCGGGTTCGCTGATGGGGTTGATGAGCGAGAGGCGCGCGAGCGAGGCAGGATGCGCCGCCGCGAAGGCGCTGGTGAGGATGGAACCGAAGGAGTGACCGACCACGTGTAGCGGCAGCCCGAGCGGGTTGGTGCGCTCCACAAAATCCTGCAACCAGGCCACGTACGCGTCGATGCTGTCCTCACCCGGGGCGCTTTCGGGCAGGTCGCCGGAGCGGCCGAAGCCGGGCAGGTCGGGGCTGATGATGCTGATGTTCGGGATGAGCTTCAGCAGGTAGTTCGCGATGATTTCGAGGCCGTGGTGGTCGCCGCGGAAACCGTGCACGAGTAGCACGGGGTAGCACCCCTCGGGGAAGCTTCCGGAGCCCATGCCCTCGCCGTACTGCCAGTAGCGGGTCGTGACCGCCTGCGCATCCGCGCCGATGCGCGCCTCGTGACCGGTGCCGGGAATGAGCGGGCCGGGTACGCCCTCGAGAACCGAGGCGTTGGGGGAGTTCGAGGGAACGGTGGAGGTCATGGGTACCTTTCACGGGGTCGGGTGCGGGGAGGGCAGAGTCCCACCCCTAATTTTAGGGGAGAAGCCTGAAAAGCCCCTGGAGGGTGGTGTGTGCCGGGCCCCTCGCGCATCCTCGGCTCGTCCACAGACTAATCAGTGCGGGCCCGGATCCATCCCGTCGCCGCTTTCGCGTTACACTTGGAGGGTTAAGTTTTTATCAATCTGTCTTTATTTAAGGAATCGCTGTGTCTGCTCAGGTAGAGACCGAACGCACCGAGAATGCGTACGACTTCCGCGCTATGGAAGCCAAGTGGCGCCCCTACTGGGACGAAACGAAGGTTTTCCAGCCCACCGGTCACGCACCCAAGGGCCGCAAGTATGTTCTGGATATGTTCCCCTACCCCTCCGGTGACCTGCACATGGGTCACGCGGAGGCATTCGCCATTGGTGATATGAACGCCCGCTACTACAAGCAGTGCGGCTACGACGTTCTGCACCCGATTGGCTGGGACTCCTTCGGCCTGCCGGCTGAGAACGCAGCCATTAAGAACGACACTCACCCCAAGGAGTGGACGTACAAGAACATCGACACCCAGGCCGAGTCGTTCAAGCGTTACGCCATTGCCGCTGACTGGAGCCGCCGCCTGCACACCTCGGACCCCGAGTACTACAAGTGGACCCAGTGGTTCTTCGAGCAGTTCTACAAGAAGGGCCTGGCGTACCGCAAGGATTCCATGGTGAACTGGTGCCCCAAGGACCAGACCGTGCTCGCTAATGAGCAGGTTGTGAACGGTGCCTGCGAGCGCTGCGGTACCACCGTGACCAAGAAGGCCCTGAACCAGTGGTACTTCAAGATCACCGACTACGCCCAGCAGCTGCTGGACGACATGGAGCAGCTGGAGGGCAAGTGGCCCGACCGCGTGCTGCTCATGCAGCGCAACTGGATTGGCCGCTCCGAGGGTGCCGAGGTACGCTTCGAGATTGAGGCCACCGAGGACCAGGCCGCCGAATCCTTCACCGTGTTCACTACCCGCCCCGACACCCTGTACGGTGCCACCTTCATCGTGGTTGCTGCGGATGCGGCGTTCGCCGAGCAGATTGTGGCCCCCGAGCAGAAGGCTGCTCTGGAGCAGTACCGCGAGGACATTAAGGCGCTGAGCGATATCGATCGCCAGTCCTCTGAGCGTGAGAAGACCGGCGTGTTCACCGGCCGCTACGCGATTAACCCGCTGACCGGCGCAAAGCTGCCCGTGTGGGCTTCCGACTACGTGCTGGCCGACTACGGTACCGGTGCGATTATGGCCGTGCCCGCGCACGACCAGCGCGACCTGGACTTCGCCCTGAAGTTTGACCTGCCCGTCGTGAAGGTTCTGGACGTTGAGGGCGCCGAGGATCCGGCCACCAGCGGTGTTGCTACCGCCGGTGACGGCGTGCTCGTGAACTCCGGCGAGCTGACCGGCCTGCCCAAGGCCGAGGCCATCGCTAAGGCCATCGAGCTGGTGGAGGCTGCCGGCACCGGTGAGGGCAAGGTCATTTACCGTCTGCGTGATTGGCTGCTCTCCCGCCAGCGCTTCTGGGGTACCCCCATCCCCGTGATTCACTGTGAGGACTGCGGCGAGGTGCTCGTTCCCGAGGATCAGCTGCCGGTTCTGCTGCCCGATAACCTGCGTGGTGAGCAGCTGGCTCCCAAGGGCCAGTCGCCCCTGGCCGCCGCCGATGACTGGGCTATCGTGCCCTGCCCGAAGTGCGGCAAGCAGGCTCGCCGTGACTCGGACACCATGGACACCTTCGTGGACTCCTCCTGGTACTTCCTGCGTTACGTTTCCCCGCATGACGACCAGGCTCCCTTCGACCCGCAGGCCATGCGCGAGTGGGGTGCCGTCGACATGTACGTGGGCGGCGTGGAGCACGCAATTCTGCACCTGCTGTACGCGCGCTTCTTCACCAAGGTTGTTCGCGACCTGGGCCTGATCAAGCACGATGAGCCCTTCAAAGCGCTTATGAACCAGGGCCAGGTGCTCAACGGCGGCAAGGCAATGTCCAAGTCGCTGGGTAACGGCGTGAACCTGGGCGAGCAGCTCGATAAGTTCGGTGTGGATGCAATCCGCACCACCATGATTTTCGCGTCCCCGCCCGAGGATGACGTGGACTGGGCCGACGTTTCCCCCGCCGGCTCGCAGAAGTTCCTGGCTCGCGCATGGCGCGTGGCTCAGGACGTCACCAGCGAACCCGGCGTGGACGCAACCACCGGTGACCTGGAGCTGCAGAAGCTGATTGCACGCACCGTGCACGAGGTGCAGGGCCTGATTGAGGGCGGCAAGTTCAACGTGGTTGTTGCGAAGACCATGGAGCTCGTCAACGCTACCCGCAAGGCTATTGATTCCGGCGCCGGCGCGGCTGACCCGGCCGTCCGCAAGGCCGCCGAGACCATTGCTATCCTGCTCTCGCTGTACGCACCGTACACTGCCGAGGATATGTGGCACGTGCTCGGTCACGACACCCCGGTTCTGACCGCGGGCTTCCCCGAGGTTGACCCGGCCCTGCTGGTGGACGACACCGTTACCGCCATCGTCCAGATTAAGGGCAAGGTGAAGGCTCGCCTGGAGGTCGCCAAGGACATCTCCGAGCAGGAGCTTCAGGAGCTGGCTCTGGCCGATGCCGCCGTTCAGCGTGCGCTGGGTGACGCCGAGATCCGCAAGGTGATTGTGCGCGCACCGAAGCTCGTGAACATCGTAATCTAGGCTTTTGGCCGATCTGCAAGCCCCGCTGTGGCTTTGGTTCGTTCTGCGGAACGTTCCGAAAGGCACGGCGGGGCTTTGCTGTACTGCGGTAGTGGCGAGTGCCATAATGTTCAGGAAACGCTAGGAGAGGCTTCGTCGCTGAATCATTCGCTGACGAACCGGAAGAAGGGCCGGAATATGGGGCACGAGAACAACGCAAAGGATCGCATTGCAGTGGTCACCGATAGCGCCGCGGCACTGCATCCGGAGCTGGTGGAGCGGCTGAGCGCTCGCGGGAACTTTGTCGTGGTGCCCATGCCCGTTACGATTCGCACCCCCGGTGCGGAGGACCGTAGCTTGCAGGGCCTCGGCGCCGCCGAGGTGGACGAAGCCATTATGCTGGCGCACGTCATGGGGCAGACCGTGAGCACATCCGGCCCGGCTCCTGGCGCGTTTGCCGACGTGTACGACGAGCTGGCATCGCGCGGCTTTACGCACGTGGTGTCGGTTCACCTCTCCGGCGAGCTCTCGGGCACGGTGGAGTCCGCGCGTACCGGCGCGCGCCTGAGCCGCCTGGGTGCCGAGGGCGTGAGCGTGGTGGATAGCCGCACGGTGGCCGGCGCCTACGGGTATGCGGTGCTTCGCGCCCTTGAGCTGTTGGAGGAGGACCCGAACCCCGAGCGGGTCGTGGAGTGCATGCGGCGGGTGTGTGAGCGCGCGACCCTGTACTTTTACATCCCCACCCTGGATGCGCTGCGCCGCGGGGGTCGCGTTTCCCCGGCGCTGGCGATGGTGGGGCAGATGTTTCAGATTAAGCCCATCGGCACGATTTCCCAGGGGAAGCTCACCTACGTGGAGCGGCCCCGCACGGCCGCGCGCGCCCTGGATCGGCTCGTGGAACTGACGGTGCAGGCCTGCCGCGAGCACCGTCATGCCGCCGCTCTCGACGCTTCAACGGATGCGGTCCCGGGCAGCGATACGCCCGGCGAGGTGGTCGCGGTGCATCACGTGGGTAATGCGGCGCAGGCGGTGCAGCTGTATGAGCGGGTGCAACGTCTGCTGGGGGAGGGCTCGCTGAGTCATTCTGCGGGTGCGTCCACCGGTTCTACCTCGGGTGAGGGTTCTGTGGCGCTAAACATACCCGAGTTTTTGGTGAGTTCTCTGCCCCCGGTGCTTTCGGCCCATTCGGGGTTGGGAGCGGTTGCGATGGTCGTGTGTTAGCGGTTGAAAGGGTGGTTTGCACCCTCTCATCGTGCCTTGATACGGCGGGGTTTTTCTGCGAATGGGCATCGTGTGTATTTATTGTTATTTAGACTATATCGCAACATTTTCTCGGGGTGAACACCACGTAAACCAACAGAAAACAAAGGGTTTTTCGCCTATTTTATGGGGTAACTCACAAAAAATTCTCGAATGAGCACACCAAAACACACACAAACTAGGGTAGGATTATTACCAACAACGGCGGAACGCGCCGGGCACCACAGAGCTCGGAATAATTCGGTAAGCATAATGCCCACAAGGCATCGAATTGGGCGGGTCGCCACCCAACGCACTGACAAGGAGATACTCCAGTGACTGTACGCGTAGCAATCAACGGCTTCGGCCGTATCGGCCGCACCTTCTTCCGCGCAGCTCAGACCGAGGGCGTCGGCTTCGAGATTGTTGCTATCAACGACCTCACCGACGTTGAGACCCTGGCACACCTGCTCAAGTACGACTCGATTATGGGTCGCTTCGACGAAGAGGTTGAGGTCAAGGAAGGCGCACTGGTTGTTGGCGGCAAGGAAATCAAGATCCTCGCTGAGCGTGACCCCCAGAACCTCCCCTGGAAGGACCTGGGCGTTGACGTGGTCCTCGAGTCCACCGGTTTCTTCACCGACGGCACCAAGGCAAAGGCACACCTCGAGGCCGGCGCTAAGAAGGTTATCCTCTCCGCTCCCGGTAAGAACATCGACGGCACCTTCGTCATGGGCGTGAACGACGACCAGTACGATGCAGCTAACCACCACATCGTCTCCAACGCTTCCTGCACCACCAACTGCCTCGCTCCGATGGCTAAGGTCCTGAACGACGCATTCGGCATCAAGCAGGGTCTGATGACCACCATCCACGCATACACCGCTGACCAGCGTCTGCAGGATGCACCCCACCGCGACCTGCGCCGTGCACGCGCCGCAGCCGTGAACATGGTCCCCACCTCCACCGGTGCAGCAGCAGCTGTTGGCCTGGTTCTGCCCGAGCTGAAGGGTAAGCTGGACGGCTTCGCAGTCCGCGTTCCCACCATCACCGGCTCCATCACCGACCTGACCTTCACCGCTGAGCGCGAGGTCACCGTTGAGGAAGTCAACGCAGCAGTCAAGGCAGCAGCTGAGGGCCCCATGAAGGGCATCATCAAGTACAACGAGGATCCCATCGTGTCCAAGGACATCGAGGGTGAGCCCATCTCCACCGTCTTCGACGCACCGCTGACCAAGGTGATTGGTGACCAGGTGAAGGTTATCGCTTGGTACGACAACGAGTACGGCTACGTTTCCCGCCTCGTGAAGTTCACCAACAAGGTTGTGGCTTCCCTCTAAGCCTTCTGGGCTTCGACGCATAGCTAAGCGTCATAGAGCGTGACTAACGCATATAGTGAACCCCGGCACCACCGCTTTACGCGGGGGAGTCGGGGTTTGCTGTACCAAGACTCTTGTGCAGGGGTCTTGAATAAAACCCTTAATGATGTATAAACATACTATTTTCTATCGCTCATTTTGAGTCAGGGATACCGTAAGGGAGTAGGGGATAGAAAGTGTGAATATCCGCGGTATTCCGCGGAGAAACACCTTATAAAAGCTTATTTTTAGGCTGTCAAAACCCCTATTCTTCGGTATGATTGAAACGGTATATAAACCCACCTAACCAGGAGGAAATCCCATGGCTAAGGCACTGTCCGAACTGCTCGAAGAAGGCGTCGCAGGCCGCCACGTCCTCGTTCGCTCCGACCTGAACGTACCCCTGAAGGACGGCGTCGTCACCGACGACGGCCGCGTCCGCGCATCCCTGCCTGTGATTGAGAAGCTTGCCAAGGCTGGCGCGCGCGTTATCGTCACCGCACACCTGGGCCGCCCCAAGGGCAAGGTCGACCCCCAGTACTCCATCGCACCGGCAGCAGCACGCCTGGCCGAGCTCGCATCCGTGCCCGTGAAGGTTGCAACCGACCTGGTAGGCGAGGACGCTAAGGCTAAGGCCGCAGGCCTGGCCGACGGCGAGGTCCTGGTTCTCGAGAACGTCCGCTACGACGCTCGCGAGACCTCCAAGGACGACGCAGAGCGCGGCGAGTTTGCTGACGAGCTGGTCGCACTGACCGGTGAGAACGGCGCATATGTGAACGACGCCTTCGGTGCGGTTCACCGCAAGCACGCTTCCGTCTACGACGTTGCTAAGCGTCTGCCCGCATACCTGGGTGACCTGGTGAAGAAGGAAGTTGACGTTCTGGCTAAGACCCTGAACGACCCCGAGCGTCCCTTCGTGGTGGTCATGGGCGGCGCTAAGGTTTCCGATAAGCTTGCCGTGATTGACAACCTGATTGGTAAGGCTGACACCATTCTGATTGGTGGCGGCATGGGTTACACCTTCGCTTACGCACAGGGTTACGAGGTTGGTAAGTCCCTGCTGGAGAAGGACCAGGTTGAGAACGTTCTGCGCTACCTGAAGGAAGCTCCTGAGAAGGGTACCGAGATTGTTACCGCAGTGGACGTGGTCTGGGCTGACGACTTCTCCGCAGACGCTAACACTGAGGTTCGCCCCATTGAGGACCTGACCGGTGGCAAGCTCGGCGCAGAGGCTGAGGGCCTGGACATTGGCCCCAAGACCCGCGAGATTTTCGCTGAGAAGATTAAGGGTGCAAAGACTATCTTCTGGAATGGCCCCGTCGGCGTGTTTGAGATCGCTCCGTTCGCTGAGGGTACCCGCGCGGTGGCCGAGGCTATCGTCGAGTCTGATGCGTTCTCCATCATTGGTGGTGGCGACTCCGCTTCGGCAGTCCGTAACCTGGGCTTCAAGGACGAGCAGTTCGGTCACATCTCCACCGGTGGCGGCGCTTCCCTCGAGTACATTGAGGGTAAGACCCTGCCCGGCCTGGAGGCACTGGGCGCCTAATCCGGGTGGCCTAGCCTGACTGCGTGATTTGAGCGCAGAGTTTTAGCGTGAGACCTCTGTCGGGGCGGTATTTCGGTACCGTTCCGGCGGGGGTTTCTGCATGCCCACTCATGCCCGGTCCATCTTATGTGGGCAGGATGCGGGGCTGTTTCCTGGCTATATGCTGTGGGTTCCCTGGGTATGCCGCCTGTGACAGGGACGCCTAGAGATGGCTTTACTAGACTGGAAATGTAGAGGTTCCCGTCGCTTACAGGCATTGTCTGCTACACGTGATACGGGGGCTGCAACTTCAGAAAATACATCGCGGTATTTCACGAAAGCCGTGGAGGAACACTAATGACCACGAACAACGACGGCAATTCAGTCAGTCAGACTCCGGAGCAGAGCCCAGAAAAGAACCCGGGGCAGAATCCTACGCAGAGCCCAGAGAAGAAGAAGCGTTTTTCTCGGCGGACACTGGGATATGCCGGCGTAGGTGTTCTTACGGCAGTGGTTGTTAGCCGGTGTACGGGCCTGATTAAGACTCCGGAGGAGCTTGAAGAGGAACGCAAAAAGAAGCAGGAAGCTGAAGAGAAGGAACAGCAGGCTCAAAAGGATCGGGCTTTGGCTGCTCTTGAACCGGATCAAGAATTAGGGGGGACAACCGATACGTCTTATACATATGAGACTATTCCTCTTGTGTACACTGCCTACGAACGCAATGGTGAGTTCGTACCCGCGACTGAGGAACATCCCGCGCAGAATGTGCCGTACCCTGTACCTCAACCGGAGATGTACGAATATAGTCTGCAGGGTTTTTGTACCTTCATGGGGTATTTTTGTGCGGCCCTCAACTACTTCTATTACACGGGAGATACCGAGCCGCTGTCGAAAGTTGTTGAGCCGAAAGCTGTCCTTCCTGAAACGATGCTTCGCCTTTACCGGGAGAAACGTGGATGGATTATATCGAAAGAGGACGTGTGTAAGGCGTGGCTTTCTTTCCCGATGACTGGTGCGGAGCTATGGATAACGGAGCAGAATGGTCGACACATTCTATGGTGCTCGCTTGGGGTATATAAAGAATCCTATACAGGGTATTTCTATATTCCGAGTACCGGTGAAAAATTATCTCTTTACAAATATCGGAGTCCTCTGGGCCGGGAGCCACGGTACGACAGAATGGAGAATCTGGGAACTGAGCACCTGAATGGCAGGTGGACTTTGCTGAATAATGACGCAGGCATCACACCGATGTACCCCGCAGATGTTCCTCGTACCGGTGAATCTTAAGATTTGGTTCTTAACGTAACCTCAGTTAGGAGATGTGAGCAGCTGCCAGCCTCCCTATTAAGCCCCATCCGTAGTGGGTTTTGTTGTACGTCCAAAGATGAGTGTAAGGAAGAAGACAATGATAGACAGCAAAAAATTGCCTAAGGAATTTATATACATGGATGATTTCTCTGGCGAGTATTCGTTAGCAACCACTCGTTTAACTGGCGAGTATATTCCAGCTGATCAGAATCATCCAGCATATTCTGCACCTATCCCAGATTACGCTTACTTATATGATCCAGTAACTAGCTTTGTGCGGGAGCTTTTCAATTACATCTATTATTACTCCTGCCAGAATTACGTGCTTTTAGCGTCTGATATACGGGGTTTAAAAGACCCGTGGAGTGAGGACGAGATCTTTTTCCCAGCTATCCTAGATTTCTTCGAAGAGGGTAAAGGGTGGGTAATTACACCTGATACTAGGATTCTCAGCCTGCACGTTCTCGAAGGTCGACCGCGCATCACGAATTCGGAGCAAGAGGTGACTGAGTGGAAGGTGCGATTTGATATTCACCCCGAGGCAAAAGTGTATCGAAAAGATACCGGAGAGATGCATCCCATCGCTGAATTTGATACGCGAAGTCTGCTTCGTGACGGATCAATACACGGCACGATGAAAACGGTGAGTACAAAAGGAGAAAATCCAATAATCAGTTTTATCCCAGAAGGTACCAACAATGCGTCAGAGGAGAAGACATCATGAGTATCAACAGCGGTCCTAACCCGTATCCTACCTCGTATTCCGACCCATATTCCCGGTCCAATTATCAGCCTGAACCTTGGAAGAACCGTCCCGTTAGCCGCCGTGTCTTTATAGGCAGAGTGGGTGTAGGCGTTCTGGGTGCTGGGTTGCTCGTCTCCGCCGGGTATCGTGCCGGTGTGCTGGGAACGTACGATGAGCGACGGGAAGCACGTCGACGGCTTCAACACCAAAGATATATAGATATGGAACCGAAGCAGCAATACGACTATCAGGAGGAGCTCGGAAAAACTAGTGAATCGCTCATCTACACAGCGTATGAGCGTAATGGGCGGTATGTTCCTGCAACGGAAAAGCGCGCGGCGCAGAATGTTCCCTACCCGGTATTACACCCGGGTATGAATAAGTACACTAGGTCTGGGTTATACGTTTTTATCGCTTACTATTATGCGTCTCTGAATTACTTTTACGCCGCTGGGGATACTGAGCCTCTTTCTAAAATTGTGAAGCCAGAAGACGTTATTGAACCTGAAATTCTCCGACTTTATCAAGAAAAACGCGGATGGCTTGTTGCTGATGGTGACGTATATGAAAATCTCTCAATAAGTAGAGGCAGTTTCTATCCGAATGTGGAATTCAAGTCCACCAAGCGAAATATTTTTGAATTCAGTATTACGGATGTTTACAAGTCTAAGATGCCGTATTTCTTTGTTCCTGAGACAGGTGAAAGGTTTAATCTTGAAAATTATAAGCCGGTGGAAGAAACTCGTCCCGGTTTGTATGTAGAAAATCTAAAAGGGCGATGGGTTTTGATTAATAATGGAAAGGATTTGATGCCTCTATATCCTCCCGGTTTTCATAAAATAAGATACTAAATCGATGGGTGGGAGTCGCCGAACAATCCATCTAAGGGTAGCCCAAGTGCATAGAGCTGGATAGAGACCCCAGCTGGAGCGGTGCTTCGGTACCGCTCCAGCGGGATTTCTCATCGCTGAGTGCACACTGTTTCCTGACTATATCCTGTGGATTCTGTGGTTTGAAGGGTCGTCTTGAAGCCGGTGTGGATGGCTTCCAATAGACTGGAAACGTAGAGGCTCCCATAGCTGGCGGCGTCAGCGTTGCTAAGCGCAGGGCGGGTAAACCTTTAAAAATTACATCGTGGATATGCGAAGGAGTATATCCATCCCAGCTGTCCAGAAAAGCGGCAGCTGGTCTTAGGCAGAAGCCAGGAGGGAAAGAATGGCTAGGCATGACAGAGAATTCTTTGACGGTGAAGACTACTCGGGACAATGTCCCTATGTCGCTAACTGTGTCACCGGGCTATACACCCCGGCTAATCGCGATCACCCCGCTTATTCGCCACCCGCTCCAAATCGTGGGTTTCTCTTCGTCACTAACCGTTATACCTCTGCGGAACTATTGCAACAGTATAGATACTACTATTCCTGTCAGAATTATTTACTTCTTTCATCGGAAACACGTTTTTTGAAGGAAGAGGCGGTAATTCAGGATATGTTCTTCCCTGCTATCCAGGACCTTTTTGAGGAAGGTAAAGGGTGGGTTATTACCCCAAACCAGCAGATTCTGAATATGTATTTTCTTGAACCTCAGCCGCGCCTGATTAATCAGGAAGAAAGAATCACGGAGTGGAACGTTCGGTTCGATATTATTCCGGAAGCCAAAGTGTATCGAAAAGATACCGGACAGCTCTATCCCATCGCTGATTTTGATACGCGTGGGCTTATCCGAGACGGAGCAATTTACGGTACATTCCGTTCCCGCCCAGCGAGTAGCAAGCACGAGCAGGACGAACATCGATTTATCCCGGAAAACACTAAGAACTAGGGAGACGACCATGAGTAACCACGATGAGCAGACAACCGAGAATTCTGCGGGCAGAGCACCTCTTGTGTCCCGCCGCGCAGTAGCCGCGCTTAGCGTGGGCGCTGCCGGGATGATTGTTGGACAGAGCGTTGGTCTGTTTGACTCGGATGAAACGAGGAAAGAGAAGCGAGAGAAGAAAAATCAGGAGGAACGAGATCAACCATTCATTCGTCTTGAACCCGCGGAAAAATACGATGCCCTCCCTACTCTAGGTCCCTCTTATGGCCCTCTTGTATATACGGCGTACGAGCGTAAGGGACGATTTATCCCCGCAACTGAAGAACAGCCAGCTCAAAACGTTCCATACCCCGTTATGCAGCCCGGAATTGACGCTTACAATAGGGGTGGGCTGTACATATTTATAGCTTACTTCTGTTCTGCGGTGAACTATTTTTATCATACGGGGGACACTGAACCGCTTTCTAAGGTTGTGAATCCGAATGACAAGCTAACCCCCGAGTTGCTCCGGCTCTATCAGGAAAAGCGCGGGTGGGTTATATCTTCGAAAGAGGATATCCTCGGTGCGAGTGTCAGGCAAAGATTACTTACATATGATTCTGAAAAAGATACAAAGCGCAGTATCTTTATAGTCGACTTAGATTTTCGTGGAGCAAAAGATAAGGTGTTTTATATTCGGGATACTGGAGAGAAAATCCCCATCGATATACCTTTTTCGGATGTCTCATATTTCCGTGTGGAACACCTGCGCGGACGTTGGGTCTTTGTTAAGTATGAAATAGGTAAATATACCCCTTGGTATCCGCCGGGGTTTGAGCCCATAGAGACTCGCGAGCCGACTCAATAATGCTGCCGGGACCTGGCTGGGCCGTAGAGTATTAACTTAAGGGCCCCGCCGGGGAGGTACTTCGCTACTGTTCCGGCGGGGGCGAGTACCTCTTCGGCGAACGAAGTAGGGGACGGGCGAAGGCGCCCAGGTGCTGAGCCCAGCCGCCCGCGAGTAGCCCAGAACCACCTCGGCAGCTCGTGAAAACGGCAACTAGTGAACATCGAATCCAAGGAGGGAAAGAATGACCGTAAACGCTCAAATGCTCTTTGATGAAAAAGACTACACCGGAACATACCCGTATGTTGCCGATGGCGTAATCGGGCCCTACACACCCGCAAACCGGGACCACCCCGCCTACTCGGCACCCGCACCGGGGGTGAGGTACACCCCGAGCCGTTACGAGGTGTCGAACCTGCGTCCCTACCTGGGCTACTACTACGCCTGCCAAAACTACATGATCCTCGCCTCCGAACCGGCAATTCTGAGGATGGACAATATCAGCGAAGAAATGTTCTTCCCCACCATTCAGGACCTCTACGAAGAGGGCAGGGGCTGGGTCATTACTCCTAATCCCAAGATTCTGACCATGAACCTGCTGGAGGGGCAGCCGCGCCTCATCGACGAGACGCTAAAAATTGTGGAATGGAATGTGCGGTTCGATATTCTTCCCGAAGTTCAGGTGTACCGCAAAGATACAAACCAGGTGCACCCCATCACCGATTTTGATACGCGAGGCCTGATCCGTGACGGCGCGATACACGGGGCTCTACGCACACAATTCACGAATGAGTGGAGGCCCGTCCAATTCATTTCAGAAAATAGTTGGAGCTAGGGGAGGGGAGAGCAACATGACGAATAACTTTGGTGGACCAGGATACGGCGGACCCGGATATAACGAGCAACGAGCGTACATGAGGCGTGTGATATCTCGCGCCAGGTTTATACGGGCTGGCGTGTTCGCTGGCGCCGCCCTCGTCGCGATAGCTTTTGGCTGGGGTACCAAATTGCTCAATGGGACAGGTTCGGAGTCCCAAACCGATAAGAAACGCGACCAGGAATTTGTGCACCTGGAACCCACGGAGAAATATGATGAGCTTCGTACCTTGGGGCCTTCCTCCGGGCCGCTCGTCTACACGGCGTTTGAGCGTAAGGGCCGCTTCATTCCTGCCACCGAGGCGCAGGCGGCGCAGAACGTGCCGTACCCTATTCAGCAGCCCGGAATGGATAACTACGACCGCGCCGGCTTGTACGCATTCTTGGCGTACTTCTTTGCGTCGATGAATTACTTCTACCACACGGGCGATACGGAGCCTCTTTCTAAGGTCACGGACCCGGAAAAGGTGCTGCACCCCGAAATTCTTCGCCTGTACAGGGAGAAGCGCGGGTGGGTTATTTCGGCTGATAAGAATGTGCTGAGCGCCAACGTTGTTGATGATCTTATTGCTGGTGAAAAGGCTAAAAATACGAGCCGAAATATTCTGATGAGTACCCTGTACACGACTAAGGCTACGGACCTTGCGTTTTACGTTAAGGAGACGGGAGAGAAGCAGGATATCCGCAAATATTTGAGGTACCTGGGGCGTTTCTCGCTGGCTGTGGAGCATCTGCGCGGGCAGTGGGTGATCGTGGTTGACCGCGACGGTTACAGCAACCGTAATACCTACGAGCCGATCTACCCGAAGGGTTTTGGTAACCTATAGCCTGAGACAAGAACGAGGGCACGCATCCGCAGGGGAGCTGCTATAAGGCTTCCCTGCGCTCGCTTAAACGGCTCCAGAACCCGTAAAACGGCGAGGGCTAAAAGAAACCGATGAGCGCGGGGTGAGAATAGTCAAGGCACAGCATAAAACCGCGCCGAACCAGTGAAAATATGCCGCCAACCCTCTAAAATGGAAAAGGAAAATTCCGAACAACAACCCCGCACGGCATACCGCGCGGGATAGCTAAGGAGCGAACTATGTCGCGTAAGCCCCTCATCGCAGGCAACTGGAAGATGAACCTCAACCACGCAGAGGCAGTCACCCTCGTCCAGAAGCTCGCATGGACCCTCGACGACGCAAACTTTGACTTCTCCGCAACCGAAGTTGCCGTCTTCCCGCCCTTCACCGACATCCGCTCCGTGCAGACCCTCGTCGAGGGCGACAAGCTGGACATCCTCTACGGTGGCCAGGACCTCTCCGTCCACGACTCCGGCGCATACACCGGCGAAATCTCCGGCGCATTCCTCTCCAAGCTCGGCGCAACCTTCGTGCTCGTCGGCCACTCCGAGCGCCGCACCTACCACCACGAAAGCGACGAGCTGTGCGCAGCAAAGGTTCAGGCAGCCTACAAGCACGGCCTGACTCCCGTCCTCTGCGTCGGTGAGCCCCTCGAGGTCCGCGAGGCAGGCACCCACGTCGAGTACACCCTCGAGCAGCTGCGCGGCTCCATTGCTGGTCTGACCGCAGAGCAGGCAGAGACCCTGGTCGTCGCCTACGAGCCCGTCTGGGCCATCGGCACCGGCAAGGTCGCAACCGCAGACGACGCACAGGAGATGTCCGCAGCTATCCGCGCAGAGATTGCTAAGCTCTACTCCGCAGACGTTGCCGAGAAGGTCCGCGTTCTCTACGGCGGCTCCGTCAAGTCCTCCTCCGCACCCTCCATCATGGGCAAGGAAGACGTGGACGGCGTGCTCGTCGGCGGTGCATCCCTGCAGGCTGACGAATTCGCAGCCATCGCACGCTTCGACGCATAAAACCCCGACGCAGCACAGCATTTCGTAGCGTTACGGCGCCCGGCCGGGTACCCACCCGACCGGGCGCCGCGCCTTTTAACTTAACCGTGCTTCTTCACGGGTGCACCTCCCTAAGTCCGTGAGTTTCGGCAGCAAAGTGGCGGGGGAGTTGGGCTAAGGGGAGTCCCGCTAACCGGCGATGCGCGGCCGGTGGGCGATACGCCGGGACCCGTTCGCCCCTCGCCGCAAAACCCACCCGGAACGTGCCCGCCGCACGGTTCACCCCGTACACTTAACGGCATGTTCAGCTTCGGATTCTCCCTCATCATCGCAGGCCTCATCGGCACGATGCTCTTCCTCTACATCCGCAACCGCAGGGTCAGCGCCCCGCGCCTGCCCGGCAATGATGGCGGCAACCTCGGCTACGCGGGCGGCGAAGAGTACAGGGAGCCCTCGCCCGAATACCAGTACTTCGAAAGCCGCCGCGACGAGTTCCTCGACCGGCTCTACAGCCGCACCTCCTCGCCCGAAATCCCCGTGACGCTCACCCTGCGCGACTGGGTGGACCAGGGCTTCTACGCCGGAGGAGGCGCCTACTGGGCGGCCGCGCAGCAGTTCACCTACTACCTCATCGACGGCGGGTACGTGCGCGCCTACGACACCGAAGGCGATGAGCTCACCGCCCAGCGCGTGCTCACCGACCGGCCCGCGGCCCTGCAGCTGACCCCCAGCGAGTACCAGCGCCGCACTAACCGCGCCGCCTAAAAACCTAATCAACGTGACCGAACGGCGGCGGTAGCGTATAGTTAAACCGTCTGTCTGCAATGCGAAAGCCGCAGACCCCGCCCGAAGAATGACTACAGGAAGGTCCCCATGGACGTCATCATGAACGTACTCATGGTCATTATTGCCATCACCAGCGTGATTGCAGTGCTGCTCGTGCTGCTCAACCGCGGTCAGGGCGGCGGCCTCTCCGACATGTTCGGTGGCGGTATGACCAACTCCCTGAACTCCTCCGGTATGGCGTCGAAGAACCTGATTCGTCTGACTGTGACCGTGATTGTCATCTGGGTTATCGCAGTGGTCCTGTACGGCCTGGCCCTGCGCTTTAACGGCCAGATCGTCGTCTAGTCAGAGCCTCTCATCAGAGCCCACGCCCACCCCACCGAGGGTGAGCCAATAAAGCTTCTCCCCGGCACTTCTCAACCGAGAATGCCGGGGATTTTTTATGCACCAAA
>ERZ772904.125-NODE-125-length-23927-cov-10.4123_pt1 | contig 23927 bp, 19 predicted proteins | sample MGYA00512122_ERZ772904 | MGnify/ENA primary metagenome ERZ772904 (study PRJEB29015, sample SAMEA2738104) | human oral metagenome | biome: human oral; feature: human-associated habitat; material: saliva | place: China | collected 2269 ... | reverse complement strand
TGCAATAAGGCAGCACTTTGAAGCCGTCTTTAATCAGGATTTCCGCCGCTTCGACAAGCTGAAACACGTCCGGCTGCAACGTGTCATCATCGCCGATAAGTTCGAGCTTGATCCAATCGGTATCAAACACTTCGCGCGCCATTTGCGCAGTGGTCACGGCTTCCTGCACGCTTTGACAGCCTGCGGTATTGGGCAATACAGGCACGCCCATTTCTTCCAACAACGACCAAAAACCCTGCCCGTGCGCTTCGCCGCCGCTGCCGGCACGGCGCAATGAAACGGTAATCATCACCGGTTGCGCGATTTGGACAGACTGCTTGAGGATTTCCGGCGTCGGATAAGCAGCCGTACCGAGCAGCAGCCGTGAAGGGAAAGTTTCTCCGTATAGGGTAAACATGATGGATTCCTTTGTAATATTATTTTTGGGGCAATAGCCTTCTGAAAAATCGGTTTAGATAGTTTCCAAATAGTTTTCAAGTCCTTCGGCGACCTTGGTCGGAATAAACTCGGTAATTGTGTATTTCGCTACGCCTTCTCGGTGAAACGGGTCTTCTGCAATTAACTTTTCCACCTGTTCCCTGCCTGATGCTTTCATCAAGATAACGCCGCCCGTCCGCGGCTGTTTGCGTCCAGACATCACAAATACACCTGCTTGATAATACCGTTCGAGATACGCAATATGCTCGGCCAGGTAGGTTTCAACCGCAGCCAAGTCTTTAATATATTCCAACGATACGATAAACATCTCTTTTCCTTTTCTCAGCATTAAACCAATAGCGCAGCTATACGCGCAGTAAAACCGCTTATCCGCCGACTACGGGGCGCACAATGTCCACTTTGTCGTTTGCGTTCAAAACCGTTTCCGCATACGCGCCTTTGGCGACAAATTGGGTATTGACGGCAACGGCAAACGGTTTTTGCGGCGCGGTTTGGGCGATGAGGTCGGCAACGGTTGTGCCGTTTAATGTGATGGCTTCATTGTTTAATATAATCTTCATGATGTTTACTCCTCTTGTCAGACTTCTTATTTTCAGACGGCCTTATTCATCCCACAAAGCCTGAAACGCTTTAACCACCGTTTCAGGATGCTCCGCTTCGGTCACGGCGCGGACGACGGCGAGTGAGGAAACGCCGGTGGCAAGCACATCTTCGGCGTTGTTCAAATCGATGCCGCCGATGGCGACGACGGGCGTGCCGTGTGCCTGTCTGACGTATTCGCGCAGTTTGTCCAAACCTTGCGGGGCGGTCGGCATTTGTTTGGTTGTGGTCGGAAAAATCGCACCGCTGGCGACATAGCTGGGGTGTACGGACAGGGCGCGGTCGAGTTCGGCGACGGAGTGCGTACTCAAACCCAAGCGCAAACCGGCGGCTTCAATCGCGGCGAGGTCGGCGGTGTCCATGTCTTCCTGCCCGAGATGCACGCCGTATGCGCCCGCTTCTATCGCTTCGCGCCAGTGGTCGTTGATGAAAAGCTGGGTTGCGCTGTTTTGACAGGCGGCGACGCAACGTTCGATTTCACGTTTCAATTCGTCGCCATGCAAGGTTTTGCAACGCAGTTGCACTGTGTCGGCACCTGCTTTGACCATGCGCTCGACCCAGTCGGCGGTGGGAACGACGGCGTAAAATTTCAGGGGGGATTTGAGTGGCGGGAAATTCATGGGGGCTCCGAATCGGAAAAATTGTTGTCATGTTATCAGAAAGGCCGTCTGAATAATATTTGTTTTCAGACGGCCTTATCAAATGGTTTTAAACAATCAAGAAGGATGTTACAAACCCACCCTTTTGCTGATTGGGATAAAGGTTGTTACAACAAAAACAATGTGGCCAATCCCAAGAAAATCAGGAAGCCGCCGGAGTCGGTAACTGCGGTAATCAGCACCGAGCTGCCCAATGCGGGGTCGCGTCCGGCTTTTTCCATAATGACGGGAATGAGGACGCCGACGGTCGCGGCCAGCAAAAGGTTCAAGGTCATCGCGGCCACCATGACCAGACCGATGCCGATGTTGCCGTAGAGCAGCCATGAAATCACGCCCATCACGGTGCCCCAAATAATGCCGTTGACGAGGGCGACGCCGACTTCTTTTTTCAGCAGGCGGCCTGCCTGCGTGCTGGTCATTTGTCCCATCGCCATGGCGCGAACGATCATGGTGATGGTTTGGTTGCCGGAGTTGCCGCCGATGCCGGCGACGATGGGCATCAGCGCGGCCAGTGCGACGATTTTCTCGATACTGCCTTCAAATGCTCCAATTACGCGGCTGGCGATAAAGGCGGTACACAGGTTGATGGCAAGCCACATCCAGCGGTTTTTCACCGAGTCCCAAATCGGGGCGAACAAGTCCTCTTCTTCTTGCAAACCGGCCATGTTAAACATGTCGGCTTCGGATTCTTCACGGATCACGTCCACCATTTCGTCAATGGTGATCCTGCCGATCAACTTTTTGTTTTCATCGACGACCGGCGCGGTGACCAAGTCATAACGTTCAAACGCCTGCGCCGCTTCTTCCACGTCGTCTTCGGGACGGAAGCGCACGACATCGGTAGCCATCACGTCCGCCACCATGTCTTCGGGGTCGGCGACCAAGAGTTTGCGGATGGGCAGCACGCCTTGCAACACGTCGTTTTCATCAACCACGAAAATCTTGTCGGTATGGTCGGGCAGGCTGTCGAAACGGCGCAAGTAGCGCAATACGACTTCACACGCCACATCGGCGCGGATGCTGACCAATTCAAAGTCCATAATCGCGCCGACTTGGTTGTCTTCGTAAGACATCGCCGCTTTGACCTGCTCGCGTTCTTCTTCATCACGCGTTTGCAGCGCTTCGTACACCACTTGGTGCGGCAGGTCGTCTGCCAGTTCTGCCAATTCGTCTGCGTCTAAATCATCGACGGCGGCCAACAGCTCGTCTTTGTCCATGGACTCGATCAGCGTTTCGCGTACGGCGTCGGATACTTCCAGCAATACTTCGCCGTCGTCTTCCGGGGCGACCAAAAGCCAGACGATGTTACGCTCGCGCGGCGGCAGGGATTCCAAAACGGCAGCCACGTCGGCGGGGTGCAGCTCGGCCAAGAGGACGGTCAGCTCGGTGAACTTGTCGCGCAGGCTTTCGTCTTCAATCGGCACGCCTGCTTCGATTTGTTCGAAGGACGGCTCGAGGATTTCGCATAAGGCGTGGATGCGGTCGATATCGTCAGAGATGCGATCGTCAGAAATGCGGTCTTCCACCGCTTCATTGTCGGGGGTATGGTCAAGATTCGGAGGGGTTTGTTCGATGCTCATAAATGCTCCGCCCGCCGGACGCGGGGAGGCATTTCGGCGGGATGATTATGGTTGTTGTGTGTCTGATGGGAAGTTCAAAGGCGAACTGGGAAGGTCCATAATTCGAGCCTGCTGAGAGGCGCAGAGTTGTAAACGGTGCATATTCTACTCTTTTTTAGGCCGTTTTACCATTTTTAACGGGAAAGGCCGTCTGAAACCGGGTGATAACGACACTCCTTTTTTTCAGACGGCCTGATGATTTGATTTTATTTGTTTCGCCTGCCGAACGCTTCCCTGACCACGTCCAACCAAGCCCTTAAGGCCGGCGTCGGGCGTTGGTGTTTTTTCCATGCCATGGTGAGCTGCCAGCGGATTTCGGGTTCGACCAAAGGAATGGCGGCAAAGACATCGGGATTGATTTTTCGGGCATAGTATTCGGGTAACAAGGCAATGCCCATATTGTGCGCCACCATGTCGGCAACCAAATTCCATTGTCCGGTACGGCAAACAACGTTGGGCGTAAAACCTTGATTGCGGCAGGCCGTCTGAATGGTTTCGTTGAGGGAAAAGCCTGCGCCGAACAGAATGAAGGGCTCGTGTTGCAGGCTTTTGAGCGTCAGCGCATCGTGTCTCGCCCGATTTTTCGGCATCAAGACCACCAGCGGATAGTCGCACAACGTGATGCTGTCGAAGTCTTCGTGAACCGGCGCGAGCAGCTGCCCGGCATCGAGTTCGTTGTTACGCAATGATTGCTCGATGGCGAGCGAGCCTTGTTCCAAAAACGACAATTCGATGTCCGGCCATTTTTGGTGGAAATCAAACAGCGCATGACTGAGCAAATCGCTGCCAAACAAAGCCAAGCCCAAACGCAGCGTCCCGCTTTTGACATGGCGGTAATCGTCAATGCGGGCCAGCAGCAAATCGCGTTCGTGTAAAAGGTTTAACGCGTGGCGATAGACTTCTTCGCCGATTGCAGTCGGCTGCACCTGCCGCTTTTTGCGTCCGTTTTCTTTGCACAAAAGCGGCACGCCCAATTCTTCTTCCAAAGCCTGAATGATTTTGCTGACCGTCGGCTGCGTCAAATTCAACGCGGAAGCCGTGGCCGAAAAACTTTGCAGGCGGATGAGTTCGGTAAAACAATACAGGCTTTTGAAGTCCATTATTCCTCTAAGGCATGATTATTCGTTTAATAATTCATATTATGCAGAAACCAGGTTTCTATAATCAAGCCTTTCATTCAACACACACCCATATCATGGATTCCCTCAACAGATTTTTTCAGACGGCCTTGCAGCTTGCCATCATCGGCGCAGTATGGGGCGTCTCCGACCTTATCGTCCGCTTCACGCATCTGCCTATTTCTTCAGGCGTATTGGGCTTGTTCCTCATGCTCGCCCTTTTGGGGCTCGGCATCATCCGCCCGGGCATGGTTGACCGCGGCGCAAAATGGGCATTGGGCGAACTCGTCTTTTTCTTCATCCCCATCATGGTTTCCGTCTTGCAATATCAAGACCTGCTGATGTCCGAAGGTTGGCAGCTGATTTTGACCATCGCCGTCGGCACCGCGCTCGTGATGATCAGCACCGCCCTGACCCTCGATTTCTGCTACCGCTGGAAACGCCGCCTCTACAAAAAACTCCACTCCTAAAAATAGAGAATAAAAATGGACTACACCGCCCTCGCCTGCTTCATCTGGACTTGCTTTGCCTATGTCGTTGCCAAAAAAATCCACCGCAAAAAACCCTTAATGATTTTCTCCCCCGTCGTTACCGTCTCCGTCAGCACCATCCTCCTGCTGCTGGCATTCGGCATCAATTACGACACCTACCACAAATATACCCAAGGCATCGTCTTCCTGCTCACTCCGGTTACCGTTGCCTTTGCCGTCCCCATTTATGAAAACCGCGAAGTCATCCGCCGCCAACTGCCCATCCTCTCCATCGCCATTATGGTGGGCATGTTTGTCGGCGTAGTCAGTGCATTCCTCATGAGCCATATGTTCCATTTCAACAACGAAGTGACCAACAGCCTGATGGCGCGTTCCATCTCCACGCCGTTTGCCGTCGTCCTCGCCAGTGAAATCCACGGCTCCGCCTCGCTCGTTTCCCTGTTCACCATCATCACCGGCTTTGTCGGCATGATATTCGGCGACCTGTTTTTGGCCTTTACCCGCATCCGTTTCCACACCGCCAACGGCGTGGCATTCGGCAATGCCGCCCACGGCTTCGGCACATCGCGCGCCGGGCAACGCCACGAAACCGAAGGCGTGATGGCCAGCCTGACCATGATTTTGGCCGGACTGTTTATGGTATTGTTTGGCCCGACCATGGTGCATTTGGTAATTTGGATGATGAGTTAGGCTTCATCCTGATGACCATACACAAAAAGGCCGTCTGAAACATATATTGGTTTCAGACGGCCTTTTATATTATGGAACGATTACAGTTTGAAAATAGAAGCCTCTGCTAAATCATGAATGGTATCCAACGCAGATGAACCTGTACCATTGCTTGAATAGGTCGCATTGTCTGAGGAAAGACCGGCAGAAGAATCAAGAGGATCAGCCTCACCAAAGGCACGGCTCAAAAGTTCATCGCCATCGAAAGCTTTGGATTCCAATATCGGCTTCGCGGCCGGCTGCGCAGGCTCGAAACCTTCCCACTCACGCGGATCAAGGCGGATGATATGGTCATCGTCATAACCGTCATTAGGCCCTTTGCCTTCTCCTGAAAAAGTACCGTCCCATTCGCGCGGATCGAGGCGGATGGTATGGTCATCATCATAGCCGTCATTAGGACCTTTGCCTTCTCCTGAAAAAGTACCGTCCCATTCGCGCGGATCGAGGCGGATGGTATGGTCATCATCATAGCTGTCATTAGGTCCTTTGCCTTCTCCTGAAAAAGTACCGTCCCACTCGCGCGGATCGAGGCGGATAACAAAATCTTCAGAATCACCTTCTTTACTTGGTTGATGTACTTTAGCCATGAAATTCTCCTTAACAAATAAACGGATACTGTACCTAATGCCTCATAAAGACATTGCGGACTCTATTCTAGAACAAAGAAAACAGCGGGCAAAGATTGAAGGGAACAACGGTTTATTAACACGATAATCGGATTTAAATTCTTTTAAAACAAATAGATATAATTTATACATCATACCCGGTCATCTATAATTAAGAATCTCGCCCATACCGTCCACCAAGATAATTCCCCCTCTTCCGTCCCCTTGTCATGCGGCAAAAAGGCCGTCTGAAAAATGACTTTCAGACGGCCCTTTCATTTGCTCAAGCCTTATTCTTTAGGCAGGCGCAGGACAGAGACGATGAATCCGCCCCAAATGACAATCAGTGCGACAAGCATCATAATAATGGCTGAAGTACTCATTATTCGTCTCCTTCACGTTCGTGTTCATGTTCGTCTTTGACGTTGAAGCCCTGACCGTGTTTCCACGGCAAGAACGACAGCAAGACCGACAAGACGAGGATGGCGCCCACCATACCCCAACCGAAGATATTGAGGAAGCTGTCAGGATAGCCGCTGTAATTCTCTTTTAAGAGGCCGGCAGTATCCTGATAAAGCATATAGCCGAGCATAGCAACGGTAACCACCACGCTGGCGGTCCACACTTTGCCGACACGGATGGAAGACAGCGCGTTCAAGTGATTGCGCAGTTCGGGCAGCTTGCGCAACAAAACAATCGCCAAAACGTAAACAAAACCGGCAGCCACAATGCCGTAGGTATTGATGAATTTGTCCAATACGTCCAACACAGGCAGGCCGGTGGTCGTACCGAACAGCAAGGTGGAAATAATCGCCATGGGAACGCCTGCAATCATCGTTGCGCTGACACGGCCGATGTTCATTTTGTCTTGAATTGCGGCCACAATCACTTCAACGATGGAAATCATGGAAGTGACACCCGCAAACACCAGCGAGCCGAAGAACAACACGCCGATCAACGCGCCCATAGGGGCTTGGTTGATGATGGTCGGGAACGCGATAAACGCCAAACCGATACCGCTGGATGCTACTTCGCTGACTTCTTTGCCTGCGGCTTGAGCCATAAAGCCCAATGCGGCAAACACGCCGATACCGGCGAGCAACTCAAAGCTACTGTTGGCAAAGCCGACAACCAAGCCTGTGCCGCCCAAGTCGGTTTTTTTCTTCAGGTAAGAAGAATAAGTAATCATGATGCCGAAGCAGATGGAGAGCGAGAAGAAAATTTGGCCGTATGCGGCTACCCATACTTTCGGATCGGACAATCGGCTCCAATCAGGCGTAAACAAAGCGTCCAAACCTTTTGCCGCGCCCGGCAAGGTCAGTGCAATACCCACCATGATGACAAACATCACTACTAACAAAGGCATGAAGAATGTGGACGCACCGGCCACGCCTTTTTGCACGCCCAAAGCCATAATCGCCAGCGTAAACACCCACACGGCAATCAACGGACCGGCAACTTTGCCGACAAAATCCAAGCCCAAGTCTTTGGCATCGGCCATTTGCAGGAAGTCTTTGAAAAAGAATGCCTGCGGATCCGCACCCCATGCCGAAGTAAACGAATAATAGGCATAGCTTGCCGCCCAGCCGACAATCACGGCGTAATAGATACAGATGATGACGTTGGTCAGGAAGTTCCACCAACCCACCGGCTCAAACCAACGGCCGAGGCGGCGGAAGGCCAAAGGAGGCGAACCGCGGTAACGGTGGCCGATGGCATAGTCGAGCAGCAACAGCGGAATACCTGCCGTCAACAATGCAACCAAATAAGGAAGGACGAAAGCACCGCCGCCGTTGTCGAAGGCGATGTAAGGGAAACGCCAAATGTTGCCTAAGCCCACGGCAGAGCCGATTGCAGCAAACATAAAGGCACGGCGACTGCTAAACGTCGCGCGTTCGCTGGATTGAGAATTTGACACAATGAACCTCTTAAAAATCGAGTGTCGTCAAGGCCTCCCGGCCTTGCGCGTATATATTTAGAAATCAGGCCGGACAAAGCGGCCGGTTAAAATAGATATTCGGACAAGGATAATATCCGGTATTTAAAGAATGCACCGCTTATGGCCATGCAAACATAATCTGACCTTATCGTAAAAAAATTTAACACTGTTGGCAAGTCAGTATTGCATTAAAATCGCAAGGAAAATCTTCATGCACTACGACTAAAATCTTCATACACTTCTTTATATACAAGCCAAACGCAACACCCAAGCCCCGTTTCCCCCTCCCCTTCCCACTGACAACCGCCCTCGTCGCAAACCGCCTTTCCCTTATCCCGTAAGGAAAAGCGGCAACCCAACGCATTCAAACCCCCCGTCATCAAAATGTTTCAGACGGCCTGTTTTTCTTCCGTCCCATCCGGGCCGTCTGAAAATTTCACTGTTGCATGTTGTAATCAAGAAACCGTCCTCAAATTCTGTTTAATATAAACAAAAACAATCCGCCTTTTTCTGCGCCCTTCATCACTATTATTTAAAATAAGCATAAAATATCAAAAATAAAATGAATAAAAAAATAAAATGACAAAAAATTCAAAATAAGATTAATTTTAAACCCGTACTTCTACTCTAATCATCCACAATCAAAAATAATCAAACCAAAAAATTTCAATAAAACATTAATTACACAGCACTACATTTTTGCTATAATTGCCGCCATTCAATCCACAACCCAAACCCAAAAGAAGAGGAAAAGCCATGGGTATCAAAGTTGCCATCAACGGTTACGGCCGCATCGGCCGCCAAGTAGTGCGCGCTATTTTCGACTACAAACTGCAAGACCAACTCGACATCGTTGCCATCAACGCCAGTGGCAGCATCGAGACCAACGCCCACCTGACCAAATTTGACACTGTTCACGGCCGCTTTGACGCCGATGTTTCCCATGATGAAAAACACCTCATCATCAACGGTAAAAAAATCCCTTACTTCTCCACCCGCAATCCTGCCGAATTGCCATGGGGCGAATTGGGCGTTGACCTGGTCATGGAATGTACCGGCGCGTTCACCAGCAAAGAGAAAGCAAAAATCCACTTGGAAAGCGGCGCGAAAAAAGTGCTGATTTCCGCTCCCGGCGGCGATGACGTTGACGCAACCATCGTTTACGGCGTAAACGACGACGTGATTACTGACGACATGACCGTTATCTCCAACGCGTCTTGTACCACCAACTGCCTGGCACCCGTGGCCAAAGTGTTGAACGAAAACATCGGCATCGTAAACGGCGTGATGACCACTATCCACGCACTGACCAACGACCAAACCGTCACCGACGTACGCCACAAAGACCTGCGCCGTGCGCGTAGCGGCGTGGAAAACATGATTCCGACCAAAACCGGCGCGGCAAAAGCCGTCGGCTTGGTATTGCCTGCCCTGAAAGGCAAACTCGACGGCCTCGCCATCCGCGTACCGACCGTCAACGTTTCCCTGGTTGACCTGAGCTTCCAAGCAAGCCGCGACACTTCTGTCGAAGAAATCAACGCGCTGATGAAAGCCGCTTCCGAAGAAGGCCGTCTAAAAGGCGTTTTGGGTTACAACACCCTGCCGCTGGTCTCTATGGACTTCAACCACACCACCCAAGCCAGCACATTCGACTCTACGCTGACCAAAGTAACCGAAGGCAAAATGGTTAAAGTGTTCGCATGGTACGACAACGAGTGGGGCTTCAGCTGCCAAATGCTGAACACCGCGCGCCGTATGTTCGGTTTGGAAGTACGTCCGTTCTAATCGGCTTCCAACGCAAAGGCCGTCTGAAACATCTTTTCAGACGGCCTTTTGTATTTCCTTTAAAATATCGCATTCCCATTTATTTTCAGACGGCCTCTTCATGTTTCCTAACGAATCCGCCCCCAACCTCCTGCAAGGCTTAAACCCCGAACAACTCTCCGCCGTAACCTGGCCGCCGCAATCCGCTCTCGTTTTGGCAGGCGCGGGCAGCGGCAAGACGCGCGTACTGACCACGCGCATCGCATGGCTGTTGCAAAGCGGGCAAGCCAGCGTACACAGCATTATGGCGGTAACGTTTACCAACAAAGCCGCCAAAGAAATGCAAACCCGTTTGGGCGCGATGATTCCCGTCAACGTCCGCGCCATGTGGCTCGGCACGTTCCACGGTCTCTGCCACCGCTTTTTGCGCCTGCACCACCGCGATGCCGGCCTGCCCTCTTCCTTTCAAATCCTTGACAGCGGCGACCAGCTTTCCCTGATCAAACGCCTGCTCAAAAGCCTCAACATCGCCGAAGAAATCATCGCGCCGCGTTCGCTGCAAGGCTTTATCAACGCGCAAAAAGAATCCGGTTTGCGCGCTTCCGTATTGAGCGCGCCCGACCCGCACACGCGCCGCATGATTGAGTGCTACGCCGAATACGACAAAATCTGCCAACGCGAAGGCGTGGTCGATTTTGCCGAACTCATGCTGCGCAGCTACGAAATGCTGCAAAACAACGAAATCCTGCGCCAGCACTACCAAAACCGCTTCAACCATATTCTCGTTGACGAGTTCCAAGACACCAACAAGCTGCAATACGCCTGGCTGAAACTGATTGTCGGCAACAACGCCGCCGTCTTTGCCGTCGGCGACGATGACCAAAGCATTTACCGGTTCCGCGGCGCAAACGTTGGCAACATGACCGCGCTGATGGAAGAGTTTCACATCGACGCGCCCGTCAAACTCGAACAAAACTACCGCTCCGTCGGCAACATCCTCGCCGCCGCCAACGCCGTTATCGAAAACAACGACGAACGCCTCGGCAAAAACCTGCGTACCGACGCCGAAGCAGGCGACAAAATCCGCTACTACTCCGCCTTTACCGACCTCGAAGAAGCCCAATTCATCGTGGACGAAACCAAAGCCCTCGAACGCGAAGGCTGGGATTTGGACGAAATCGCCGTCCTCTACCGCAGCAACGCCCAATCGCGCGTTATCGAACAAAGCCTGTTCCGCAGCGGCATCCCCTACAAAATCTACGGCGGCCTGCGCTTTTACGAACGCCAAGAAATCAAACACGCCCTCGCCTACCTGCGCCTCGCCGTCAATCCCGACGACGACAACGCCCTCTTGCGCGTGATTAACTTCCCACCGCGCGGCATCGGCGCACGCACCATTGAAAACCTTCAGACGGCCTCAAACGAACAAGGCATCACCCTCTGGCAGGCAGCCTGCAATGCCGGCGCAAAAGCCACCAAAATCGCCGCCTTCGTCCGCCTGATTGAAGCCCTGCGCAACCAAGTCGGACAAATGCCCCTGTCCGAAATCATTGTCGGCATCCTCAAAGACAGCGGCCTGACCGAACACTACAAAACCCAAAAAGGCGACAACCAAGACCGCCTCGACAACCTCGACGAACTCGTCAACGCCGCCATCGAATTCAAACCCGAAGACAGCAACTTTGAAACCCTGCCTGAAAACATTTCAGACGACCCCGCCTTCCCCATCCTCGCCTTCCTCAGCAATGCCGCCCTCGAATCCGGCGAAAACCAAGCAGGCGCAGGCGAAAAAGCCGTCCAACTGATGACCGTCCACGCCTCCAAAGGCTTGGAATTTAACGCCGTCTTCCTCACCGGCATGGAAGAAGGCCGCTTCCCCAGCGAAATGAGCCTTGCCGAACGCGGCGGCCTCGAAGAAGAACGCCGCCTCATGTACGTCGCCATCACCCGCGCCCGCAAACGACTCTACATCACCATGGCGCAACAACGCATGCTGCACGGACAAACCCAATTCGGCATCGTCTCCCGTTTCGTCGAAGAAATCCCGCCCGAAGTATTGCACTACCTGTCCGTCAAAAAGACCGCCTACGACAGCTACGGCAACATGCGCCAAACCGCCGCGCCCAAAGACAAAATCATCGACGACTACAAACAGCCGCAAACCTACGCAGGCTTCCGCATCGGCCAAAACGTCCGCCACGCCAAATTCGGCACCGGCGTCATCATCGATGCCGTAGACAAAGGCGAATCCGCCCGACTGACCATCAACTTCGGCAAACAGGGCGTGAAAGAGCTGGACACCAAGTTTGCGAAATTAGAAGAGATGTGAAAATTAGAAGGCTTGGAATGATAAAGGCCGTCTGAAAAATACAGTTTTAACAAAAAACAATAAAGGTTTAACGAAAGGGAAAGTTATGAAAAAGAATAATATGAAAATAGATAGAGAAGCTCTTTTATCAATCTTGCACAACCATCAATTATGGATTAGAACTGACGGTCAAAGCGGTGAGCAAGCTGATTTATCTGGAGCAGTTTTAACTGGAATGAATTTAATAAGAGCAGATTTAAGAAGAGCAAATTTAAGAGGAGTAAATTTAAGGGGAGCCGATTTAAGAGGAGCTGATTTATCTAGAGCTGATTTATCTGGAGCTGATTTAACTGGAGCTGATTTAACTTATGCAAATTTAACTATGGCAAATTTGAGCAGAACAGATTTAACAAGCGCAAAATTAGATAAGGCACATTTAATTAAAACAAATTTAAGAGGAGCGGACTTAACTGCTGCATCTTTTGATAGTGCATATTTAGACGGTACAGACTTAACCCAGCTCTTTGGAAATTCTGTTGTATCTACAGATAATTTGCAAAGAAAGCTCCAATCTTCAGAAGCCACTATTCGAGAGCTTGAAAAAAACTTAAAGCAAGCTCAACAAACTCAATCAGAGAAGGTGAAAAATGATGAAGAAATTACAAAACTATCAGCAAAACTTGAGCAAGAAAAATTGGAAAAGGAAAAAATAAAGGAAGAGTTAAATTCAAAAATTGAAGAATTAACAGAAGGATTAAGTAATCGAATTAAAGATGCCCAAAAATCTTTGTCAGGAGCTTTGAAAAACACCGACCGTCAGATCCAAAATAATGAAAATACGGCTCGTTGGTTTAAACGGCTAGGAATCATTTTGTTCGGTTTTGCCATAATTTTATTATTGGTTTTTAGTGGATTTGTTTTATGCCATCCTAAATTTTTCGTTGAGAAAAATCTAAATATCCTGTTTTATACATTCCCCATTATTACCCTAATGCTGATTGGTACAACCTGTCTGCGACATCAGAAAAACCTGTTATCAGAAATCCGCCATTTTTCCAATATGAAACACCAAATCGAGCTGTATAGTGGTTTGCTTGAAGCCTCTCAGCACGCAGCCGTCAGTTTTAACAATCCGGAAAAGGCAAACGAATATGTGCAGGAAACTTTTACCCAAATCCGCAATCGTCTGCTCAATAGCCAATATTTGCCTGATCATTCATCGGCAGACAATCAGTCGGACAATGATTTCGGATCGGAAAAGGTAATTGATTTACTAAGTAAAATTGCCGATTTATCCGGCAAAAAATCTATATAGAAATCCTCGCTACCCACATACCTTCGTTAATCGGCTGCGTACACCAGCCTGATTCTTGCTGGTTAAGCCAAACGCTGAATTTATCAGCATTCAGGCTAAACTGTATATCTGCCAAAATATAAGGCCGTCTGAAAACTAAATGGTTTTTCAGACGGCCTAAAGTCTTTATTGTCTCACGTTCCAAATCATGTATTAGGTAAAACTTGCAGTCCCATGGTTTAGATTTCAACCGATATTTTGGGAAAAATCAGTCAAATGAAGATCGTTAACTGCTCAATACATCGCCCTTCTTCATCAAAACATATTGATAAACTTCTTCTACCGTAGCCTCGTCATAGCTTTTGCCAAAGCGTTTTTTGTAGCCCAGTTCGTATAGTTTCACATGATGCCCTTCCAGGATTTCAACGCCCACATTTTCCAAACACGATTTAGCGCAATGCAGATGACAGCCGTCAATAACCAACATCGGCCGTCCGGACTGCGCTTTGCGTACCAACGGCGCGACTTTGCCGCCTACGCCGGAAATGCACGACATTTCAAATTCTCCGGCATGGTCGAGCGCCACGGCTGTGTTGTTGGCCAGCTGCGCCACATCGGAACATCCGGAACAAGAATAAATTAAGGGAAGCTCATTGCGGTTAGGCATTTTCTATTTCCTCCGGTAGCGGTTTTTATCTTTATGTGTCCATCCATGGCCAGTCTGTCGGGCGCATCATGCGTGGTATGCGGATATTCGGGGTGTACCTGTTTTCTTTTTTCAGACGGCCACGGCTTATCCATTTACATATTAAAAGGCATCATAACCCAATACGATTAGTCATTCCAGAACAAAGCAGATTGTACCTTCTAAAAAATAAAGGCCGTCTGAAAACAGATGACACTGCTTTTTCAGACGGCCTTTTTCTTTTGGAGATTAATGATTAGGCTTTAGGTTCGCCATCATTCTCTGCTTTGGGCGGAACGGGGGCAAACCAGCCGACCAAAAGCAGCAACAGGCCGACGATGATGAAGGAGGCAATGCGCTCGATACCGCCGCTGTTGGAAAGCTCAATCAGGAAGAGTTTGACGACCACGATGCCCATCAGCGTCGCACCTGTCATCCAGTAGGAACGCTGTTTACGGCGGTTGCCGAGTACCATCAAGATGATGGCGGTTACTGCCCAAACGACGGAGAGGCTGGCTTGCAGGCCGAAGGATTGGAGCATGATGTCGAGACGCCAAGTGATGCCGTCGTAGAAATGCCATACGCGCATCACACCCGCGCTGATCAGCATAAATGCCAAGGCGGAAACTGTGGTTGCCATGGTACGGCGAAGGTCGGGCGGCAGGGCTTCGGGCAGGGATTTCAGGGCAAACCAAAGCATGCCGGCGCTGGCGAGTTCCAATGGGTTAAGCACGGGAATATACGGCAACGGCGAAGGTTGGAACGGCGTGGAGAAGTTGGTCCACAGCATCCAACAAGCGGCGGCAAGGGCGCACAACGGCAAAGCAAAATGCTGATAAATGGTTTGATGTCGTCTGAAAAATGCGCGTTGGCGCTGCGTATGGAAAACAATCCACATCGCCAAAGGCACGACCAGCCATGAAAGCTGAGTCCAAACGCCGGAGAGGAGGCCACCGATATACAGCGCCGTCCAAAGCGTCCAAAGTATGCCGAGTATCGTGATATTGAGTTTGTGCAACCAAATCAGATCAGGGCGCGGATAGTTGTTCAGAATGATGAAGTTCAACACGGTGGCGGCGACAAGCGGCAAGGCTGAGGCGGCTGTCCATGCGTGTTCGGTATGGTAGAAGACAAAATGCAGGGCAAACACGGGCAGGAATGCCAAGTTTGCCTGCAGCAGCTCTTCCCATTTCAAACGTTTGGCAAACAGCAGCAAGCCGGCAAATATCGGCCACATCCACAACTCGATAAACAGGGTTTCCTCGCCTGTCCATTGCATATAGAGGGCGTAGCTGCCTGTCGCCAACGCTGTAAGCAGGATGATCCAGCCTGAAACCTGCGCAAAGTAAACCTCGTTTCCTTCCGGCTTTTCGCTTGCAACCGGCACGCGCGGATATTGCAGTGCGTAGGCAGCCGCAAACAGCAAAGGCGTAGCGGCAATAAGGTACAGATGGCTCAGGAAGCCTTGGGATTCATAAATGATGCTGGATTGCAGCAACAGGGCGAACAATACATTGCCCAAGGCAAATGTGATGAACACATTCGGCTCGTGTTTGCGTCGGCAGAATGCCCACGCCGCCGCCAAAGCGGAAAGAGCGACAATGCTGCCTTGTTCGGCCAAGAAAAGCAAAGGCAAAATAGAGATGTACAGCAAGGCAGCAGACAACACGGCCGTCTGAACGGATTTTTCCCATTGCGCCGAACCTTCGCGACGCAAGAAATTCCACAATAAATAAATCGCCGCTCCGCCAAGCAACACCACAACCGTCGTAAACCACTGCCCTTCCAGAACGGTATCCGTGCCGAAGTTCTGATAATTGCCCAGCTGAATCAGTGCCGCCAAGAGATAAACCATCAGCGCACCCAAACGGATATGTGGACGCTGTTGGCGTAAACCGAAGAAATAAACCAGTGCGGATTCGGCACTCCACAAGATAACCGTATTGCTCGGTTCAAAATAAAGCGGAACGGCAATCGTGAGGAACAACACTGCCAACGCAAAAAACGCCTGACGCAAAATATACAGCCCCTGCTGACGTTTCAGCAGCAACGCGGCCAATCCGTAAACAGCGGCAAAACCCAATGCGGAAAGCGCATCCGCAGACGGCCAATGCTCCACCATGCGGTATTGCAGGCCGAACGCCGCCGCCATCGTGCCAAACAATAAAGTATGGTCGAGGACATGCACGCGCAGGCCGTGTGTATAAATACTGTTGCCAATCTCCTCCAAAGTCGCATTGTCTGCAATCGGCGTAACGCTGTCTTCGCTGTTTTCCGTCAGCTTACGGCGTGCAAACAGATACGCGATAAAGGTATAAAGCAGCCAGTGGTAAATCAAGAAAGGCTCGGTAGTGGCGAAATGTTGCGGCGTATAACTTCGCATGCCCCACAGCGCGGCAATGGCAAAAGTAGCGACAAAACCCGTCAGGTTCAGCGGACGCCATGCCTTAAACCAAGCAATCGCGGCCACACCGCCGTTGAGCAGGGCAAGATAAGAAAACAGCACCAAATAATTGCCGCTGCCGTCTGAAGTCAGCAAAGGCGCGGCCATACCGCCGATTAAAGCAACCTGCGCCATAATCTGCGCATTCTGCCTTACCGCCAGCCACGCCATCAGCACGACCATCGCCACCATCAGCCCGAACACGACCGACACAGGCAGCAGCGGATGCAGTTTCAACGCCGCCAACGCCGTCAAATACATCACCGCCACGCCGAACCCCTGCAACACCAAGCCATATTCACGCTTACGGCTTTGCAGCTTCCAGCCGCCGACCACCGCCGCCAAACCCGCGCCAGCCACAGTCAGATAACGCAGCTCCACCGGCACATGAACCCGCTCCGAGGCATAGCGCAAGAGAAACGCCAAGCCGAGGAACAGCACAACAATACCGGTTTTCAACAGCGGATTACCGCGCAAGAACCAAGCAACCATCGGATTGTCGGAAAACTTATACTCTCCGCCTTCCACCTTATCTTTATGGATAACGAATTGACGCGATGGCGCTTCTTCACTTTCAGACGGCATCGAAGCAACAACAACCTCTTCCTTAGACAGCTCTGCTTGTTCAGCAACAACCGGAGCAACCGCCTCGACAACTTCTTCCACAACAGACTCAGACGAAGCAGCAGCCTTGGCAGAAACAGGATTAATAGGTATAGAAAAAAAAGGAGCAAACGCCTCTTCAATCTTCTGCTTAACAGGCGCAGCTTCCGCCTCAGGCTCAACCCGAACATGAAGCGGCTCAGAGGCCGTCTGAACATCGGCAACAGCCCGAACCTCAAGCCCCTGCCCTACCTTCGCCTCATCACGGACAGCCTCATGCTCCAACACCGACAAACGCCGTTTCAGCAGCTCGACTTCCTGCTCCAGCTTCTGCATCCTGTCGCCTGCCGTAGCAGATTCAGCCAGACGCTCTTCTTGACGCTGTTTGGCGATTGACCAAGCAACCAGCCAAAACAACGAACCAATAATCACGCCAGTGAACATCTCATCAAGAAAATAGCCGATAATAATAGGAATAAGCAGGCCGAAAAACTGCATAAAACACCTGTTTGATAACAATAAGAATATGCCGATTGTAACACCGGCAACATTATTCATGAAAAAAAGAGACAAACGGCCGAGAACAAAAGCATACGGCAAATAGAAGATAGAAAATCGGCATAGAAAAAGGCCGTCTGAAAATGTTTAGGGATTTTCAGACGGCCTTAAGCATGTTTCCTTTATGTATCATGAATACATCAACAGATAAGCAATGATTTACCGAATATTATTTGCAACGCATCAGCGTGCGCGTCCGCCAAACTTTTTTGCCTGAGCCGTCAGTCGAAGAGTCACGGAATCTTTGCGTCAGCACGCCTCGGTTTAACGAAAACTCAAAATTATCGTTATAAATCTGCGTACCTTGCTCCGGCTCCTCTTCCCGAACGCGTGCCGTACCTGCAATTTTATCGGGTGAATAAATTCGATAATTCAGTTTCGTATATTTCGCGCCCCATTCCCAACCCTTTAATTCAATTGATTTTTTACCTATTTCAATATAAAAGCCGCTATCTTCCGACACATCGACATTATCCACAGCAGCGTTGCGCTCTTTCTCATTTGCAGAATAACCCATGGCACATAAAGCCCTTACATGTTTGGGCGATACTTTCCCTTCATAATGCCCGGCCCATTTGCCTTGAAACGCTTGCGGAATATCTTGGGCAGCGGCTTGGAATCCAAGAAGGAGCAAACCGGCGGTCAGAACAGATTTTAAAGTGATCGACATTATTTTTGACCTTTCAAGAAAGAGTGTTTAAATCAATATGAATAATACAGCAAACAGAAATGATGTAAAAAGGTCGTCTGAAAACGTTTATAGGGTTTTCAGACGACCTTTGCGGGTACTATCTAGGCTGTTCAATAAATCCCATCATACTTTGCAAATCATCAGATCGGAATACAAGGCATTTTTTATCTACCTCTTCTGGTTTAATATCCATTGGGGTATATACTTTTGTTCCATCTTCTTTTTCTTTCAATTTTATCTTTGATGGAGGGCATAAAATTTTCATATTGCTTGCATTTACCCATAGTTTCCCATAAAGAAATATATCTTCTTCACCATGATTTAAAGTTAATTTTGAATACTTGTTAGTAAAAATTTTCTCTTTTATTTTTAAGTCAGAAAGCTTTAACCCTGTTCGCTCCAAATAAGATCTATTGACTTTGAACCATGAATAATCTTTTTGAACAAAGTCTATTGTTCGGAATATATTTTCTAATCTTAGCCCAGCAGATGAACCCAAAAATTGTAATATTGAAGATGAATGCAATGCTACGAATATTAATAAAATTGGCATCATTAATATGGTGGCAACAGTAGCTTTGGGGTTTCCTCTTCTGATTCCTTCACGTTTGTATACATATCTAACGAACAAAACTATACCTGTCCAATATAGAGCAGGAACAAATGCACCTAACGGAGTAGAGATACTCCAAAATCCTATCCAAGATATAAATATAGATACTATACAAAAGAATATGGTTTTTGATTTTTCAAATAGATTGGATTTGTTTTTTTGAAAAAAAATAATGAAAAAAGGAACAAAAAACTGCGTTAATCCAAAAAATAAAGCAATTGCAGCCAAAAATAAGACTCCAACAAACCCTCCTCCAACTAGAATATCCATAAAAAATATAGATGAATTTATTCTAGAAAGATAAATATTGAAAAATAGAAAACCAATAGCTGATAGAATAGGAAGTATTGCTAAAAATATTGCAGTATAAAAATATACTTTTTCCAATGTACTCTTACCATTTAACACCTCCTCTAATTTAGATATTTCATTTAGATTTCGTATTAGACAATCCAATTTATCTTGCAAAGATTTAAAATTAATATCTTTTTGAATATATAATATTTTTTTCTTAATTTCTCTGTAATTTGAATTACTATCCTCAATAAATTTCACCAACTCTTCATCACAAATGATAGGTTTTGGGATAATAGAAATTTCCCTTTCAATTAAATGTGAAAAATATTCTTTTTTACCAAGTCGTTTAGTTAATCCATATATAATTAAAATCTGATTTAGATGTTTTTTACATTGATTAATGTCATATTCCAACTCTTTATTCTTATCGATGCTCCTTCGAATATTCGAGATACCTTTCTTTAAATTATCTATTTTAATAGCAATAATTCTACTATCCAGATTAATTCTATCATCTTCAAGTTTTTTAATATCAGATTTAATTGATTGGATTGCTTCATAAAACTTGATGTATGTATCAATATTTTTCAATGCATCGTTCATCTCAATGCGCCTCTTCCCAATTCATCCCCACACCAACCTCCGCCACCAGCGGCACGTTCAACATCCCCTCATCCACTTTTGCCATAATCTGCGGCAGTTTTTCTTTGACCAAATCCAGCTCGGCTTCGGGTACTTCCAACACCAATTCGTCATGCACCTGCATAATCAGTTTGCTCTTCAGGCAGTCCCACGGGGAGGCTTCGCACTCTGAAACCAGCCAGCGGGATACGTCTATCATGGCGCGTTTGATGAGGTCGGACGCGGTGCCTTGCATGGGGGCGTTGATGGCGGCGCGTTCGGCTCCGGCGCGGGCGTTGGCATTTTTGTTGCGGATGTCGGGCAGGTAGAGGCGGCGGCCGAACAGGGTTTCGACAAAGCCTTGGGCGGCGGCTTGTTCTTTGGTGCGCTGCATGTATTCGGCGACGCCGGGATAGCGGGCAAAGTAGCGGTCGATAAAGTTTTTGGCGGAGATGTTGTCGATGCCCAATGACTTGGCGAGGCCGTATTGACCCATGCCGTAAATGAGGCCGAAGTTGATGGTTTTGGCGTAGCGGCGTTGTTCGGACGAGACGTTTTCGGGGGCGGTGCCGAATACTTCGGCGGCGGTGCGGCGGTGTACGTCTTCGCCGTTTTGGAACGCGGCGATGAGGGTTTTGTCGCCGGAGAGGTGCGCCATGATGCGCAGCTCGATTTGGGAATAGTCGGCGGAAACGATGACGCTGCCTTGCGGTGCGGTAAAGGCGCGGCGCACGCGGCGGCCTTCGGCGGTGCGGATGGGGATGTTTTGCAGGTTGGGGTTGTTGCTCGCTAGGCGGCCGGTAATGGCGACGGCTTGGGCGTAAGTGGTATGCACGCGGCCGTCTTTGGGGGAAATCATTTCGGGCAGTTTGTCGGTGTAGGTGGATTTGAGTTTCGCCAGGCTGCGGTTTTGCAGGATGATTTTAGGCAGGGGGTAGTCGGGGGCGAGTTGTTCGAGCACGGCTTCGTTGGTGGAAATGCCGCCTTTGGCGGTTTTTTTCAGGCCTTTGGTGGGGATGCCCATTTTGTCGAACAGGATTTCTTGAAGCTGTTTGGGCGAGTTGAGGTTGAACGGCTGGCCTGCGGCGGCGTAGGCTTCTTGTTCGAGCTTCATCAGCTCGGCGCCAAGTTCCGCGCTTTGACGGGCGAGTTCGGCGCGGTCGATTTGTACGCCGTTGCGTTCCATTTCAAACAACACCTGCGCGACGGGAAGCTCCATTTTTTCATACATTTCAAGCTGTTTGGTGTCCATCTGCGCGCGCAGGTGCGCTTCGAGGCGTAGGGCGAAATCGGCGTCTTGGGCGGCGTATTCGGTCGCCTGCCCGATGGCGACGTCGGCAAAACTGATTTGCTTCGCGCCTTTGCCACACAGCGATTCGTAGGTAATGGTTTCCAAGCCGAGCCAGCGTTCGGACAACTCGTCCAAGCCGTGACCGAGATGGCTCTCGATGATGTAGGAAGCGAGCATGGAATCGCCGGCAATGCCGTTCAGGGCGATGTCGTAGTTGGCGAAAACGTGTTGGTCGTATTTGAGGTTTTGCCCGATTTTTTTCAGGGCGGGGTTTTCCAAATGCGGTTTCAGACGACCTAATACGTCTTGCAAATCAAGCTGTTCGGGCGCGGCGGTCAGGCTGTGCCCTACGGGGATGTAAACCGCTTCGCCTGCTTGGAACGCGATGCTGATGCCGACCAGCGCGGCGTTCATCGCGTCTAGGGACGTAGTTTCCGTATCGATGCCGATTGTGTCCGCCTGCGACAGTTTGTCCAACAAAGCGGCAAACTGCGGTTCTGTGGTAATAGCTTGATAATCCAGTTTTTCAGGGGCTGGGGCGAGTTCGGGTTGTTTTTCAGGCTGTGTTTCCATCGCCAATGCGGCTTGTTCGCCGATATGCTCGCTGCCGAATAAATCTGTGTTTTGTGCTTCGTGCATACGGCTTTCTGCCTCTTTCAACCAAGTGCGAAAACCCCAGCGTTTGAAATCGACCGCCAGCTGCGCCCATTTAGGCGTAGTGCGGCGCAGACTTTCAAGGCCGTCTGAAAGCTCGGTGTGCAAGTCCACATCGGTTTTAATCGTCACCAAATCATACGACAGCGGCAGCTGAGGCAGCGCGGCTTGCAGGTTTTCGCCGACCTTGCCCTTGATTTCCGCAGCGTGTTCCATCACACCAACCAGCGAACCGTAGGCTTCCAGCCATTTCACCGCCGTTTTCGGGCCGCATTTTTCCACGCCCGGTACATTGTCCACCTTGTCGCCCATCAGCGCGAGATAATCGCGGATTTGGTCGGGGTGCACGCCGAATTTTTCCTTCACGCCTTCAATATCCAGCGTTTCGCCGCTCATCGTGTTCACCAGCGTTACGCGCTCGTTCACCAACTGAGCCATGTCCTTATCGCCGGTGGACACCACCACGTTCCAACCTGCTTCGCCAGCCATCGCCGCCAACGTGCCGATAACGTCGTCCGCTTCCACCTGCGGAATCACCAATACCGGCCAGCCCATCAGCCGCACCAAATCCGGCAAGGCTTCCGCCTGCGGGCGCAAATCGTCCGGCATCGGCGGACGCGTCGCCTTATAGTCGGGAAACATCTCGTGGCGGAAATTCTTACCCTTCGCGTCAAACACCACTGCGCAATAGTCATGCACATAATCCGCACGCAGTCGGCGCAGCATGTTCAACACGCCATACATCGCCCCCGTCGGCGCACCGTCGGGCGCAGACAAATTCTGCCCCATAGCATGATAGGCGCGGTAAAGATAAGAAGAGCCGTCAACGAGAAGGAGTGTGGGTTTGTTGGACATGGAGAACCTGCTGTGTGTATGAAAATAATGTACGGATTATAAAGGAAAAGGCCGTCTGAAAACCGAAAATCAAGTTTCAGACGGCCTGATGTTTACATAAATATACGGTTTCAGGTATTGCGCCGCAGAATCCCATCTTGTATATTTGTATTCAAATGAATACAAACCAAAACAAACGAATATGAATGCAACGAACCGTATCCCAATCAGCGTGCGCATCACTCAGGAAGATGCTGATTTTATTGCCGAACTCAAAATCGAAGGTGCGAATACGCCGTCTGAAAAAATCCGCGAACTGCTCAAGCTGGCGCGCTTAGCGCATACGCAGACACGCGATTACAGCTCCGCACTGACGGCGCAGGAGCAATTTTTCCAAGCAGCGAAACACGAAATCTTGCACGCTGAAAAACAGGCTGGAGTGCATTCGCATATCGTGGCGAGGTTGTTTGAACAATTGCCCGACTTAGGTGCGACGCTCGCCGCCGACCTGCCCGAAGAAGCCGACCTTGACGATTTAAAAAAATACGAACGCGAATTGATGTGGCGCATCGTCCGCCTGACCGACAGCATCTTGCAACTCTCCGTAACCGGCAAAGGCGCGGCATACGACGACAGCGTGCTGCAACAGCTTGAAAATACTTTGAAACTGGCAAAGATTGTGCAGCAGGCAAATGAAGTTTAAGACTGCCTCCATACCAAATGAAACAAACACATTTTAGTGAAAGGAAAATCCAAATGAGCGAAACCCTATCCCGCCGAGTAGGCCGTCTGGTAAGCGGCGGTTTTCATGCCCTGATTGATGCGGCGGAAAACCTTGCACCTGAAGCGGTCATGAACGAGAGCATCCGCGAAATCGAGCGGGCGGTGGACGAAGTGCGTGCCGAGTTAGGCAAAGTGTTGGCGCAGAAACACCTTGCCGCCAAGAAAATGGCGGACGAGAGCAACCGCCACGAAGCCATCGATGCCAACCTGCAAGCTGCCGTAGATGCCGGTCGCGACGACCTTGCCGAGGCAGGCATCGCCGAACAAATGGACATCGAAGCGCGTCTGCC
>ERZ772904.118-NODE-118-length-24860-cov-3.3744_pt1 | contig 24860 bp, 30 predicted proteins | sample MGYA00512122_ERZ772904 | MGnify/ENA primary metagenome ERZ772904 (study PRJEB29015, sample SAMEA2738104) | human oral metagenome | biome: human oral; feature: human-associated habitat; material: saliva | place: China | collected 2269 ... | reverse complement strand
GTAATCAAGCCAACATACGAAGAGATTACAGCTATTTTAACTCAGAAAGAGGGAAAAGAATGAAACCAGAAAAAAATGATAGCATAAACAAGCTAAGTCACTACCAAAGTTCAAAAGGTCTTGAAGGTATTGAAGTGATTGACAACTTCATTGGCAATCTGTCAGGTAAGGCAGCATGGTGCTGGGGCAATGCTATTAAGTATATGTTAAGATTCCAGAAGAAGAATGGTCTTGAAGATCTGAAGAAAGCCAGAAAGAATCTCGACTGACTTATCGAGGAAATAGAGAACGAGCAGACACAATTGAGGAAAAACTATCGTAGAACATAGACGATAATGGCATTAAAAAAAGCCAAGGCGCTCTCTGCCTCAGCTATAATTAACACAATATTATTATACCACAAAGGAGATAGAGAGTGAAGGCTAAAGAGCTTTTAAGCGAATTGCAGAATCTTGACATGGATATCCAGAGTCGTATCGACGAAATCAACGAACTTGAGGCTGGCCTGCTCTCAAGTCCAAAGTGGGCCGAAGCTAAAGTAAAAGGTGGGCAGACTAGAAAAGTTGATGATGTGTACGCTCAGTTGATTACGATGAAAGACGAAATTGAGAAAGATACCAATGTTGTAATCAATCGTAAATTGGAGTTGGGTCGCATGATCAACAAGCTGACCAATCCTAAGCACAGAACAATCCTGAGGATGACTTATATCAATAAAGGCACAGCTGATAGTATTTGTTACGATTTGAAAATGAGCCGTACAACCTATTACAGATTGAAGAATGAGGCAATTTTAGCCTTAGAAGAAGTTATCTGATGCCATAAGTTCAAAATGGGACTATTTGGGACGGCACGGTTCTGAAATTTTGATAGAATGGTAGTATCAAATGTTAGGGCGTTTGGTATCTCCTTTATAGATTCGAGGCTTCGGCCTCTTTATGGCGGTGAAAAAGGATTTGGCAGTTTTATCATGTTGCTCCCTCAAAGCTGCATTCGGTTCGATACCGGACATCGCCGTTAAGACTACACAAAAATAAAAAAGAAAGTATTTCAAAATAGATTTCTGATTAACAAGAAAGTCCGTAGTCAGCTTGCAGTAAGAACATAGCTTAAGTGGTAGAGCGGTAGACTTTTAATCTATTGGTTGCAGGTTCGAGCCCTGTTGTTCTTATGAGAGGTCTTACGAAGGGTCACACATTGTGTGGCTTTTTGATTTTTTAAGAAGTGGAGGTGATGGAAAGTTGAATGAATTGACGATAAAACAAAAGAGATTTGCAGATGAGTACATTATCTCAGGTAATGCGACGGAAGCTTATAAGAAAGCGGGTTATCGTGTTTCTAGCGATAGAGTGGCAGGGGTTGAAGGCCATAAGTTACTAAAGAATCCTAAGATTAAAAGCTATATAGATGAACGGTTGAAACAACTTGATTCTGAAAAAATTGCAGATCAACAAGAAGTCCTTAGTTACCTAACTTCAGTCATGCGTGGAGAAATGCAAGAACAGACGTTGATAAGCATCGGAGAATTAGGTCAAACGATTACAGATATAGACATAGGAGCCAAGGACAGAATCAAGGCTGCTGAACTTTTGGGTAAACGACACAGGCTTTGGACAGATAAACAAGAAATCACTCAACGAACTATCGAAATCAAGGTAGGTGATTGGGATGCTGACGAAGAGTAAGCCTAAAATCGAGATAGTCATTGACTATCCAAGCAGAGTCTTCAATAAGCATATCTATGACAAACTGACGGACTATTCAACCTTTACTGAGGTCCATTATGGCGGAGCTTCAAGTGGTAAAAGTCATGGTGTCATTCAAAAGGTTGTATTTAAGACCTGTCAAGATTGGAAACATCCACGCAAAATACTTTTTTTGCGTAAAGTGGGGTCGACAGTTTATGACTCGATTTTTGAAGATGTGAAGCAATGTTTGGATAATTGGCAGTTACTTGATAAATGCAAAGTTAATAATTCGGCTTATCGTATAGAGTTACCAAACGGCGCACAGTTTATTTTCAAAGGGTTAGACAATCCAGAGAAAATCAAGTCAATAAAAGGTGTATCAGATGTGGTCATGGAAGAGGCTTCTGAGTTCACGCTAGACGATTACACGCAGCTTACGCTTCGTCTCAGGGATAAGAAGCACAAGCAGAAACAAATCTTCTTGATGTTTAACCCAGTTTCAAAAGTCAACTGGACCTACAACGCTTTTTTTGTTAAAAAGCCAAAAAACACGGTTGTTTATCATACGTCATACAAGGATAATCGTTTTTTAGACCAGGTCACAATCGAGAATATCGAAGAACTGGCCAACAGGAATGAAGCGTACTACAAGATTTACGCTCTGGGTGAGTTCGCAACTCTGGACAAGCTAGTCTTTCCAAAGTATGAGAAACGATTACTGAATAAAAGCGAATGGGAGCATTTGCCTGCTTATTTTGGTCTTGACTACGGTTTTATCAATGACCCGTCAGCTTTACTTCATGTAAGGATAGACGATGTTAACAAGCATTTATATGTTGTTGAGGAGTTTGTAAGAAAAGGATTAACGAATGACAAGATCGCAGAAAGTATCAAGGCCCTTGGGTATGCCAAAGAACAAATCAGAGCAGACTCAGCTGAAAAGAAATCGAACCAAGAATTGCGAAATCTTGGAATCCCTCGGGTTATTGATGTGCAGAAAGGTCCTGGCTCGGTTATGCAAGGGATCCAGTATCTCTTACAGTACGACTGGATAGTCGATGAGCGGTGTGTGAAGCTGATTGAAGAGCTCGAAAATTACACTTGGAAGAAGGACAAAAAAACAAATGAGTATATCAACGAGCCGGTTGATAGTTACAACCACTGCATAGATGCGATCAGGTACGCTTTGCAAGATAGAATTTTACAAAGCAAATCAACACAAGACCGCATGAGGAATGCGTCTTATTATTTTAGGAGGTAAAATTGGAAGTTAAATTTTTAAATGGTACTCGCTTTGACAGTAGATCGAACGAGCACTTTATGATGATGACAGAAGACTTCGAAGCCATCGAATACGGTTCTGATAACTGGATTGAACAGCTAAAACGATATGTAAATCGTCATAAAGCAGAACAACAACCAAGGCTGAAAGAGCTGAAACGATATTACAAAGGCGACAACAACATTAAATACAGGGCTGCTAAAACAGACGAGACTGCTGCAGACAATCGCATTTCTAGTGATTTTGCAAAGTACATCACCATTTTTGAACAAGGTTACATGCTGGGAAATCCAGTCGAGTATAAAAACGAAGACGAAACAATACTTGAGCATATCAAGGATTTTTCAGCAAAAAACAATGAGAAGAAACATAACTCTTCCATCAAAAAAGATTTGTGTGTGTACGGTCGTGCTTATGAGCTTTTGACAGTCACAGAGCGCGATAGCAAAGCGTGGGTTAAATTGTATAAGCTCAGCCCAGAGCAGACTTTTGTCATTTATGATGATACGTATGAGCAAAACTCGCTCATGGCCATAAACTACTACGATGTCGATTATGGTGATAGCAAGCGCAAGACGATTATCAAAGTCTATACAAAGGATCGCATTTATAGCTACGAGTGGAAGTCCACGGATAGCGACAAAATGGCGCTCAAGGACGAGCAAGAGCATTACTTTAAAGCTGTACCAGTCAATGAGTACAGCAACAATGAGGATCGTTTAGGCTCTTATGAGTCGGTTTTGGACAACATCGATGCTTACGACTTATCACAATCTGAGCTTGCTAATTTTCAGCAAAATAGCAACGACGCAATTCTGATGATCAAAGGAAATCCGTACACAGGAGCAGAAGAGAACGACTTTTTTGAAAATGGACAAATCAATCCAAATGGTCGTTTGTATGTGTCGCAAGCTTACAAGAAAGCGCAGGTCCTTATCTTGGATGATAATCCAAACCCGGGTGGAGCAACTCCAGATGCAGGCTATTTAATCAAGTCGTATGATAGCCAAGGTGCAGAAGCATACAAGCAACGCCTTGTGAATGATATTTTGCGTTTTACATTTACACCTGACACGCTAGACAACAGCTTTGCTGGTACACAATCGGGCGAGTCGATGAAATATAAGCTCATGGCTAGCGACAATTACAGAGAGCAACAAGAAGATCTATTTGAAGCCGGGCTTATGCGTCGATTGCGTTTGGCAGTAAACATCTGGAAAATCCAAGGTAACGAAAATACAGCCTACGAACTCATCAATGAAACTTCGGTAGTCTTTAGTCCGAACGTTCCACAAAATGAAAAAGAAATCGTTGAGATGATTAAGTCCTTGTACGGAATTGTCAGCGATCAGACTATTTTCGAATTATTGAATCAAGTTACGGGTGTAAATGCTGCCGATGAAATCAAGCGTTTGAAAGAGCAAGAAGACTTGGAGCAACCAGAACCACGGTTAGAACCAATAAATGAGGTGGTCGATGATGAGCAAGAAGCCGAACCAAAACCATCTTGATTACTGGTCAGGTCGCTCAGATGAAATTTTTCGCTATCTAGACCGAAAAGATATTGATTTTTTTGCTGAATTAAATAAGATCTATCAAGAGCAAGCTAACGAAATGCAAAAAGATTTTTATGATTTTGTTAGCAAGTATTCTGAAAGTGGCTCAATGAGCTATCAGGAAGCGCTACAACGCTTGAAGGGTACTGACCTGTCAGATTATCGGGAGAATGCCAGAAAGTATCGTGAGCAAGCCGAGAAAGACCCAGAATTGCTTAAAAGATTGAATGAACAATATGCATCTTCTAGGGCGACGAGGTTAGATGCTTTGCAGTTAGATATGCTTTTTCGTGCAGGTATCGCAAGAGGAATCATTGCCGAGAAGTTTGAAAGCTATTTGCAAAAAATGGCTCTCATGGGCTATAAAAAAGCCATGAACGGTCGGACTGGTACAATCAACGAACCAGCACTAAAAGAATTGGTCAGAACTCCATTTAATGGCTACAACTATAGTCAGCAATTATGGGGTAATACAGACAATCTTGTCAAGGATTTGAAAAAAGTTTTAAAGACTGGTTTTGTCCGTGGAGATCATCCTCGAACAATGGCGCGTGATTTGGCACAGAAATATAAAGTGGCCAATAGCCGAGCTGAAACGCTCATTCGAACAGACGGAACGATGATTGTCAATCGTTCCGCTATCCAACGTTATAAGGATGCGGGGCTTAAATACTATCGAATATTGGTTCATCTGGACAATCGGACAACTGAAATCTGCAAGAGAATCCATGCAGAAGATAAGCGGTATTTGATTGATGAAATGCAAGCTGGAGTAAACGCTCCGCCTTTTCATTTTAACTGTCGGTCAGGTGTGATACCGGATGAGGGAGAATTGAACGGAAGTGTTGAAAATAATTCGGATGAGGTGTATAATTTAAGTATGAGAGGTGATACAGCCGAATACTACAGCAAACAACTTTTGGATCGAATTTCAAAGATAGAGCCCAAAATTACAAGCGATATGCAACGTATTGCTGGCGAAAATAAACTCGTTGGTCTTGAATTTCGAAAGAAAACGGCTGAGTCGTTGGCTCGTAAAATTACAACAGATAGCCAAACTGAAAATATAAGTTTATCAAAAGCTGCAAATAAAATTAACGATGCTTTGCGGTATACAACTATTTTCGATTCCGATACTTTTGCAAAAGAGTATTTAAAGATGAAACAGGAGCTTATTACAGAGGGTTATAAAGTTGTTAAAGTAAAAAACACTTGGCTAATAGATGGACCATATAAAGGTGTGAATACAGTCGTTGAAAAAGATGGTATCAACTTTGAAATGCAGTATCATACTCAGGAAAGTTTCGACTTAAAAAATGGTTCATTACATGAACTCTATGAGAAGTATCGTGATACGAATACATCTGATCGAGAACGCATGAAATTATTTAAAGAAATGCTTGATTTAAGCAATGGGCTTGAGATTCCTAAAAATATAGAGAGGGTGAAGTGATATGAAAGATATTAAATATTACCACACAACGACGAACAATGCTCAAGTGCTTCGTTTGATTAATGGTGTCATGCAAGTTTTTGACATTGAGAAAAAATGGGTTGATAGCATTGATTGGTTTAATAAAATCTTTTTCAATGACTTTACGGATTTTGAAGAAATTTCAGAAAATGATGCATTTGCTTATATTGGCAGGATGGTAGCAGCATGATTGATATTGCCTTAGCTATTGCTAAAAAAGCACATGCAGGACAGGTAGATAAAGCGGGTGTTGATTACATACAGCACCCTCTCTATGTGGCCAGCCAAGTCAAAACTGAACAAGAAAAAACTGTCGCTCTTTTGCATGATGTGATTGAGGATAGTGATGTAACTGCTGATGATTTATTGGCGTCTGGTTTGTCAAATGAAGTTGTTACAGCGGTACAAATTTTGACAAAGAAAAAAGGTCAAAGTTATCAAGAATATCTTGAAAAAGTGAAATCAAATAATCTAGCAAGAATTGTAAAACTTGCAGATTTGAAACACAATTCAGATTTATCACGTTTGAAATCTGTTACCAATACAGACTACGAGCGTGTTAAAAAATATAAAAATGCAATTCGTTACTTAAGCACTTAGAATAGTCTAGGCGCTTTTTTGTTGCCCAGAAAGGAGATAAAATGTTTATTTGGAATTTGGTATCTATCACAGCAGGTGTAATCGTCCTGCTCGTTTTATTAGTTGTAGGCTATTCAATTATCAGTGGGATGATTGATGGGATCAAAAAAACAATGAAAGAAGGTGATCCAGAGTCTTGACTTGCAGGAATAGACTGCTATAAATCACTGAATCGAAGAAAGGAACAGAAAAGTGGAAGATCGGAAAGAAAGATTTAGAAAAGAATACCACGAATTGAGAGAACGATTCCAAAAGTTAGATATGATGATTGATCAATACGAAAAAGGACAACTAGAGTTTGAACCGAAATGTCCAATTGATTTGTTAAAAGGTCAGCGTTCGACTATGTGGAATTATTTAAAAATTCTAGAACAACGTTCAAAAATTGAAGAAATTAAACTATAAAATCTAACCGTATGGAATCTCGTACGGTTTTTATATTGTCCAAACTGTACCGATGACGATAAAAGCTGTACTGTTCCGTCGCCGGACGTAAAACGAGATTATCGAGTGGCGACGTAATCGCTGGAGGACAATCATGTCAGAAGAAATCAACGGAACTGTATCTACTGAATCAACTGAGACTGTCGACACTCAGAGCGAGACAGTAGAAACAGAATCAAATGCAGGTAGCGAGAAGCACGAACGCACTTTTACTCGCGCTGAAATCGGGAAAATGTTAGCTGCTGAACGCTCAAAATGGGAAGCTGAACAAGCTACAGCGCTCGAACAGGCTAAAAGCGAAGGTGAACGACTAGCAAAGCTGACTAAGGACGAACGCGCTAGAGAAGAAGAAGCGAAACGAATCGCTGAATTGGAAAAGCGTGAGCAGGATATAGCCGAGCGTGAGATGAAGCTGGCCACTCAATCTCTTTTAGCAGATGAAGGGTTACCACAAGAGTTTTTGGATCATGTGCTGGCTCCGACGGCTGAAGAGGTGAAAGCTAAAATCACAGCTTTGCGAACTGTATTTGATAGCGAAGTTGAAAAGCGTGTGAACGAACGACTGGTTCAGAGCGCGCCTCGTCGTGGTACTACAACAGGAATCACGAAAGAACAAATTATGGCAATTGAAGATACTGACAAGCGTCAGGCTGCGATTGCTGAAAATATCAATCTTTTTAGAAAGGGCTAGAATATGGCTGAACAAAAATTAACTACTATGGCTAACTTGGGCGAAATCAAGTCTATTGATTTTGTCAACAAGTTTTCCAAAAATATCAATGACTTGTTGACACTTTTGGGCGTCACACGTCGTCAGGAACTTACAAATGACCTCAAGATCCAGACTTACAAATGGACCGCTGATGTGGATGCAACAAATCCGGGCGAAGGGGAAGACATTCCGCTTTCTCAAATGGTTCGCACTAAAGATCAAGCGCATGAAGTGGCGTGGTTCAAGAAACGTCGTTCTGTCTCTGCTGAAGCAATTGCGCGTCATGGGGCATCCATCGCTATCACGGAAGCTGATACACGTTTGATGCGTGAAATCCAAAACGGAATCAAGGAGCAGTTCTTCACATTCTTGAAAGCTAACCCGACAAAGAACAAGGGTAAAGGCTTGCAAGGTGCGCTTGCGCAAGCGTGGGCAAAAATCGCAACTTTCAACGAATTCGAAGGATCTCCAATCGTTACTTTTGTGAATCCGGTTGATGCCGCTGAATATCTTGGAAACGCTGGTGTAGGTGCTGACGCTTCGAACGTCTTCGGTATGACTTTGCTCAAGAATTTTTTGGGAATGCAAAACGTTATCGTTATGAATGGCGTGCCAGAAGGCAAGGTTTATACAACAGCAATCGAAAACCTTGTGTTTGCTAACTTGAATGTAGCTTCTGGAGACCTAGGTGGATTGTTCGCGGACTTTACAGATGAAACTGGTTTGATTGCAGTTGCTCGTGACCGCGCTTTGAAAAATCTCACTTATGAATCTGTATTCTTCGGTGCTAATGTACTCTTCGCAGAAATTCCACAAGGTGTTGTAGAAACAACTATCGAAAAAGTGGCTCCTTCAGTAGTACCTGGAGGGTAATCAATGACAGCGATTGATAAAACTGAGATTTTGAAAGAAATCAAATTGTTAAAAGGGGTAAGCGATATTGCGCAGGATGACTTGCTGGATTTGATTATCAAAGAAAGTATTGAGCGCATCCTTGCCTTTATCAATCGCTACTCCGAAACATCGATTATCGATATCCCTTATGAAGTATCCTATATCGTTCGCGATGTGGTAGTTAAACGTTTTAATAAGTTGGACTCCGAAGGAGCTAAAGCTGATAGTGAAGAAGGACGTGCTTTTACCTGGGAAGACAATTATTTGTCTGAAGATGATAAGCACGTCCTTATTTCTCTTGCTACGAAAAGGCGAGCTCGAGGGGTCGCACGTTTCATTTAGGAGGTGATTCTATGATTTATAACCAAAGAGTCATCTTAATCAAAGAAGTCGAGCCTAAGGACGATCTTTTTGGAGATACAACTCAAAACGAAACTGGTCCTCTGCCATGTCAGGAAAACTCTCTGACGAATGCAGAACAAATGGGGATTTTTGGGAAGTACAACCTTGATAGCGTTAAACTACATCTTCAAGGGATTCACACGGGTTTCTCAGAGGTCATTTATAAAGGTAAACATCGAATCATCCAAGGTAAGAAACATCACAAAAATAGTACGGTGATTTATCTATGAGCATAACATACCGAGTGAAGGGATTGGATAGATTTCTGCGCGAAACACAGAGAAAAGGTCGACAAGCCCCTATTGCTATCGATAGGGAATTGAATCGTTCCAGTCTACGTGTCGAGCGTTTGGCTAAATTGTACGCTCCTTGGGATACAGGTTGGCTGAGTGAAAGCATATACTCGATGCAAGAAAAAATGCTTGGTTATAAAGTCATTTCGCCTGTTTTTTATTCGATATATGTCGAGTTGGGGACACGGAAAATGGCCGCACAGCCTTTCATGGAACCAGCGATGAGAGAGGAATATCCAAAATTGATGAATAACCTTAACAAAATGTTTAGGAAGTAGGTGACGATGAATTCTCCAACAACCAAACTATTAAATAGCTTAAGAAATAAGTTGGAAACCTTGAATGTTCCAATCCATTTTAAGCTACCTGACGCGTCCGTAGCCGAGCCTTTTTTGGTGATTGGAGGAATTACATCTGATACATCAAAAACAGCGCAGACGGGGCTGATAATCGAAGACAGCACGGTTCAGATTGATATTTACCTGCCTGGTAACAAAAATCGAGCGTATGCTGAAGATATAAAATCGCAAGCTATTCGATTGCTGGGACGTAATACAAGAACTACTTCAACTATATTGATGGATAACTCAATCGGTCGAGAGGTCTATCATATCGTTATCAAGACGACCGAAACAATATTATAAACAAGGAGGTCCTGACTAGATGACTGAAAAAGGACAAGTGAAAATTACAACGGCAAAACCAATCGTTGGTAAGAAGGTGTTCTACTTCATCCAATCGATTCACGCTGAAAAAGGCGAGGGAGCATTGCTTCCTGCTTACCGTACAGACGGAAGCACAAAGCTTGGTGGCGAGTATCAAGATGAGCAAACACAACAAGGTCGCTTGCTTGAAAAATCAAGCGATGAGCACTCAATCGATTTGACTCAATACTTTGCTCCAATGGATCCGTCAATCAACGTTGTCTTAGACGCGCAAGCTAATGGTGAGTCAATTAAGATTTGGCGTGTTATTGTCGATGATAGTGTCAAAACTCAAATTGGCGAAGATCCAAATAAAAAGGATGCTTATCCTGCGAAGTTTGGCTATGCTAAAATCACTGATGATGTTGAGTTCAACGATGGCGTGGAAGAATTCGTTGAGCTTTCATACACAGCTGGAATTGTTGGCCGTTTACAAGACGGAAAATTCCCGCTATCTGCTGAGGAATTGGCTGTGTTGAACAACATCTACGCTTACCAAAACCCAGGCGAAACAACAGGTGACTACGATAACATCCAGCGCTAATCTATCTAAGAAGGGGTGACTGTCAAAGGTCACCTTTTTATTTTGTTTGTAAAAGGAGTATACACACATGGAATTTAATGTTGCAAAAAAAATCGTTGAAATCAAATTTGATTATCGCTTAATGTTCAAAATTGACAAAGATATGGCGACTAAAGATGCAAACGGCCAGTCGGCTGGAAATGGTGTTGGTGCGTTATTCTTCAAAATTGTTAATCGTGACGACCAAGGGATTGTTGATTTGATTCAATATTGTGCAAGTAAAAAAGGTAAAGCAGTATCTGAAGATGAAGCTTTGGCAGCTATTGAAGCACGATTTGAAAAATCGGAAAGTGATGATCCTCAGGAAGAACTATTTCAGGAAATTGAAGAAGAAATGGTGCAGTCAGGTTTTTTCAAGAAGAAGATTTTGAAATATATCGAAAACATGAAACTTGGACAAGAATTGGCACAAGCTCAAGCGGAAGCTGGGGATCAAACAGCAGAAGCTCAAGTCAAAGCAATTTCAGAAATTATTGGCAAGATGGAAAACGCGGTATCTTAACAGAATGCGCTAAACTTGGCCTTACAGACCAAGAAACGATTTTAAATTGCAACAAGTGGGAGCTTGATGCAATTTTGGAGGGGCTTTACTATAGACAAATTGAAAAGCGCGAAGCTCTTTCGGGTCTAGCTCTTGAACTGAGATATACATTGAACGCGAAAAAAGTCGATGCGAAGAAACTCAGTAAAAAGAGAGACAAGGACAAAGTCCGAAGGGTTTTCCATCCTGATAAAAAGAAAGAAATCAAAAACAAAAACGATTTTGTGGCATTGCTTGAAAAAGCGAGCCAGATGTTTGCAAATAGAAATTAGATACAGAAGGAGGTGGATGTATGAGTTTTGATGGTTCTATTTACGCTTATATTGGGGCAGATACTAAAGATTATGAAAAGTCAATGAACGAAATTGTATCAAATACAAAAAAAGCGTTTGATGATGCACAGAAAGCTGCGGTCAATAGTTCGAATCAAATGATTCAAAAAATAGGTCAATTGATGAATGAGCTCGCGACTTCAAATGCTTCAATCGGTCAAAAAATAGGCCAAGGATTCAAAGGTGGTCTGAATATCGCTCTTGGTGAAATCCAACGTATTGCATCCAATATTGGGCAGCGTTTGCCAGAGCCCATACAAGCGGGTTTAGCAAAAATAGCACAAGCATTCACTAGTTTAAATTCTAAAATTTCAAGTGCTTTATCTCCAATTTCAAATAGATTTTCACAATTAGGAGGCACGATAGGAAATGCCTTTAATTCCGCTTTAGGAAAAGTAAATAATTTTACAAATCAAGTTGGTAACACGTTAGGTGGCAAGCTGATCAGCAAAGTCAGCACTTTATCTAGCAAAATTTCAAGCGGACTTGGCAATGCTTTTCAACAAGCGGGTAGTAAAGCTACTAACGCTTTGATGGGGATTGTGAATCACACAAATCAAGCGGCATCTGCTACAAGCAATCTTATCAAGACAGCTCTTGGTATTTCGGCAGCATACACAGGATTTAATTTCATCAAGAATGCAATCGGTGGTGCGATTACCAAATCGGCAGACTTTGAAGCGCGTATGAGTAGCATTAAGGCTGTTACTGGTTCTAGTGCTGACGTCATGAAACAATTTCATGATGCGGCAATTAAAGCGGGTGCTGATACAGCATTTTCTGCAACTGAAGCAGCAGATGCTATTGAAGAGTTGGCAAAAGCTGGAGTATCTACAAAAGATATATTAGATGGTGGTTTGACAGGTGCCTTGAATCTAGCAACCGCTGGGGAACTTGACCTGAAAGAAGCTGCGGAAATTGCTTCAACTGCCTTGAACGCGTTCAAACGTGACAACCTCAGTGTGGTAGATGCAGCGAACCAATTAGCAGGCGCTGCTTCAGCGACAGATGTCCACGAATTGAAATACGGACTTTCCATGGTCGCTCCAGTCGCTTCAGGTTTAGGTCTGTCATTCCGCGACACTACAAACGCTCTTGCAGTATTTGCTCAGAATGGTCTAAAAGGTTCTGACGCAGGTACATCTCTAAAAACAATGTTGATGAACTTACAACCTCAAACAAAAGGGCAATACCTTGCTATGAAAAGGTTAGGGATCATCACAGAAGATGGTGCGAATAGATTCTTTACTGCAGAAGGTAAAATCCGCTCATTCGCAGAGATTTCACAAGTTTTACAAGATAGTTTGAGCGGGTTGACGCAACAGCAACAACAACAAGCGCTTAAAACTTTGTTTGGTACTGATGCGGTTCGTGCTGCAACTATCGCAATGAACGAGGGTGCAGATGGTGCCAATAAAATGCAAGCAGAAATCAGCAAGGTTACTGCTGCGCAGGTTGCTGCCGAAAAGCTTAACAACTTAAAGGGTGCTGTTGAAGGTCTAAGCGGGTCGTTTGAGACTCTACAAATCAAGCTCGGAGAATCCGTCTTGCCACTCTTTACTACGATTGTAAAATACGTGGATAAGTTAGTTGATAAATTTGGCCAATCTAAAGCACTTCAAAATTTCACTGATGCAATGGCGAACATCAATCCAGTCTTAGACCATTTCTTGAATGGTACGAAGTTAGCTGATGGTGTCATGGATAAATTCACTAGCTCTATGGCATCAGCCGCACCTATTTTAAGCCTGGTCGGCGGATTGCTAGCTTTTGGTCCTGCTACTAAGGGCTTGACAAAATTGACAGGTATATTAGGTGGCTTAGGTGGTAAGATTGGTGCTTTTGGATCAATTTTAGGTAGCGGCTTTAGTTCAGCGTCTGGATATGTAGAGCTATTTGCATCTAAACTTAGCGGTTTGCCTGGTGTTTTAGGTAATGCTGCCTCAAAAGGGTTGTCTGTTGTTTCAATGATGTCGCAAGGCATCGCGTCGGTCATGAGTGTAGCTTTGGCTGCTATCGGACCTGCTGCAATCCTTGGCCTCGTCGTGGCTGGTTTGGGTATCATCAACAATCAGTTTGGCACCCAGATAGACCAATTGCTAAATACAGTAACCACAAAAGGCCCTCAAATCATTCAAAATCTTGTCTCAGGTATAACAAGTCAAATTCCTGCTTTGATAGCATCAGGAGCGGATTTAATTGCTAAATTTGCTAGCGCTTTTGCAACTATGTTCCCTGTCTTGGTACAGGCTGGTGTTGATTTGATTGGTAGTTTGGTTCAAGGAGTAGGACAAAATGCTACATCTCTAATCAGTTCAGCAGTGACTGTGATTGGAACATTTGTGCAGTCTATTGCTAGCGCACTTCCGCAGTTGCTTGGTATGGGTGTTGAATTACTAGCAAATCTAGTGCAAGGCGTTCTTAATAATCTTCCACAGATTTTACAGTCAGCTCAACAGGCAGTGGCGACATTCTTGACTGGTCTTGGCCAACAAATGCCACAGATTATCCAAAATGGAATCCATATCCTACAAAATCTAGTAACTGGTATCGTCCAATCATTACCAACAATTTTGCAAATTGCAGTACAGGTTATCACATCCTTTATCCAAGGATTGGTATCTAACTTGCCTGCAATAATTCAGGGCGGTATCCAGCTAATCGTGTCTCTCGTAACAGGTTTGATTCAAAACTTGCCACAAATCATAGCTTCAGCAGCTCAAATTGTATCTTCCCTTGTTTCTGGATTGATACAAGCAACGCCTCAACTGATCCAGGGCGGTCTGCAACTGATTGCTCAATTAGTTGTCAGTTTAATTTCAGGTTTGCCGAAAATTCTTGAAGCTGGTGCTAAAATTATCTTTGAACTAGGTAAGGCGATGTTAACAGCTGTTCCTGAAGCAATTAGTGGAGTTGTTTCAGCAGTAGGAGATTTCTTCGGTGGTATGTGGGATTTTGTCACCGGAAAAACAACCGAAGGAAGCGAAGTTGTTAAGGCTAAGACGACAGAAATGTCAGATCATGTTTCTGCTAAAACATCAGAAATGTCGACGAATGCAACCTTGCAGGCGCAATCTATGCAAACGAATGTCGGCCTTTCTATGGATGCAATGAACCTTGATACTCAAACCAAGGTTAATACTATGAGTACAAATGTCGATACAAGCATGCAAGGACTTGCAGCGGCTGCCGGTACCAACATGCAGACATTGAGCAGTAATGTATCCACAAATATGCAACAAGCCCAAGCAACTGCAACGACTGAATCAGCCACTATGAATGCGAATGTCACTAGCAATTTAAGTGGATTAAATATAAGTGCTAGTTCATATTTACAGGCACTTCAAACAGATTCAAATACTGCGTTCCAGACTGTTCAAAGCAACGCAAGTGCTATTTCTAGCAGTACAGCAGCTGCTGTTTCGGGTAACTATAGTACCATGAGTGGAAACGCGACAGGTTCAGCAAATAGCATGCAGGGATCTACTACCTCGGCATTTTCTACTATGCAGTCTAATGCCGAAAGTAGTTCTCAAGCAGTTGCGAATGCTGTCACAAACAACTTCAAGAATGCTGAAACCGCTGCGACAAATGCCATGAATGGTGTTTCTAAGGCTGTTACAGACGGCATGAATAAAGTTGACCAAGCTGCAACTTCGGGTGGGAACAAGATGACTCAGACATTCGACAGTGCTCTGAATAAGGTCAAGAGTTATGTCCAACAGGGAATGTCTGCCGTCTCATCTGCTTTTAATAGCGGAATGAATCAAGCTGTCAGCGTTTCATCTTCTGCAAATAGTCAAATTGTGAGTATCTTCAATGCACTAGCTAGCCATCTGTACTCTGTCGGTGTCCATGCAGGTTCAGGTCTCTATAATGGATTAGCAAGCATGGCTGGTAGTCTTTACTCACTCGCATATTCAATCGCTTCTAATATTGCAAGTGTGATGCGTTCTGCTCTGGATATTCATTCTCCATCTCGAGTGATGAAATCCATTGGTGGATTCACAGGCGAGGGAATGTATATCGGTATGTCTGATTGGGTGCGCAGAATCAACGGTGTTGCGAAACAGTATGCGATGGCGATTACAGACCAAAGTTATGGCGTTGATAGCTTGATTACGACTTCAGCCAGCGTGAATAATACTGGTCTGAAATCAAGCTTGGAAAATCTAAGTGATGATGTGAAGAATTCTCAATTATCAAATGCTACATTTGAAATCCACAACGAAATTGTGGGCGACAAGATTTACACGTCTGTTAAAGAGCGAGAAGCTCGTGATCGTATCAAAGACGATTACTTTGTTTATGAATAGGAAGGTTACGAAATGGATTTACTGATTACACATGCTAATGCTGAGACTAAATTATCTCAGCTCGGCATTTATAACATTAAAATTGTTGATAGTACGCCTTCTATTGAGGTAGACAGGCGGACGGTTAAAGGGCGCAGCGGATATATCCATGACGGGATCACCTTGCGCCAAAAAACAATTAAAGTTTCTGGAAGGTTGGCAGTTGCCAGCCTTTCTGCATTTATGGAAAAACAAGATGAGCTTGCAGGTTGGCTTTATGGAGATGAACCTTATTTCATCACTAAAATGCACCCAGTACAAGATGACTTGTATGGATTTGAGCTACCTGGAGCTAAAACAGGGGATTTAAACCTTTTAGATATTCCTCACACTGCTTGGAAGTATCGATATAAGGTGCATCTCAGCAATGAAATTGATTATAACTTTATCGGTAAATCAACAGCAGGTATGAAATATAACATTTCTTTTGAACTAGTGACTGCTGAGATGCCATTTGGTGAAACTGTACCTCGAGACATTGTTTTGACTGGAGGAGTTATTCCATATAGGGGAACAGCAACTCTCAGCCAGCTAGAAGTGCCTTATGTAGTCGAATTGACTGCAAGCGCTAGCCAAACAAACTTCTTTTTGGAAATTGATGGCAGACGTTGGGTTTATAATCATACTTCAACACCGATTAAAGAAGGCGATAAATTGCGCTTGTCCGGTGTCGAAAATGTAATTTACAAAGGCATAGCATTGCCGGATTTGAACATTAACATTCGAACAAATTATGAATATTTTGTCATTCGACCAAATCCGCAGAAGCAAGTTCGTTATTCTACTGATTTTAGAGGGACGATCAAAATTCTAGGTTTTAAAGAGCTATATAAGTAAGGAGGTGATAGATTGATTACATTTGTCGATGAAAAAGGTATAGAGCATAGTGCTCTAGTTGCTTACTCTGTAACTAATGCGGTCAATGGTGAATTGTCTGTGAAAGGCACAATCTATACCAATGATAAAGGCTTGCACGGTATAGGTCGAGGCTGGCGTTTTCGTTTAGATGATGAGTATTTTCGTATTACTTACGCAAAACCTAACGACACAGGGAGACAGATTGAGGTCGAATTTGATGCAGTTCATCAATTCTTCTACGACATGTCAAAATCTATGGTTTACACTACTTTGAATGGCTCAAAACCATTTGAAACTTACCTACAAGCGATCTTTTCAGATAGTGGCTATACTTACAATTTGGAAACAACAGTCGGGTCTATTCGAAAAGAAAATTTTGGGAATAAGTCTCGACTGTCACTTTTCAACGACATTATCAAGGCCGCTGGTCTTGAATTTTCTGTCCGTGGACATGTCATTCGAATCTTAAAACGAATCGGGACAGACTTATCATCTATCGTTCGTAAAGATTTCAATATGAATGAGTTGAAAATCGAAAAGAACATCAATAGTTTTGTGACGTACCAACGCGGTTTTGGTGCTTGGAAAAACGATGAAGATCATTCAAAAGGTCGTTATGAAACAGAGTATGAGAGTCCATTAACCAAAATATACGGACGCATTGAAGCGGAACCTATAATAGACGAACGTTATAAAGAAACAGGTAAACTTTTTGAGCGTCTAAAAGAAAATGTAGATAAGTCGTACAAGGTTTCTGTTGAAATTGATATGGAAGACTTAACCCAAGTTGGTTATAAAATTAGTCGCCCGCTTCCTGGTGACTACATCATGGCTATTAACGAAACATTAGGATTTCGTCAAAAAGTCCGTATCGTGTCGCTAACTAGTGAATATGATGTAGGTGGTAACTTAATTAGTAGAAAAGTTGTCTGCAATGATATTGGAACGGTTCAGCGTACAACAAGTGAAATTAGTCATTTATCACGTACGCTAACTGATTCAATAGAAGGGAGCGAACGTGCCTTAAAAACGGCCACAAGAGCTTTAGTGTCTGCAGATGGAAAAAACACGAATTACTTTGGAGATGTGAAGCCTTTAGACGTACCAAAAGGGACATTGAGAAAAGGTGATCGCTTATTTTTGACTGTAGGAGACAAAAAACAACTGTACTTTTGGAATGGCGCAGAATGGGAACTGGAACCGACAGAATTTGATCACGAGAAATTCGATATGGAATTCAATCGAAAATCTCAAGAAATCCAAAAAACTATCCAAGAAGCAAGACAAAAAGCCGAAGAAGCTTTGAAAAGCGCTGGCGCCAGCAATTTACTTGCTGAGGAGGCCAAACGGATTAGTGAGCGAGCAAAAGCTCAAATCGACAATCTAAAATCATCATCGCAGACCGCTATTGAGCAGATTGAAAATTTCAAAACTCAGTATGGCACGAAACTGAATGAGTTAAAGAGCACTGCAGACGGTCTGTCTACTAAAATGGGCGTGATTGAGACCTACATCAGCAATGATGGTCAGCGTCAGGAAGAGTTGAAGCGTTATGCTAGAACGGAGAGCGCTAGTCAAGTCAGCGCAGTCCGTGAGCATATATCCAGAGACTACGTTGGTAAAAATACTTTCCAAGAAAGCGTTCAGGGTGTCGAAAGACGCTTGGAAAGTTTCTCGCTTGGAACAAGTGGGAATTTGCTAAAGAATAGTAATGACGGATTCTACAACCAACATGACAAGAGGTATAGGCTTGTTGAAACCTTACAAGTCAATCAGACCTATACTCTTGTTACCAAATACTGGAACGGAGAGAATGCGACAGGTCATACGTTTTTTGACGGAGTCGATTGGAGAAGATTGAATTATAACCAAGCGATAGATGCTTGGATGGTGCAATTTACTCCCACCAAAGAAATTCCAGCTGGTACTGAAATTACTTTGTCTTCGGACCCTGCTGACTCAAAAGGTAATATGGACTGGGCGACACTAGTCCGTGGCGCTATTCCTTTAATACACTGGCAACCAGCGAAAGGTGATGTAGAGGAAGGTGTCACACAAAAACTAGCTGAATACAAAGAGACGGTAGACGGTCGTTTTGCCACAATTTCTAGTCAAATCGATAATAAAGCTAATCAATCTGATTTCCAAAGCGTCAAAGAGACTAGTCAACTCTATGAGCGTATCATCGGTAGGAATGAGAACGACATCTCTAACAAGGTCGCTCGCATGGCTCTGACTAATCAACTATTTCAGGTTGAGGTTAGCAAGTACAGTCGACAAGGTGGACCTAATCTTATAAAAAATAGCGGAAATCCACAAGATAACAAAGATTGGGGTTATTGGGAGATTGGTCAAAATCCTGCTATTCGTGTCGGAACACATGATTTTTTCTTTAAAAATAAAAGAAATCTATTTTATATCGTCAACGAAACTAGAGAGGCTGTTCCAACTTCGACCATTCGTTTTCCTCTAAAAAGAAATACAGTCTATTCAGTAGCCTTGACTGTATTTAATACTTGGAATATGAAAGGCGCGACCATCTATTTCTTAGGTAAAAAAGCAGGGGAAAGCCAGTCATTTACAAGAATAGAAACGTTGGTTGATAACACTAAGTTTTCATCAGATGAAGCAGTTAGAAAGAATTATACGTTTAATTCAGGAGAATGCGATGAAGGTTTTATTCGTATTGACAATAATGGAACGACTGATAGTGATGTTGCAACACTCTTATTTGGAGATGTGGATGTTTACGAAGGAACAGTGACCCGACCTTGGCAACCATCCCCAGAGGACGATAACGAAGCTGTTCGCTCGGTTCAAAGCCAACTAGATGGTTCGTGGGCTATCCAGAACTTGACTAGTGCAGGTTCTATCGTCTCACAAATCAATGCGACTAACAATCAAATCCTGATTGAAGCTGAAAAAATTCGGCTGAAGGGTAAGACCTTACTTGATGAGTTGACAGCTATTCAAGGTTACTTCAAGCGGTTATTTGTCGGCGAGGGTACATTCGCTAAACTGAATGCTGAGATTATCGGCTCAAAGACTATCACAGCTGACAAGCTGATTATGGACCAGGCCATGGCTCGGTTGTTCGTTTCAAGCGACATCTTCACAGATACGCTTGCTGCTAAAGAAGCCTTTATCAATAAACTACGGTCTGTTGTTGTTACTGCAACCTTGCTTGAAGGTTATAAAGGGCGGATTGGTGGATTCCAGATTGGTACACATGATAATGACCCAAGTTCATTCTGGTTAACTGGGTTAGACCAGTTCAAGGTCGGTATGAGTAACGGTAGGGGTCGAGAGTTCCAGACAGCTTTTTGGGCAAATTGGGGAAATGATTGGGGAAAACCAGGGCTTTTGTCTTGGTACGTCACGCTTGAAGGTGAAATGTACTGTCATAATAATGCGGCATTTCACAGAGTAGTTGACTTTTCAAGCGCCAGCTCGGTTAATTTTTATGGTGACAATTCGTTTCATAAAGATATCTATATGCGTGGTGGCACTGAAATTTACGGTACAGGTTCAACCCCTCGAAGCAACGGGCAAAATGCGGTTGTTTGGTGGAACCAAATTGGAGATGGAACGGTTAAATACTGGATTGATAATGTTTCAGACAGACGTTTGAAACGAAATATTGTTGATACTGATGTTAATGCTCTTAATAAAATCAATCAATTAAAAATGGTTGCATTTGATTTCATACGCACTGGCAAGCACGAAGAAATTGGTTTGATCGCACAAGATATTGAATCGGTACTTCCGTCAGTGATTTCCAAAAATCCTGAAAAAGAAGATGATTACTTGCACATCGACTATGTAGCGATTGTGCCTTATTTGATTAAGTCTATTCAAGAGTTAAATCAAAAAATAGAAGAAATGGAGAAGATAGTAGCATGAATGACAACATGAACGATGTAGTAAATCAACTGATGCTTGATTCATTAACAAAAAAATTCGGAGCAAGTGTTCAAGACTCAGCGAGATTTGAGGCCCTTTATCTGTATGTAGCAAGTGAGCTGCATACGATGAAAGAGGTTCTTGAATACGACCCAGCTCTAAAAGAGCTATTTGAAGAAGTGAAAGGAAAAATGACAAATGGCAATTAGTAATTACGAACTAGCAAGCAAGCCTTATACACGAGGTTTGGGCGACAAGGCTGTGACGGTTGTTGAAGTCAAGCTTGCCGATGGCAGTCGCTACAGTACGAACATGCGTGAGCTTGCAGGAGACCGCACAGGCGATTCTGACGATGTTTTAATCAAGGCAGTATTAGATATTGTCAAGACAGAAATTGACCCATCTAGCGCAATCGTGCAAGCTCAGGAACAGCTTGAGAAGGCTAACAAAGACTTGACTGCTAACAAAGAGTATTTGGAATCTGTTTCAGCTATCACTGAAGTCTTGATTGCCCTGGCAATATCTGAAAATGGAGGCATGCCTACCAGTGCTTACGCAAAAGTAGCAGCGTTTATCAAGCCTTTTGTAAAAGACCGTCGCTATGTGAACGGAGACATTGTTGCTATGCCTTATCCGTTTGAAACCAATACTAAGTGGCCAAAGGGTACGCTGACCATCTTTAAATTTCAAATGCAACAATCAGAGGGCTATACATACAAAGAGCAAGCGCTCTCTGATATGCTGCAGCAAGGTGTGTTGACCGTGGTCATGCCTAGAATCGATTAAGGAGATAGTATGACATGGGTTGAACTTTTTGAAAAACTAGTGCATTCAATCACTCAGCTTGCACCCACAATTGGAGTTGTTGCGACTGGTTGGTTCGGCATGCGAGCCAGTAAAGCAGGTCACCTTAACCAAGAACAATTCAAGGAGCTGAAAGGTGAATTGAGCACTATTCATGCTATTGGTGAGGACAATAAGCAAAAAATAACTGAAGTGAATGAAAAGTTAATAGTTCATGATGAAGCGCATCTGGTGACCATGTATCTACGATTAGAACGTGATATCACTGTTGCCCTCAAGCGTGGTTATACAACAGTTCATGAGTCGGATATTATCCATAAAATGCACTCAAGCTACAAGAAACTCGGAGGCAACGGGCGAATTGATGCCCTATTTAACAAATTTGTAAATTTAGAAATTACGGAGGAAAACACAAATGCAACAAATCAATGAAATTTTAATCAATGGAGCAATCAGCATCCTAGTCATTCTACTAGGCATCGCAGTCAAGGCAGTCAAGGACTACCTTATCAAAAAGGGTGGTGAAAAGACCATCAAGATTGTAGAAATCTTGGCTAAGAATGCGGTCAATGCCGTGGAGCAGGTCTCAGCCGAAACTGGTTTTAAAGGCGAAGAAAAACTGGAGCAAGCCCGTACGAAAATTCGTGCTGAACTTACAAAGTACAATATCAGCATGACAGATAAAGACCTTGATACGTTTGTCGAGTCTGCAGTTAAGCAGATGAATGAAGCTTGGAAAGGGGAGTAATGATGGTAGAAATCATTAACCATACAATCTTCAACGGAATTGCAGGTTCTCGTCCAACTGAAAAACCAAAATACTACATCATGCACAATGATGCGGGTTCTATGAGTGCTGAAAGTTATGTAAACTGGTTGCAGTCTCGATACGACAATGGCCAGTCTGAGCTTGGTTTTGCTCATTACTACATCACTCGTGATGCAATCGCTCGTGTCGAAGATACATATAATGGCACTTGGTCTGCAGCGAACTATGATGCTAACATGAACTCGCTCAGCTACGAAGTATGCCAGCAGTACAATTCGACGGATGCCGAGTTCATTGAAAATGAAAACATGGTATTGCGCCAAATGGCTGAAGATATGGCCTATTATGGTGATACTCCGAACTATTCAAATATCAAGTTCCACAATGAGTTTTCAAGTACCTCGTGCCCTGCTCGTTCCCTTGAATTGCACGGTGGCTACAATGACAGCTTGCGTGACTATGTGATTGCTAAAATCAAGCATTATCAATCCCTTGGTTCAACTGTTCAAGAGATGCTCGATAATGAGGGCGACCAAGAAGGTTGGAAGAAAAATTCGACTGGCTGGTGGTATGTCAATGCAGATGGTTCTTATCCAACAAATAAATGGCAGAAGATCAATAATGTCTGGTATTACTTTGATAGCAATGGCTACATGAAGGCTAACGCATGGCATAAGCATTCGGATGGGTACTGGTATTATTTGCTACCAAATGGCGCTATGGCCGCCGGTTGGGTACTTATCAGTAACAAGTGGTACTACTTCAAAGAAGATGGTAAGATGGCCACCGGTTGGGCCAAGTACAAGGAACATTGGTATTATCTCGATTACCAAAAAGGAGAGATGGTATCGAACGCATTTGTGAAATCAGCAGATGGAAAAGGCTGGTATTACCTAAAACCAGACGGCACAATGGCAGACAAGCCCGAGTTTACTGTCGAGCCAGACGGCTTGATCACTACTAAATAATTTTTTTAAAATAGAAAGGAAAATTTCTAAAATATTGTTCTAATTGTTTAACCGCAGGCTTATGCTTGCGGTTTTTTTGTTTGCTCTGAAAGTACTTTCTGAATTAAAAAAAGTTTAAATTTCTTTGTGTTTCTTGTTGACAGTATATAACAAATGTTATATACTATACTTGTAAGATAAATAAAAACAAAACGGAGGAACTTACAATGAAAAAACTTTACATCCAAACAAACCAATTCGCTAACGGTGAGCTTCAAGTTGAAAATACTAGCTATGAACTTTGCGATACGTTTAAAGAACTCTATTCAATTGCTTCAAACCTAGTTTCTGAAGATACATTGAACTTTGTTGAAGATAATTTTATTGAAAAAAATTACAAAGATGAATACAATGAAGTTTACGAAAACGATGGAGATACAGGCGAATTCGTATGCCAAGTCTTTGAAAACAAAGTCACTGAAGAACAGTTCAAAGAGTTGCTTGAACAACTTGAAATTACTTATACTGAATTTGACCCAGAAGAAGAACTTGCAAAATGTATTGCAAATAAAAACCGTAAATCTGAATTTTACGGTGACGGGTTGAAAGTCATTGCTGAATATCTTGAGAGCATTTCTCACGAAGATGCACTTGCAGTGGTTACTTATTACTATTTCTATTTCGGATATGGTTATGAAGACCAACTTATTTCAGACATCAAAGATGACCAAGAAGACGGTGTAAAATTTGAACACGTTGAACGTGCAGAAATCATCTAACAAGCAAATAACCCCCTCAAAAAATGAGGGGGTTTGTAAGATAAATAAGGCGGTAGAGTGACCACCTAGAAAGAGTATAACATGAAAGTAGATACAAATCAAATCGAGTGGCTATTGAAAAATGCAACAGGTTATCAAATCGCTAAAATTAGCGGTGTAGCTCAGCCTACAATCTCGGATTTGATCAATAAGAAGCGAAGTGTTGAAAATCTTACAATAGCAACAGGACATAGACTTACTGAAGCAGCGTACACTTTAAAGGCAAGTAAAAAAAATGAAAAAGATTGATTTAACAGGAGATGTTTATGGTCGCTTGTCTGTTATTGCTGATGATGGCTCAAGATCCAATACAGGGAGAGTCCTATGGTTGTGCGAATGCTCTTGCGGCAATAGAGTACATGTTCAATCTCAAAATTTAAAGAATGGTCGAACCAAATCTTGCGGATGCCTCAACGATGATAAGAGGCGAGAGAGGTTCAAAGACCTATCAGGAGCCGAAACGGATAACTTCAAGATTATTGATAGAGCATATTCTAAGAATCAGCGAGTCTGGTGGAATTGCATCTGCAAGCATTGTGGTCAGAGCGTGATTCTGAATAATAATCTTATCGACCATCAGACCTCTTGTGGATGCAGACGTGGAGCATCTAAGGGGTATATGGACTCTATTCGAGATCCTGAAAGCCGAAAATCTACGAAACCAACCGCTAGGAGTAGCACTGGTGTTCGAGGGGTCTATTTCAACAAGAGAAAAAAGAGATATGTTGCGTATATCAATGTTGACAAAAAATCAAAATACTTGGGCAGTAGCGTAGACTTAAACGAAGCAGCAACTATCAGACGAAAAGCAGAAATCGAATATGGGTATAAGCAGGAACCGTGACAATCATCACGGTTTTTT
>ERZ772904.115-NODE-115-length-25630-cov-14.1648_pt1 | contig 25630 bp, 15 predicted proteins | sample MGYA00512122_ERZ772904 | MGnify/ENA primary metagenome ERZ772904 (study PRJEB29015, sample SAMEA2738104) | human oral metagenome | biome: human oral; feature: human-associated habitat; material: saliva | place: China | collected 2269 ... | reverse complement strand
GCTACCGCATAGTTGTTAAACTCACTATCCGCTGGCATTACAACATTGGCTGTCAAGATACCTGTTGTTGCGTCTTTTGTGACCTTAACTGTCACTTCGGCGTTCATCGTATCGTAGTCAATATCTGTATCTGCGCCTGCCACTTCACGAACAGTGTAGGTATGTGTACCTTCTTTATCATATGAAATAGCGTCAAATTGGATCGTGCCGTCTGCCCCATTCTTCTTCGTTTGGAGAACTTGACCGTTTTCAAGCAACTCGAAGCTGAAAGCATCTGCCTCTAGGGCTTTGCCTTCAAGTTTCTTCGTGAACTTGAATTGGGCGCTGGTTGCCGCTGGGGTGAACGTATTATCGAACTCTGTATCTGTTGGAAGAGCTTTGGTCGCTGTAAGGGTATGACCATCTTTCGTGACAGTAACTGTTACCTCTGCCTTCATTGGGTCATAACTCATTCCGGCTTCTGAACCTGCGACTTCTTCTACAGTGTACTTATGCACGCCAACTTCATTATTCTTATATGTGAGTGCATCGAAGGCTACTTTACCTGAAGCATCATTGGTCTTCGTTTGGAGAACTTTACCAGTCGCATCTTTCAAGACAAAACTGAACTCGCCATCTTTTAGAGTGCGTCCGGAAAGAACTTTACTAAAGTCAAATTGCGCTGTCACTGGGGCTACCGCATAGTTGTTAAACTCACTATCCGCTGGCATTACAACATTGGCTGTCAAGATACCTGTTGTTGCGTCTTTTGTGACCTTAACTGTCACTTCGGCGTTCATCGTATCGTAGTCAATATCTGTATCTGCGCCTGCCACTTCACGAACAGTGTAGGTATGTGTACCTTCTTTATCATATGAAATAGCGTCAAATTGGATCGTGCCGTCTGCCCCATTCTTCTTCGTTTGGAGAACTTGACCGTTTTCAAGCAACTCGAAGCTGAAAGCATCTGCCTCTAGGGCTTTGCCTTCAAGTTTCTTCGTGAACTTGAATTGGGCGCTGGTTGCCGCTGGGGTGAACGTATTATCGAACTCTGTATCTGTTGGAAGAGCTTTGGTCGCTGTAAGGGTATGACCATCTTTCGTGACAGTAACTGTTACCTCTGCCTTCATTGGGTCATAACTCATTCCGGCTTCTGAACCTGCGACTTCTTCTACAGTGTACTTATGCACGCCAACTTCATTATTCTTATATGTGAGTGCATCGAAGGCTACTTTACCTGAAGCATCATTGGTCTTCGTTTGGAGAACTTTACCAGTCGCATCTTTCAAGACAAAACTGAACTCGCCATCTTTTAGAGTGCGTCCTGACAAGACTTTACTAAGGTCAAATTGCGCTGTCACTGGCGCTACCGCATAGTTGTTAAAGGTCTTGTCATCTGTACCAGTTGCTTCGCCACCTGTTGAGGTCATTTCTGTTTTTGCTGTTAACAGACCTGTTTCCTCATCTTTCGATACAGTTACTTTCACTGCAATCGTCATATCATCGTAGTCTACATCTGGTTTATCACCTTTCACCTCTTTTACTGTGTAGTTGAAAACACCAACATGATCAAATGATAAGTCACTGAAAGTAATTTTCCCATCAGCTTTGTTAGCAACTGTTTCATTAACATTGTTATCACCAGTCAGTGTAAAGCTGAAATCACCTGCATTTAGACTACCATTGGATAGGACTTTGTTGAATTCTAGGCCTACTTTTACTGGAGAAGGAGTGTAGGTGTTATTAAATTCGGTATCCGTTGGCATAATTGTATGAGCTATGTACGAATTACCATCTTCATCTACTGTGATACTCACTTCTGCTTTCATTGCATCGTAGTTAATACCTGCTTCCGTACCTGGCACTTCTTCAACCGTATAGTGATAAACACCAGCATGGTTAAATAACTGTGGAATGAAGGTAATATGTCCAAAACTATCATTCTTTTGTGTATCAACCACATTACCACTTTGGTCAACTAGATTAAAGGTGAACTCACCAGCCGTTAACTTTCTTCCTTCAAGACGTTTTGTAAACGCTAAATCAACCCTTGCTGGTTGTTTTGCCTTTGAAGCTGAACCTGAACCACCTGCTTTAAATGCAAAAGTTGCTTGGTAACTTTGTTCTTCACCAGAGTTGTAAGTGATTTTGATATTATTACCGTGTTTTTCTTGTAACTCCTCATTGGTATCAGGTACATTTTTTAATCGCGTCATATAGCGAACATAAACAAGCTCATTCAATTGTGCTATCTTGAAAGAAAAACCAGTTGGGCTTTCTTTGATATTTTCCAATAATTGAATCGCATTACCTTTGGAAACCCATGGAGAAATTGACTGAACTCTTTCAGCTCTAAGAGCTTTACCGTTCCATAAATCTACATTATCTGAAGGAATAGATGTCGCATGTCCTAAACGCCACGTTTCTTTCGTTTTAGTATCAAATTCATCCAAAACAGGATCCCCATCTTGAACTAGGACTTGGTCATCTGGAAGCGTATCAATTAGTTGGTAATTTGTCAAAACTTGAGGAGCTACCAAACTACCTGAGTTTAGACGGATTGTCCATCTGATTAGTTCAGGATGACCAGTTACCGCTTCACCATATTTTGTTACCTTTGTTTTTTCTACCGGTACAGGAGCACTCTCCGGACCTACTGTGACTGTAATTTTTCGTCCACTAAAATTGAGTTCTGTTGGAACATTTGGTTTAACATATGATTTCCAACCGGTACTAAAGGTTAAGGTAAATTGTTTTGCAATTTTGTTTTTCTCATAGTAATCTGTAAAAGTAGTTATCACTTTATTACTAATTGAATCTAGAAAAGCATTACCTATTATTTCACCACTAGGACCAGTTACATCATAATGCAAACTTGTAGGAATTCTAATTGCATCAGGAATATCGACAACGACTTTATCATTTTGTTTTATCTCTAATTCATCAGGTAGTTCCATATGAATGACTGTTTCCGCAGGAGCATATAAACTGTTCCCATTTGGAAAATTGACTTCAACATTAGGATTTTTCACAGTAATTGTGTCACCTGTTTTGGAAAAGGTTGTTTTACTTTCTTCAGTTGATGAGGTAGCTTCCCTTTTAGCTCTGCGTCGTTCATTTGAAGGGTGGTTATCAACTTTCTCTTCTTCAATCACTTGCGAAGAATTTGTTGTTACCGGTTCCGAAGTTACTGAATTCAACTCCTTTATTTGAACACCTTCTTCATTTTTGGCCACCGGATTATTTTGTTGAATGTCATTTACTTCTACTTTAGCATTATCATTAGTATTAGTAGGTGCTACTGTTGCGTTATTTTGTTGACCTTCATTAGACGCTATTTTAGAGACGTTATTCTGTTCAACGTTACTTTCTTGAACACTGTTAACTTGGTTTTCATTCAATTTCGCCGTAAAAGAAGATTGAACCTCAGTGGTAGCGCTTACTTCATCTGCCTGAACACTGGTTGCTCCCATCACAAAAATGGCTGTTCCCAGAAGCACAGAAGCAACCCCAAAGTTAAACTTCCTGATTGAGAAACGTTGTGATTCTTTTTTTCCCATAATACAAATTTCCTTTTAATATATTCTTAACACCTAAATTCTAGCACTTTTAACTTTTCTGTCAATGGAATATTCTGAATTATTTATTATTTTTACACTTATTTTCTTTATGTAAAATATGTTATAATAAAGCATTAATTCTAAAGCCATATATATGGATATTATTAACATTATCTTTTCTTATAATATAATTTTAAACAAATATATTAGAAATGCGAGAGTGGGAATAAGAATGATAAGGTTTTACAATCTAAATTTTACTCTGGAACCTAATCATTTTTTATAGCAAACTAGTATGAAGAGTAAAAATAGCAATATTCTTCTCTAAATTTTTAATAGAGTTTAACGTTTTTCTTTCCCCAAACTGAATCCCTTGGAAATATACGAATTCTGACATAAGAAAAAACGCAAGAGTAACTCCTGCGTTTTTCTGCATTAATATTCCACAGTTCACCCATCTACCTTGGGAGATGATACATAGATAAACTATCTAAGAAGTAATATAGCACAATATAATCTAAATGACAATCGTCACACAATCTAATTCTATTATTTTCTTATATGCATAGTAATTATTTGGCCACTTAAATTTAATTATCAATTCGTCATCAGAATCTAAAATGTTGTTAGATTACTAAATATGAACAGCTTTGAGGCATCCCTAATTACAATTTTACTTGTCTCAGAAAAATTTTAGCTTAATCTGAAATGTTATCTTACCTCAGTTGAGAATTTGACTTTTAACAAAACTTGTTGCAATATTCTAATCACACTGTTATAATCTCAGTAGTAGACACATACATCAAACTATGAATTAATCTTCCCTTTGTCTCTAATTAGCTTCTATCATAGAGACTTCACTCTAACATTCTTATTTACATAATACTCCTGTATGAACGTCTACTGCTAACTAGGGTTCCCCCCTAGTTTTATTTTGTTCTAAATAACTATCTTGTCTATAAGCTAGTGCACTAGACTTAAACTAACTCACTTTAATTATAGGAAAACAGATTAGATAATCAGCATATCTCTAAAGAAATCAGAGAAAAAGACCATAGAAAACAAATAGTAGTTGGACAAGGTGAACGACCAACCAAAAGAGTCAGTATTTATGCTAGAGCAGATGCACAAGGGTTTGAACTATCAGAGGTCCCAGTCGACCGTCTTGACTACCCTGTTCCTATTCCTGTACATGATATTGCGTTTAAGGTTGTTGGTGATTCTCTGCAACCTAGTTTCTTCGATGATGAAGTGATATTTGTCATAAAAGATTCAATTCTACGAACAGGGGATATCAGCATCGTACAGCTAAATAGTCGTTACTACGTCATGAAGGTGAGTCAAAATAGAGACAATGGTGACATTCTCCTTAACTCACTAAATTCTTACGAGGCACCTATCACCTTGTCAGAAAAGGATGATTTCAGCATCTTTGGTAAGATTGTACTTATGTAGGTTTAGGTGTGATTCTCATTAACTTATGTTATAGTAATATAGAAAGGAGAAATTATGCTTTATTTATTCATTGACACAAATATTTGGCTATCATTATTCCATCTATCAGATAATGATATTGAGCAATTTTCAAAATTAGAAGAGGCTTTATCGGACAATATAAATCTTTTACTCCCTGAACAAGTTGTAGATGAATATTACCGTAATCGAGATGCAAAAATTGCTGATGCTTTAAATAAATTTAAGTTAGAAAGATTTCAAACTCCAAATGTCTTTAAACAACATAAAGACTACGACGAATTATCACGTTTATTTTCAATTTTTTCTAACAAACATGAGGAAATTAAAAATTCAGTGATTCAAGATATTAGGGAACAAAATACTAAAATTGATGCGGTAATATCTGAATTTTTTAAAACTGTCGCTAAAGTATCTGATGATTTGATAATGAAAGCAAAAAATCGTGTTATTAAAGGCAATCCTCCGGGAACGAAAAATAGTTATGGAGATGCTATTAATTGGGAATTTTTGCTAGAAAAAGTTCCAGAAAATGAAGACTTATTTATTATTACTGATAATGAAGACTATTATTCTAAACTAACAAAGAGAGTAGAACCAAACTTATTCTTGAAAAAAGAATGGAAAACTAAGAAAAAAAGTGATGTATTTGTTTATCGTAGTTTAGCTTCATTCTTAAATAAATATTTTAGTGAGTTAGTTTTATCAGACGAAAACATAAAAGATAACCTTATTCAAAGTCTAGACTTAAGTTCGTCTTTAGGTAATGTAATTTGGGTAATCTCTCAACTTGAAAAATTTACAGATTGGACGGATGAACAAATTAATCGGCTATGTCTAATTGGTAGAGAAAATAGAGAAGTACTTTTTTCCTTTGTAAGTGAAGATGTTCAGAATTTTTATTCTAATTTATTGGATGGATATACAAGAAAAAATGAGGACATAGAATTTGTAAATAAAATTCTTAATAAAGGACTTTCATCTGTAATTACAGGCAAAATATCAGATAAATATATATCAATGGATATTGACTTTGAGGAGGATCCATGGGGAGATAGCACTTGGGAGGAATTATAAAAGATAAAGTCCTTATTTAATAAACTTGAATAAACTTGCTAATGAAGACAAACATCGTTTTTGATGTTTGTCTTTTTTGTATTCTTACTTAATTCTCCTATAATCCAATAATATTGAGGTATTTGAGTAAGATTATTGGTCTTTCCTACCATCGTTTTTACTAATGTCTTGGTATTTAGACATGCTAAAGTAAGCCCAACCTTATCTTCCATTTTGGATTTTCATTTTTCTCTGGTATAACGCAAGTTATGATGTTCTTTAGTTGTTCCGAATAAACGTTCTATCGCTTCTTTACGGTGTTGATATCGTTCCTTCATCTCACTTTGATGACGTGTTTCTTCACACACCTCTAGGGCATCTTCCTAAATATGGCGCACAACAACTTTTTGGTGCTGGCGACTTTCAGTACAAATCGCTAATAAGGGGCAGGTCTTACAAATTTTGGAATTGCTTTTATATTCTCTATAACCTTCGCGTGTCGTTGTACGATAAGGTTATATCTGGTTTTCTGGACAAAAATAGCAGTCAAAATACTCATCATAGACAAAGTCTTTTGGACGCAAAAAGTCTCTCTTACTTCTTAATCTAGTGTAAGGAAAAACTTACGTAATCCCTTTTTCTAGAAGAAATTTGGCAATACTAGGTGTTTTGAAGCCTGAATCCGAAATAATGAATTCAGATGAGAGGGGGTCTAGCTTGGTAACAAGAAAGAAAAGTCCCCAGAAGTATATAACTTCTGAGGACTTTATCTTCAATCTGAAACACCTTATTTTCATAGTGCAGAAGTGGTACTACTAGTATCTTTTACTTTCTAAACAAAGTCAAATAGTGAAATTTCTTCGTAGACTTCTACTTCTACTACCTCATTAATAGAGGTTCCAGAAACTACTTCTGTAGAAACATTATCATTATGTTCTTCAGTCATTCCAAAGAGTTCAGAAATACTTTCTAGGAAGTCATCAGCCATATCAAGAACTTCTTGTGAAACAACAACTTGAGTCGTTTCTTCAATGATTTCTTGAGCAACTACTACTTCTTCCTCAAAGCCAGTTTCTGCTTCATCTACTGACTCAGCAATAACTTCAACAAGTTCGCTTTCTTCATCAGGATCATAGCTAGCACTATATTCCTCAGTGATTGAGCTAGCTTTTACATCAAAGTCCCCATCCATCTCTGGGTGGTCTGCCTTGTACTGCAATTCAAAAGCATTAATAGCCTCTTCAATTTGTTCTACAGTAGGCTTCTTAGACTCGTCCTCGACTTCGATAAGAGGATTAACAATGGCACGTTTAGCTGATACATAGTCAAGACGAGCTTGGTCTGCAAAAACATCTGCAGCTTCTCCTCGATTAATAGTATCTGCACAACGGTCAATGTTTTCCTGCAAGAGTTTGGCTTGTTTATCCATACCATCAATAACATTGTTGATACGTTGGATAGTCCCAATACCACTCGCAAAATCTAAACGAACGGCATAGCTATTTTGACCAATAATATGCAAGTCAAGCATGCGTTCTGGTTGCCAAGGTGATTTTTGTTCCAACGCACGAAGGACAAAACCACGATAATGAGCAAGGGTTGTCATTTTCATATGGAGTGGATCAGAGGCAACATTCATCTGCATCGCATAGTTCAGTTGATTACCTGCAACATCTTTCTTAGTTGCTTCGTATCCATCTGGTTCAAATGTCATAACAAATGGGTTATGCTCAACCTCATATTTCTTACCATCTTCTTTTTCAACCACTTCTTTCCAAGGTTTTGTCTTTTCTGCAAGCTCTTTATCCTGGACTAATAGAGAAAGTTTCTTCTCGTTATTTTCCTTATCTTTAAGGGCTTGCTTAATACGTTTTTGAGACAAAGCAATATCACGTTTCCAAGCCTTACGACGATTAGACAATAACTCAAATTCGTTATCAAGTTCCATCTTAAGTTTAAGATATGGATTGCCTGTCGCAATGGCTTTAAATTCAGAGGCTGAGAGTGTTTGCTCGTCAATATCCTCTGAAGCTCGCATCGGTGTACGACTGGTCATGATTTGCGTAATATAACGGAGCTTTGTTTCTTGAATCTGCCAAAGGTAGTTATCAAAGCTTCCTTTAGTGATATAGTGGAAAATATTTACCTTACGATAGATATTTCCTTGACGAACCAAGCGTCCATTACGTTGGATAATATCAGACGGTTTCCAAGGCACATCGAGATGATGAACAGCTTTCATACGACGTTGTACGTTAAGACCGGTTCCCCCTTTTTCCGTTGAAGCCATGAGAATACGAATCTCACCAGCATTCATTTGACGTTGAAGTTGGAGCTTAGCCTTTTTGTTAGCAGCATCGTGAATAAAAGCAATCTCTTCTTCTGGAATTCCTCGTTCAACAAGCAAATCTTTCAACTCTTGATAAACAGAGAAACCCTTGCCATTAGGAGTTCCAAGGTCAGAGAAAATCATTTGTGTCCCTTTATGCTTAGCCTCCATGTGATAAATCTTGTCCACTCGCTCAACCACTTGCATGAGTTTATCTGCATCAGCTCTTACATAGAACTCCGCATCAAGCAAACGCATGTCTAAAGCCAACTTTCTGGCTTCACTAGTGATTTTGAGCATGTTATCTTCACTAGGATCTACATTCCCATTTTTAACTCGGTCTGAGCGTTCTACAAGCTCATCCAAATAAACTTTTTGGTTCTCAGTCAACTGACTTTCAACCGCTACCTTTTCTACCATAGGAACTGGAAGATTAAGGTCTTCAGTCATTTGGATATCTGCAGTTTGACGGTAAATCGCCATCAGCTCAGGGAGATTCATAAATTTAGCAAAGCGTTTACGTGAAATATACTTGTCTCCAGTAGGGTTAAGTTCAAGACTATTCTCAACAATCCCAAACGCACCAACCCAAGCATCAAAGAAACTTACACCGAAGTGTTCCATGACATCTGGTTGAAGATAATTCATCATCGTATACATTTCGCTAATAGAGTTGGAAACTGGTGTTCCAGTCGCAAAGACAACGTGACGTGTATCATGCTCTTCTTGAAGCACGCGCACCTTCATTTCCATATCCATATTCTTTTTTGAGGTACGGTTGGTAATACCAGCAACGTTCCCCAAACGTGTCATAGGACGGACATTCTTGTACCCGTGGGCTTCATCAACAAAGAGCATATCAATACCAAGGCTTTCAAAGTTGATAAACTCATCAATGCCAGTCTTATTTTCAAGCAACGTTTCTAAGCTTGCCTCAAGACTTCTACGCATCGATTGTGCTTGCTTAAATGTAATTTTGTCGTCATTAGCTTTTGCGTAACCAATGATCTCATCAAGCTCATCAATCTTTTCAGAAATAAAGGCTTGTTCACGTTCTTGTGAGACACGAACTTTCTCAAATTGAGAATGTCCAATCACAATACCATCATAGTCGCTCGTTAGAATACGAGAAACAAACAAGCGACGTCGTGACTTTTCAAAGTCCTGCTCAGTCGTAACAAACACTTTCTTGGTAGGATAGAAACGCATAATTTCTTGACCAAATTGTGCTGTTAGACTAGATGGAACCACAAACAATGGTTTATGAATAAGCCCAAGTTCTTTCATCTTGAAAGCTGCTGAAATCATGGTTAGTGTCTTACCAGTACCCACTTCGTGAGCAAGCAGTGCACGTCTCTCTTCAAGAATACGTTGTACGGCATTCTTTTGATGAGGGCGAAGCTCTACACCTTTAGCCAACCCATCAAATTTCAAAAGACTTCCGTCATATTGTCGTGTCACATAGCGATTAAAGACTTCATTGTAGGTATCTTCAATCACTTCTTGGACTGTTGGGTTTTCATGAATAAAGTTCTTAAAGCTTTCTTGTAGAACACGTTCACACTCACGTAAGTTTGCTGTAGCCACTTCATCAACTTTACGTATCGGGTTTTCAGTCGTACCGAAATTACGCATGATTGTTGGTTGATTACTTGTAAGCAAGTGAGCCACAATATCTGTTGCGTGTGAGTAGCTTTTATTGTACTCATCACGTAGACCTAAACGAAGGTTAGATTGACGACTCATATAGCGGTTTAACAAGCGTTCGTTGAAACCTCGTCCGATTCTGGATGTCACTAATAGTGATTTAGCTTCGTCAGAGTGGAGACCAACTTTTTCATCCAACAATTCATTAAACACCCATTGAGAAACGACGTTACTAGGAATCCAGCTAGAACCAATGCTGAAATCAATATCAGATAAGACTACTGGTTCTGGTACAACAGATAAAATCAATTCCAAATAACGTTCCCAATCCGCTTGTGTATCTCCGTCTTCAATGAGAGAGTTAATGCAATCACGTTTAGCAAGAACATCACCGGAAAGGAATTTATCCTTAGTAACATAGTGTACAGTCTTATCATCAATATAGCGTTCCACATCAATCATCACTGTCTCACCTAGTTCTGAAATCATCATATCTTCTGAAACATCTGGATAGACAGAACTCATGAGGTTCAAATCAACGCCACGACCTTCTGAAAGCGACACATTCAAAGCTTCTACTGCTGACATCACTTGATGGAGGTGTTTTTTAGGACGAATAGTTGGCTTTTTAAAAGCATCTGACTTCACAAAAACTACCTTTGAGCTGTCATTCTCGTCCAACTCCTCTAATTCAAGACTAGCAATAAGAGGATAACGATCATCTCGGTCAAAGAGGCGAGCATTCACCGCTTGATTGATATAACCATACTTCTTCTTGAAAGTATCGTAAGTTTGATTAAGTGTTGCAAGCAGTTGTTTAAATTTCCCTTCATCATAGTCTGTCGTCATTTGAATATCAATAATGGCTTGATAAGCATTTTTGATAGCAACCATGCCACGGATACGCTTGTTTTCTGTATCCGTAAGGGGTGTTTCATAGAAATAAATACCTTTGTAAAGCCCTTTACTTTTAGCTGCTTTAGAAGGTGTTTGACTTACCCATGTATTCGTAACAATATTAGGGTCTGCTTCTACTGCTGCTTCAAAGTCTAAAATGGCTTCTTCTTTGTATTTATCATCATATTTTACGAACTGTCCTTGTTCGTCTTGATAAAAAATCATTTCAGCTGCGCGTGAGCTAGGACGGATAGACGTGTTATCACGATAATAGACACGCCCATTTTTATCACAAGCATACTCGTTCAATCGAATATCAAGTGAAGCAAGTAAGTCTTGGTCAAGATGATTCACTTCTTCTTTAAGTATAATATCACGAGGTTCTAGTCTCTCCACTTCGAAAGGCACTGTTACTTTTGATAGTGCTTCTTGAAGCTCTGAAGCTAAGTCAAAAGAGCTATCTACCACAAGATCCAGTGTTCCACCATTGAAATGACGTACCTGATAATCACCTAGGACACAAGGATTTTTACAAATAGCATCTTGGAAGAAATAGGGATTGAGTGAGACACGTTTATCAAAGGGGAGTTTATTTCTATCTGAAGACCAGAAGGCGATATTATTATCGGGAACAGGGATAAAAGCTCCTTTTTGGAAAAAGAGGATATCTGTTATCACTCGTGTTCCAGCATCTTTAAAAGCAGTATTTGGTAAGCGGACACCACCTAAAAACTGAGTTCCGCTACGACGGAGTTCTGGCAGAATTGAACCAGCACTCTTATCTGCAGTACCAGTTGAAGTGATAGCAGCAACCATCCCATGATAGGGTACCAAATCGATAGCTTTCTTAAAGAAGTAATCATGAATACGATAAGGTTTATTATCATAAGCTTTATCGACAATACGAACATCTGCAAATGGAACATTCGTAATGACCAAGTCAAATGGTGTCCCTTCAAAGTTTACTGTTTCAAATCCTTGGACTAAAACAGTAGCATCTTGATGAAGGTGTTTAGCAATAGCACCAGTAATGGTATCAAGTTCAATTCCATAAAGAGTAGAATTCTTCTTGATATCCTCTGGCATTGTTTCAAAGAAGATACCAGTACCCATTGATGGATCAAGAATATTACCTCCTTTAAAACCACTTTCTACAATCTTATCCCACATTGCAGTAGCAATCTCTGGACTCGTGTAGTAAGCCGTAAGGGAGCTCATCTCCATCGCACGATATTCTTCTTTAGTGACAAGACTTTTTAGCTCATCACGTTCTTTTGCAAAACGATTAATCTTACTATCAAAGAAATCGTTAGCAAGTCCTCCCCAACCAACATAGTTAGAGAGAATTTCTTGTTCGGCACTGTCAGCTAGACGGTTATCTGCTTCGAGTGCTTTCACAAGTTTAATGGCAGTAAGGTTAGCTTGAACCTTTTCTGCTTTAGTCATTTTTTTAGTATTATTTGTTTGTTCTTCCATTGTTGTTCTTTCTCCTTAAAACTAAAAAAAGACCTGGTATAATACCAAGTCTTTCTTTTTAGTTGTAGTATTTGTTTATACGACTCAAAAATATGTGAGCCTCTCGTGTTTTTCTGTTTTTGAGGAACTCAATAAAACTCTCTTGAATGTCAAAAGAGAATGCTCCAGCCAGTTCACATTGCTTATCAAAGCTTTTGCTGACTGTCATAGCTTTACTCTTACGAATAGCTACATGCGTGGGCATTGTTCTGGGAAAGGTAACTCCTAGAGAGTAACCAAAATCAAACAAAGTTAATAGATATGGCGGTTCATCTTTAGAAACGATAATCCCAAAGTTATTCCAGTGTCTATCAACATTTAAAGTCAATCGATCAATCTCAAAGAGTCTGGCAAATATCGAATCAAGCTCGGCTTCTGAAAAACCAATCTCAGCCAACTCTTTTTTCAAAAAGTTATACTGCTCTTGAGGTTGCTTCTTGGCTATTTGTTCGATATCTGATTCCGTATACCCCCTTTGTTGCAGCAAACGAAACATCGTAACGAAGCTTCCACCTTCTGGTATGAAATTTTGTGAACGACAAAGATCACTACCTACTTTTTCGTAAGGTACATAATCTTTAATCCCACAACTTTTCAAAAACTCAGATACTAGAAACTCAGCTTCAGCTTCTCCACCAAAAAAGTCTCTCTTATAGAAATAGTCATCTTTCAACCATTTCTCTTGAGTTCCTTTGCTAGAAGTAAATACAGTCATAGTATCTCTCCTATTTTCTACTTAAATTAGGATGATGATCTTCTAAAACAAATGGCTCATCATTGAGTTCTGGTATTGATACCCAATAAAAATCATCGGTATCAAAACCGTGTGTCATAGCAATTTCGTGCCAGACATCGGGAGCTGTATAGGTATAACCTAAAAGTTCCTTTCGGTTTTTTCGTCCAAAATCAATTTGACGCCCTTTTAGAAAATCTACCATACGTTCATAGGTGAATTCTGTGTTCAACAAAAAATCATCTTTCCTTTCAAACGTATCTAAGGTTTTACTGATTGTATCAACCAGGTATTTTCCAATCATCTTTTTATTATTATAAAGAACAATAGTCAACTTCATGACGCTTCTCCCTGAATTATACATGAAATCACGTATAGTGTTATCTCTAGTATAACATGAAAACGCAGTTGACTCATAATGAGTTCTCGGTTTCATTTTTTCTCCTTTTATCTAAAACTCAATGTTAAGCTTTCCACAATGGGCTAAGAAAAGTTCTGCTTCTTTCTTTGCCTCTTCATCTGCGGATTTGTTCCTTTCTCCTTTCAGTTGAATAATCCTATTATTTTTCAATTCAAGGGTATAGAGAGGGGTTTCTCTGTGTGCCTTATCACGAACAAAGACAATAATAGAAGTTCCGTAGACAAAGTGTTTTTTTGCATAACTTCCAACACAATGATGTAGGGTTTTGCCTTCTTTGACAATTTCACTTTCGTCTTTAGGAAAGATAAAAGCATACTTGTCAAATGCGGTCTGAGCCTTCATCATGTTTGTCAAACGTTTAGCTGTTTCAACCCTCAACTTCGCCTCTTTCTTTTCGTCCTCAATGCGTTGTTTCTCTGCTCTCAAATCTCTGACAGCATTAGTTACACGTAAATATGTACCACGTGCTTGTTGATTCTCGAGAAGAGCTGAATAATTTTCTACAATCTCTGTATGTTTATTTTCCCAATTTTTTGGGATAACTACATAATCTCCATCAAATGGAATTCCCAGAGCTTCTACCATTTCTTGATAGTCCTCATAATCACGAAGGGAGATATTGTTTTTCATCATCAAGTTAATAAAACGAATTGGTTTCACAGTGGATGGTATGATACTTTCCAAACGCTTAATTAGTGGCTTCTTGTCAGAAATCATAGCGTTTATAATCAACTCATATAACCCCTCGAAGTTTCGACCATATCGTCTACGCAAATCTTCCTCGAAAAATGCCTTTTCAACATTTATATCCGTATTTTTTAGATACGGTTTATTCCTTTTAAGAAAGTTCATGGTAACCTTACTCATATTTGCATGACTATGTCCTAGACTATATGAGTAATATGATTTATAAAACGTAGACCCTACCAAATCTTTGACGATTCCACGCGCCTTGATTTTTTGAGCGAATTCAATACGTTCTCGATATTTATAAAGATGAGGTAGCACTGAGCTTATCTCGAAATTTTCTTTAATCACTTCATCAAAATCTAAGTATCTCAACTCAGATTTTGATTGTAACTTTTCAATAAGATTTTCCATACCACCATAAAGCGTATAGACACTAAATGCACCAGAGCCAAAAAAGAGAGCATTTCTCTGATTTTGGAATCCAGTACTATAGACTTCTTTACCTTCTTTAGCTGAAAGATATGGATCCCAGTGTGCTTTCACCATCTTATTGTTGGCAAGCTGATAAAAGTTATAAAGGCTGACGTCAAACTTTTCTTTTCCTTCTTCAAATGATTGAGTCACTGCATACATTTGCATTTCAATGCGTTTCTTTGTGACTCCCATCCAGACATAGTAAAAAGTATCACCTACAAAGGTTAAACGGCTGTTAAGTGATAAGCGTTTTGTAACCTTTTTCGAAAATTTTTTTCGGTCTGAAGAGATAATTGTCCTGGACTTATTAGTCCATTCATAGATAGGAAAATCATTCTTTGCCCACTTGAAGAACCCGTTAGGAACTTTTAGACGATTGTCAACGATATCTTGAATACTCTTATTTGCTTTTGCCATTGTTTTTCTCCTTAATCATAAAAAAATGGCCCTAGGACCATTTTTTCTTTCCTTGTTGTTAAAATTCCCCTTCTTCAACAGATAAATCTGAAAAAAGATCTAACTGTTTCCCAACCTCTTTAGGCATTTTCTTTGTTTTTGGGGTCTTTTTAGGTTTCTTAGTTGGTTCCTTGCTACCAGTAGTCGTTTTACCTACTACTGATTTAGTCTCAACTTTAGGGGTTTTCTTTTTAGTTTGGCTCTTCTTTTTTGGTTTTTTTGTTGGTTTCTTACTACCAGTAGCCATCCTACCAAAAACAGAACCTATTTCTACTTCTTCCGCAGTAAAATACTCCTTAACCCAAGAAAAGACCGTATCATCATCAACCATGGCCCCTTGAGCATTTTTATAGTCAGATTTACTGGCTTTTCTGATGCAGTAACGCATAGCATTCTTAATCGTACGATCAAGGTGTGTTAGGATTCCAGAAATCAGCTCATCATCCTCTTGATTATCAACTATCCAATTATGAATTGCATCCTCAGTCGGTGTGTGAGCTTCCGCCATTTCATCATCAAAATGGCTTACTGCCATGAAGCGGTCAAAAGCATCAATCTTAATTTTATCTGTCATTGTTTTTCTCCTCTTTTATTTAACTAAAGCTACGTTTCGTTTCCCATCTTGTCCTTGTTTCATTTCTAAAACATCATGTCGGATTAAAAAATCATCTTGATAGGCTGTTTTAACGACACTTAATCCTGCAGAAACAGCCTTAAGTACTGCTTCTACTTCTTCTTGTGTATTAGCTTCACCAATAAACAAGACATTAGGATTAAAGCGTGGGACTAAAGTGACCAGTGAATCATAGTCCATACCGTTAGCCTTATTGACTTGTAGTTGGTAAAAAGACATTTCCTTAATCTCGACATGTCTTTCGATTGTTATTACTTTACCTTCTTTAAAAGCTTCAGCAAGTAACGAGTAAGCTAAAGTCGTTTTGCCGACACCTGCAGGACCAGTAATGACATGCAAGCCTGGAATGCGTACTTGTTCAAGCAGTTCTTCCATACAACTATGATCAAACTCACTCAAAGAAATTCGTCGCTCATTCACATGAATAAGTCGAATAGTCATCGTTTCTAGTCCTTGAAAATTAACTATCGTCGATATCCTAATGGTGATAACTCTACCATCGTCCAACTGATAATCACAAGTTCTTACCTGACTACAACGTTTTTCTGTTACGTCCATCTCAGCCATAAATTTAATATGACTGAATAGAGCATCCGCATCTTCTGATGAAATGAAGTCATGGACCTGTTTCACATCAGAATTTCTAAATGCTACCTCGTAATCTTCACCATGTGGGAAGATGGTAATATCTTGGATATTATTATCGATAGCTTCTTTTAAAATATTATTTACAATCATTGTTTTTCTCCTCTCAGAACTCAAACAAGCTTAACTGTTCTCCTTCAGTTGTTGGTTTATCTTCAAGTGGCTTTCGACAAGCTACTAGTGTTTTTGGCTCCTTCTCAACCTTATAAATAGGTTGCATTGCACGATAGTTCTCAAAGAACGTGTCAAAAAATGCAAACAAAAGGTGTCGACATTGCCTTAAAGCCCTATACTCTAATCGAGTATAGTAAGTAGCTTCATCAGATAGCAGTTCTGAATCTTTGGTATAAGTTTCAAAAACCCACCATTCAAAACCACGTGCAAACACTTCAGTCGGTGTCAAATAATAATCCAACTTCTTCTTAATATGAACAGCTTGAGCTAAGTCCGTTCTGGTTTCCTCAGCTATTTGAATAAGTTTCAGCAAGCTAGCCTTGTAGATATAACGAATATCTTTAAAGCTATGTGACGTAGAACTAATGATTCCAGCTTTATCATACGTATAGTCTAAATAATGACCATACTCATGGATGAAGGATGAGGAATCTCTTACATCAACTGCCATGATATTTAACCCTGGCACATAAAGTCCGCTTGCTTTATGTTTTCCTAGCTTCCGGAATTTAAGTTCGGGTTCTACAGTAGAATGAGGTAAGTGATTACACAACTTCTCCCATTCGTTCTCTAGAACTTTGAATTTCTCCTTGTCAAAATCACTACCTCGATAACGCTCGGTATCTACTTCAACTTTTGAAAACCCTAAATCAAAAAATGACGTATTACTGTTCATTTCATGATCTTGAAAGATTTTATCCTCACGCACACTGGCTATCGTCTTAGTTGACTGATTAACATATTGTGCATTAAGGTTTGCTGCAAGAGCATCTTCATACTCTCTTTTTAGAACGTTAGCTATCTTTTGGATATTTCCATAATAACTACATTCCTTGTAAATACCTTCACTATGGATAGACATCAATTCAAGAAAGCTAAAAGATACTAGTCCATACCTTGTTTGAGAACTTCTCTCTCTCCAAAAACTTAGGTTTTTCTTCAAAGGTACTCTAACCTTTGAATCGTCGACAATGAGAAGATACAAAGTGCGTTTGGTATCTTTTGCACTTTTAGTAGCAGGTAATCTACTCCCATGGAGTGTGAGAAGAATCTGTTCACCGAAAAGGTGTTCTTGATTTTCTTCATCCCTCAAGCTCATGCCCTCGAACAGTCTTTTTAGTTTATTCGAAAAATGTGCTTGATCATAACCAATGGTTTCAATATCAGCCATGATGTCTTTGACCTTATAAGCTGTATAGACATTATCTTGTCCGAATACCTCTACTGCTACTGCTCCGACTTCTTGAGATAAAAGTTCCTGACATTGATATCTACGAATATTCGCATAGTAAGTACAAAACCTTCTCACGATATCTGCAGCCTTATCAGTCTCTTTTAGCTTCGGAAAAGTGACTTTTTTAGTAGTTGTTTGTGCTGCGACTGTTAGTAGATTTGCCATTGTTTTTCTCCTTAATAGCAAAAAGGAAGGTATAGCTTAAAGCTACTACCTTCCTCTTTCTCTTATATGTACTATGTACGATACATTATGAACTATACATAGTATGATTTGCATTTTATTGCGTAAAAAAGGAAACCTAATTATTGTTATCAAGTTTCCTTGCATAATCTCGTTTGTGACTCTCTATATTTCGAAAAATATCATTCTTATCCCAGATTTGTAATTCCCAAGGATAATAGAAATGACTCTTGTTTTTAAAGTAGAGATGGATGCCAGTATAGTCTTCAGTATCTTTTAAATACCAATTTTTAAGACCGTATTCTTCCTTCCAATCATCTAAACGATCCATCACTTTAGTAATGACAGATGTTGGCAAAATGACACGTGCTCCAAAAATATCATTTAAAACCGAATTTACTGGATACCCTTCTGCTCTTTTAGTAAAACGCTCAATCTTATCTAAAATAGATTCAGATGTCTTCACTCTATAGAAGTAACTAATATCGCTGACATCTGCTACCATCAAATAATCGTTGATAGATTCGTGCAGATTCAAACGATATTTTAGAATCTCATCAACTGGCACCTTCGCAAAAGTGTGATTAAGATTGACTTTAGCAAGTTTACCACTTTCAAAATACTCTTCTGAATACTTTATATGAATGGTGTTGATTTCAAAGATCAGTCGCTCAACTTTCTTGATATCCAACCCTTATACGTCTCCAAATAATTTTTCTTCATTATACCATATCCTGTTTATTATACGTTTTGAACTTAATCTTTTCTTCTGGGGTAGCTTTCAAAAGGAAATCATCAATTCCCTTTTCGTGAGGCCAGATTAGAGCACGAACCGTACAAGACTGCTTCGTAACTAGATCTTGAACCATGTCATACATACGTTCAAATACCGAGTCATTATCCTCAAAGTCTTGGTCAAATGCTAGATAAATAGGTTTGACCTTTTTGAGTTCAGTCTTTCCGATAAATTCTGAGATAGGACGCCATGCTGCTACTCCTGCCATAGAGATAACACAGATATTCCCCAATTGAGAAAGACGAGTGTTTTTCGCAACTGATGCGGTGATGTCTCCTTTAAGCAAACCTTCCGTAACTAGAAGGTTATCAACCTTACTCATAAGGTTGACTTTAGCCTTGCCTTCATCCGAAAAGCGTGCTTGTTCTAAAATGTCATCAGAATAAGCAAAATGTGGAAAAGACTTAGCACTTGTTCCTTCTGGCTTATATGCTGACGAAACAAAGACATACTTTTGCCCTTTTTTAAATGTCAACTCAAGTCCAGAACGAAGTTTAACACTAGTTTCCTTAGTTGTCCCACTTGCTAGTTCGTGTGATGAACCTTTAGCAAACACATACCAATCGAAACTTCCGTCGTCATTTTGGAAGACCTTAGCAGTACGTGCATTTCGTCCCTCTTGAAAGGCTTCGTTTACTTTGGCTTGATAACTAACGTTATCAAGACGTACTTGAAAACCTACAATTTGTCCCCAAGAATTGCGACATGGAATTAGGATTCCATCTTTTGATTCAAAAATAGGACATTTTGCGTTTTCGTTCCAATAGAAGCCAGGAACTCCACGCCAAGCATCTTTAGAAAGCCCATTTGCAAGAAAGAGCTTTTCCCAAATAGTTGCTGGATGAGATACTGTTGTATCAACCTGCTTCTGGCGTGTTTGCTTTGTTGATGAAGCGTAGCCACGGAGTGCAATGGTCTCAACAGAAAGACCTCGTTCCGTACCTGTTAAGTGCTTGACATGGTCCTTAGTTAATCCCAACACATCAATCACAAGAGAATTTACCTTGTGAAGTGTTGAGATACTTGCCAAAGGCTGACTTTTCCAACTAGGTTCAAAAGTCACGTCTTTAGCTTTTTGGGGATCCAAATCATAAATTGTCCCAGCACTACCAAATTGTGGTTTGTCTGGGTCAATCTTTCTAGCACAGACTGCTTTAGATTGATCTGCAAATACCAAACACCAATCTGGTTTGCCACAAATAGGGCAAGGGTAATCACGTCCTACCCTAATCATTTCGGTTTGTCCAATCGTAATAATTTTTTTCATTTTTTTCTCCTTATAAAATATAACATTGTTGTTTTAAAGTGACCTTGGAAAGTCTCGAACACCTGTTCGTAGTCTTTCCTCCGCATGACGACAATTTAGAGATGGAAACACCTGTACCTCACCTCTAATCATCGAGATGTCACCTTCCTTTTTTATCCGACTACTCAAACTCAAAACAAAAAAAGCATAACAAAGAAGCCGGCAAGCCTTGTCTCTAAAAACAAGGTTGCGCGTACCTATGGCAAACCATAGGATAAACTTCTCGTTATGCTTAGTTGCTAATAACGTTTGTTGTAGCCTTTCAAAGTAAGTAAAGGCAAATTATCTCGTACCTGTTATAAGCGTTAAGCCCCTTCTTCTGTCTGATGGCTTAACTGATAGCTAAAAGCGAGTACGCTCCCTTTTAACCCATTAAACATGGTCTGCATTTCACTGGGACAGAACCAGAAATAGCATCTCCTCCTCCATGCTTCTATTTTCTTTAGTCACGTGACCAAAGGTTCACCGTTTGAGGTGGTGGAAAAAATATAAATTAAACAATTTATGTCTTTAGTATAGCAAAGAGCAACTAACATTACAAGTTTATCGTTATTCGAATTATAACCATATATACTACTCTTCATTGTATTATATACTATACATAGTCTATAGTTTACAACACATTATGTATAGTCCACCAATAGTAATAAGCGAAGAATCAGTCGTCATGAAAAAAGAAATACAAGATACATTGATAAACTATGTATCTTGTATCGTAAATAATCTAGAACACTCTTTATACTAATTTTAAATATAACTTATTAACCAATAAGAATATAATCATATATAGTTCTTTAATGTATCGTTCAATATGCATCGTATATTATCTACTATATACGATAAATAAAGAAACTACACATTATTCACATTACATAATGTATTAGGTATCGTCTTGTGATAGAACTTTTCTTATTTATTATATTAAATGAATGAATAAAGAATATACGATATAATACCTAGCAGTACATTACTTAACGATATATCTTACATCGTCTATAGCATACTACAAAATTTTTCTTTCTTTGCACTACACTATATATAGTGAGGTTATGTATCGTGTAGTGTGTAATATTTGAGTAGAAAGTCGAATATAGTAATATACACTATATATCGATACATTATGTATATTATATATGTAATAAATACCTCGTCTAGAGTACATTCTTATATTTTATATAGTATATAATGTATCGTGTATGGTGATGTGCGTTAATTTTCTTTATTTCCAGAAGTATTTTATAAAAGATATACGATATAATGCCTTGCATTACATTGTTTGTCTATATACTCTACATCGTCTATAATATACGATAAAAAAATTGCAATTTGTTTTGTTAGTCATTTATATATAGTAATGCTATGTATAGTGTAGTGATCAAATGGTATTATGTTTGAGTTAGAACTCGAACATAATGCTATACACTATATATCTATACAGTATGTATAATATATATCTGTAAGATACATCCTCTATTATACATTATCTTTTTTATATAATATATAGTGTATCGGGTATAACTTTTGTTGTGGTTTGATACTCTGTAATATGTTATGCTTTTGAATAGTATATAGTAAACGATACACTATGTATTAGCTAATGCGTGATAACCTTGTTAGGAAACATTATTTTTATATACTATACATAGTGTATCATGTATTGTTTACGATATATCTTACACAGTACTTGCTATTGAATTTCTATATGGTATACTTTAAGTAGTTAAATATGTATCGCATTGTTATACATAGTGTATCGTACATATCGGATTGAAAGGAGTAGATATGGTTGCAAATACAATCGTAGTGATGGATGAAAAAGGAGGAGCAGCCAAAACAACATTAAGTTTATTATTGGCTCAAGCTCTAGGAAATGCTGGATATAAAACGTGTGCAGGTGATCTAGATGGTCAGTGTAATCTAACTACGGCAGCAGGAGTGAACGAAGACGAACAAGAAGGGATTTATTCTGTACTAAAAAAAGAAATAGAAGTAGCTGATGCTATTGTCCCGGTTGACGGATATGATCTGCTTCCAGGTAGTAAGCTGATGAAGAACTGGGAGAGTGAAGCTTCAGGACTAAAAGATAGGGATTTTCGTTTAAGGAACGTAGTTCAAGATATTAATGATTACTACGATTTTGTACTCTTTGATACACCTCCGTTCTTTGGTGTTTCTACAACAAGTACCCTTTTTACAAATTCGAAAGTTTATGTTCTTATTCCTACTACACCTGATAAGTTTGGTATTGAAGGTGTAAAAGATACAATCGAAGATATTGAAGCTGTTCAAGAAGGATTTTCTTTCTTTGGAATTGATATTGTTATTGCTGGAATCGTTATAACTCAGGTTGATAAAGGACCCGGCTTTAGTAAAAAATCAATTAAACAAGTCAAAGCAAGAGAAGCAGTAACAACTCTTGAGAAAATTGCGAAAGAACATAATACTAAAGTTTTTGAGCAATACTTATTTAATAATAAACAATACAAAGATATGATTGCTAATCAAGCAAATGTTTTTACAAATAGTGGCTATAGCATCCCTCAAAAACAAATCACAAATGTTATGAATGAACTAATTAAGACGATTGGAGAACACAATGGCGAAAAAGCTTAATACTATCCAACAAAGAAATTATAATAACCTTTTAACAGCTGTTGAATCAAATGATCGCACAACAGCTAAAGAAGTATTTGACCGTTTTTTTAAAGGGAAAGAGATTGAAGAAGTAGTAATTGATAAACTTAATGAGAAGCATGATATTACCTATCTAACTGAAGCAAGTGGAGAACCCAAAAAAGCTGCTGTTTCTCCAAAAAAAGTAAACATTGTTACTCAGAAAAAAGAAAAAAACAAAATTCCAACTAAACTTGAACCAGCAAAAACTCCGGAAGAAAAAGTGCGTTCAAATCTAAATATGACACAATTATCAATGTCTCGTTTTAGTGCATTAAGAGCTGTTTTAAATAAAAAAGACCTCAAAGGAGAAAATGGCAATTATCCTAAACGCGGAGGATCTGATAAGTTATTCACTGAAATGTTAGATCAGATGTACCAACTTCTAGATGAAGAACAAAAGGAGTTGTTTAATACATTGGTAGAAACTGAGATGAGTTTTAAGTAATTAAGTTTAACATGTAGTTATCATACAAAAATGTAGGTAACTCGTATTGAAATCTTTTTTTGCATACAAAAGTGTAGGTAATTACTGCACTTTTTGTTTTGTTGTATTTTAGAATATAATTAAGAGAGAAAATAGTGATGTTCTAAAGCTTAGTATTATTAATTTTGTTTTAGTAATAATAGTTTAAATAGTATTAAGTAGTATTAAGTGGTTAATAATAGTAACTAAGTAGTTAATTATAGTTTAAGTAGTAGAACTCCTGAAACCCTTGCTATTATTGAGCTAAGCCTACCTTTATCATATAAAAGTGTATGTATATCCTACAAATTGGTAGGTATATCATATAATTTTGCATGAAAGTCACACAAAGTTGCATGTTAAGTCTACAAAAATGTATGTATGTCATATAAGATTGCAGGTGTATCCTACAAATTGGTAGGTATGTCCTATAAAGTTGTATGTTAAGTCTACAAAAATGCATGTATGTCATATAAATTTGTATGTATATCCTACAAAATGGTCGTAAATTTAAAAAAATACTATGAAAATCAGAATATTAGTGATATAATGTCATACAAAAGGGTTGTAAATTAATATTTTTATACCCTGTCACATATTGCAGTGAGTAATTAGCTTATAGTAAAATAATTACTTTTATTTAAAATACAACCAAAATGTATGATGAATGAACTAAGAAAGGTAGAAGCATTTGGTAGAGAATAGAGAGTTCAGAGAAATCATCAAATATGATAATAAGTTTACCCAAATGTTTCAGCTGGGAGACCTTTCACCTCTTCAAGAAAATATGATTTACTCTATATTTGGTGAGTTGCGAGATGTTTATGACGAAAACGAAGCAGCAATATTTTCTTATTCGAGTCTGGCAATGCTAGCAGGAAATACATTTTACAGTTCTAGGGAACAAAAAATTGTTCCTAGGACTGGTAAGCGATTTGAAACTACAGTTGAGGAACTAGAGGAAAGAATGACTAAAATTGTATATCGACATCCCGAAAAGGTTGTCGATGGTAAGGTTGTCTCTTACACCTCCATCCCACTGTTCAAGACCTTTAGAGTAGACCACGAAAATAAACTCATTAAAATCCACCTGTCTGATGCGGAATATACTGAATATGATGAAGTAACTACAGAAGATGGATCAAAAGTAAAAGTAGCGGTCAGGCGTACAGTTAAGGACCTTTTTAACAACCCAGAGTGGGGTAAAAAAGCTAAGTACATTCAGTATGGACGTGACTACCATAACCTATTGAAGAGTAAGTATTCTAAACGATTATTTAGACATCTAGCAGACTGGCGTAAAACAGGTTTTGTAAAAGATACAGCTGAAGAACTAGAGCAAGAAGTTTTGATCTTGGATAGTCCAAGTTTACTTCGTTCGAAAGGTACTAAGCTGCAGCAAGCGTTGGATGAAATCAATACGCTATTAGTTGATGAGCATGGGCTTCCTGTCATACAGGATTTAACAGTAGAGCGAATCAAAAAAGGAAAATCAATTACCCACTATATATTTAGGTTTAAACCGTTCGATGACGATTTGAGACGTATTGTTGCAACAAACGATAAAGTCATTACCTTTGAGAAGAAGAAGGAGTTAGACTTCAAACGTAAGATGGCTATCGTCATGGAGAAATTCTACACTGTTTTTCCTAAAGGGAGCAAAGCTGACAACTACAATAATAAAAATCAACTCAAACGTTGGCTTGAAACAATGGACCATGAACTAGTTATTGAGGCGTTGGAAAGAACAGGAAGTGACGGAAACCGTACTTTTGGTTGGACAAGAACCTTGCTCAATAAATGGGAAGTAGCAGGATACACAAAACTTTCAGACTTGAGAGATAGTCATTCAACTAATAAGGATAATCGCCCATCAAATGTTCCAGATTGGTCTAATCCAAATTATGAAAACAGAACAGATGACAAAGACCGTTTAAGACTAGTAGTAGTAGCAGTTAGATCAGCTATTAAAATGGAGCTCTCTAAGACGTCAGACGAAGACAGTAAGGCAAATATTAAACATTTAGCAGATAATCTGTTACGAGAGAAACTGTCGGAACTTAGAGAGGAAGAGTTGAAATCCCTGTCTGAAAGTCGTTTTGAAGAAACGAGAGAACAACTTTTAGCTGATATACTGAGTTATTTTAAAATATAACATCAGATATGTTTTAGAATAGATTATATATATAATAGCGATACATCGTGTATCGCTATTTTATTATGTGACTTTAAGTCCGTTTCGCTCCAAAGGTGCGAAACAAATAAACCACCCGCTATGCGGGTGTGCAT
>ERZ772904.112-NODE-112-length-25916-cov-10.7108_pt1 | contig 25916 bp, 25 predicted proteins | sample MGYA00512122_ERZ772904 | MGnify/ENA primary metagenome ERZ772904 (study PRJEB29015, sample SAMEA2738104) | human oral metagenome | biome: human oral; feature: human-associated habitat; material: saliva | place: China | collected 2269 ... | reverse complement strand
CGATGGGCTGCCGCACCGGTTTCTACATGAGCCTCATCGGCACGCCCGACGAGCAAAAAGTGGCCGACGCATGGCTCGCTTCAATGCAGGATGTTTTAACCGTTCAAGACCAAAGCAAAATCCCCGAGTTGAACGAATACCAATGCGGTACCTACTTGATGCACTCGCTTGCCGAAGCGCACGAAATCGCCCAAAACGTTTTGGCACGCAAAGTAGCCGTCAATAAAAACGAAGAGCTGACATTGGACGAAAGCCTGTTGAACGTTTAATACGCGATGATAACAAAGGCCGTCTGAAACTCTATATGACAAGTTTCAGACGGCCTAAGACCTTTTATTCCAATTTTCAACCTTTCAGCCACAGTTTTACACCGCCTAAAAATAAGTTGGCGGATGCTGACAGTGTACATAGTATAATTACACTTTGAACAAACAACCTGATTCTATTGCCTTTATGAAACCGTTTTTCTGCAAAACTGCCATTGCCCTCAGCCTGACCCTCCCCGCCGCCGCCAACGCTGCCGAGTATGTCTGCAATGTTGAAGGCATTACCGTTTATGCTTCATATCAGATCAATGACGCCTGTCGCATAGTTGAAACAAACAATGTAACAGAAACCAGCGTCGTTGCGATTCCGGGCGACACTCCGGTTTTAAAAACGGTACAAACAACAGAATTTAAAGCATCTGCCGCAGACTACGTTCATGCTTCTCAAGCAACGCCCGCGGTACAAACCCCAGTCGTTGTTTCTCAAAATGAATACGGTATTCCGGCACCTATTTCCATTCCGATGGCACAAATCCGACAAACTGTACCAACAAACAAACCCTCTGCAGACAGCGTAATGGTTTCCAATAATACGCCTGCTTTGGAAACACCAGCCTCTACAAAACCTGAAAATAATGTTGTTGATACTACAGTTCACAATACAGTGCCTATCGTACAAACGCAGACGACTGCCGTTCAAGCGGACAGCACTATTGTTCCTCCAATGCTCGCTGCGCAAACCCAACCTACCGTTGCAACCGACAAAGCCATTGCAGACGGCGTAATCGTTCCCAACAATACGCCTACTCTGGAAGCGCCGCCCACAATAAAAGCTGAAGACTATATTGCCGATACTACTGTCCGCAATACAACTCCTGTCGCCCCTGTCCAACCTACTGCTTCTACCGAAAAAACTGTTTCAGACGGCCTCGCCATTCTTAATGAAACAACAGTTGCCCAACCTATCGTACCTGCAATTCAAATCCCACAAGAGATTGTTCAAAATCCTACTGTTCAGCCTCAAATTTCAGCTAGCCAAAATAGCCACGCAGTAACAACTCAAGATGAAGCGCTCGATAAAACACCAGCCAAAGCTGAGACTAAGCGCAAAGGCAAAACTTATGCCAAAACATCTGCTCGACGCAAAGCCAAGTTCAGCCGCAGCAAAGCCGACAAGACTGACGTTGTTCATTCATCTGAAGAACAAGCTGCCAAACCAATTACCACAGCTTCATCCGAACCAAGCACACCGGCAACCGCTACCCCGGCAGAGCATGGTGAAACCACAACCCCTACACCTTTCCCTAAAGCATACAAACCGGCAGCCGACATTTTGCTGGATAAAGGAAATAACGACAGCGATATTAAAATTCTGCCGAACGTACCGATTACCAGCGTAACCAACACAGCCGAAGCCGCCAATCCGCGTCTGAATATTATCTTGCGCAACCGTCCGGGCAAATCACGCGCTTCTTCATACAGCAAATACAAAGCCCCTGTGATCCGCACTGCCCCTGTGGTTACGCCGGCACCTAAGCCAAGTCCTAAGGAAACCCGCAAACAAATATTGCAGACCGAAGTACGCAACGAACAGGCCGCTATTACCCGCCTTCAAACCCAGCTGAATGCGGCCAAACAAAAAGGTGACCAAATTAAAATCCAACAACTGACCCGTACCATCAACGCCCGTCAAGCGAATATCCGCGCTATTCAAAGCGAGATGTCCCGTTGATTGGTTATCATGAAAAAAGGCCGTCTGAAAGTTTTTCAGACGGCCTTTTTAATGGCGTAAACCTGTTTATCTCAACAGACAAACCCTTTCATTAAAATCATTTGCCCATCACACCAAAGTACATTTCTTCACATCCCTACCCTCGCACGCCATCACTTTTTCTATCCAATCGGCGATATCTTGCCAATAATATCGCGGCTTTTCAGACGGCCTCTCAGGCTGCATTCCTTCATTATTCAACTCAACGGGAACACCCTGTTCTACACCGACTTCAAGCAGAATCCAAATACTGCCCTCATGAGTATCGGTATGGGCTGCTTGATGCTCATATGCCCAACCAACAGCAGCTTGACCGCCATTTTGCAAAGACTGCATCGCCAGTAATAATGGGTGAAAGCAAGTATCCATATTATTGTCGGCAGCAACGACCAAAGTTGCACCATGCGTGCCTAACGCTTGCGCCGCATGAAAAACGGGGGCGTTGTGCAGGTTGGCAATAAAGTCAAACGGCATCGCGGCGTGATGGTTTAGCACATTGTCTGCCATTTTTTCAAACACGGATGGCGAAGAAAACGGCGTACCGAGAAAAACGGCGCAATCAGGACGGATTTTGCTTTGTTCCTTCAGTTGCCCTGCACCAAGCGCGGCAATCAAACTCAAACGGCTAAGGCGGCGGGTATCTATACCGCTTTGCTGCTTTAAGGTTTGTTTGAGGATTTTACCACCGGTGCCGGCGTCAGTATCAAAACGCACGGCGGCGGTAATGCGGATATTAGGATTTACAGTTGCCATTGCCATACCAAAGATGTGTTGCTGCCGCCAAAGCCAAACTGATTGGACAAACAGAAAAAGCCGCCTTTGGGTGAAGCCGCGCACTCGGAAAAACGAATTTCCCGCCCCTGATAATCACTGCTTCCGCCTTGTTTTAAAGCGGATAAAAGCAAGGCTGTTTCAAGGGCTGCCGTGGCGCCAAGCGTGTGTCCGATTTGCGGCTTGAACGCCATCAGAGGCGGCAGCGTACCGAATATATTTTCCAGCGCGGCCAATTCGGCGGCATCGCTGTCAGCCGTGCCGATACCGTGTGTTTTAACGGCTGCAATGTTTTCAGGAGCGATGCCTGCAACATCCAAAGCACTGCGCATCACCTGCTCCTGCGCTTGGCCATCGTTTTGAATCAGATCATTGCCTGTATTGGCGGCGTGTCCGATAAGTTTCAGACGGCCTGAAGAAGATTCGGGTTCGACGGAAGACAAGGCAAGTGCGGCAACACCTTCGCCTAAAATCAAACCGTTTCCGCCAAAAGGCTGATACTGCTCGGCCAGCAAACCCAAGCTGTGAAAATGCAGCAAAGTCAGCCGGTTGAGGTTTTCAATACCAAGCACAAAGGCGCGCTCCGCCCCGCCGCGCAAACAGTTATCCGCCTGAATCAGCGCATGGGCGGATGAAGTGCAGGCAGTAGCGAAACTGAAAATCTGCCGATTGCCGCTGCGACGGCGCAAATCTTCGGCAAGATAAAGCAGACTGTGTTCTTCTGCCGCCCCATTGCCCGCAAGATAGTCATTTTCATATTCGGAGATGGAATAGGAACTGGAACCGATAAACACCGGCGCATCATGCCAACTTTCAGACGGCCAGCCTGCCTGTTCGGCGGCTCGGCGCAAATGTTGTTCGGCAATATCCGCAAGTTCCTTCCGCCCCAAGTGGTTGTCGGCGAATGCACGGAAATAAGCAGCCTGCTGCGGCTGGTTTAAAAACGTATAAGACACCGCATCAGGCCGTCTGAAATCCGTTTGCGGATTCAAGGCAGACGTGGCCGCCGTACCGCAAACCCAACTCACGCGCTATGCTCCGCGCGGATAAACGCCGCTAAATCGCGTACGCACATCATATGTTTGCGCACCATACGGTCGCCCTGCAGGCGCACTTGAAAATACTGTTGCAAGGCAACGCTGATTTGCAGCGCATCAAGCGAATCCAAACCGACCGGACTGTCATCGCCAAACAAAAGCGCATCGTCGGTGAAATCATCTATATCCACATCGTCGGCCTTATCGGCCTCTTGCACGATTAACTTTTTCAATTCCGCTTCCAGCTCGTGCTCGGCCAGCGTAAAGGTGTAAGACATTTTTTAAACTCCCATTTTTATCTCATGAAGCAATAGCTTGTTTGAGCGAAACTTGTTACACTCGTTTTAGCGAAACTCGCTACGCTCGTTTTCAGACGGCCCGAACTTTATGCAAAATCGCCCCAAAGCGTCTGCATGGCGGCGATGGCCGCAAGTGAGGCGGTTTCGGTACGCAACACCCGTTTGCCGAGCGTAACGGATTGAAAACCGGCATCAAACGCCTGTTGCTCTTCCTTCTCCGTCCAGCCGCCTTCCGGGCCGACCATAAACACGACTTTGCCGGATTGCGGCCGAACATCGCTCAGTTTTTGAGCGCGGTTCAAGCTCATTAATAGTTTAGTCGTTTCCTGCGGCAACTGCTGCAATGCCTGCGCATAAGTCGTCAGCGGCAAAACCTTCGGCACAATATTGCGGCCGCTTTGTTCACACGCCGAAACAACGATTTCCTGCCAACGTGCCACCCGCTTTTCAGCGCGCTCGCCGCTTAAGCGCACGACACAGCGTTCACTGATGACCGGGCAAATTTCTGCCACGCCCAATTCTACGCTTTTCTGCAAAGTGAAATCCATGCGCTCGGCGGCGGATACCGCCTGCACCAACGTAATATTCAGCGGCGATTCGTTGTCCGTTGCCTCTTCACGCAAAATCCGCACGCTGGCGCGGCGTTTTTCCAAAACTTCGGGCAAAGCCGGATATGACTTGCCATTGCCGTTGAACAACACGATTTCTTCCGTATTTTTCACGCGCAATACATTCAGATGGCGCACCACATTATCGGGCAATTCGACCACGCTGTCGGGGCTTAAGGCAAAATCAACATAAAATCGGGGCATGGTTTCCTGCTTTATTCATGTATATAATTTAAATTTAAAATTTCATGAATGAAGTTGAAACACGGCGACATGCTCCTGCCTGCTTTCGCTTTCATCCACTATAATTTGAAACTTCCCGAATTTTAATCCACTGTCGCGCAAAACTGCAAAAAACAAGGATATGCCGTGCTATACCGTTTACAGAAAGTCGTCCGCCACATCGCCCAAACCGAAGTCATGCCGCGTTTTCTGAATACGCCGTCACGACGCAAGGAAGACGGTTCGGTTTTGAGTGAAGCAGATTTGGCTGCACAAACCGCTTTTGCCGCCGCCCTGCCCTTATTGGAAGATTGTCCGATGTTGGGCGAAGAGATGAGCGTTCAGGAGCAAACCCGTTTGTGGAACGAACATTCAGACGGCCTGTGGATTGTCGACCCCATCGACGGCACAAACAACTTCGTCAACGGTTTGCCGCATTTTGCCGTATCCGTCGCACTGGTTAAAAACGGGCGCACCGAGCTGGGCGTGATTTACAATCCGGTCAGCGGCGAATGTTTCTATGCCGAACACGGCAAAGGCGCATTTCTCAACGGTACGCCGCTGCCGCTGCGTTCGGTAGAAAAAAAACTCAGCGAATCCATTGCCGGCGTGGAAATCAAATACCTGCGCTCGGGCAAACTCGCCAGCCGCATGAACACCCTCGCCCCATTCGGCACGATACGCAGCATGGGCAGCAGCACGCTCGACTGGTGCTATCTTGCCAGCGGCCGCTACGATATTTACATCCACGGCGGACAAAAACTGTGGGACTACGCTGCCGGCGCATTGATTTTTGAAGAAGCCGGCGGCTGCCTGACCACTTTGGAAGGCGATGATTTCTGGAGCGGCGAGCACGTTTTCAAGCGTTCCGTCATTGCCGCTTTGCAACCCGAGCTGTTCAAACAATGGGTGAAATGGATTCGCGAAAATCAGTGAAAATACCGTTTATCTTCAAAATATCACGATTATCTTGCAATTTATTGAAATAATTTCACTTCTTAACAGCATTTAATACTAAAAACGGTAGAATACCAATTGCTGACACAACACCGCTCTTTCATCCCTTTTGGGCGGTGCAGCAAGTAAGACGTTTTCCCGCAATGTATTGGCCATTCATACTTCTCCCTTAGTATGAATGGTTTTTTTTATCTGCAAAAACAGCTCAGGCCGTCTGAACATTCAGACGGTCTGTTCACATCATTACTTGAAAAACTGTCCGCAACACGCCTTAAACTTTTTGCCCGAACCGCACAAACAAGGCTGTTTCATCGTCGGCAAAGCAACAGTCGGATCAATAAAATACCAACGTCCGTCTATTTTCACGAACGCCGACAACTCATGATGGCACTCGGTTTGCCCGTTCTCCTCAAAATACGCCTCAAACTCGACCAAAGCATGCGGCTTGCCAAACGGTACATGACGGATAACCTTCAATCCCGACCACTGCGTCTGCTGACTCCATGCCGCCAACTCCTGCTTGTCCAACAAATTCTGCTGCGCTGGGACAGTCGTGTCCACGATATAGTCGATTTCCTGCAAAACATACGCACTGTAACGCGAGCGCATCAACTCTTCCGCCGTCGAAGCCGCCGCCTCACGCGCATGAAACGGTGCGCAACATTCCGCATAAATGCGCCCCGACTGACAGGGGCAAAGTATAGCCGTCATTCCTAATTACCCGAATAAATCCATTTCAAAATTATAACGCAAACCCGACTCAGGCCGTCTGAAAACGAGCGTAGCGAGTTTCGCCAAAACGAGCGTAGCGAGTTTCGCTAAAACGAGTGTAGAGAGTTTCGCTAAAACGAGTGTAGAGAGTTTCGCCAAAATAAACGCAACAATCTGATATAATGCGCCTTTTCGATTTTGACTATCCATGATGACCATTCCCATCCAAAGCATCAGCCGCCTGTTGCCGCAAACCCAATGCCGTGAGTGCGGCTATGAAGGCTGCTTACCCTATGCACACGCCCTGTCGGCAGGAGAAGCACCGGTAAACCTGTGCGCGCCGGGTGGAGAAACCGTCATGAAAGACCTGGCCGACCTGTTGGGCAAGCCCTACCTCGCGCCGGCAAAAACACAAATCAAAGCCGTAGCCCTGATTGACGAAGCCGCCTGCATCGGCTGTACCGCCTGCATCCGCGCCTGTCCTGTCGATGCCATTATGGGAACGTCCAAACTGATGCACACCGTCATCAGCGACGAATGCACCGGCTGCGGCTTGTGCGTTACCCCCTGCCCCGTCGACTGCATCGACATGGTTCCCGTATCGCAGTCCTTCCTGCCGTCCGCACGCCGTTTCAGCACCTCTGCCGAACCGCGCTTTGCCGCCGCCGAACACGCGCAAAGCCGTTTTGAACGCCATACCGCGCGCAAACAGCGCGACGATGCCGAACGCAAAGCCCTGCTGGCGCAACGCGAAGCCGCCGTCAAAGCCAAACAGGCCGCACAGGCACAAACCCAAACAGCCGCACCAAGCGCCGCATTCAACCCCATGGATTTGATTGCCAAAGCCATGGCCAAAGCGCAATCGCAACAAGACAAGCTCGTCTCCTCCGACAACCGCGAAGACTTCAAAGCGCGCCAAATCGAAGAAGCCAAAGAACGCGCCGAACTGCGCCGCGCCCAACGCGATGCCAAATACGGCAACGAAGCCGAAAAAGCTGCCGCCATCGAATTTCTGCGCCGCTATAAAGTCGAGCAGGAAGCGGCCAAAGAAGCGCGCTGATTTCCAAAACAACAAACCCATTCCGACCGCTTCAGGCCGTCTGAAAACATTGCACGAAAACCAATAACTTTATGACCACACAAGAATTTCCACACCAGCATACCGCCCATTGCGAAAGCGGTGTGATGTCCACCCTGCTCAAATACCATGGCCACAATTTAGACGAAGCCATGATTTTCGGCATTGCCCACGCGCTGACGTTTGTCTGGATGCCGCTGATCAAATTAAACGGTATGCCGCTGGTTTCCTACCGTACCGCGCCGCGCAGCATCATCAAAAACACCTGCAAAGCATTGGGGCTGAAATTATCCGTCCGCAAATTTTCCGACGCACAAAGCGGACAAGCCGCATTGGATGCCGCGCTGTCTTCAGGCAAACTGGCCGGTTTGCAAACCTCCGTCTTCTGGCTGCCCTACTTCCCGCCGCAAATGCGCTTCCATTTCAACGCACACAATCTTTTGGTGTACGGCAAAGACGGCAACGACTACCTCATCAGCGACCCCGTATTTGAAACCGTACAACGCTGCGCCGCCGAAGATTTGCAACGGGCGCGCTTTGCCAAAGGCGTATTGGCGGCAAAAGGCATGATGTACACATTAGAAGACAACAGGCCGTCTGAAAAAATCATGGCAAACTTGCCCGCCATTATCCGCAAGGCCATACGCAAAAACGCCAAACATATGCTCGCGCCGGTCTTTTTCATCGGCGTCAAAGGCATCTGCACGCTGGCCAAAAAAATCGAAACCCTGCCTGCCAAACAAAACGACAAATACCAAAAACTGTTTCTCGGTCATTTGGTGCGGATGCAGGAAGAAATCGGTACCGGCGGAGCAGGTTTCCGCTATATCTACGCCTACTTCCTCGAACAGGCCGCCCATATCTGCAACGAACCTGCGTTTCAGACGGCCTCGGAACAAATGACCGCCATCGGCGACCAATGGCGGCAGTTTGCAGCAATGTGCGTGAAACAGTGCAAAAAGCCGTCTGAAAACGGCTGCCGCGAAATCGCCGCATTTTTGCGCAAGATTGCGGACGATGAAGAAACGTTGTGGCGGGGATTGTTGAAATAATGGGGAATCATGCGGCATAACTCAATCCGCCGCGTACAGTTTTGAAATCAGGTCGTCTGAAAACTAAAAGAAAAGATAAAAATGCGTTACTTAGCCACACTCTTATTATTGTGTTCCGCCTTAACCCATGCCGCGCCGCCGAACGGCTTTGCCTTGGTTCATGATGCCGACGGACATACCAACTTACGCGAAAGCCCCGATTTGAATGCCAAAGTCTTGGCAAAAATTCCCAACGGTACGCCGTTGGAATGTTTGGGTGACGGCGGTGAAGGCAGCCTGAGTTTCTGTACTGCCCAGCTGCAACAACCTGCCGCAGAAGACTACGGTTTCATCCATTACAGCCGTCTGATATTTCCTGCCTCCGACAAAAACTTCGTCCGCCTGCGCGAACAATCCGGTCATGACGATACTCTGACTTTGTCCGGTAGCGGACAAACGGTACACATCGTAGCCCGCCGCATTCACCCAAAACGCAGTGATTTCTCGGGTATCAGCAAAGACAAATACACCGCGCGGCTCTATCAAGGCAAGCCATTCTATGGCATGGACTCTATGATTTCCAAAAGCGTGTTTGCGCTTGAACGCATCACGCTAAACGGTCAAGCTGTTCCCGCTGCCGAACTGCAAGGACTGTTCTCGCCCGATTTTGCCGCCACTGCACGCGGCAGCAATGTATATCAAGGCTGGGAAGCCTATTACCGCCGCAGCGATAAGACACTTTATCTGTTCGGCAGACAAGGTTCGGACGGCGCTCCTTTCGGTGTCTGCTTTATATTTAAGGACGGCAAATTCCAGCGCCGTTATTTATGGAGTGCTGCGATTTAAATATCGCTCGAAAAGGTCGTCTGAAAACTCAAAGAAATGATAAAAATGCGTTACTTAGCCACCCTCCTATTATTGTGTTCCGCCTTAACCCATGCCGCACCGCCGGACGGCTTTGCCTTGGTTCATGATGCCGACGGACACACCAACTTACGCGAAAGCCCCGATTTGAAAGCCAAAGTCTTGGCAAAAATTCCCAACGGCACACCGTTGAAATGTCTGGGTGACGGCGGTGAAGGCAGCCTGAGTTTCTGTACTGCCCAGCTGCAACAACCTGCCGCAGAAGACTACGGTTTCATCCATTACAGCCGTCTGATATTTCCCGCCTCCGACAAAAGCTTCGCCCGACTGCGCGAACAATCCGGTCATGACGATACGCTGACTTTGTCCGGTAGCGGACAAAAGGTACACATCGTTGCCCGCCGCATCCATCCAAAACTCAGCGACTTCTCGGGCATCAACAAAGACAAATACACCGCGCGGCTCTATCGAGGCAAACCTTTCTACGGTACAGAGAACGACATTCCCAAAAGCGTATTTGCGCTTGAACGTATCACGCTAAACGGTCAAGCGGTTCCCGCTGCCGAACTGCAAGGACTGTTCTCGCCCGATTTTGCCTCCACCGCACGCGGCAGCAATGTATATCAACGCTGGGAAGCCTATTACCGCCACACCGACAAGACGCTTTATCTGTTCGGCAGACAAAGTTCGGGAGCCGGTAGTTTCGATGTCTGCTTTATATTTAAGGACGGCAAATTCCAGCGCCGCTATTTATGGAATGCTGCGATTTAAATATCGCTTGAAAGGCCGTCTGAAACCATGATTCAAATCCAATCCCTCTCCCACCGTTATCCCAAAGCCGAAACTGCCGCGCTGGACAATGTGTCGTTCGACATTGCCGACGGCGAATGTTTGGGGCTGCTCGGCCACAACGGTGCGGGGAAAACGACGCTGATGTCGCTTTTGGCCGGCTTGCAGGAAGTACGGCAGGGCGAAATTTTGTTTGACGGCAAACCTTTGCGCCTGTTGGGCCGCAGCGAGCGGCAGAAAATCGGTTTGGTGCCGCAAGATTTTGCGTTTTATCCGCAGCTTTCGGTATGGGACAACCTGCTGTTTTTCGCCTCGCTTTACAAAGTGCGCGACAAAGGCCGTCTGAACGCACTGTTGGAACAGACCGACCTGACCGCACACAAAAACAAAGCGGCGAAGCATCTTTCGGGCGGGCTTAAACGTCGTCTGAATTTTGCCATCGGCCTGATTAACACGCCGCAATTGGTGTTTCTCGACGAAATCACGGTCGGCATCGACCCGCAATCGCGCCGCTTTATCCTCGACAGCGTGGCGGATTTGACGCGGCAGGGAGTAACGGTGGTTTATACCTCGCACTATCTGTCGGAAATCGAGCAGCTTTGCGGCAAAATCGCGCTGCTGCAACACGGCAAGCTGGTGTACCACGGCGGTTTGGATGAGCTATTAAGCACGCAAACCGGTGTCGTGCGCTTTACCGTCGAACCGCCGCTGCCACCTCAAACGCTGGCCGCTTTGGGTGCCAAACAAGTGGACAGCCGCGGCATGATGGAAACGGCGCACGATGCCGCCGCCGTTTACGCCGCCCTGCAACAAAGCGGTGCGCAAATCCGCTACTTCCAGCAGGGACACGGTTCGCTGGAAACGTTTTACCTTGATTTCCTGCGCAAAGACGAGCCAGCAACAGATAAGCAAAATCCACAATGACGACTTCCTCCCTCCTCAAAGAACTCAAACTGCTCTGCCGCGACCTGCACGGTTTGGCCGTGTTGTTTGTGATGCCCATCGCCTTCATGCTGATTATGTCGTTGGCGCTGAGCCGCGACCAAGATCCACACACCGACAGCCGCATTGCGCTGGTCGGCGCGGCAAACGACAGCGTCAATACCGCGCTGGCCGCTGCGCTGGAAAAAGAGCAGATCTATGTTACTCGGATGCCGTCTGAAAAACTGACCGACGCGCAAAACGGCCTGCACGACAAACGTTTCCAACTGGTGCTGCACAACCCGAACCCCGCTTCCGGCAAAATCGCCGACAACAAAGCCTTACAAATCTATGTACCGCCCGATACCGAGCCTTCGTGGCTGGCGGCGGTTAAAGGCGTTTTACAGCAGCACTACACCCAAACGCGGCTGGACGCTTATTTCGACAACAACGACGGCATCAAAATCGACAATAAAAAACTGCCCCGTTCCATCCGCAAAGACATCCAGAAAAAAGTCGATGAAAAAAACGACGAACAATTCGCCGCCGTGCGCAGCTTTTTAGATAAAAAAATGCTGGAAGAACACTATCTGAGCGCAGGCAGCGGCACGGTGGAAAAACCCAACGCCGTACAGCACAGCGTACCCGCATGGCTGATTTTCGGTATGTTTTTCATCATGATACCGCTGTCGAACGTCATGGCGCTGGAACGCCAGACCAACACCATCACCCGCCTGCGTCTCGCCCGCGCCTCCGCGTCCGGCCTGATTGCCGCCAAACTTGTTCCCTACTTCCTGATTAACCAACTTCAGTTTGTCGGAATGCTGCTGCTCGGCCGCTACCTGCTGCCCGAAATCGGCGTGCCCGCCCTCATACTCAACGGCAGCCTTGTTCCCTACGCACTGCTGTCCGCCGCCGTCAGCGCCGCCGCACTCGGCTACGCGCTGTTAATCAGCGTCTGCGCCAAATCCACCGAACACGCCGTCGTCCTCGGCGGCGGCGGCATCATCCTGATGGCGGCAATCGGCGGCATTATGGTGCCTGCCCACGTCATGCCTGAAACCATGCAGCAACTCACTTGGATTTCCCCGATGGCATGGGGCTTAAAGGCTTTTCAAGAACTGCTGCTTAACCGCAGCGGCTTGGACGGAATCAGCCGTTATCTGCTTCTACTGTCAGCATTCTCTTTTGTCACACTGACTGCTGCCGTATTGGTTTATCGTAGGCAGTTGCAAACTCAGGTTAGGTTTTAAACGTTTGTCCGCCCTAAGTAGACAAACTTATTTCTCAAAACCATTCCTATAAAACTTCAGGCCGTCTGAAAATATCTTTCAGACGGCCTGATGCTTGATGTGCTATGGATTGTTTCAATAACAAAATATGCTCAACAAAATTCTAAAACCCAAACGCAAAAAAACCTGCTTTTTTCAAAGCAGGTTTTTTATATTTGGTGGGTCGTGAGCGATTCGAACGCTCGACCAACGGATTAAAAGTCCGCTGCTCTACCGACTGAGCTAACGACCCGATAAGCTGTGCATTATAGAGATGGGGCGCACAGCTGTCAACACCTTTTTTAAACTTTTTTATTCGACAACGATTTTCGGGAAGCGGCTGCTGAAGTCTTTGCCTTTATCGGCAATGGCCAGTGCAATTTGGAAGGCGGCTTCGGTGTAGATGTCGGCGATGGTTTGGTTGTTTTCAAACAAGGCCGAAGATGTGCCGCTGTCCATGGCTTCGCGTACAGGCAGGCTCAAGGGAAGTTGGCCGAGCAACGGTACATTCAAACGCTCTGCCAAGTTTTTGCCGCCTTCTGCGCCGAAGATTGCTTCGGCATGGCCGCAGTTGGTGCAAATATGGACAGACATGTTTTCCAAAACGCCCAAAATCGGAATATTGACTTTGTTGAACATATCCACGGCTTTGCGTGCATCAATCAGGGCGATGTCTTGCGGCGTGGTGACGACAACGGAGCCGGTCACGGGGATTTTTTGCGACAGGGTCAATTGGATATCGCCGGTACCGGGCGGCAGGTCGATGAAGAGATAATCGACATTGTCCCATTCGCTTTGGAACATAAGTTGTTGCAAGGCTTGGCTGACCATCGGGCCGCGCCAAACGACGGCTTGGTCGGTATCGACCAGGAAACCGATGGACATCACTTGAATGCCGCTTTCGGCTTCAACGGGAATGAGTTTTTTGTTTTGTTGGTCGGGTTTGCGGTCTTGTACGCCGAGCATGGTGGGCTGGCTTGGGCCGTACAGGTCGGCATCGAGTACGCCGACGCGCGCGCCCATTCTGGCCATTGCGGTGGCAAGGTTGGCTGTGGTCGTTGATTTGCCGACGCCACCTTTGCCGGATGCAACGGCGATGATGTTTTTCACGCCTTTGATGGTTGCTACGCCGGGTTGGACTTTATGCGTACCGATTTCGGTATCGATACTCAAGTGAATGTGGGTCTCGCCGGTATGCGAAATGACGGCTTCTTGAACGGCGTTGGCAATGTCTGCGGCAATATGGGCAACCGGGAACGCGAATTTCAGGCCGATATGCAGGCCGTCTGAACGCTCTTCCAGAAGCGAAACGGCTTTTTCGCTGCCCAAAGTGCGTATTGTGGTGGGAATCAACACGGCATCGAGTGCGGTTCGGATGGCTGGAATATTCATAATCTGCCTCTTGAATGTGGGAAATTGTTTGATGTGCGCGATTTGCCTGCCTGACAAATCTGCTGAATTATACCCTTGAACGCCATGTAAGGGATACGCCCGAAAAACTTCAGGCTGCCTGAATCATCGGGCAGCCTGAAAAGCGGGTCAACTGAAACGCGGCCTTATTCGCTCAAGAGCGCAATGTCGGCAACTGCGTTCATTTGTTCTGCCAAGCGGTTCAGCAGGTTCAAACGGTTTTGTTTCACGGCGGCATCTTCGGCCATCACCATCACGCCGTCGAAGAAGGCATCGACTTGCGGTTTGACGGAAGCCAGTTCGGACAAAGCAGTTTGGAAATTACCTTCGGCAACGGCGGCGGAAATTTTCGGCTGCAAACCTTGAGCGGCGGCGTACAGAGCTTTTTCTTCGTCCTGTTGCAGCAGGCTTTCGTTAACCGCGCCCAACTCGGCATCGGCTTTTTTCAGCAGGTTTTGCACGCGTTTGTTGGCGGCGGCCAATGCGGCGGCTTCAGGCAGCTGTTTGAACGCGGCAACAGCTTGCAGTTTGGCGGTCAAATCATCCAAACGGCGCGGCTGTTTGGCGAGTACGGCGGCAACGATGTCTTGCGGATAATCGTTTTGCAGCAACACGGCCAAACGTGCCTGCATGAAGTCGGTGGTTTCAGACGGCGTTTTTTCGTTGAGCAAACCTTTGGGGAAGCTGTCGAAGGCCGTCTGAATCAGTTCGTTTACATCCAAACCGTACTGCATCAGCATACGCAGAATACCCAAGGCGGCGCGGCGCAGGGCGTAGGGGTCTTTGTCGCCGGTCGGAATCAGGCCGATGCCCCAAATGCCGACCAAGGTTTCCAGCTTGTCGGCCAGCGCAACGGCAGTGGCCACTTTGCCGTTCGGCAGATTGTCACCGGCAAAACGCGGTTGGTAGTGTTGCTCGATGGCTTCGGCGATTTCTTCGGTTTCACCGTCCAAGCGGGCGTAGTATTTACCCATGGTGCCTTGCAGTTCGGGGAACTCGCCGACCATTTCGGTTACCAAGTCGGCTTTGGCCAAACGTGCGGCGCGTTCGGCTGCGGCGGCATCCGCGCCTAAAGCCTTGGCGATGTGGGCGGCAATACTTTGCAGACGCTCGATGCGCTCGGCTTGCGAACCGATTTTGTTGTGATAAACCACGCTGGACAATTTCGGCAGGCGGCTTTCCAGAGTCGCTTTCTGGTCTTGCTTGTAGAAGAACTCGGCATCAGACAGGCGCGCGCGCAAGACGCGTTCGTTGCCTTGGATGATGTGTGACGGATCTTCGGTTTGCAGGTTGGACACCAGCAGGAAGCGGTTCATCAACTTGCCGTTTTGATCGAGCAGCGGGAAGTATTTTTGGTTTTGCTGCATGGTCAGAATCAAGCATTCTTGCGGTACGGCGAGGAAGTGTTCTTCAAAACCGGCTTCCAATACCACAGGCCATTCGACCAATGCGGTCACTTCGTCCAACAAGGCTTCATCGGCAGCAACGGTCGCGTTCAGACGGCCTGCCTGCTCGTTCAAGGCCGTCTGAATGGCGGCTTTGCGTTCGGCAAACGATGCTTCCACTTTGCCTTGCTCGCGCATTTGTACGGCGTAGCTGTCGGCATTTTCAATGGCGATTTCGCCGCTGGAGAGGAAACGGTGCCCCAGTGTTTTGTTGCCGCTTTGCAGACCCAAAACGCTGACGTTGACGATGTCGCCGCCGTGTAGCACGATCAGACTGTGTACAGGACGCACGAAGGTGAATGTGCTGCTGCCCCAACGCATGACTTTCGGAATCGGCAGTTTTTTCACTGCGGCATTGATGATGTCTTCCAAAAGCTCGCCCAGCGGTTTGCCGGTTTGGACGTATTCGTAGGCGTACACATCCTGCTTGCCGTCGTGGACGATGGTCAAGTCTTCGATTTTCGCACCTGCACCGCGCGCAAAACCTTCCAAAGCCTTGGTCGGCGCACCGTCTTTCATGGCATTGGCCACGGCCGGGCCTTTTTTCACGATTTTTTGGTCGGCTTGTACGGCCTTCACGTTTTTGACTTGAACGGCCAAGCGGCGCGGAGAAGCGTAGGCGGTGTATTTTTCTACAGTCAATTCATCAAGTAGTTCTATCGCATCTATCTGATCACTATCAATCAGTTGCGCTTTTTCCAAGCCTTCGGCAATGGAAGCGGCAAAATGGTTGCCCAAATTATTGAGGGCCTTTGGCGGGAGTTCTTCAGTGAGAAGTTCGATTAAGAGGGTTTGGGTTGTCATGTGCTTATCGTTAAATAGGAAATTGGTTTGGCGTCTGAAACGGCATCATGCGGTTTTCAGACGCAAGGTTGATTGAATTGACGGCGATTTTATCATTTTCAGACGGCCTGTGGCTGTCTTTCACAAACAATTTGCCCGATTTTCAAGCCACTTCGTCCGCAACGGCTTCAATTCGTAGCACGGATATACGGCAAACCGCTGGTTTCATCATATTCGGGAATGCCACTTCCGGCAAACAGCGCGCCGGCCAAACGCACGGCTGCGCCGGTCACGGCCGGCGAAATCATAAAGCCGTGGCGGAACAGGCCGTTGACTTCAATCAGGCGGCGTTCGCGGTTGAAGCGGATTTCAGGATTGTGGTGGTTTAACGTCGGACGCAGGCCGGTGGCCAGTTCCAAAAGGTTCGCCTCGCCAAAGGCCGGATGCACGGCGTACAGCGCTGACAAAAGTTCCAAACCGGAACGCACACTGGCCGGCGCTTGGCTTTCGCTTTCGATTTGGGTCGCACCAATCACAAAAATATGATTTTCCTTCGGCGCGATATACAAAGGATAGCGCGGATGCAGCAGGCGCACGGGGCGGGACAGCTCGACTTCGGGTGCGTAAACGCGCGCTACTTCGCCGCGTATGCCGCGCAATTGGCTTTCAGACGGCCTGTTCCACGCTGCTTTTGCACCATAACCGCGGCAGTCGATAACCCAATCGTATTGCGCCGCCAAATCTTCGACTTCGCGTTCGCACAACCAATGGCAAGGCACATTCATCGACGCCAAAGCATCGGCCAGCGCATTCAATACCTGCCGTCCGTCCAACTGCCCTTCCGCCGGCAGATACAGGCCGTCTGAAAACCGTCCTGCCAGTTGCGGCTCGTTGGCCGCGATTTCGTCCGCGTTCCAGCGTATGGTTTCGTGTTCCGGCACGCCGCCGCGCTTCAAATGACGGGCAAACTCGGCAGAAAGCGGCTTGTCCTGCGTATGCCAAACAATCAGGCTGCCTTTTTCCTGCATCATCACTGGCGTGTTCAGACGGCCTAAAATATCGCGCCACAGCGCGAAACTCTGCCTGCCCAAACGGATGACTTCAGGCGTTGCCTCCACCGCCTCGGAAGAAGGCGCCAGCATGGCGGCAGCGACATAGGCTGCGGCTTGTGCGCCGTTACGTTCGCCTTTCTCAAACAACTCTACCGCCACACCCTGCTCCGCCAATTGGAACGCAATAAGGCGACCGGAAAGGCCGCCGCCGAGTACCGCAATCTTAGACATTAGTTTCTCCTTGTTTTTAATATGAAAATGAACTGCATATTTTAGAACTTGTTTTGCTTTATCACAATATCGACACAAAATGAGAACAGTTTTTGCATATCATGATTGCCCAGACCAAGCCGATAACTTATAAACAAACAGACGGAATCCCTCTCTCTGCAAGCAGTTCCCCATCGCCTCAGACTGCCAATCAGCTTTGATAAAAATATCTTCTTTACATAAAACCGAATATAATGGCATTTCTTGACACATTCATTCACTCGGCATCACTGCATTTATTAAATTGTTTTGATGCATATATTTGATTTTATAAGGAATAAAAATGAAAAGCTTGGGCAGTACTTTATTTATCCTCGGCGTATTGGCATTCGGTTTGAATTATATGAACGCCGTCCCCAAAGTCTTGGCCTGGATTTACGAATGGGGCGAAGATACCGCCATGTGGATTAAAGCAGGCATTACAGGCGGCGGCGCTTTACTGTGGTTGGCAGGCAATTTCCTTGAAAAACCTGCAGAGGCAGAAGCAGAACCGGAAGAGGAAGAAGAATAAATACCATAAAAGGCCGTCTGAAAAGTTTCAGACGGCCTTTTTATAGGTTCACAAAACAGCGCTTTCTTTATGTTCGAAAGTTTGCCTTTTAAAGCGCGTTTGCTGTGGCGGTAAATTGTGTTGCCGTGCAGCTTTTGACGCTGAATACGTCCGCCTGCTTATCCGAACTTCACTTCTGCCCCGAATACTTCCTGCCATAGTTTTCGCACATTGCCGTAGTGGGTCAGCAATTCGTCCGTTACTTCGGTTTTTTTGGCATCGCGCAGTTTGGTGTTGTGTTGCTGCTGGCGGTAGAAGCGGTAGGCGGTGCGGCTTTGTTCGGCGAGGGTTTTGTCGATGAGGCCGCAGTCGGCGGCGATGTTCAAGAGGGCAATGTTGCCGTAGTTGTCGAGGAGTTGCGGATATTTTCGGGCATGGGCAAGGATGAGGTATTGGACGATAAATTCGACGTCGACCACGCCGCCGCGCGCGTATTTGACGTTGCTGTCGACCGGCGGATGGGTGGGGAACATTTTTTCACGCATTTCGATGATTTCGCCTGCTAAAACGGTTGGGTTGCGCTCGGCGGTCAGCATTTCGGTGCGGATGCGGTCGAAGGCCGTCTGAATTTCGGGTGTGCCGCAGATGAAGCGGGCGCGGGTGAGGGACTGGTGTTCCCACGTCCAGGCGTTTTCGCGCTGATATTTTTCGAAGGCGGCGATGCTGTGGGCGAGGAAGCCGGCGTCGCCGTTGGGGCGCAGGCGCAGGTCGGTTTCGTAGAGGCTGCCTGCGCCGGTGGCGGCGGAAAGCCAGTTGGTCAGGCGGCGGGCAAGGCGACTGTACACGTCGCCTGCATCGGGATGCGGGTCATCGTAAAGATAGACCAAGTCGAGGTCGGAGGAATAGCTGAGCTCTTTACCGCCCAGTTTGCCGTAGCCGATGATGGCGAATTGCGGCGTGTCGCGGTGTTTTTTTGGCATATCCGCCCACGCACACGACACGGCGGCGGCGAGTATGATGTCGGCAAGGGCGGAGAGTTGGTCGGAGAGGGATTCTACCGTCCACAGTCCTGCGAGGTCTTGGACGGCGAGGCGGAAAACTTGGGCGTGCTGGAAGCGGCGCAGGGTGTCCATTTGCGCTTCGGTGTCGCCGCCGCAGGCTTTGAGGTCGTCTGAAAGGGCGGCGGCGAGGGCTTGCCAGTCGAACGCAGTATCCAAAAGCTGCGCGCTGATGAGTTCGTCCAGCAGAATCGGATATTTGCTCAGATACGCCGCCACCCATGAGCTTTGGCTCATAATCTGCGCCAGTTGCGCCAGGGTTTGCGGATGCTCGTTAAGGAAGGCGAGATATGCGGATCGGCGGCTGATGTTTTCGAGGAAGTCAAACAGCCGCATTAATGTATCGGTCGGGTTGGGTTGCTCTGCCGCTGCCTGTACGAACAGCGGCACGATGGCGTCAAAACGGGGCTGGGCGTGTGCGGAAAGATGGCGGTATTTATGGCCGTGCCGGATTTGGTCTAGCCTTGCGGCGATGGTTTCGGCATCAAACCCGTGTTCTTTCAGACGGCCTAGCCGTTCCTCTTCGTCGGGTTTTTCCTGCCATGCCCATTGCCATTCGCTGTTGCTTTGCGTTTGTTCTTCGGGTTCGCTCAAGATTTCGTTGAACAACTGATTGACTTTGTTCCGATGAACATTGAGGCCGTCTGAAAAGGCGGCGTAGCTGTCGAAACCCATGCTTTCGGCGAGCAGTTGTTGCTGTTCGGGCGAGGCGGGCAGGGTTTGGGTTTGCTGGTCGTCCCAGTATTGCAGGCGGTGTTCAACATCGCGCAGGAAGCGGTAGGCGGCAAGCAGGGTTTCGACGTTTTCAGACGGCATGATGCCCAGCTCGGCAAGTTTCTTCAGCGTTTCCTGCGTGCCTTTCAGTTGCAGCGCGCGCATTTGTCCGCCGCGTATCATCTGGAAAATCTGGGCGATAAATTCGACTTCGCGGATGCCGCCTGCGCCGAGTTTGATGTTGTCCGCCATGCCTTTTTTGCTGACTTCGCTGCGGATTTGGCGGTGCAGGTTGCGCATCGCTTCATACGCGCTGTAATCCAGATATTTGCGGAACACGAAGGGGCGCACCAGCGATTTGATGTCGTTCGGATACGGCGTGACCACGCGGCCTTTGCACCACGCGTAGCGTTCCCATTCGCGCCCCTGCGTAATCAAATATTGCTCCAGCGCGGTTTCGCTCAATACCAACGCGCCCGAATCGCCGTCCGGCCGCAGCCGCATATCGACGCGGAACACCTGCCCGTCGGCGGTGATGTCGTTCAGCAGCGCAATCAGTTTCTGCCCGACTTTGGTGAAAAATTCCTGATTGCCCCGTTCGCGCCTGCCGTCGGTGTCGCCAGATTCGGGGTAGATAAAAATTAAATCAATGTCGGAAGACACGTTCAACTCATAGCCGCCCGCCTTACCCATCGCCACCACGCTCAAATGCTGCGGCGATTTGGTATAACGCCCTATCGGTGTGCCATACATGTCCTGATAATAGGCGTAGGAAAAGTCCAACGCGGTATTGACGGCAAAATCGGCAAACAGCGTAATCGTGCGGGTTACTTCGTTCAAATCGCTGATGCGGTTTATATCGCGCACGATAATCTGCGACACCACATAACGGCGCAACTCGCGCAACTGCCGCGCCAATTCTTCCTCGTTTTCTTCCGCGCGGATTTTGTCCCAATCGGCAAAGGCTTGGAAATCCGCTTCGGTCAACACCTTGTCCAGCATGGGCAGGAAAATTTCGGGCTTGAGTTTGCCGTTGTCGAGCTGACGGGCGAGGAACAGGGAATAACGGCGGGCAGTGTCGAGGCGGTTCATAATCTTTGCCTGAATAAACAGAAAAGACCATCATAGCAAGGTTTCAGGCCGTCTGAAACCCACGCTTTCCCCTATCCGTGCAATCGGCTAAAATACCAACTTTGCAACCCATCATAAGGAAACCGCCATGACCCGTATGGTTCACTGCGTCAAACTCGGCAAAGAAGCCGAAGGCATGAAATTTCCGCCGCTGCCCAACGAGCTGGGCAAACGCATCTTCGAAAACGTTTCCCAAGAAGCATGGATGGCTTGGACCCGCCACCAAACCATGCTCATCAACGAAAACCGCTTAAGCCTTGCCGATCCGCGCGCGCGCGAATACCTCGCCCAGCAGATGGAACAATACTTCTTCGGCGACGGCGCAGATGCCGTACAAGGCTACGTTCCGCAAGAGCCTAAATAAACATTAAACGCCGAGGCCGTCTGAAACCCGATTTTCAGACGGCCTTTAAAATTCCCGATTGCCCCGCATATTAGACAAATAGAACAGATAAATCATACAAACCCATGATTCTCTGTTAAAATCCAAATTTCATTCATTTCAATCCACACTGGAGCAAACGCCATGCAAAACGACGTTTACGACTATACCTCGCAAGGCTCGGTTACCAAAAATACCGTCCTGCAAAAAACCTACCGCCTGCTCGGCCTGTCTTTCATTCCTGCCATTGCCGGCGCGTTCTTTTCCGCCAAAACAGGCTTTAACATTTTTGCCATATTCGGCTCATACTATGTTGCCCTGGCCGCCTTCTTCGGCTTCTTCTACGGCATGACCTTCCTGATCGAGAAAAACCGTTACAGCAACGTCGGCGTCGCCCTGTTGATGATCTTCACTTTCGGCATGGGCCTTGCCATCAGCCCTATGCTGCAATACACCCTGGCGATTAACAACGGCGCGCAAATCGTCGGTACGGCCGCCGCCATGACCGCCGGCGTATTCTTCACCATGTCCGCCATGGCACGCCGCACCACAATGAACATGAACAAACTCGGCAGCTTCCTCGGCGCCGGTGCCATCGTGCTCATGATTGCCGTTGTGGCCAACATCTTCCTCAACATCCCTGCCCTGAGCCTGACCATCGCAGCCGGCTTCGTTGTCTTCAGTTCCCTGATGATTATGTGGCAGGTGCGTACCGTCATCGACGGCGGCGAAGACAGCCACATCAGCGCAGCGCTGACCATCTTCATCTCCATCTACAATATTTTCAGCAGCCTCTTGAGAATCCTCATCTCTCTCAGCGGTGACGACTGATCAAGCCTCAAAGGCCGTCTGAAACTTCAGACGGCCTTTTTGATTTTTGACATCACCGGCAAACTCCCCTATCCTGAACGCCACACAAACCCCATTCCCAACCCAAAATGACCACGACCACTCCGCGCCGTGCCGTGTACGCAGGCAGCTTCGACCCACCCACCCTCGGCCACCTGTGGATGATACAGGAAGCCCAATCCCTCTTTGACGAACTCATCGTCGCCATCGGCACCAATCCCGAAAAGCGCAGCACCTACAGCATAGAAGAACGCCGCGCCATGCTCGATGCCATTACCCACTCCTTCCCTAACGTCCGCATCAGCGTGTTTGAAAACCGCTTTTTGGTCGATTACGCCCGCGAAGTCAAAGCCAATTTTATCGTCCGCGGCATCCGTTCCGCCGCCGACTACGAATACGAACGCTCGATGCGCTACATCAACAGCGACATCGCCCCCGAAATCTCCACCGTCTTCCTGATGCCGCCACGCGAAATCGCCGAAGTATCCTCCACCATGGTCAAAGGCCTGGTCGGCCCCCAAGGCTGGCGCGACATGATAGGCCGCTACCTCCCCGAACCCGTCTATCAAAAAATCCTACAAGACCACGAAACAAACACATAAAACAAAGGCCGTCCGAACATTTCAGACGGCCTTCCAAATTTCATTGATTATTGATGGGCAGACATCACCGCCTGCAGGTTTTGTTTTAACGTTTCCATGTCCAACCAACCGGCGTTAATAAACAACATCAAAATCACCGTACCCACGCACAACATGCCGATACCATACAACACATAACCCACTAAAACACGGCCTACCGTCGCATTCCCCATCCACATCAAACCGCGTACCTGCACCACAAACACCCAAGCCTGCCACAACAGCGCAAACGCAGCCAACGCCGGCACATACAACACCAGCAACAGCGGCAAGAGCAAAGCCTCAGACACCAAAATAAAGCCCCACAAAGGAAGCCGGGGCGCACCGTAATAATGCAGCACCTTGCGCATCGAGCGGCTCAACACCAGCCATTTCACCATCACCAAAATCACCGACAGGCACACCGCCGCCGCGCCACCGCCAAACAAAGGCGACATGCTGGCCGCGTTCACCACACCCAACAGCAGCAACACCGCCGCCATCACCAAAGGCGAATACAAATACGTCTCCGGCGAACGATAGCGCAAACGCAAAACATCCCACATATCACGAACAAACACATACAGCATGGCATAAATCCAAAGCAAAAAAGCCGATTGTATCTTAGGCCGTCTGAAAATCAAACCGGCAAACTTAAAAACCGCCAATTAAAACGAAAAATAATTCAATACAAAACAAAATCTTAATTTACCGCCACAAAAATAAAGCCTGCAAACGCTTGCACAAGGCAACGAAATTTGGTTTAATTCACATCTCGCAACGAAACACGCGAAGGCCAGATAGCTCAGTTGGTAGAGCAACGGATTGAAAATCCGTGTGTCGGCGGTTCGATTCCGCCTCTGGCCACCACCAACCGCCTTGAAGCGGTTATTTTTTTATCTATACGATTTGCACGCCATACTTAGCGCAAATCCCATTCCAGACCATGCGTCCCGATTTCCACACAAGGCCGTCTGAAAAATTTCAGACGGCCGTTGTTCATGTTGGCATGGCATAAAAATCCGCTTCACCGCCCCATTCCGACAGAATACGGCGTTTCCATCCAAATCGGCTGAAACCTTCGCGAACATACTGAATATGAATAAAGTTCAAGGCCGGTCGGTTTACTATATAATACCGTCCAAACCAACCATAACTTACTCATTGCAGGGAAGATAATGAAAAAAGTGCTGATTGTGCATTACTCGCAAACGGGGCAGCTCTCCAGCCTGGCGCGAAATTTTGCCGCGCCGTTGCAAACAGCCGGCATACAGGTTGATTGCGTCAATATCGTCCCGGAGCAGGCATTTCCGTTTCCGTGGCCGTTTTGGCGTTTTTTCGATACCTTTCCGGAAACCGTCCATTTAAAACCCGCCCCGATTCTGCCGCCGCACATTCCATCTGAAGATTACGATGTGGTGGTCATTGCCTACACCGTTTGGTTCCTCTCTCCTTCGCAACCAATGACCGCCTTTTTGCAACGCGAAGAAACGCGCCGGCTGCTGGACGGCAAACCGGTCATCACGCTTATCGGCTGCCGCAATATGTGGCTGGGCGCGCAGGAAAAAATGAAATCTTTGCTGAAGAAAAACGGCGCCAAACTCATCGGCAACATCGTAAAAATCGATGCCTGCAACAGCGCGGCCAGTTTCATTACCACGCCCGCATGGATGCTGACCGGCGACAAACGCTATTTCCGCTCCCTGCCCTCCGCCGGCATTGCTGAAGAAGAATTGGCGGATGCGGTGCGGTTTGGGACGAAATTGCGCGATGCGCTGTTAAACCAACAGCCTTTGGACGAAACCCTGTTTCAAAATATGGGCGCGGTGACAGTCAATGAAAAACTGATTTTCAGCGAACGCGCCGCCGGCCGCAGCTTCTTCGTCTGGGGCAGGCTTTTGATGGCGGCAGGCCGTATTTCTCCGCTTTTGCGCCGTGCCTTGCTGTGCTTTTACATCGTCTTTTTATTGGCGATGATTTTGGTGGTTTTGCCTGTCAGCGTGATTTTGAAAAAACTGCTGCATCCGCTGCTCAAAGGCCGTCTGAAAAAGCTGGCGGACTATTATGCGCAACCGTCAGGCAGATAATCCGTTTCAGACGGCCTCAAACCAGGAATCCATCATGCCCGAAGTTATCCACTACCCCGAACGCCGTCGCTTTCAAATCGATATTGACGGTTTGGAAGCAGGCTATATCAGCTATACCGAACACAACGGCGGCTGGGACGTAAACCATACCGAGGTCTCGCCCAACTTCCGTCATCGCGGCATTGCCAAACTGCTGGTGGACGCGCTGATGGAATACGCCGAAACACACCACATCCCGTTGACTGCAAGCTGCGACTACGCGGCGCGGTTTATCGGTTGATTATTTTGACAAACACATCATGACATCGAATAACACACTCAAAGACGTTTATCTCAACCGCGTTTCTGCTTTTTTGCCCAATGCCCCCGTCGGCAATGACGAAATGGAAGCCGTCCTCGGCATGGCAGGCGATGTGCCTTCACGCGTGCGCCGTATGATTTTGCGTTCCAACGGCATTTTGTCGCGCCATTACGCCATCGATCCCGAAAGCCGCCGCACGACGCACACCAATGCCGAATTGGCTGCCGAAGCAGTCAACGGCCTGTTTGCCCAAGGCGTTTCGGCAGAAGCCGTCGGCAGCCTGGCCTGCGCCACTTCCTATCCCGACCAAACCATGCCCGGACACGGCGTGATGGTGCATGGTTTGCTGGATATGCCGCCTTGCGAAGTGTTCAGCATGGCAGGCGTATGCGCGGCAGGTATGGCGGCGATGAAACACGCCTACAACGCCGTACGCACCGGCGAACACGCACATGCGGTTTCCGTTGCCTCCGAAAACGCCTCGGCGGTCATGCGCGGCGAAGTGTTCCAAAGTGAAACCGACCATAAAAAACTGGAAAATGCGTCCCCCGAAATCGGGTTTGAAAAAGACTTTTTGCGCTGGATGCTGTCTGACGGCGCAGGCGCGGTGTATCTGTCCGACCGTCCCAATTCAGACGGCCTCAGCCTGAAAATCCATTGGATAGACCTGCTTTCCTACGCCAACGAAATGCCGCCCTGCATGTATGCCGGCGCAGAATTCCGCGACG
>ERZ772904.109-NODE-109-length-26295-cov-9.27264_pt1 | contig 26295 bp, 24 predicted proteins | sample MGYA00512122_ERZ772904 | MGnify/ENA primary metagenome ERZ772904 (study PRJEB29015, sample SAMEA2738104) | human oral metagenome | biome: human oral; feature: human-associated habitat; material: saliva | place: China | collected 2269 ... | reverse complement strand
TCGGAGGGTTATGTCAATACCTCATCCCTCACCATTCCAGCGCATGGGTTTACCATGACGGACTTTGTGGTGGATGCTATTTTGCTCGGTCTGCTTCTGCTGATTCTGTTGGTGCTCTTCATCTTCCGCAAGCGCATTCGTCGTGCAAGCCAGAAGGCGCGCGAACGCCGAGCTGCAAAGCAAGCGGCGCAGCCGACAGCAGCCTACACAGCTTCAGACTCGGATGTTCTCAATTACGGCGACGATTCGCCGACCGTTGCGTTCTCGTCCGGAAGCTCCTATGCGGCTGAAACGGACGGTACTATTCCGCTGCCCGCCCAACAGGCTCCTATTCCGAAGCACGCTGCAAAGTCACAGCAGAAACCCGTTTCGGGTGATAGTGATCAGGACTTTTTGCAGTAGTGCCGTGCCATAACGTATAGCAAAGCAGAGACCGGTTGGTCAGGCACACAGTGAGCCCCGCATCGTGCACGATGCGGGGCTCACGACATATAGGTAATATTTCAGGCTTTGAAACTCTCGTCAACGGGAAGTAGTATAGTCGGTTCTGCTGGTCCCAACAGAAGCATAGGGTTAATATATTCTGCGTTTTTGCCGCTTCCGTTCTTGTGGTCGCCGCCGCGCCGAACGCTCCAGTAAAGGCATGTGGTAGAGCACCGAGGTTTTGTGGGATACGCATCCACCCGAGCGATAACCTGCCCCGCCTGAACGTGAGTACCGACTGGCAGAGGATCGGTGACAGGCTCGAAACTCGACCTGTACCCGTTCGGATGCTCAATGACTACTACCTGTCGATCGACGACAGTTCCCGAGAAAACTATGGTTCCAGGCGCTGGAGCGCGTACTTGGTCCTGTTCTGTTGCCTCAAGATCGACTCCGCGATGCCCTGCCGACCACCGCTGACTGGGCTTGATAAAGGCATGAATGACATGAGGTTTTCCAGATATAGGTGAAATCCATGAGCGCGCAGAAGTGTGCATGATCTGTAGGGGATCGTGTCGGTACTTTATACCGCTGACGTGTGGCCTGAAGCCTAAAGATAATGCCACGGTAAGGACTATGATCTGGATCGTTAAAACCCGCAAGAATATTGGAGAAGGTACCCGGACTTTTATAGGATGCCCTGAGCGCCAGCATGCTTGAAGAAACAGGGGAGTACGTTGCAGTGCAGATACAAAGTGTTGTCTGGACATCGCAAAAATACGTGCCTGTGCCGCCAGACCCGCGCGGTGCATCCACGCCCCTAACCAATCACATATCATTCTTCGAGCACACCACAGTCGAAGACCCATAAAGATATGTACAAGGCTGTACTGTGGAAAACTTACCCTTTCGGGACATTTTTTATTCGATATCCACAGACGGTATTTAGCGTTTTCGTGAAAAACAGGTGAGACGGCTTAGCGTTTTTCACAAACCTCCAAAATATGAAGACTCGTGATTCTACGGATTCAAGTAAGGTAGTAGCAAAAATTTTTATAAAAAACTACGCTTATCCGGGCGAAAAGCTCACGGTACTAAAGACTTAAGACCCAAATATCAGGTACAATCTTCTATTGCAGTGTGCCTAGCCTGGTAACGGAAAGGCCCGCTGACGACGCGTGGCGTGAGCACCTGGAACCTAAATACCAGGTGATAAAAGACCTTCGGTCCGCTTAGAACAAGCGGTCAGGGCTTGAGACACGGGGCAACCCGAATGTCTAATCGCCACTAGGATAAACCGATAACTACTATGCGCGCGTGTGGCTAGCCCGAGATGGGAGGTCAGCGCGGCACCCTGATATAAAGGAGACGACATGCCCGTCGTAACTATGCGTGAGATGCTGGATTCCGGCGTTCACTTCGGTCACCAGACCCGCCGTTGGAACCCCAAGATGAAGCGTTTCATCCTCACCGAACGCAACGGCATTTACATCATCGACCTGCAGCAGTCCCTCGAATTCATCGATAAGGCTTTTGAGGCTGTTAAATCCACCGTTGCACACGGCGGCAACATTCTGTTTGTGGGTACCAAGAAGCAGGCACAGGAAGTTATTGCTGAGCAGGCTACCCGCGTGAATATGCCTTACGTTAACCACCGCTGGCTTGGTGGTATGCTCACCAACTTCTCCACCATTGCTAAGAGCATTGAGCGTATGAAGGAACTTGAGCAGATCGACTTTGACGATGTCGCAGGTTCTCGTTACACCAAGAAGGAACTGCTCTTGATGCGCCGCGAGTTTGAGAAGCTCGAAAAGACTCTGGGCGGTATCCGTAACCTGAGCAAGGTTCCCTCCCTCGTCTGGGTTGTTGATACCAAGAAGGAGCACCTGGCGGTTAACGAGGCTCAGAAGCTGGGCATCCCCGTGGTAGCTATTCTTGACACCAACTGTGACCCTGACGAAGTTGCATTCCCCATCCCTGGTAACGACGATGCGATCCGTTCCGTCAACCTGCTCACCCGTGTGGTGGCAGACGCTGTCGCTGCAGGTCTCATTGAGCGTAATGCTAAGAAGACCGGTAAGGCAGAGGCTGCTGAAGAGCCTATGGCTGCGTGGGAGCGCGAACTGCTAGAGCAGCACGAGGCAGCTCAGGCGGCTGAAGCTAAGTAGGCTTTAGCTTTTCCACGATGGGAAAAGCAGTACGGACGGTACCTACCCTGTGGCGGGTAAGGTGCCGTCCGCTCATAGCTCATGGGCGTTATCACGCCTACATCTTAAATTAAGGAAAAAGAGGAGTTCACATGGCGAACTACACTGCAGCAGACATCAAGGCACTGCGTGAGAAGACCGGCGCAGGTATGCTCGACGTCAAGAAAGCTCTCGATGAGGCTAACGGCGACCAGCAGAAGGCAATGGAGATTATCCGTGTGAAGGGTCTGAAGGGCGTCACCAAGCGTGAAGGTCGTGCAACCGCTGAAGGTTTGGTTGCAGCTCGCGTAGAAAATGGCGTTGGTTACATGGTTGAGGTCAATTCTGAAACCGACTTCGTGGCTAAGTCCGAACCCTTCATCACCTTCGGGCGTAACGTGCTGGAGGCTGCTATCGCGGCTAACGCATCCACTCTGGAAGAGCTGCAGGCCGCATCCTTCGAGGGTAAGACCGTTGAAGAGCTCACCACCGATGCTGCCGCCCTGCTGGGTGAGAAGGTTGTGGTGCGCCGCGTAGCACGCGTTGAAGGCGAGAACGTGGCAGTTTACCTGCACAAGACCTCTAAGGACCTGCCCGCACAGGTTGGTGTTCTGCTTGCTGTTTCCGGCAATAACGTTGATGAAATTGCGCACGACGTAGCAGTCCACATTGCAGCGATGAGCCCCAAGTACCTGGACTCTGAGTCTATCCCGGCTGACCAGGTTGAAGCTGAGAAGCGTGTTGCACGTGAGACCGCAATCGCTGAGGGCAAGCCCGAGAAGATTCTGGATAAGATCGTTGAGGGTCGTCTCAAGGGCTTCTTCAAAGAGAACACCCTGCTTGACCAGGACTTCGCAAAAGACACCAAGAAGTCTGTGGCACAGGCTCTCTCTGAGGCTGGCGCAACTGCTACCGGTTTCGCACGTTTCCGTGTTGGTGCCTAGTTTCTAGGAGCTTTCCTCAAGCAGCCAGCCTTTATCTGAGGCTATACGCTAAAGTCGGATGCTTGCCCTGTGAAGGGTGAGCATCCGACTTTTTTGTATAAATATTGTGCAGGTTGCGCACCTAGCGCAAAGAAAGTTCCAGAACCTATTTTCTGTATAGATTATCTTGCAGATACAGTGTTGACCTGAGGTTTTATAGGGTTTTATATGCCCGGAGCATTTAGTCTCTTAATCTCTACGCCTTCTGGCATGTCGAATGAGAGAGAAAAATATCGAAGGGTGTACCACAAGACAGTGTTTCCGTAGCGTATCCTTGATAAGGACTATTGAGTGTTCACCCCGTTATCAGCATAAGTTTTATCCGTTGGAGGGTATTTATGACCGACTCACACACGCACCCAATCCATCGAGACGACACCGGTCGTCGCCGTGTTCTACTCAAGCTCTCAGGCGAAGTTTTCGGTGGGGGAGAAGTTGGTATTTCGACCGGGGTTGTGCGTAATATTGCACAGCAGATTGCAGCAACTGTGGGTAAGGTAGAGACCTCCATCGTGATTGGCGGCGGTAACTTCTTCCGTGGCGCCGAGCTTTCACAGGCAGGTATGGATCGTTCCCGCGCAGACTATATGGGCATGCTCGGTACCGTGATGAACTCTCTGGCTCTTCAGGATTTCTTGGAGCAAGAAGGTATTGATACCCGCGTACAGTCTGCTATTACTATGCCGCAGGTTGCAGAAACCTACATTCCTCGCCGCGCTATTCGCCATATGCAGAAAGACCGTGTGGTTATTTTCGGCGCCGGTGCCGGTCTGCCCTATTTTTCGACCGATACCGTAGCTGCCCAGCGAGCCTTGGAAATTCACGCTGACGAAGTTTTGGTAGCAAAAAATGGTGTGGACGGCATCTACACTGCCGATCCGAATAAAGACCCTCAGGCTGAGCGCCTGTATAACCTCACCTACGATGAAGCTATGCAACGCAATATTCGCGTGTTGGATCAGACCGCATTCTCCCTATGCCGCGATAATAACGTGACGATGCGCGTCTTCGGCATGCAGGGCGAAGGTAACGTAACCCGCGCTATTCTGGGGGAGAAGATGGGTACTCTTGTAACCCGCTAAAGAAACGTTATGCCGTTATAATCCTTGCATTAGAAGTCGTTCAACGGCTTAGCCATAAGGAAAAAACGGTGAGAAGTCGCCCGAGATAGTCTCGGGCGACTAAACTATAACTAGGTCGCGGTTTGCACCGTTTGGTGTTTCCCGTAGCCGTAGCTACCAAAATCGGCATGAGCCGACTTCCCCTATAAAGGAGATTCCGTCGTGATCGAAGAAACCCTTGCCGAAGCCGGCGAGAAGATGGATAAGACCATTGAAGCTATCAAAACAGAATTCGCCAAGGTTCGCACCGGACGTGTGAACCCTGCGATTTTTAGCTCTATTACCGCAGACTACTACGGCGCGCCGACTCCATTGCAGCAGCTGGTGTCGTTCAACGTTGAAGATGCCCGTACGGTTAAGATTGTTCCATTTGATGTGAGCGCTTTAGCTGCTATCGAAAAAGCAGTACGTGACTCTGACTTGGGTGTAAACCCCAGCAACGACGGTGCCGCTATCCGCGTGGTTATGCCCGAGATGACCTCTGAGCGTCGTAAAGAATACATAAAATTGGTCAACCACAAAGCTGAGGAAGCTCGCGTTTCGGTACGTAATGTGCGCCGCCATGCTAAAACCGTCATTGATAAGCTTGTGAAAGACGGCGAGATCGGTGAGGACGACGGTGCCCGTGCCGAAAAAGAGCTTGATGCCCTCACTAAGAAACATGTAGATACTATCGATGAGCTCTACAAGCACAAGGAATCTGAGCTGCTTGAGGTTTAAGGCTCAGAGATGAACACACGAGAAGATACGGGGGATAAGAAGAGCGAAACAGCCCCCGCCCCAGGGAAAACAGCATCCCGAGCGGGGCGCAACTTACCCGCCGCTATCGGCGTAGGCGTAGCATTCGGCGCGGTGCTGACTACAGGGCTTTTCTTTCCTCCGTTTCTTGTGCTTCTCTGCGCGATCTCTACCGGGCTGGGAAGCTGGGAGCTTGCCTCCGCACTCAACAAAAAACGCGACTACAATTTACCCCTGACCCTGGTGACGGTGCTGGCTCCGATCCCCATAGTCTCAGCGTATATTTGGGGATTCACTGGTTTGGGGATCTCCTGCGTTACTGTCACCCTAGTACTTGCTTGTGTCACCTTGGTGGTACCCAGGAAACGCACAGCCTCACGGTATAAAGTTTTGAGGGGTCTCATTCTAATTTTGGGATGGGTACCCTTGACCCTCGGAATTTCGATGGTGTACTTTAGCACCGAGCGCGGTTGGGCAGGCATCCTGATGATCCTTCTTATGGCCGTCAGCAACGATACTTTCGGGTATATTGCCGGTGTTATATGGGGTAAACATCCTATAGCACCTACCATTTCGCCAAAGAAGAGCTGGGAGGGCTTTGCCGGTTCCTATCTTGGGTCTGCCGTGGTAGCGTGTATTGCTCTAAGTATTTTGGGGCAGAAATGGTACTGGGGAATACCGCTCGCTGCGGTCATGGTTATCGCCTCTACGGCGGGTGATCTTGTAGAATCTGTTTTTAAACGTCGAATAGGCATCAAGGATATGTCAAATATCCTGCCTGGGCACGGCGGCATGATGGATCGTCTGGACTCGGTACTTTTTGCGGCCGCGGTTGGGTGTTTGATTTTTACCTTTGTGCTTCCTCTCTAGAGCGGAACACAGGATAGCGAAAACTTTATGCGTAGGGTACGCACACGAGCTGCTCACGTCGTGTGCCCTGCCTGATGATAAGGAGAATCCTTGGCAACGAATACTAGTCGTACAGATAACGGCTTCGGCCGTGCGGCAGAACTCGAACCTGGTTATAAACGAACCGAGGTCGATCGTCTCTTTGCTCGACTAGCCGAGGATTACGAACAGCTAAGCGGCGCCGTACAGCAGCACGCTAATATCTACACGTCGCGGCTTATTCGCCAGGTTGTTTTTCGTACCGAGCCCGGCGGCTATGCGGTAGGGGACGTCGATCGCGCTCTAGAGCGTATAGAAGAACGTTTTGCCAAGCTGGAACGCAGCCGTTATATCGAACAGTACGGTTTAAGCAATTGGGAGCTGTCCCTCGTAGACGCGGGTGAGCTTCTGGCACAGCGACTAGAGCGGCCGGATGGTGAACGCTTCCGCCGCCCCTCTAAACGCAAGCACGCCGGGTATTTTGTGGGTGATGTTGATAAGGTATGCCATCATATCTATGCTCAACTCAATAGCGAAGAACCGCTTGATACATCCGTTATTCGTAACGCTGTCTTTAGGTCTGCGACCGGCTCGGTGAGCTATGAAGAAACCCAGGTTGATGCCTTTATGGATCGCTGTATCGAGCTTATCCAAGATCTGACCTAAGAGACGTTGCTGGTAGCCGCAGGACCTTCTGAGGCCGTGCTGGCAGCATGCGATACTAGTAAACATGAAGTTTGGTTCCTCTACTCGGGTTGGGGGCTTCCGCGAAACCCTCACTGATGCTCTTAAACATGGACTTTGCGATGCTCGAAGGGTTACTTTACTCGGTTCCACCGGGTCTATTGGCACCCAAGCAGTACAGGTTATAGAGCATCTTGCGCGTCTTGCGGGCACCACCGTCGATGCTGAGGATGCACCGCTGAAGGTTGTAGCTCTCAGCGCCGGTTCACGCTCCCTCGAATTATTAGCACAGCAGGCAGTTCGGGTACGTGCCGAGCTTGTTGCCACCAGCGGCCCGGCGCAGGATGCACAACGGTTGCAAGAATACCTTGATGCGGCCGCCCGCAGTGTGGGCATTAGTGGGTACAGTCCGCGCATCGTCTGGGGAGAACGTGCCAGCGTTGAGGCGGCGGCGCATCCGGCGGATGTGGTGCTCAATGGCATTACCGGATCTATCGGTTTAGAACCCACACTGACCGCCCTCAAAGCGGGGCACCGGGTTGCCCTTGCAAATAAAGAATCTCTGATCGCGGGTGGACCGCTTGTGCGTGCCGCCGTCGATGCCTCACCGTTGGAAACCCCGATGGTTCCGGTGGATTCGGAGCATTCGGCTCTTGCCCAAGCATTAGCCAGTGGCACCGACGCCGAGATAGACCGGCTGATTCTCACGGCCTCAGGTGGACCTTTTCGAGGATATACCCGTGACATGCTTCAAGACGTTACCCCACGGCAGGCGCTGGCGCATCCTACCTGGGATATGGGGCTGGTGGTCACAACCAATTCGGCAACTATGGTGAATAAGGCCCTTGAGGTGTTAGAGGCACACCATCTTTTTGGGGTTGATCTTGACCGCATTGATGTTGCGGTACACCCGCAGTCGATTGTGCATTCGATGGTTCAGTTCGTAGACGGCGCGACTATCGCCCAGGCGTCCCCGCCGACCATGCTTCTGCCCATTGCTCTGGGACTGACGTGGCCGCATCGCATTCCGCAGGTAGCGGCTCCCTGCGATTGGACTCAGTCGCAAACATGGACTTTTGAGCCGCTTGATTCGACGGCTTTCCCTGCTGTGCAGATGATTAAAGAGGCGGGCAAACGGGGCGGAACCTTTCCCACCGTTTTTAACGCCGCTAATGAGGAAGCGGTTAGCGCTTTCCACGCCGGTAAAATTCGGTTTACCGATATTGTGGATTCCGTGGCGCGTGTTTTGGAGGCGCACGCCGCCAGTAGCGAGGTTACGGCTGAAGCCGACATGAGCTTAGAGGCTGTTCTGAACGCCGAAGCTTGGGCACGTGCATACGCTCGTGAGCTCTGCGCCGCGAAGATGCCGTCATAACCATCACGAAGGTTTTCCCTACGCGGCGCATAACCTGAGCGCCACGTACCCTATAATTTCACAGCTTAGGGGAGTACCCTAGAGACTTCGCGGGAAACCGCTTGAGAACCCGTACCTTTTGTTGCGAAGGAGAAATGTGGAGATTCTGCTCTACGCCGCAGGCGTCATCATTATGGCGATAGCTATTGCGCTGTCTATTGCTCTGCATGAGGTGGGACACCTGGTACCTGCAAAACTCTTTAAGGTGCGTGTACCGCAATATATGATTGGTTTCGGCAAAACTATTTTTTCGTTCCGCCGCGGTGAAACTGAGTACGGGTTTAAAGCTATTCCTTTAGGCGGATATATTTCTATGATTGGCATGTATCCGCCTGCGCCCGAACACGAGGAGCGTGCGAAACGGGCAATGGAGCATCCCACAGAGGGGAACGCCGAGGGTACCACTGGCGTGGAGGAAGAACACGAACCCGAGATCGAAACTCTTCGCGCCGGAACTACCAGCCCTTTTGGGTCTTTGGCGAATGCGGCCCGTGAGGCTGACTTAGAGCGCCTGAAACCCGGAGATGAAAATCGTCTGTTTTATAAACTTCCCGTGTATAAACGCATGATTATCATGCTGGGCGGGCCTAGCATGAACTTGCTCATCGGGATCGTATGCACCGCCATTCTCATCTGCGGTTTTGGAACCCTGTCTGCAACTAATAAAGTGGCATCGGTTTCCGATTGCGTGCCAAAAGCAACGATCACCGAAGACCGTATCTCATATTCCGAATGTACTGACTCTTCGGCACCGTCTCCCGCGAAAGCGGCAGGACTGCGTAAAGATGACCGTATAGTTGCTATCAACGGCAACCGCACGAGCACCTGGGAACAGGTTTCTTCTAACATTCGTCAGGCAGGGAATAATACCGTAACCGTCACCATTGAACGCGATGGTTCTGAGCAGCAGCTCACCATGACCCCGGCGCTTTTGGAGCGTCCGGTTGTGGATGAAAAGACCCGAGAATATGTGCGTAACGACGATGGGTCGTTCAAGATGATGACCGGCGGCTTTATCGGTATCTCACCAACTTCGGAGATGGTTCCAGGCTCGTTGGGCGATGTAATGCCCAATGTGGGCGACACGCTGGGACGTATTGCACATTCCATGTGGTCGCTGCCACAGCGCGTATGGGAGCTGGGGGTGAATCTCTTCTCGAATCAGGAACGCGATGCGAACTCCCCAGTATCCGTAGTGGGGGTAAGCCGGATTGCTGGTGAAGTGGCCTCGACAGACCGTATCGATCTGAAAGCAAAAACTGCGACCTTAGTCTCGCTGATAGCCGGAATGAACCTGATGCTCTTTGCCTTCAACCTACTTCCGCTTCTTCCCCTGGACGGAGGGCATGTTTTTGGTGCCCTGTGGGAGGCAATTCGACGTGGCTTCGCCAAGCTTACCCGCCGTGCCGATCCCGGTCCGTTTGACCCGGTCAAGCTTCTGCCGCTTACCTACGTTGTAGCGGGTGCTTTCATTCTGATGTCCATTGTGATTATTGCCGCCGACTTTATTAAACCCCTGCGGCTGTTCTAAATGGCGGAGCAAGCTATGCACCGCATAGCGTCTAGTGAGGATCGTGTACGCAAACGAATTGTGAGCGGGACTACCGCTTTTTCATCTCATCGTGATATTGCTCGCGGTTAGGGTATCCGTATTAGTGGTTCTGCGCGCGACGGTGGCACAATAGGAAGCTGAGCGGCGCATCCCGCGCCCCAATTTTTATGACATTTGGAGGATTGCCTTGTCGGTTAGCCTTGGTATGCCGAAGCCTGCCCCTGCGGTTCTTGCGCCCCGCCGCAAGACCCGTCAATTCAAGGTAGGTGCCGTGGGTATCGGTTCCGAATCTCCCATTTCGGTACAGTCTATGACGACCACCAAGACCCACGATATCGGTTCAACCCTGCAGCAGATTGCCGAGCTAACCGCCGCCGGATGCGATATTGTGCGCGTGGCATGCCCGACCGATAAAGACGCTGAGGCACTACCCATCATCGCAAAGCAGTCTAATATTCCGGTGATCGCGGATATTCACTTTCAGCCCAAGTACGTGTATGCGGCTATTAAAGCCGGATGCGGTGCGGTGCGTGTGAATCCCGGTAACATTCGTAAATTCGATGACCAGGTAAAAGAGATCGCCGAGATGGCTTCAGATCACGGTACCTCTATCCGCATCGGTGTGAATGCTGGTTCGCTCGATAAACGTCTGCTCGAAAAATATGGCCATGCCACCCCGGAGGCACTGGTTGAATCAGCTGTATGGGAAGCCTCTCTTTTTGAAGAGCACGGGTTCCGCGACTTCAAGATTTCCGTTAAACACAACGACCCGGTGGTTATGGTTGAGGCATACCGGCAACTTGCCGCCCGCGGCGATTGGCCTTTGCACTTAGGCGTGACTGAAGCAGGCCCCGCATTCCAGGGAACCATCAAGAGTTCGGTAGCATTCGGCACCCTCCTCTCTCAGGGGATTGGCGATACGATCCGTGTTTCGCTTTCGGCCCCTCCGGTGGAAGAAGTCAAGGTAGGAACCAAGATTCTGGAATCCCTTAACCTGCGCCCGCGCAAGCTCGACATTGTGTCATGCCCCTCATGCGGACGTGCCCAGGTGAATGTGTGGGAACTCGCCGAAAACGTGACCAAGGGCTTGGAGCATATGAAGGTTCCGCTTCGCGTCGCCGTGATGGGATGCGTGGTGAACGGTCCAGGCGAGGCACGTGAAGCAGACTTAGGGGTGGCATCCGGTAACGGTAAGGGACAGATCTTTGTGAAAGGGGAAGTCATTAAAACCGTTCCCGAAGATCAGATCGTGGAGACCCTTCTTGAAGAGGCAACCCGTATTGCTGCCGAGATGGAAGCCTCGGGGGAGTACGTGCCCGAAGGCGCCCCCGCTGTTACCGTCAAATAGTACGGCTGTACCTCGTCCGTAGCGTTGAGTATAAACGCGACGAGTCTGAAATCTCTAAGCGCCTCGCCTTCAACGGACGCGGGGCGCTTTGCTATGACACATTCAAAACCGCGATAGCTCTCTCGTTAGATAGAATCGAAAGCGTGCTCAAAAAGTTTTTCTCCTCATCCGCCCCCCAGGCGGTGGCTCTCGATCGGCGCGATGCAGATGCCCTCGAAGAGCTTCTCTATGCGGATACGCTGGGGAACCTCTACGCTATTGAGCATTACGATATTTACGGGCTGCCGCCAGCATCGGCATCCGGAGCACGCATGACGGGGAATAAGCTGCCAGCACAGTATCGCGGGTTCGTGGGGATTTACGAAGATAACATCTTGCTGAGCGCGCTGTTACTGGGCAGCAATACCGTTCCCATCTGGTTACCCGACGACGATCGAATGCGCTCACACGCCGAGGTTCTTGCTCACCTCATTTACCGTTCTCGGGGCAGCATTGAGTCTCTTTTTGGACCCAGTGAATGTGTGCTTCCAATCTGGGAGCACTTGAGGAAACGCCTCGCGAGTCCTTTCTCTGTTCGAACGGTACAGCCGCTACTGTACCTGCCCCCAGAAAAAAATCTATTCTCACTCTATTCGGCCTCTCTGCCTGAACTGCCCGGCTATCTACCCTCGTTACAGTCGGTTCCAGAGAGCCCTGGAGGATATGTGCGCTGTACTGTTCTGTCAGATTACGATGATGTTCTGCCTGCCGCAGCCGCTATGTTCCATGAGGAAGTCGGTATTGAACCCATCGCACGGTACGGCAGCAACTACAGAAACCGTGTACGGTCGATGGTATCTGAAGGCAAAAACGTGATTGTCACTAACGATCTCGGCGTGGTGGTCTTCAAAGCTGATCTGGGTATATCGCATCTGGACGCTGCGCAGATACAGGGCGTTTGGGTGCATCCCGACTATCGCGGTCTGGGACTTGCGGCTCCGTTTCTTGCTGCGGCCTGTGAGCTTTTCCGAGAGAGGCACCCGCATCTGAGCCTCTACGTTAATAACTACAACGATCGGGCACTTTCTCTCTATCAGCGCACCGGATGGGAAGATATTGGGCAATATTCGACCATTATCCTTACTCGTTAGCGTCTGAAAATATACACGTTGGTCTTTTATACCAACTATGCTTCGCCTGTGAGCGCGGAAACCTATAGACTTGTTATATTATTCATCGCCGTTCGCCGCCGCTTTCGGGTTAAGGAATGTGGGATGCGGTGAAGGTCTAGCATCAAATCCAAGGAGAACACACATGGTACTTCGCTTGTCCAACCTCTTCGTGCGGACCCTGCGTGAAGATCCTGTAGACGCTGAGGTAGCAAGCCATAAGCTTTTAGTGCGCGCAGGTTATATTCGTCGTGCCGCTCCTGGCGTGTATACCTGGCTGCCCTTGGGTTTGAAAGTTCTGCGCAAGGTAGAAAATATCGTGCGTGAAGAAATGAACGCAATTGGAGCCCAAGAAGTTCTCTTCCCGGCATTGTTGCCGCGAGAACCCTATGAGGCAACTAACCGGTGGGAAGAATACGGTGATAATCTCTTCCGCCTGCAGGACCGCAAGGGTGCCGATATGCTTCTGGCGCCCACCCATGAGGAAATGTTCACTCTGTTGGTGAAAGACCTTTATTCCTCCTACAAGGATCTGCCGCTGTATATTTACCAGATCCAGAATAAGTACCGTGACGAGGCGCGACCCCGCGCCGGTTTGTTGCGTGGGCGCGAATTCGTCATGAAGGATTCCTACTCTTTTACTGTGGACGACGAAGGCTTGAATGAAGCTTACGAGGCCCACCGCGCCGCTTACCAGCGTATTTTTAACCGCTTGGGATTAGACACCGTCATCGTGACCGCGCAATCGGGTGCTATGGGCGGTTCACGCAGTGAAGAATTCCTGCATCCGACCCCTGTAGGTGAAGACACCTTTGTGCGTTCCGCCGGTGGCTACGCCGCAAACGTGGAGGCAGTCACCACTGTTGTGCCTGCAGACATTGATTTCACGGATACGCCCGCAGCTATCGTGCTCGATACCCCCGAATCTCCCACGATTGAAACTCTTGTAACCCAGATGAACGACCTGCACCCGCAGGTAACCGGTGGTGAACTCACCGCTGAACAGACGCTCAAATGTTTTGTGGGCGCAGTCATTACCCCCGCTGGGGAGCGTAAACTCTTTGCCGTGGGTGTACCTGGTGACCGCGAAGTCGATCTGGGACGCGTCGAGGTTAACATTGGTGCCCTCATGGGTATCGGTGGCGAGACCGAGGTTGAGGCAGCTTCTGAGGAGGATCTAAAGAAATTTCCGCAGCTTGTCAAGGGCTATATTGGCCCGGGTCTTACTCTCGATCAGCCCATGTTGGGTGAGAATACCGAAGAGTGTCAAACTGCTACCGGTATTCCGTTTTTCGTTGATCCGCGCGTGGTTCGCGGAACCTCGTGGGTTACTGGCGCTAACGAGCACGGCAAACACGTGGCAAATCTCGTTTACGGGCGGGACTTTAATGCAGACGGTACTTTGGAAGCGTGTGAAGTACGCGAAGGCGACCCAGCACCGGATGGTTCCGGACCGCTTATTGCCGCACGCGGCATTGAGATGGGACATATCTTCCAGCTTGGTCGTAAATACGCCGAGGCACTGGGCCTGAAAGTACTCGATCAGAACGGTAAACTCCAGACCGTGACGATGGGATCTTACGGTATTGGCGTAACCCGTGCGCTTGCCGCAATCGCTGAGGGCAATCATGACGAGAAGGGTCTGATCTGGCCGCGTAACTTGGCACCCGCCGATGTGCACATCGTCATCACGAATAAAGACGCTCAATCCCACGAGTACGCAGAAACCTTGAGCGCCGAACTTGAAGGCGCTGGGGTGCAGGTGCTTTTGGACGACCGTCTGAAAACCAGCCCGGGCGTTAAATTCGGCGATGCCGAGCTTCTGGGCGTACCCACCATCTTAGTGATTGGTCGTGGGTTCAAAGACGGTACTTTGGAGCTCAAAGACCGGCGAAGCGGAGAGGCACGCGATATTGCTGTATCGGATGCGGTGCGCGAAATCCTCGCCGAGATCCGGTCTTAGGTCCTATTCCCAGGCATAGACGCGTTCATCATCCTCGACAAGATTATCGAGAAGAGAAGGAAGACATGGCGTATAAACCTAAACGGTCCGGTAAGAAAGACGGCGCCCCCAATGCTCGCTCTCGGCGTGCCGCATCACGAACCGCCAGGGGTGTGACTCGTCCCTTCGAATCCGCAGGGGCAGAAAAATCGGCACCGGCAAAAATTGGGACACGCTCTCTACGTGAGGACGAGGTAAACGAAGCTATCAAACCTGTGCTCAGCGAGTTTTCGTTAGTGCTTGAAAGGATTAAGATCAGTGGTCCGGCAGCTAACCGAACGGTAGAAATTACCGTAGACTATACGGAAGATCGGACAGATTCCCTTTCTCTGGACAGCCTTGCGGAAATCTCGGGGGCTATCTCACAGGCTCTGGATAAAGCTGATAAGCACGATGAATTCTTCCCCTACATGTTGGAGGTTTCCTCTCCTGGGGCTACCCGAGAACTTACTGAGCGCCGCCATTGGAAACGTGCTCGCACCCGACTTGTGGCGGTGACACAGACAGACGGCACGGAATACGTGGCTCGTCTTGACGAGATTACGGACGAGGGCCCTGTGCTTCGGCGTAAGAAACAGACTAAGAAAGGGCAGAAGCAGACGTACCATGACGCTGTGATTGTGCCCTGGGAAAATATTGGGCACGCTAATGTTGAAATTGATTTCAATTCTACTCAAGAGACTGTAGAATAGGTACAAAATAGGCTTTCTGTTTGTTTTTTCACACTCAACAAACATAAAGCAAACCGTTCGGGAGCCGGGGCGCAGAAAAAGCGTCCCGGCGCCGTGCTACAGGGAAAGGCTGAAGAGCGTGGACAACAATATGACGATCGACTTAGGCGTTCTGCATGCACTTGCAAAGCAACGAGGTCTCGTTTTGGAGGAACTGTTCTCGCTGGTTGAAAATGCTCTGGTGCTTGCCTATATGAAGCAGCCCGGCGCCATTAAAGGCTCCCGAGCCGTCATCGATCGAACCACCGGCGACTTCGCTATTCTTGCGCCGGAACTTGACGACGACAACCAGAAAATCGATGAGTTCGATGATACGCCCAATAACTTTGGGCGCATTGCTGCGGCGACGGTGCGTCAGGTTTTATCGCAGCGTCTGCGCGATGCTGAAGATGCATCCGTGCTTGGTGAATTTAAAGACCGAGAAGGAACCTTAGCATCCGGCGTTATTCAGCAGGGGAATAACCCCCGTATGGTTCAAGTCGATTTGGGAACTATTGAGGCTGTACTTCCCGCGAACGAGCAGGTTCCCGGAGAACAATATCCCCACGGAACCCGTATTCGTGCATATCTCTTAGAGGCGCGCCGTGGTCAGAAGGGTCCTTCGATTGTGCTCTCGCGGTCGCATCCGAACTTGGTGCTTCGCCTATTTGAGCATGAGGTTCCAGAGATCGCCGACGGATCGGTCAAGATTAACTCCATTGCTCGCGAGGCAGGACATCGCTCGAAGATAGCGGTAAGTGCAACGAACCCCAGTATCAACGCTAAGGGTGCCTGCATCGGTGATATGGGCGCTCGTGTGCGTGCTGTTGCCGCTGAACTTAACGACGAGAAGATCGACATTGTTGATTACTCGACGGATCCTGCGGAGTTTATTACGGCTGCGCTCTCGCCCGCTAAGGTGACCGAAGTTATTATTGCGGACCCCCGCGAATATTCTGCTCGTGCGATTGTCCCCGATGAGCAGCTTTCGTTGGCAATCGGGCGGGAAGGCCAGAACGCGCGCCTTGCAGCGAAACTAACCGGCTGGCGTATTGATATCTTGGCGGAATCAAAATATGCTCAGATTCGAGCCGAAGAAGAGGTGGCTGAGCGAGTAGCCCGCAGCCTTGATTTAGACGAAAACGAGTAGTAACCGGTATTCTAGTAGGAGTACCCTGTAGCCCCTAAAGGGTCTTTCCGCATTCGTGAAACCGAATACGGACGTGACCCAAATGAGGGGCTACACTTAAGATGTGCGTTTGGTGCGTGCACCCCAGTGACGTGCCTAAACGACTGTGACAGTTTTGATGGGGAAGAGGGGAGAGCAATGAGTGAACCTCTCCGTACCTGTATTGGCTGTCGCCTCCGCGATAATCCGCGAAATATGCTCCGTATCGTCCGTTTCGGCGGCGACGGAGAACGGATGCGCATCCTTCCGGATGTGCACCGCACCTTGCCCGGTCGCGGTGCGTGGCTACATATGCGTGAATCCTGCCAGCAACAGGCTTTTCGTAAAAATGCTTTCGCCCGCGCCTTTAAAGTTTCAATTGCTCGCGCAGACCTTATGGTTTTGACCGAATACTTCGCTCAGCGCAAGCCCGAAACTACGGGCTATGAGTGAAACTCACATCCCTATAAGTCAACGAGTTTGACGACTTCTTGAAGATTACGAAAGCGAGTCAGAAAACTGATGGATATCTAATGAGTGCCGCGACATGAGTACCCATCTGTGCTCACACCCCGGCAAATTTATGCCCACGCGTGTGTTAGGCGTAACCGAGAGCCTAGTGCGCGCATACACACATCATTAGTGTTCGCACCGTCCTGGTGCGAGCCAGGACAGGAGAAAATTTGGCTAAGCCTCGCGTACACGAGATTGCTAAAGAACTTGGTGTAACGTCAAAAGAAGTTATTGCAAAACTAGCCGAACAAGGCGAATTCGTAAAGGGCGCATCCTCGACCCTTAACCCGCTCGTGGTTAAGAAACTGCGTGAAGCGTTCCCCGCCCCCGCCCCCGTTCAGGCACCTGAAAAAGCTGAAAAGCCAACTAAAGCGTCAGGGAAATCTGCAGCTTCCACAGCTAAAACTGCTAGTGCTAAGCCCGCCGCTCCAAAGAAGTCGGCGGACGCGAAATCTGCCGTTAAACCTGCGGCACCGAAACCTGCCCCTAAACCGGGTGCAAAACCTGCAGCTAAATCTGCGGCACCCAAGCCCGGTGCCAAGGGCGCCGCTAAATCTTCTTCGGGTCCTCGTCCGGGCAACAACCCCTTCTCCTCACAGCAGGGAATGGCTCGTCCAGAGGCACCGAAGCCTGCTGCTCCAAAGCCCGCACCGAAACCTGGTGCGTCGGCTCCAAAACCGGGCCCGAAGCCTGGCCCTCGTCCGGGCAACAACCCCTTCTCCTCACAGCAGGGAATGAAACGACCCGAACGCGGCGAACAGCGTTCTGGTGGTCCTCGTCCACCCCGCGGTCAGCGTTCAGGCAATAATGCCCCTCGTCCCGGCGGTGGGGGCAACGGTCCCCGTTCCGCATCGGGGTCGCGTTCGCACGCGCCTCGTTCCGGCGGCGGCAACCGTCCTAGCCCGTCCATTATGCCGTCCAAGGTCTCGAACGTTGGTTCCGGTCCCGGAGCACCCGGTGGTGGTGGCGGAGGCGGTAACCGTCGTGGCGGAGGCGGCTATAACCGCGGTCCTTCGCGTCCGGGTCCCGGTGGCCGTGGAAATGCACAGGGTGCTTTCGGCCGTGGCGGTTCTAAGCGTAAGAACCGTAAGTCGAAGGCAGCCCGCCGCAATGAAGTCGAGCAGATGAATGCACCCGCACCCGGTGGTGTGGTAGTACCTCGCGGTGATGGCTCGACTGAGGTCCGCCTGCGTCGCGGCGCGTCCATTATGGATTTTGCCGAGAAGATTGGCGCTAATCCGGCCTCGTTGATTACCGTGCTCTTCCACTTGGGCGAAATGGCTACTCAAACCCAGTCGCTCGATGAAGAAACCTTCGAGCTATTGGGCGCCGAGTTGGGGTACGTCGTAAAGATCGTGTCTCCTGAGGACGAAGAACGCGAGCTCTTGGAATCCTTTGACATCGACCTTGAAGCCGAAGCAGAGGCGGAAGGCGATGACGTTCTTGAAGTGCGTCCTCCGGTTGTGACTGTGATGGGTCACGTTGACCATGGTAAAACTCGACTGCTGGACGCTATTCGGAATACCAACGTCATTGAGGGTGAAGCTGGCGGCATTACCCAGCACATCGGTGCGTATCAGGTACACACTACCGTCGAAGGTGAAGACCGTGCGATTACCTTTATCGATACCCCCGGTCACGAGGCGTTTACCGCTATGCGTGCCCGCGGCGCGAAGGTTACCGACGTTGCCATTCTGGTGGTCGCTGCGGATGACGGCGTGATGCCGCAGACCGTTGAGGCCCTGAACCACGCTCAGGCAGCTGATGTGCCGATCGTCGTGGCTATCAACAAGATCGATAAGGAAGGCGCATCGCCCGATAAGGTCAAGGGCCAGCTGACCGAGTACGGTCTGGTACCTGAAGATTACGGTGGAGACACCATGTTTGTGAACGTTTCGGCTCGGAATGGCACAAACATTACCGAACTGCTTGAAGCCGTAACCTTGACTGCCGACGTTCTGGAACTGCGCGCTAACCCGAATAAGGAAGCTCGTGGCGTTGCCATTGAAGCGAACCTGGATAAGGGCCGCGGTGCGGTCTCCACCGTCTTGGTGCAGTCCGGTACTCTGCATGTGGGCGATGCGATTGTCGCCGGTGTGGCACACGGTCGCGTGCGCGCAATGTTCGACGAGAACGGTCATGCAGTGAAAGAAGCCGGTCCGTCCCGTCCCGTTCAGGTTCTGGGTCTTTCGACCGTGCCCCGTGCGGGAGATACCTTCCTCTCGACCGAAGAAGAACGCACCGCACGCCAGATTGCTGAGAAGCGTGAGGCCGCAGACCGTAACGCACAGCTCGCGAAGCGTCGTAAGCGCGTAACCCTCGAATCCTTCGATGCCGCTGTGGCTGAGGGCAAGATGGATACCCTCAACCTGATTATTAAGGGTGACGTCTCCGGTGCTGTTGAAGCTCTGGAAGAGTCGCTCATGAAGATTGATGTGGGCGGCGACGAAGTTCAGCTGCGCGTCATCCACCGCGGTGTAGGTGCTATTACTCAGAACGATGTGAACCTGGCAACCGTGGACAACGCGGTGATCATTGGCTTCAACGTTCGTCCTGCAGAGCGTGTCTCTGAGCTCGCAGACCGCGAGGGCGTCGAGATGAAGTTCTACTCGGTCATCTACCGCGCGATTGAGGAAATTGAGCAGGCTGTCAAAGGCATGCTCAAACCCGAATACGAAGAAGTCGAACTCGGCTCGGCGGAGATCCGCGAAGTGTTCCGTTCCTCCAAGTGGGGTAACATCGCAGGTTCGATGGTCAAGAACGGCATTATCAAGCGTAATTCCAAGGCACGCCTGGTACGTGACGGTGTTGTGGTGTCAGAAGACCTCACCATCGAGTCGCTGCGTCGTTTCAAGGACGATGCTACCGAAGTACGTGAAGGCTTCGAGTGCGGTATTGGACTCGGTTCCTTCAACGACATCAAGGAAGGCGACGTCATCGAAACCTGGGAGATGCGCGAGAAGCCGCGCGTCTAAGACCCGCAGAAACGCGCCCGCTCCCCGTATCTCGCTTCGTTCCGGTTTTGTACCGGAAGACGCGGGATGCGGGGCGGGCGCTTCCCCTATCTGTACATGACCACAAGGAGAAAACTATGGCTGATGCAGCACGTGCAGCCCGTCTCGCCGACCGTATTAAGGTGATTGTGGCGCAGGCGCTTGAACGCCGAGTCAAAGACCCCCGCCTCGGTTTTGTGACGGTTACCGATGCCCGGGTCACGAATGACCTGCAGCACGCAACCCTGTACTACACCGTATACGGTTCTGAAGAAGAACAAGAAAACACAAAAAAGGCGTTGGAATCCGCTAAGGGCATTTTGCGCTCTGAGGTGGGAAAAAATATTACCGCGCGTCTGACGCCAACCCTCACCTTCGTACCAGACGAAGTACCGGTTAACGCTTACCACCTCGAAGACCTCTTAAAGAAAACCCGTGAGCGCGATGCTGAACTTGCTGCCGCATCCACGGGAGCCCAATATGCGGGTGACGCTGACCCTTACAAGAAACCTGAGCAGGCCGAAGTAGAGGAAGACTAATACAGTGGCGAAAGCTCGGGAACGTGGACCGTCAGGTCTACTGGTGGTGGATAAACCCGCTGGCATGACGAGCCATGATGTAGTCTCGAAGATCCGCTGGATTGCCGGTACGCGGCGTGTTGGTCATGCAGGTACTCTTGATCCGGCGGCGACCGGTGTATTGGTTTTGGGCTTGAATAAAGCGACAAAGCTTTTGACGTATTTAGTTGGTCAGGATAAAACTTATGAGGCTCGCCTGGTGTTAGGGGCCGCAACTCTGACAGAGGACGCTGAGGGAGAGCTCACCGGGATTGCTCGCGCGGAGGCTGTGAGGGGTCTGACTCGGGAGAAGATTGAAAACGCTGTACGATCTTTGACGGGCGATATTATGCAGGTTCCCTCCGCCGTTTCGGCGATTAAGGTTAAGGGCGTGCGTTCTTATGCTCGGGTTCGTGACGGCGAGGATATTGAACTTCCCGCCCGAAAGATCACGATTCATGAGGCCGCTATTCATGAGGTGCGCGATAGCGAACTTGATACTCGACTATATGCTGTTGCCGAGGGGCTTGATATTCCTGCGTGTGTACCAGTTGTTGAGGTAGATATTACGGTTTCCTGCTCTTCTGGAACCTATATTCGTGCTTTTGCTCGTGATGTGGGTAAAGCCCTGGGCGTTGGGGGCCATTTGAGCGCTTTGAACCGTATACGTGTAGGGAATGTGTATCAGCGTGAGGCGCTTGATTTAGCTGAACTCATGAAGGAGCGCGAGAACGCTGATGGGCCGCTGGCTTTACCTGTACTTTCTCTTGAGGAGGCGGCACGTCGTCTGTTCAACGTTCGGCAGCTTTCGACGCAAGAGGCGACCGATATTTCATTTGGTCGGCGCATTACAGCCGGTGAGGAAGGCTCAGATATTCTTGCTTTAGGTACACGCCCGGAGTCTCAGCATGCCAGTACCGAGGGGATAACTGCCGCATTTGCGCCGGACGGAACACTGGTGGCTCTTATAGAGAATGTGAAGTTTCGGGGAACCCGATGTGCGGCGCCCGTGCTCGTATTTGAAGCAGGAATTGACTTCTCGCGGGAAACGGGGGAGCGGCTATGATCGCTGGTTTGGACTGGTGGTTCTGGATTACTGTGGTACTCGGTACGTTATCGTGCCTGGCCTCTTTGGTACAGTATTTCCGTGGTTATGAACCCGATGACTATTCACAAGGTCCGATGCTTGTTCTTGAAGCGTTTTTAGTGGTGTACCTGGTAGGGTCGATCATCATGCAGGCTGTGGGACCGGGACCTCGTGGTGACTGGCTGGAGTATTACGGGTACCTCGTTACTGCCATGCTTATTCCCGCCGGCGCGTTCTTCTATTCTCTCAGCGAGCGTACGCGATGGGCGACTCTGCTACTGGCGGTTCCAGGGCCCGTGCTCATCGTGATGGTTCACCGAATGAATATGCTGTGGTATTACTATTAGACACAGGTTTTACTCCACATAGCTGGGACACAGAGCCTGAACATAGAGCACGTACGCAAGCATCTAGAGACACCTTCTGCGCACACACCTTGGGAAGGATACGATGTGAATAATACTTTGAACCATTGGGGTTCCCGCACCACAAAAGGCAATTCTAAATCCGATGCTGTTTCCTCAGCTGGCCATGCCTCCGGTCCGGGTAAAGTTATCGCTGTGGTGTACGGGATTTTTACATTGTCGGCGGGCGCTCGCGCGTGTTATCAGCTGATTCGTAAATTTGATGAGGCGCCCTTGGCGATTTTGCTTTCGCTTCTTTCCGCAATTATTTATGCTATTGCTGCTGTTTCTTTAGCAAAGCGTGGAGAACGTGCTAGGCAGCTTGCGGTTATCACCATCGTAGTGGAGCTTCTTGGGGTCCTTGGCATAGGAATTTTCTCGTATGCCGCTCCGCAGTTTTTCCCCTTAGCATCCGTGTGGTCGCATTTCGGGCAGGGATATGGGTATATCCCCTTGGTACTGCCGGTGGTGGGGTTGTGGTGGCTGTACCGGGCAGCGCATCGCACTACGAACAGGTCGCAGAATTCTCGGTGAGGATAGCGAAAACTAAAAGGAGAGAACTATGACTCGTGATAAGAACTCGCAGAAGGCCGAGAAAAAACCGTATTCAACCTCTGAACCGGTAACTCAGCCGCAGCCGATGATTTCAGCGCAGTCGGAGTATCCGCAGAAAGCGCACACTGCATCGGTTCAACAGACTGCACAGAAAATCGGATCTGAATCCAGTGCTCAGAAATCTGCTCGCGGATCAAAAAATACTGCCCCTGCAGGATCGCAGAAAACGACGGCCGTGCGTACGGTGGAGGACGTCGCCAAGCCTCAGAACCAAGGGGTTTTTCGCGCTGTGACCGCACTTTACGGTGCTTTGGTTATGCTCTATGCGGGGTGGCAGATCTTCTCTGGCGCCCGTGCTGTGCCAGAGAATGATGGTCTGGCGGCAAATGCTTCTCTGGAATCAAATTATGCGTTTTTCGCCGCAATATACTTCGGCTTGGGGCTTTCATTCCTCGTTATCGCCGTGAAGTTCAAGTGGGTCAATATGCTGGCAATATCCTGTCTGGTGGTTTTCTTAGGCGGCGTGGGACGTATTATGTCGTGGGCTACTCACGGTACCCCGCATTGGTCGCTGATCGTGTTGATGGTAACTGAGTTAGTCATTCCTCCATGCCTGTTGATTTGGTACGCCTGGATTAATAAGTCCAATAAGATCCGGCAGGATATGCTTCAGGCTTCGCAACAGGGGAAATCCTCTCGTTAACGTCGGATCTCGAAAATCCTTCAGGTTTATCGGGGTGGTAATTCTACATACGTCTTCAGACTGGTTTAGGATGTATAGGTACATTATTTCTTACCAGGAGAGCCCGTGACCCTCTATACCGAGTTGAGCGATATTCCAGCGGATTTCGGTCCATCCGTAGTGACTATCGGCAATTTTGATGGCGTGCATATTGGTCATGCTCGCGTTATTTCACGTGTTGTCGAGGTAGCGAATGAGCACGGGCTCGTTTCGGTTGCTGTTTCGTTTGATCCGCACCCTATGCAGGTGCATCATCCTGAACTGAAGCATCAGGAAATCATGGGTCAGGGGTCAAGACGTTATTTCATGTGCCAGCTTGGCCTGCAGAACTACCTACTGCTGCATTACGATTTAGAGTTTGCGAAGCAGAGCCCCGAAGAATTTGTGAAGTCCGTCTTTGTTGATACCCTGCGTGCACGTTATGTCGTGATCGGCGATGATGTGCGTTTTGGGCACAAGAATTCGGGCGATTTAAACACAATGCGCGAACTGGGCAAGAAATACGGGTTTGAGGTCATCGTGGTTGATGATTTGATGGCCGATGAAAAAACCCGATGCTCTTCAACCCGCATCCGCGAATATTTGAACGCGGGGGACATGGAAGGTGCGGCTCGGCTGCTTGGTCGTCCGCACCTGATGTACGGGGAAGTCGTGCACGGCTTAGCGCGTGGGCGTGAACTGGGGTTCCCTACAGCAAATTTGGAGCTGGAGGCGCGCGGCTTTATCCCGGTTGATGGTGTGTATGCCGGATGGTTGACCGATGAATCTGGTGAAAAGCATCCGGCGGCTATATCCGTGGGTACAAACCCAACCTTTGACGGCATTGAAAATCGTCAGGTTGAGGCGCATGTTATTAACCGCCCTCAAGAACGTGTTGAGGACTTTGACCTTTATGGGCAGCATGTGGTCGTGGAATTTGTGAAGCACCTGCGCCCTATGGTTGCGTACCATGGCATTGATGCTTTGATCGAACAGATTAATCAGGACGTTGCGCAGGCGCGCGATGTGCTTGCCGAAGGGTCTTACGCTTAGGTAATAAGACTCTGGCGTTTTCTGCCGTCTGTAATCTTATGAAGATCAAAATAAAACATAACTGATTCTGCAACTTTCATGTTTATCGTGAAGGTTTAAAATATTTTTTATATTAATTGTATAAGTGTATAGATAAACCGCACCCTGAGAATTTAATTGTAATATTTTTGTTTACTTCGAGAGAAATATCTAATTTCGTCTCTTGCTGATGTGTGTATGAGATACACTAAAAATTACAAATTCCCGATAGCTTATTGATACATGCAATATATCTTGGGTCTTTGATGACATAAGATATATTAGAGAGTAATCTACCTGGAGAATATATCCCTGACTTATTGCGTAAATCAGGGATGGCAATCACCTACTCAACACAAAGGAATATTGTGAATACCTCGAAAACACTGTCCCGGCGTACCTTGGCAAAAGGCACCGCCTGGGCTGCCCCTGTTGTACTGGCCTCCTCCGCTATACCCGCATATGCGTCCAGCGTGCCGGATTGTTCATGGCTTGCGACTCAGAATGTTGTGGAGACAAGCGTTTCTAATGAATTCTCGGACAATGGTAATCCGAATATTACCGTCGCGGACTGGGGGAACCAAGGGGGTGCTGGCGTATCTTATAAATTTGCCGATACATATGACAATGGTCGTAACCCTTATGCTGTTAATACACCCATTGAGAGAAACCCTTACCATGATTTCACCTTTACCTACCGCATCACAGAAGATTTGCGGAGCTTTAAGGCGACTCCTTGGGTTAATCAGGCAACTCCAGTAGGTGAACAAAATGCAAAGAATAATGCTGTACTCGATACCCAATTTAACGGTGTTGGGTATAAAGTCACTGGCGCCGAACCTATCAAGCAGGGAACCTTTGGGTGGGGAAGTTTCAACTACAGAAATATTGATGGTATGCCGTCAAAAACTACAGGGTCTTACGGCTGCTATGAGGACCGCAAGTTTTACCCTTTCTCCCGCTCTCAGGCACGTTCCGTAGTAGAGGGTAGCCGCTGGCGCGGACAGGTGTACCTTGACTTCGGACCGGTAAGTGCAGGAACGGTTATTACGGTAACTATTCGTGTGTACTCGCTTCAAGAAATGTCCGCCTCGTACATTAACCAGCGCTACTACAACAACAACTGTGATTCAACCTATAACGGTGGACCCAAACGTTGGGCTGGAGATAACGACCAGGTTGGCGTGGTGGGCGCATACTCGTACGCACTCAAAGACCCCCGTGTTGCAGAGTGCAGCAGTTCTGCCAATAAGCATGCGGTGCCGATCAGCGGATACTGGGCTTTCGGCGGTAACTGGACCCGAGAATAATATCCTCCAGCAAAGCTATGCACCATCAAGCTGTTTGGCACTTATATAAAAGAGGGCTAGTGCAGCAGTGCATTCTGTACATGGAATACGGCGGTATTGCAATAACGCGATGCCGCCGTATTCTTGCGTCATGAGACCGAGCTCAGCGGAATTTATGCAATGAGAATACAGGAACTCTCTTAGGGAGAGCATCTTATGAAGGGTTCCGACGAAGCGGGTGCTTAAGAGAGAATATAAGCATGAAAAAAATGAACGTTGAGTCTTTCAACCTTGATCATCGTGCCGTTGTGGCCCCCTATGTGCGGATTGCAGACCGCAAGGAATTGCCCGGTGGAGATACCCTCATCAAATACGATGTCCGCTTCACTCAGCCTAACAAGGGTCATCTTGAAATGCCCGTCGTACATTCGATCGAGCATATGAGCGCCGAGCACATGCGCAACCACACCGATAAGCTCATCGATTTTTCACCGATGGGATGCCAGACTGGGTTTTACGCCCTCACCCTGGGGCTAGAGCCGCAGGAGTTCTTGCCCATCCTGGAAGCGACTCTACGCGATATTCTCACGGCTACCGAGGTACCCGCCGCGAATGAAATACAGTGCGGTTGGGGCGCTAACCACACCCTTGAAGGGGCGCAGAATGCTGCACGTGAATTCCTCGCCGCACGTGCTGACTGGGAGCAGGTGATGGCGGCGTGAGCGAACAGCATCACTCTG
>ERZ772904.105-NODE-105-length-26720-cov-11.1011_pt1 | contig 26720 bp, 19 predicted proteins | sample MGYA00512122_ERZ772904 | MGnify/ENA primary metagenome ERZ772904 (study PRJEB29015, sample SAMEA2738104) | human oral metagenome | biome: human oral; feature: human-associated habitat; material: saliva | place: China | collected 2269 ... | reverse complement strand
TAGCCTTCAGGGAGCCCATGACGAAGGGAATGACGTACATGGTGCGGCCGCGCATCGAGCCCTCGAACAGACCGGTCAGGGTCTTCTTCATCTCGATGGGATCGCGCCAGTTATTGGTCGGGCCGGCGCCCTCTTCGGTCTCGGAGCAGATGAAGGTGCGCTCCTCGACACGTGCCACGTCGTCGGGATCGGAGAAAGCGGCGTAGGAGTTCGGGAATTCGTGATCGCTCAGGCGGACAAAGGTTCCGGCGTCCACCAGCTCCTGCGCAAGGCGGTTATATTCTTCCTCGGAGCCGTCCACCCAGTAGATGTGGTCGGGCTGCGTCAGCGCGGCAACCTCGCGAACCCATTCCAGAAGACCCTGGTGGGTGGTGGGTGCGCTCTGCAGCTCCTTTTCGAGTTCGGCAGAGAGAGTACGAGTTGAGGTGTCAGCCATTGACGTTTTCCCCTTCAATCGGTAAATACCGCGGATACTACGTTGATCCGCGATAGGTCTGCGGTAGCGAAGAAGCAGTTAAAAACTACAAGCGTGCAAATAACGGTGAATATGCACGCTTGGACAGAAGCCACTTCCTCGTGATGCTTACAGAATAACGCATTAACGACCCGAACATCCTTCTATGACGTTATTTCTTGCGTTCCGCCCGTCACACCTTCAACAGGAAGACACCGAGGGCAATCAATGAGAAGTTCGAGGGCCGGAGGGTAAGAATCGTACGGGGCGGAGGGTTCTCGCGGGGGATCCCCACCTCCCGTTTGGAACCGCACAAAAATATTTTAAAAAATTTTCCGGGAACCAAAAACCCCGGAATTTCGCGGCAGAACGGGGTGCCAAGAGACTCCGACAGCAAAAAATCCAGACCCTTTTGAGTTTTTCGACTTGCAGGCTCTTCGTAACCTCCGTATAGTATTACCTGTTGCCGCGACGGATTGAAGAAATCCGAAGCGAGGAACATGCGCCTGTAGCTCAACGGATAGAGCATCTGACTACGGATCAGAAGGTTGGGGGTTCGAATCCCTTCGGGCGCACCACCGATCCCCGGTTCTTCGGAACCGGGGATTTTTTGTATCCTCGGACACGTGGGCCCGGACGGGGCCACCTTCCCCTGCCTATTGTGGGCACGGCGGGTGCATCCTCACCAAAAATCCGCATTTCACCCGCACAATATGACGTGTGCCGGCGCACACCGGTGAAAAAACGCATAGGATGGAAACAAGACCTTCCACGCCCAAGTTGGAGGGACACATCACGCGAAGGAGCACCATGGCTCAATTATCCATCCCGCAATCCCTCATAGGTGCGCTTATCGATATTGCAGATCTAGGAACACTCGACTACTTCGCCCCCAGCGAGCGATGCGCGCACTGGGCCCTCTACGATAACCAACGCCGCGAGTTGCTCTGCCCCTGCACCCCCGCCGAGGTGCCGAGCGTTGAGAAGCTCTTCGAGAGCGCCGCAAAAATTCTCTACGAAAACTTCCCGCGCTATATCGATACGCCCGACCAAATCATCCCGTACACCTCGCGTCAGGAGCTTATGGCCGCCCTCCTGCGAGGAGAGGACACCGCAGAAGGCCCCGAAGACACCGGCGCAGAGGGTAACGATGCAGAAACCGTTACCGAGGCCGGGGAAGCTACCGAGGGAATCGTCGTGCAGAGCGGCGAAGAAACGAGTGAATCGGCCGAGGCCGTTGCACCGGCTGCGGAGAAGCCCAAGCCCTCCCCCGCGCTGATGGCTCGCCGCGCCCGACCGGTAGCCGAGCAGGAGACTCCCGGAGCGCAGACGGTCGAGGAGAAGGGTTTCGCCCCCTCGGAGGCCCCGAAGCCCAGCGCACCCAAGCCCTCCGCCGCCCAATTTGCAGCCCCCAAACCTGCCCCGCCGAAGCCCAGCGCACCGGTTGCCCCCGCGCCCCTCGAGGCTTCCTCCGAGACGCGCCCGGCCGCACCGAAACCGCCGGTGCCCTCCGCGGCCCCCTCACCGGGTATGTTCCGCAAGGCGACGCTCACCTACCGCCCGCCGCAGATCGAGGAGTACCTGCAGGGCTTGCGTGCCCGACAGCAGGACGCCGAGCAGGCCACTGAGCAAAATGCCACCCCCGAAAATATCGCTTCGGAGGCCCCGAACATCCCGGTGCCCGTACCCTCCGCCGGAGCCGGGCGGACCGCGACGAAGGACGTTTCGCCCGAGGCTCCCACCCGCCCCGCAGGGGTCAGCACGAAGGATCGCGAGCGCGCCTACCGCATCCGTCCCGGGCTGCGTCAGCGCATGGAGCGCGAGGGACTCACCGAGGACCTCGTGCGCACCGTCCTGCGCGAGGGCACGGCGGAACGAGTCAACGACTGGACGATTCGCTTCAGACATGACGACTACCGCGTGGACGTCAACACCGCCTCCGCCGAGCTAATTACCGTCGTCGACGAGTACGAAGCCGAGTGCAATGACGGGGCCAATACCACCCTGGCCCGCGGCGAGTACACCCCGCTCAATGCTCTCAAAATGGCCTTCAGCGAGCGCGCCCGCGTCTTCCTCTCCAAGAACCCCGAGTTCGTCTTCGACCTCATGGTCCGCACGCTCGAAAACCCCGAGAACGTGCGCATGGGTGAGGGTTGGACCCGCATCTACGCCGCGGAGGGGCTGGAGATGACCATCTCCCCGGATCAGCGGACCGTGCTCTCCCTGACCAAGACCCCCGATTTCCAGGCTCTGCACGGCGAGAGCCTTCGCCGCGCGCAGATTGAGGATCTCAGCGATGCCATTAACCGGCAGGCCGAGGCCGCCGCATCCGAACAGCCCAAGCATCAGAACGCTCAGAACGCCGAGGAGGAGAAGTAATGTCGGCCAAGCAGATTACCGTTCCCCTCGAGGTGTACGTGCGCCTGCAGGAGCTGGCCTCCCTGGCCGGCTACAGCTACCGCGAGGCGGAGGAGGGGACGGAGCGTACCTGGGACCTCACCAACGACGAGGGCGCCTCCCTGCTCGATGAGCGCGGCGCGATTCGCCCCGAGGCCGCAGAGCTCTACTTCACCCTGATGCCGCTCATCGCCCACGAATTCGTGCAGCAGCAGCAGGCCCTCGTGGAGGCCTACCGCAAGACCCCCAAGCCCGCCGCGGCGCGCGCGAAGATTCGTCCCTCCAACCAGCGGCTCATCCCGCTGACCGAGGTGCCGCTCGAGAATCAGCGTATCGCCGCGCGCATCGAGCAGGAGTTTTACGGCGAGGTGCCGGAGAGCCGCCGCATCTACGGGGTACTGCCCGGCGTCATGGACTACATGATGCGCCACGACCTCGGCTACGCCCTGCTGCTCGAGATTATCGAATCCCCCAAGAGCGTGGTACGCGAGGAGACCGCCGAGGAAAACCGCTACGGCCGCGAGGTCACCCTCTACACCCACGAGGAACTGGGCTACCAAGTTGTGTTGAACCCCCTCACCGTGGAGGTTCTGGCCCTGCGCCCGCTCAAGGCCTCGGCCGGCGGTTACCAGCTCTCCCTCGAGGCTCAGAGCCAGCTCAAGGCGCTGGGCCTGACGAGCGAGTACATTACGCGCATCCTGGATGAGGCCGATAACCGCCAGCCCATTCCTGGTACGAGCCGCACCGTGTACTCCCTCAACGGTTACCAGGTGGAGTTCTCGCACTCCGATCAGCAGGTCATTCGCATTGCGCGCGGTGTTGCCGCGAACCGTAATCCCTTTGAATCTCAGCCGCGCATGAGCGGACGAAAGCGCCAGCGCGGCCGCAAGATTCCGCACGACGTGGATGAGTTCGTTCAGCTGCTACAGGAGCACGGATTCACGGTGACGATGGGCGGTAAGCACTACGATATCCGCCACGAGGCGCTAGCTCCGGGGCAGAAGGCCGTCACATCGGTGACTCCCTCCGACTCGCAGCGTTGGCACCTGAATTCTGCGCGTCAGATTCGCAATACCTTCGGTGTTGATTTGCGCTATGCCGATCCGCGCGATAGCGTGCGCGGCATCGTGCGGGGTACCCGCCCCGTAAAGGATGCGCTCCCGGCGGAGGATTCCGCGCCGGATGACGGCAAGCAGCCCGCGGATAGCGTGAGCTGAAGGGCAGCGTTCCGAGGGTGAGCTGGCCGGATAGCCCGTGCGTATAGACCGGGTTGGCAGACCCGGTGCGCGTTAGGCCGTGCGCTCGCAGAAGGGGCGGGGCTCGGGGGCTGTGCTCCCGGTACCCCGCCCCTGCGTCTTTATGCTCCCCAAGGTATTTATTTGCACGCCGGGGCAGGAGTAAATGACGGGTCTTTCCCCGCTTGTCAAGGGATCAAAGGGTAGACTGGAAGCGAGCTATACGTGCTCTTCAGCATAAAAATTAATATGCGTTCCCGCAGGATGCGTGACACTAGAGTTCGGGGTATCACACCGGTGGGGTTAATACCGGCCCCTGCCTCTACAATAGAAACGCATCACTACAGAAGAAGGAGAACGCATGGGCGTAACGATTAAGGTCACTGACGAAGCAGGCGAACACTACGATATTCAGTGGGAAGACCACCACACCCTCCTGGAAACCCTCCAGGCCAACGGCGTACCGGTCCTCGCCACCTGCGGCGGTAACGCATCCTGCGCAACCTGCCACGCCTTCATTGACCCCGAGCACTACGCGGCTTCCGGTGAGCGCACCGAGGCCGAGCAGGACCTGCTCGACATGGTTGATGATGTCGCAAACGAATATTCCCGCCTGTGCTGCCAGGTTGAGTACGCCCCCGGTATGGACGGAGCAGAAATCCAAATGCAGGCGGCGATGTAACAATGTTTAAATCGGCTCAGGTACTCGCATCAACCACCCTCCTCTGCGGCGTGCTCGCGCTCAGTGGATGCGGCGCGTCCCAGGCCGGTCAGGGTGCAGAGGACACCTCGGCACACCCGAGTGCCTCCGCATCGGTGAAGCCCGGCACGATTAGTGTGGCCTCCGAGAGCCCCAGCGCTTCGGTGGCCCCGGGCTCCATCACAGTTGTTAACAGTGCTTCCCCGGAGCACGGGGAGTCTTCCTCCGCGCACTCCGAGGAGTCTAGCTCGGAGAATCACGAGTCGAAGCACGATCATTCGTCCTCTTCCTCGAACGAGGCAAAGCATGAGGGCCTTCCCCCGGAGCAGAGCGATAGCAATAACGGTGAAGAGCACAACGACTCCGATTCTGGGAACCGTCAGGGTTCTTCCTCGGATTCCGGTTCCTCTTCCTCGAACTCGGGTTCGTCGAATTCCTCCGGCGGCAACAGCAACGGTAATAACAACGGTAGCTCGAGCCGATCCGATAATTCCGGCCAGAAGAACGCCGAGGGACCCTCGCAGTGCTCCATGGATAATTTGAACGTTTCGGTCTCCGTGACGGACAACTCCCCCGGTGCACGCACCCTCACGCTGTACTTCCAGAATTCCAGCGATTCACCCTGTTCCCTGCGCGGGTACCCGCGCGTGATTTACGCGGACTCTTCGGGTAATTGGGTGGGGCGAGAGGCTTCTAACTCCTCCGAGTTCATGAACCCCGCCGGTGTGACCATCGCCCCGGGTGATAGCACCACGGTGATAATGCGCTCCATCAATACGAGCCGCTTCGGCGATAGCTGCGGCGCGCGACGGGTGGAGGGCTTCCTGGTGGGCCTTGCCGGCGATCGGGACGGCGTTACCGTGCCCTTCGACACGACGGCTTGTTCCTCTTCGGTCCCGCAGCTGTCCGTGGGCCAGTTTGGGGCACGCTAGGTAGCGCGGCGTAGTAAGACGTTAAACGCGTATATAGTTCAAGGGCGGTTCCCCATCGCGGGGAACCGCCCTTGAACTATTTCTAAGCCTAATTCTTAGGCTCAAGGTTATGTGGCAGCTTCGCTCGTTTTAGACGGAGCGGGTGGCTTCCTCGTGACCAAAGCGCACGGGGCGATCGTAGCCGGAGGGGAGGCCGTGGCCAATGTTGACTACCAGGAAGGGCTGCTCGTTAGTACCGGCCAGGAATTCCTTCTTCAGGCCTTCAAAGTCTGCACCGGTCATGGGACCTGCGTCCAGGCCGAGGGCGCGAATCGCGGTGATGAAGTAGCCTGCCTGGACGTGTGCATTGAGGTCGGCGGTGGGCTTGGCCAGGTTTTCGTCAGCGTAGTAGCCCTTAATGAACTCCGCGGAGTTGGGATTGAAGGTGTCGGCCTTCTCGACCCAACCGTGGTCTGCCGAGAGCAATGCAATCATGGGTGCGGATTCGGCTTTGGGCTTGTTGCCGTCCACCAGGTAGGAGATGAGGTGCTCGCGGGCCTCAGGGCTCTTGATCCAGGTGATGCGTAGGGGCTGGCTGTTGAAGGCGCTGGGGCCGTAGAAGGTGAGCTCCTGGATGCGGTGCAGCTGTTCGTCGGTGACGGGCTCGTCGGTGAAGGAGTAGGCGGTGCGAGGCTCGTGGAAGAGTGCGACGAGCTGTTCTTCGTTTAGGCGGGTCATGATGATTCCTTTGCTGAGTTCTTAAATTATTTTACAAGTAAAATATTATGGGGCCTGTATGTTACCTGTCAAGCCATCATCACCCCCGCACCACCCGTATATCAAGCGACCCGTAACACGCGTCATAATTGAAGCATGACCGATGCACTCTCCCACTTCTCCGCCCCCGTCCGCGAGTGGTTCCGCCGCGCCTTCAGCACGCCCACCGCCGCGCAGGAAGGCGCATGGGAGAGCATCCGCAAGGGCCGCAACACCCTCATCATTGCACCCACCGGCTCGGGCAAGACCCTCGCAGCCTTCCTCTGGTCCCTCGACGCCCTCTACCGCGAACACCGTGAGCGGGCCGCCTGCACCGCGCAGCCTCCGCGCGGCACGCGGATTCTCTACATTTCGCCCCTCAAAGCCCTCGGCGCCGACGTCGAACGCAACCTGCGGGCACCGCTGGCCGGCATCACGCGACTGAGCGCCGCGGACACCGAAAACGCGCCGGAGGAGCCCCTCACCACCGTGGGTGTGCGTAGCGGCGACACCCCCGCCCGCGAGCGCCGCCAGCTCATCAGCAACCCACCGGACATTCTCATCACCACCCCCGAATCCCTCTACCTTATGCTCACCAGCTCCGCCCGCGACACCCTCGCCGGCGTCACCACGGTCATCGTGGATGAGATTCACAACCTGGCCGCCACCAAGCGCGGGGCGCACCTGGCAGTTTCCCTCGAGCGCCTGGACGCGCTCCTGCCCGAACCCGCCCAGCGCATCGGGCTCTCCGCGACCATCGAGAACCCCGACGCTGTGGCCCGTTTTCTGGGCGGCGTGCAGCCCGTGAACATCGTCAACAAACCGGTACCCAAGCGCTGGGACCTGAGCCTGAGCGTTCCCGTTCCCGATATGGCGGCCCTCGGCGGGGCAAACGATTACGGGCAGGGGCTCTACGGGCCGGGCGAGGGGGCAGAAGGCGCACCGAAACCGGCCTTTCCCGCCGCCATGCCCGTTGCCGATCCCTCCGCCGACCCTTCCGCAGAAAGCCCCTCCGCCCCAGGCTACACCCTCGAGGATGCCATCGGGGTTTTCCCCACCGCGCCCTCGGCCGGTTCCGAGGCTCCCGGAGTGCCCGGGGACGAAACCGGCGGAACGGGCGGAGCCGCCGCGAAGGAGCTCGCCTCCTTCGGCCGCAACGCCGTTCTTGACCCCGCAGAGGCCTACGCGGAGGCCGCGGGCGGGACGGAGGGGCGCGCCGAGACCTCCATCTGGCCCCGAGTGCAGGAACGCATCGTCGACCACATCGAGAACAACCGTTCTACGATCGTTTTCGTGAACTCCCGCGGGCTTGCCGAAAAGCTCACCGCGGCGCTCAACGACATTCACCTGCGCCGCGAGCTCGCCCGGCGGGGCATCGACCCCGAGGAGTACGCCGCACAGACTGATGTGAACTCCCCCGAGGCCGTGCCTCCCCTGGCCCGCGCCCACCACGGCTCCGTCTCCAAGGAACAGCGCACCCTCATCGAGGAGGCGCTCAAGGGCGGAACCCTGCGCTGCGTGGTGGCCACCAGCTCGCTCGAGCTGGGTATCGATATGGGCCACGTGGATCTCGTCATTCAGGTGGCCGCACCTCCCTCCGTCGCCTCCGCCCTGCAGCGCGTGGGCCGCGCCGGCCACCGCGTGGGCGATATTTCGCGCGGTGTCTTCTACCCCAAGCACCGCGGCGACCTCCTCGGGGCGACCGTGACCCTCGCGGGTATGCGCAGCGGCACCCTCGAGCCGCTCGCGATTCCCACCAACCCCCTGGATGTGCTCGCCCAGCAGACCGTGGCCGCCTGCGCCCTCGGGCCCATCAGCGTTGACTCCTGGTACGAGGCCCTGCGTCGCAGCGCCCCCTACTCCGAGCTGCCCCGCGCCCTCTTCGACGCCACGCTCGAAATGCTCGCCGGCCGCTACCCCTCCGACGAGTTCGCCGAGCTGCGCCCGCGCATCCTCTGGGATCGAACCCCCACCGAGCAGGCGCCCTCCGGCAGTATCGAGGGCCGCCCCGGGGCTCAGCGCCTCGCCGTCACGAGCGGTGGAACCATCCCCGACCGCGGCCTCTTTCCCGTCTACCTCGTCGGCGGGGACGAGGAACGCGGCCCCAAGCGCGTCGGCGAGCTCGACGAGGAAATGGTCTACGAATCCCGAGCCGGCGAGGTCATCACCCTCGGCGCCAGCAGCTGGCGCATCGAGGAGATCACCCACGACGCGGTGCGCGTTACCCCCGCCCCCGGCCTGCCCGCGCGCCTGCCCTTCTGGCACGGCGACCGCGCAGGACGCCCCTACGCCCTGGGCCTGCAAACGGGCGCCTTCACCCGAGCTCTCGCCTCTCTGGAGGCCGCGGATGCACCCGCCGCCCGCCGGCAACTCGAGCAGCTCGGCCTGGACCGTTGGGCCGTGGACAATCTGCTGGCCTACCTGCGCGAGCAGCGCGAATCCACGGGTGCCGTTCCCTCCGACCGGCGCCTCATCGTGGAACGTCACCGCGACGAGCTGGGCGATTGGCGGCTGATTCTCCACTCGCCCCTGGGCTACTCGGTGCACGCCCCCTGGGCCCTCGCGGTGCGCACCCGCATTATCGAGCGCTACGGCGTGGACGCCTCGGTCATGGCGGCTGACGACGGCATCATCCTGCGTCTGCCCGCGATGGAGGACGTGCCGCCCGGGGCCGACCTCTTCCTCTTCGATCCCGAAGAGCTGGAGGGCATCGTCACCGATAGCGTGGCCGACTCGGCCCTCTTCGGCTCGCGCTTCCGCGAGAACGCAGCCCGCGCCCTTCTGTTACCCCGGCGTAATCCCGGCAAGCGCACGCCGCTCTGGCAGCAGCGTCAGCGCGCCGCGCAGCTTCTGGACGTGGCCCGCAAGTACCCCGAATTCCCCATCCTGTTGGAGACCGCCCGCGAGTGCCTGCAGGACGTGTACAATCTGCCGGCGCTGCTACAGGTGCACCGCGCTCTGGAGTCTCGCGGTATTGCCCTGATGGAGGTGGAGACCGAGGCTCCCTCGCCCTTCGCCCGCACCCTGCTCTTCGAGTACGTGGCCGAGCACCTCTACGACGCGGATGCGCCCGCCGCCGAGCGCCGCGCCGCCGCCCTAGCCCTGGACCCGGCCATGCTCGCGGAGCTTTTGGGCACAACCGGGCTGCGCGAGCTGCTGGACCCTGCGGTGCTGACGCAGACCCTGGCCCGCCTGCAGCGCACAGGCGAACGCTACCGCGCCTCCGGGGTGGAGGGCGCGGCGGACCTACTGCGACAGCTGGGCCCGCTGAGCGCCCGCGAGCTGGCCGAGCGACTCCGCCCGGAGTCCGTCGAGCCTGAGCCGGCAACTCCGGATCGACCCGACGAGCACCGCCCCGCGGAGCCCCCGGCGAGCGAGGAGTACGCCCGCGAGCTGGCCGAGCGACTCGTGCACGCGCGGCGCGCCTATTCCTTCGAGGGGCCGGGGACCCCGGAAAGCGGCCCGCAGCTCTACTACGCCGCGGTTGAGGATGCGGCCCGCCTGCGCGACGGCCTGGGCATTATGCCCGCCGCGGCGCTACCGCTCGCCTTCCTGGAGCCGGTGGCCGAACCGCTCGAGGATCTGGTCTCCCGTTTTGCCCGCACCCACATTCCCTTCGGAGTGCACGAGACTGCGGCCCACTTCTCGCGCTTGACTCCGGTGGGCACCGGCGTGCTTCTCCCCGTGCTGCTGCGCCTGCAGCGCCAGCGGCGCGTGACCTCCGGCGAGTTCCTGCCCGAGGTGATGCGGGGCGCCTCCGAGTGGGCCGAGGGTCCGGGCGGCTCCCCCGAGTGGGTGGATGTGCAGGTTCTACGCACGATTCGCGCCCGCTCGCTTGCGGCACTGCGGCAGGAGATTGAGCCGGTCCCCGCGCGGGCCTACGGATTCTTCCTGCCCGCATGGCAGAACGTTCGTTCTTTATCGGTACGAGTGGCCCGGCCCCTGGCCGAGGCGAGCGCCTACGGCGCGTACCTCGAGCCGCAACGCACGGCCCGAATTATCGACGAGGCACCCGCGCCCCTCACCTCCGCCGCGCCCGAGAACGCCCGGGAGGAACAGACCGGCGCGCCGAACGGCGCTCAAGGCCTCGACGAGCCCGCCCTGCAGGAGGAGCTGCTGACCGCCATCGACCAGCTGGCCGGCGTGCGCATGCCCGCCTCCGCTCTGGAAACGCTCATCCTGCCGGCCCGTGTGAAGGGCTACCGCCCGCACCTGCTCGACGAGCTCATGATGACCGGCCGCGTCTTCTTTACCGGGGCAGGTAGGCTCGGCGGCGCCTCCCAGCGCTCCGACGGCTGGATTCGCCTGCACCTGAGCGAGAGCGCGCCGCTCACCCTGGGCCCCGGCTACCCCGCGGATTTTCTGCGGGATGAGGAGCCCGAGCTCCTCGAGCGCCTGCAGACCCCCGGCACCCTCGAGCACGCAATCCACGAAGCGCTCGCCCACGGCGGCCTCTTCGTGCCGGCCCTGCGCGAGCGGGTCGTTCAGATTCTCGGTGGGGCGGCGGCCCCCGGCCAGACGGTCTCCTTCCCGGATGCCGCCGAGCTCTCGAGCGCCCTGTGGCGCCTCGTGTGGGCCGGTGTGCTGACGAACGATTCCTTCGGCCCGGTTCGCGCGACGCTTGCGGGGGTCAGGAGCGCGCATCCGACCCCGGCGGCCGCCCCTCGCCTCTCGCGGGTGGGGCGCCGCGGAGCCGGCCGCATCGCGGCGGCGCGAGCCTCGATGGGCAGTTCCCTGCGCGGCGGGTACGCCGGGGGCGGTCCCCCACCGGTGGCCCCGCAGGATAGCGGCCGCTTCTCTCGCGTAGACTCCCTACTGGGCGAGCCTCTGGACCCCACGGTGGCTGCCCTGGCGCGCGCCGACCTGCTCTTGGACCGCTACGGCGTGCTTACGCGCGGTTGCCTGCAGGGCGAGGACTCCCCCGGCGGCTTCAGCCAGCTCTACCGCATCTACTCCGAGGCCGAGGACCGTGCGCTCGTGCGCCGCGGCTACTTTATCGAGGGTCTGGGCGCCGCGCAGTTCGCGGCCCCCGCCACGGTGGATGCGCTACGCTCGGCGGCCGACCGCCTCGGCCCGCGCGATGAGCGACCGCGCCGCACCGCGACCGAGGAGGTGTTCGGCACGTTCACGGTAACGCTTCTGGCCGCCACGGACCCGGCCAACCCCTACGGTGCCGCCCTCGCCTGGCCCGAGCTGTCGAAGCTCTCGGAGGGCTCGGCACCCCTGCGGCACCGCCCGGCTCGCAAGGCCGGCGCCTGCGTGGTGCTCGTGGATGGTGCGCCCGTGCTCTACCTGGAGCGCGGCGCGAAGACCCTGCTCATCTTTACGACCGACCCGGTTCTGCTCGAGGCGGCCGCCCCGGCCATCGCGCGCATGATGGACTCGGGCGGCATGGATAAGATCTCGATTGAGAAGGTCAACGACGTGGAGCTTCTCACCGACTCCCCCACCCTCAACCGACAGGGTGAGGATCCGGTGCAGATTCTGCGCCGCGCCCTGCAGCATCAGGGGTTCTACGCCACGGTGCGCGGGCTCTCCATGCGCCGGCCTCTCTAGCGCCGGCTCGCCCGTACCGGTTTAGGACGATTCCCCGACGCGACGAGGCATCTGCGAGGGGCCTTCCGCGCACGACAAAGCGCCCCGCGCCTCCCCATGAGGGAGGTGCGGGGCGCTCTGCGTTCCCTACTCACAAACCGGATGGTATTCCGGGAATCCGCCGTGCTCTCGGGGTCCTCGAGACGGTGGGCCGTGGCGCGATACCTCGGCCCACCAGCTCGAGCCCGGGGGCCCGGCGGAGGAATATCCGTCCGGGGATCCGCGGCCCCATTGTCGTCGAATCCTGCAACCAAACATCGGAGAGGGAAGTTTGCGGACCGTGAGGCTAGTAGCCTCCGGTGAGGGTATCGACGGCACCCAGGCACAGGTCAATGGCTTCTTCCAGCCCCAGACCGCGGGTGCGCACGGTACGCTGGTCGCGGGGGTTGAGCTGCACCACGTGCAGGGCGAAGTAATCCACGAGTTGCAACCAGCCGCCGAGAATGACGCGGGTGCGGTCGTTAATCGGCATACCGGTACGCTTGAGCATCCATTCGAGGTAGTCCGTGGGGTTATTGGGGAAGTCCTCACCGCCGGGGGTGGGGACGCCCGCCACCACGAGGAAGTACGTGCGCAGTGCGTTGCGCAGGGCCTCTTCGGGGTTCTCGTGATGCTCGCCCAACGCCTCGAGAACCGCCTTGGCTTCGCGGCGGGTGACCGCCGCGGCGAGAGAGTCCTTGCCGGGGAAGTAGTGGTAGAGCAGCGCGCGGGTGATGCCCGCATCTCGGGCGATGGCGCTCATGGACGCGCCGAGCACGCCCTTGCGCGCAAAGTGTTCCGAAGCCACCTGAAGAATCTGCTCTTCACGCTCGTGCGGTTCCATTCGCAACGCACCCGCGGTGCGGTGTTCTGCGCCCTGTTCGGTGAACGGCGCAGAAACTTTAGCCTCGGCGACTGTGCCTTGAGGTGCGTGTGAAGTGTCAGATTGTACCGGTGCAACCGGGGGAGTTCCTTTAATCTCTGCTTCCTTACGCTGTTTCTGTCCCATTTCGACCCCTTCGTTCGATTTTTCGAACTTCTGTGTCTTAATCGTAACGCTTTAATGCGCTTCTCAGCATTTTTAAAAGTATTTATGACGTAGGCTATTCAGCCTACCAGGTCTCTATACGCTTTACATCTTTTACTCTGCAATGGGCTATATACTCTAAATGAAGTATTTATTACTGATGGTTTGACAGGGTTTTCGAAAATAACGTATATATTCATTTGTTTTTGTAAAACTAGCTTTATTTTTTTAAATTAAATCCTGAATATTTTCAAAAATGTGTGAGTATTTTGTTTTTATCCCCACCTATTCCCACAAGAGCAGATGAGTGTCAGATAAATCTGCGATTCCTCTAGGCCGCCGCGCCAACCGGTACAGTAGAGCCATGCCCACCCACGATTCCCACCGCGACACGCCGAGGGCCCGTAACACCCCGGAGCTGAGCACCTCCACCCGGAGCGCCTCCGTGCAGAAAACCTCCGTGCAGCACGCCAAGCCCACCCGCCGCACGCATCGCCGCCTACTAACCCCTCCGCTGGCGCAGAAGAACGGCATCGACCCCATCCAGCTCGTGCTCCCCCACCCCGAGGAGCTCCCGGAGGCACTCGCCCCCAGCGGACGCGCCCCCGCTACGATTGCCGACTACCTCATCGCTCGCTTCTACCCGAACGACCCGCAGATTATTCACTCCCGCTTCGAAACCGGCGAGGTGCGCCTGGATGACGGCACGGTGCTGACCACCTCCAGCCCCTACGCGCCCGGCGAGCGCATCTGGTACTTCCGCGAGCTCGCCGATGAGCCCGAACTCCCCTCCGACATGCCGGTACTCTACGAGGACGAGCACGTGCTGGCCATCGACAAACCCCACTTTCTGCCCACCACCCCGCGCGGTTCCTATATCGCGCAGACCGCGCTGACCAAGCTACGCGTGCGCGAGGGCAACCCGCTGCTCATCCCAATTCACCGACTCGACCGCCCCACCGCCGGGGTGTTGCTCTTCGCCAAAACCGTTCAGGCGCGCCGCCCCTTCCAGATGATGTTCCAGCACCGCCTGGTTTCGAAAACCTACCGTGCCGTGGCCCCGGTGCCCGCCGACCCCACCGCCGCCGAACAAGCCCTGAGCGCGGAGGGGCTGCGGGTGCGCTCGCATATTCAGAAGGTGCGCGACGTGTTGCAGGTCCGGCAGCTCTCTGAGACGGAGTGCGTGGCGCGGGGCGTGGAGCCGAATACGCTCACCACCGCGCGCATCCTGGAAACCTTCACCCCCGACCCGGCCGATGCTGAGGCCTGGGGCGTCGAACCCGGCCGCCCGTGGGGCCTCTACGACCTCGCCCCACACACCGGCAAGACCCATCAGCTGCGCGCGCACCTGAACCTGCTGGGCGCCCCGATTCTTGGGGACGTGCTCTACCCGCGTGTACTCCCCGACGGGCCCGACCGCCCCGAACACCCGCTACAACTGCTGGCCTACACTTTGAGCTTCGAACATCCCATCACCGGCGAGCCCATCAGCCTGCGTAGCGGCCGCACATTAAGTGCATGGGAGAGCAAGAACAGCGCGGTGTGAGAGGCAAGCTGAACCCCCGGAGGGACCGGTGATGACCCGGCACCAAAAAATGCGATAATGCAGAAGTAAGACTTCACCGTACACATATAGAGGGCACCGTGAATTCCCAGCCGTCTTCCCACACCGCGCACTCCCCGGCATCTATGAGCGAGTACGCGGAACGCACCTCCTCCCACGCCGAGGCCGCAGCCGCCAGCGTCACCGACACCTTCGTGCACCGTATTCTTGGCGTTCCCGGCGCCCTCATCGGTTCGGTGCAGGTGCCCGACCCGCGCCCGCTGAGCCAGCGTCTGAACGCTTGGCACTACTGGTGGCAGGCCCACCTGCTCGAGTGCATCATCGACGCCGGCCAGCGCCACCTGCGCGAGGGTCGCATCACCGAGGCTCAGGAGCAGTTGCACCGCGCCCGCTCGCTGCTGCGCGGCATCAACGTGCGCAACCTTGGCCGCTACGCCAACGACTACTTTGACGACATGGCCTGGCTGACCCTCGCGGTGGGCCGCATGAACTCCTTCTCGATTGAGCTGACCGGCGCAAACGACGTGGCCGCGCAGGACGCCGGGGCCGCCCTCTTCGAGCAGCTCGCCAAGGGCCTCGCGCCCGGCGGAGGCATGAGCTGGCGCAAGTCCAAGCGCGACTTCGTGAACGCCGCGGCCACCGCACCGGCAGCTATCGCATACGCTCGCGCGGGTGACCCGCACACCGCCGCCGCCCTCATTGACTGGATGAACGCAACCCTCTGGGACGCAGAACGTTCGCTCTATATGGACGGCGTGAACGTTCGCGGCGAGGAGTACGAGCTCGAACGCGGCGAGTACACCTACAACCAGGGCACCGCACTGGGTGCCCTGCTGAGTTTGGCGGCCTCCGGTGTGCCCTGCGAGGTGGATCCCGTCGAGCGTGCGGAACGCCTTATCGTGGGCATCGTGAAGCACATGACCGAGGAGGTCGAATTCGTCTCGGGGGCGCGCCGCCGCATCCTCATCTCGCACGGCGACGGCGACGGCGGCCTGTTCACCGGCATCCTGGTGCGCTACCTGGGCATGGCCGCCTCTTCGCCGCTGCTCAGCGACGAGGCTCGCGCTCTGGCTTCCAGCCTCATCTACTCGACCGCCCGCGCCCTGTGGGAGGGCCGCCGCGAGTTCGACCCGAACCTGCCGATGAACGAGCTGGGTATCGATCCCAACGAGATTCGCGGTAAGGCGCTCGTGCAGTTCTCCCCACGGTTCACCGAGCCGATGAGCAAAGTCGTGAAGCCCGGCGCACCCGTGGAGCTCTCCACGCAGCTACAGGCGTGGACTATTTTTGAGACGGCGGCGCGTCTGGCCCACGCCCGCGACGTCGCCTCGCACCGCGGCTACTAAAACCCGGGCGTATGTTAGGGGTGGGTTCATTGCGGGCCCACCCCTCGCGCTGTAGGGTGAGGGTATGCTAGCACCAGAATCACAACAGGTCACTGCCAGCCCGAACGCTAACACCATTTTCATGGTGTGGAAGTTCAAGGAAGACGCTTCTCACGACGCTATTGTCGAGGCTTTTCAGAACGTCTGCGCGCTCGTCGTCAACCTCAATCACACTGCCGCCAACCGCTACTCGCCCGAGAACGCTAACGTCGTTCTGGGCATCGGCCACAACGCGTGGCTGACTCTGGATCTGCCCAAGCCGCTGCCGCAGGAGCTCGTAGAATTCGAGGAGATTAGGGGCCCCAAGCACACCGCGGTGTCCACTCCCGGCGATCTGCACTTCCACATCCGTGCGACTCAGCCTTCGGTCGCTTACGATATGGCGTCCGCTATTACCGCAGCTCTGCGCGATGTTGCCGAGGTACTGGATGAGGTACACGGCTTCCGCTACTGGGACGGCCGCGCCATCATCGGTTTCGTGGACGGCACCGAGAACCCGCAGACCCCCGCGGCACGTGAATACTTCGGCATCATCGGTAACAGCGACCCCATGTACAGGGGCGGTAGCTACCAGTTCGTGCAGAAGTACATCCACGACATGACCGCGTGGAACAACCTACCCGTCTCGGAGCAGGAAAAGGTCATCGGCCGCTCCAAGCACGACGACATCGAGATGGGCGATGACGAGAAGCCCGCCAACTCGCACTCCGCTATTGCCAATATCGGTGACGATTTCAAGGTTATTCGCGACAACATGCCCTTCGGCACCGTGGGTAACAACGAGCTGGGCACCTACTTCATCTGCTACGCCAGCACCTTCTCGACCGTTCGGAAGATGCTCATGAACATGTTTATGGGAGTGGATGGCGCCAACTACGACCGTCTGCTGGATTTCAGCACTGCGGTGACCGGCACCCTCTTCTTCGTGCCGACTGTGGATATGCTCGGCGACTTCGCCGGCTAAGATCAGCTACCCTCAGCTAAATTCTCGTGAACCCCGCCTCCGGCAAGAGAGGCGGGGTTTTCCGGTAGGCTAGGGTGTAGACATTCAGACGGAAAGCAAACAATCGAGAGAAGAATGAGCGTTCTAGATAATTCTTTCCCCACCGAGGACTTTGGCTTCACCATCACCAGCCGACTGGCGGACACCGCCTCCCCCAGCGCTGAACGTGTAGAAGCCAACGGCGGACAGTTCCGCGGACGCACCGGTGTCATCACCACCCCGCACGGACAGATCCAGACTCCCGCCTTCACCCCCGTGGGCACCAAGGCAACCGTCAAGGCGGTCCTGCCCGAATCCATGAAGGAGCTCGGCGCTCAGGCTCTGCTCTCCAACGCCTACCACCTGTACCTGCAGCCCGGCCCCGAAATCCTGGATGCGGCAGGCGGCCTGGGTGCCTTCATGAACTGGGACGGCCCCACCTTCACCGACTCCGGCGGCTTCCAGGTCATGAGCCTGGGTTCCGGTTTCAAGAAGGTTATCGACATGGGTACCGTCGCGGACGCTAAGGGCGCCGACGGCCGCCCCCTCGGCGACGACGACGTAGCCAAGGGCAAGGAACGCCTCGCCCACATTGACGACGACGGTGTGAACTTCAAGTCGCACATTGACGGCTCGATTCACCGCTTCACCCCCGAGGTGTCCATGCAGGTTCAGCACCAGATCGGTGCCGACGTCATGTTTGCCTTCGACGAGCTGACCACCCTGTACAACTCCCGCGGCTACCAGGAGGAGGCGCTCGAACGCACCCGCCTGTGGGCGCTGCGGTGCATCGCTGAGCACCAGCGCCTCACCACTGAGCGCGTGGGCAAGCCCTACCAGGCACTGTTCGGCGTCATTCAGGGTGCGCAGTACGAGGATCTGCGCCGCAAGGCTTGCCAGGACCTCGGCTCCATGCCCTTCGACGGCTTCGGCATCGGTGGTGCGCTCGAGAAGGAAAACCTCGGTACCATCGTGCGCTGGTGCGCCGAAGAGCTGCCCGAGTCCAAGCCCCGCCACCTGCTCGGCATCTCCGAACCCGACGACATCTTCGTCGGCATCGAGAACGGTGTAGACACCTTCGACTGCGTCTCCCCCACCCGCGTGGCACGCAACGCCGCCGTCTACTCCCCCACCGGCCGCTACAACATCACCAACGCGCGCTTCAAGGCGGACTTCTCGCCCATCTATGAGGGCTGCGACTGCTACACCTGCACCCACTACACCCGCGCCTACCTGCGTCACCTCTTCAAGGCCGACGAGCGCCTAGCGGCGACCCTCGCCTCCATCCACAATGAGCGTTTCATCGTGCGCATGGTGGACGACGCCCGCGAGGCCATCAAGGACGGCACCTACTTCGAGTACCGCGACGAGTTCCTCGGTAACTACTACTCCGGTAAGAAGCCCTAAGCCCGCCGACCGCACAGCCCACGACCTCATCAGGAGAAACCCATGAGCATCACCCACGTCCCCGACGAGGAGCTCCTCGTCTTCGACCACGAGATTGCCGCACCCATCGAAGACGTCTTCGGCGCCTACCTGGACCCCGAACTGCTGGTCCGCTGGTACGGCCCCGCCGGCTGGCACGTGCGCCCCACCGACGTGGTGCTTGAACCCGTGGTGGGCGGCATGCAGCGCCTGTCCATGATCAACGAGGTGGACCCCTCGGTGTCCTGTATTCTGCAGAGCCGCTTTCTGGCCATCGAGCCCTTCAAGGAGCTCGAATACGCCGAGCAGCTGCCCGACCACCTGGGCAACCCCGGTAGCGTGCTGGTGTACCAGCGTCACCGTTTCTTCCCCGAAACCGTGATTACCGCCGATGGCGTGGGGTCCGGAACCCGTATCGTCGTGGAGGTCGGCCCCATGCCGCCCTCGGTCCACGAGGAGGTGCGCACCACCTGGCGTTCGACCTTCGCCCGCCTGGACGACGTACTGGCCACCCGTACCCGCGATGAAGCGTAGGTCCCACCGCGTGGGCTTCTCGAAATAGCATGAGCGCCGCGCTGACGATTGAATCGTCAGCGCGGCGCTCGTGCTATAGGGTCCGTCTCTTGAGTCGCGCGGGCTTTGAGATGCCGGCTAGTTGGTCAGCTTCGCGGTGATGACGGTGTTACCGCCGTCCAGGGACACGCACTCGGGGGTCGCACGGTCCACACCGTCGCCCGGCTTCCAGTAGCAGCGTGCCGACATGACCTCGCGCTCGCCATTGGCCTTGTCGGTCACCTCGGCGGGGTTCTGTACCACGAACTGGCGAATCAGTTCCTTGGCGAAGAGGCAATCCACCGCGCCCGAAGCCACCTGAATCGTGGCGTCGTGCTTCAGGTATCCGGTGGCCTCCAGGGTGCCGCAGGTGCCTCCCGCGGACTTCACCTCGGAGGAGGAGAGCGAGGCGGTGCTCGAGGGGGCCGAAGAAGCTCGGGCCGTCGAAGAAGCCTGAGCCTGACCGCCGGTCTGCGCGCTCGCGGTAGCCGTAGCGCTTGCGGTCGTGATGGTGCCCGGGGTGACGGTCGCCTCCGCGGTCGCGGTCTGCACCGTTCCGGGGGTCGGGGTGGATTCTGTGACGGTCACGGTGCGAGTGGGGCTGGGGGTGGGAGTTGCCTTCGCGCTTGTCGCGCTGGGGCTGGGGGTCGCGGTGGCGCTCGGCGAGGCCGAGGTTCCGCCGCCTCCGGAGCAGGCCGCGAGGGCGAGCAGGAGCGTCGCGCCAAGGGCTGCGGGGGCGTAGCGTTTCATCCGGCGGTGCGGGTGAGGGGTCTGTGCCGGTTGCATGGTGACCTTTCTGCGTCTTTGGTTCCGGGTTCCTTAACCATTCTAGAACGCCGCCTATGCGGGGGCTATGCCGCACCTCCACAAGCTATGTATGGGCGGAGGGGCTCCCCGTCGTTGCGGGGAGCCCCTGCTCAACAATTCGTCACGCCCAAGATTTTGCTCCGACCTAGAACTGGCCACCCCCAATGGGCACCGAGTAGGTTCCTCCATCGTGGCAGGTCATCACGCCGTCCTCCGGCTCGCCGTAGCAGGTAATCTGCTTGCCGGAACCGGTGGGGAACACCGTCACGTTATTCGGTCGCAGCATGAGCGTGTTCGCGGTCGTGCTCTCGGCGTGCCGGGTCGCGGGGGTCGTGTCCTCCACGCGTTCGTCGTAGGCTCCCGTGGCAAAGTTCATGCGGGTGATGCGCACCGGTGCCGAGAAGGTACGACCCACCGCGCCGTTACCGTCGGTGAGCTGACCGCCCAGACGACGCTCGCAGGTCAGGGTGGATTCGGCGGGGTTCAGCTCGCAGACGGTGCGCTCGTCGTAGCTCTTGAAGCGGTAGTAGCCGGCACCGGAATCGTAGCGGTCAGGCTCCATGAGGAACGGGATCTCGGGGGCGTCCGGGTTCTGCAGGCGAGCCACGAAGGCGGTGTCCTCGCCGATGGTGCACTCGGGGGCGCCGCGATCCTCGCGGCGGTTTTCGACCATCTCGTACTGCGGGTTCCAGTAGCAGGTGGCGTCCTGCACCTTCGCGATCTGGTTCTGAGTCAGGTTGTCGTCAGCCCGCGGGGTAGTGACGTATTCGGTCAGCACGTCCAGGGCGTGGGCGCAGTCCACGGTGCCGCGCAGCACCATGATTTCCGCGCCGGTCTTCAGGTAGCCCTTGCGGCCAATGTGCCCGCAGCGCTCACCGGCGGAGGCGCGTTCAGCCTCCACCTTCTCGGGCGCGCGCGGCGTCTCAGCGGCGGCGGGGCTGGCATCCGCGACGGGGGTTGCCTTTGTCTCAGCAACCGCCGAGGATGCGGAGGGGACGGACTCAGCGGTTGAGGCGGGGGCCGTGGTTTCCGTGACGGTCGGCCCGGTCGTTGCGTGCGGCGTCGGCGTGTTCGGAGCCGGCGTGGCCGTGGAGGAAGGTAGCGGGTGGCGGGTGGGTGAGGCCGTGGCGGTAGGGTTCGGGGAGGACTCGGCGGTGCTCTGGGAGCCGCCGAAGCATCCGGTCAGGGCGAGGAGCAGGGCGGCGGCGCATCCGGTGGCGCGCACGGTGCGGCGACCCCAGCCTGCGGGGGCTACCTGAGTGTGGTGAAACGACATTGTTCTCTCCTGGGCTGTACCTTTTGCACCCTTTGCAGAAGGTACCTTAAGCATACGCGTTTCCCGTGAACACCGCCTGGGCCTGCACGCAAGCCATCCGGGCTGCGCAGGCCCGTACCCTCCCGCGTTTATTCCTTCGGCAGGAAGGAGCTCAGCAGTCCTCGCTGCTCGGGGCTGAGTCGAGTCAATCGCCCCGCCACGGAGTCCCAGAAGGCCAGCACGGTGAAGGCGCGCACGCACTCGCGCTGATCCACCGGGGAGAGAATCGAGTAGCCGATACGCACGGATGCGGCGCTCACCTTTTCAACTCGCGCACGCACGGGCACGGGCTCGCCGGTGTAGGGCAGCTGCGCGAGGTAGCGGATGCCGTGCTCGGCGATGAGGGCCTGAACACCCTCGGGCACCAGGTCGAAGAGCGGGATGGGCGGGTTGGGTGCCACGGTCGGTTTCTGTCCCGAGGAGGGCGGCGGGCCGAAGAGGGCCACGCGGGCCTCCTCCATGATCGAGAACATGGCAACGTTGTTGACGTGTCCGTAGGCGTCCATATCGCCCCAGCGGGCGGGGACGTACACGGTCAGCTCATCGGCCGCGGTCGTGGCGGCGGAGGCGCCGGCCACAGAAGTGGTTTTCTGGGGGTTTTCGTGGCTTCGCATGGCTTTAACTCTACTCCTTTCGGAAATACTCCGGAAAATTCACACATAAACACATATTTACATTAAAATTTATGTTCTTCCGAAATTTAACCACTAAAAATATTTGCTCGAATTAAAACGATGAGGCCCGAAAGCTACGATGCTTTCAGGCCTCATCCAACACACAGACATTTGAACGCATACAAGATCATACGGTTCACTATTTATAATAGACCTCTTTTGAGGGTCTGCGTTATTTTTACGGTTATATTACGGCAGCCGCCTTAATCTTCCGTATTTTTCGTTTCTTGACGTTCACGCCACGAGAGAACCGCGGGGTGGTTAGCGTCCCAGTTTTGCCGCGGTCTCGAGGGCGTGGTCGGCGTCGTGCTGCGCCGCATCGTAGCCCTCCGTCGCCCGCTGCGCCTCCGCGAACGTCTGGTCGTCAATCGTGTGGCTGTGACGGATACGAGCGAAGTACAGAACGCTCAGCACCACGAAGTAGCCCACGCCCACCACGGAGGGAATCGCGGATCCGCGCACCCTAAAGAGCGCCACCCACACCGCGAAAAGCAACACGATACCCACGCCGGCGGTGAAGCGTCCACCCCACAGGCGGAACCCGTGCGCGGCGGGCTCAACGCGCTTGTACACGATGTAGGCGAAAAGAATCAGAACCCACACGGTCAGCGCGCACACCATAATCACGAAAATCATGGAGAGGAACGCCTCCTTGGGGCTGTACAGCGCCAGCAGAATAGCAATCACCATGCCGCTGGTCGACAGCCACACGGCACGCGCAGGCACGCCCGCGCGGTTCACGCCGGCCAGCGGTCGAGGAGCCATACCGTCAACCGCTAGGGAGTGCAGCAGACGCGCGCCGGCGTACAGGTTCGCGTTCGCGCTCGACAGGGCCGCAATCAGCACCACAAAGTTCACGAAGTGCGCCACGCCATGCACGCCCAGCTGCTCAAAGACCAGCACGAAGGGAGAGGCCTCAACCGCGTCACCCAGACCCGATGCCGAACGCCACGGAATCACGGCCACCACAATCAGCACGGCCAGCACGTAGAAGGTCGCCAGGCGAATCATCATCGCCTTCGCGGAAGAACGCACCGAACGGGAGGGATCCTTCGCCTCCGCAGCAGAGATCGAGATCATCTCAATACCGCCGAAGGAGAACATCACCACGGCCAGCGACAGCCACACCGACTCCGGGCCGTTAGGCATGAAACCGCCGTCATTGAAGAGGTTTGCGGTACCCACCGCGGCGTGGCCGGGCAGGCCGAAGAAAATCAGGCACAGGCCCACCAGCAGGAAGGCCACAATCGAAATGACCTTAATCGAGGAGAGGAAGAACTCCAGCATGCCGAAGGACTTCACGCTCGTCAGGTTCAGCACAATCAGCGCCGCGCCGAATGCCGCGATGCCCACCCACAGCGGCAGCTGCGGCCACCAATAACTCAGGTAGGTCGCCACCGACACGAGCTCCACGCCGGCAATCAGCACCGTCGCCGTCCAGTAGGCGATGCGCGTCAGGAATCCCGCGAAGGGCCCCAGGTAACGGGTCGCAATCGTGCCGAAGCCGCCACGCACCGGGTAGCGAATCGCCATTTCACCGGTCGCCGCGCCAATCACCGAAGCGAGCGCCGAACCGATGGCGTAGGTCAAAATAACCGCGGGGCCGGCCATGGCAATCGCGGTGCCCGACCCCAGGAAAAGGCCGGTGCCGAGAGCCGAACCCATCACGATCATGGTCATCTGCCCGTGGGACAGGGAACGCTTAAGGGTTCGAGGCTCGGCGGTTCCCGCGGCGACGGGGCCGCGGGTGCTGTCATTGTGGGACACGGCTGTGCCTTCCTTTAGTACGCCCGAGGGCGTGATGTGTGCTGTGTGCTCGCGCTGCAGAGACCGAGGGGTCAAAACCGCTGGGTCGCGGGCGCGAATAATTCCATTGTACGGGTGCCGGTTCGCACGTCCTGCGGCAGAGGCGGGAGCTACCGGATGCGACGGGGCGCCGCGGCTCTTGCCCGCGACGCCCCATCCTATAACCTCAACTTGAGACTAAGACTCGGTGGCTCGGGCCTGTAGCTCCTCGGCCTCGTGCATTGCATCCAGGTCGGGGCGCTTGAACCCGCCCAGGCGACGCGAGGCAATCACGTAGCCGATAGAAATCAGCACGAAGAAGACCACACCCACCATGATGGACTCCTGCACGCCCGAGCCGTCCAGCATGAACAGGGCCACCAGGGTGCCCAGCACGCCCACCAGGGCCAGCCCCGCCGTCAAGCGGCCGCCCAGCACCGTGAAGGAGGAGGCATCCCCCTGGTCCTTCTTGTAGGCCTGGTAGGTCAGCAGAATCATGATCCACACAATCAGTATGCACAGGGTCACCAGGGCCATCAGCAGGGCAAAGATGTTACCGATCTTGGCCACGGCCATCACGGTCGCCACGACAACGCCGGTGAAGGAAATCAGCAGGGCAACCATCGGCACGCCGCGGGAGGTCGTGCGGGCCGCAACCGCGGGGGCCATCTTGTCGGCGCCCAGGGCGTGCATCAGACGGGTTGCCGCGTACAGCGAGGCATTCGCGCCCGACAGGGCTGCCACCAGCACCACGAAGTTCATGATGTCGGCCGCGAAGGGAATACCCATCTCGGAGAAGACCATCACGAAGGGGGACTCGGTCAGGTCAGAGTTCTGCGCCGCCGTCTGCCAGGGCACCAGGCACAGAATAATCGCCATGGACACCACGTAGAAGGTGGACAGACGCCAAATCATCGCCTTCACGCTGGAGGCCACCGAGCGGGCGGGGTCCTTCGCCTCCGCGGCGGAGAGCGAAATCATCTCGACACCGCCGAAGGAGAACATGACCACGGCCATCGAAATCCAAATCGACATAGGGCCGTTCGGCAGGAAACCGCCGTCGTTGACAAGGTTCTGCACGCCTGCGGCGCCGTGGTTCGGCAGGCCCACGAACACCAGCAGCAGGCCAATCACCATGAACACGATGACCGCAGATACCTTAATCGAGGAGAGCAGGAACTCCAACGCGCCGAAGGACTTCACGCTCACCAGGTTCAGTACCAGGATCAGCACGCCAAAGAACGTCACCGAAGCCCACAGGGGAATCTGCGGGAACCAGAACGCCACGTAATGGCCCACGGCCACCAGCTCGGCACCGGCCAGCGGCACGGTGCAGGCCCAGTAGGCCCAGCGGGTGATGTAGCCGCTAAAGGGGTTCAGGTAGCGGCTCGCAATCGTTCCGAAGCCGCCCTGAACCGGGTGGCGCACGGACATCTCGCCCGCGCAGGCGGCGATAATCGCCGCAATCATCGAACCAATCGCGTAGGAGACAATAGCGCCCGGACCCGCAATCTTAATCGCGGAGGATGAGCCCAGGAACAGACCCGTACCCAGCGCCAGACCCATCGCAATCATGGTCAGCTGACCGTGGGACAGGGAACGACTCAGGGAATCGCCCTTCGACTGCTCAGAGGTATTCTCCCGCAGTGTAGACATAACGTGTCGCTTTCGTTAGGAATGCTGTGTATCGAAAATGAAGTGTGAATAGAGGAAGGCCGCCCGAGCAAAACAATCGAGCGGCCCCGTGCGTCAGTCCGGTGTTGGAGCTAGGCCACGTACTCCAGCTCGTGACGCTTAAACCAGCCGATAACCGGGTAGCTAATGGGCATGAGGATAACCTCAACCAGGCACTTGTAGACGTAGCCGACCAGCACGTAGTTCAGGAAAACCTCGATGGTCTCGATGCCGAGCACCGGAGCCGCAATCGAGCAGAAAATCAAGGTGTCAACCAGCTCGCCGGCCAGGGTGGAGACAATCATGCGCAGCCACAGGAAACGACCCTTGGTAGCCTTCTTCATGGACACCATGATCCAGGCGTTCAGGGTCTGGCCGCACAGGTAACCGAGCAGAGAGCCGGCGTAAATCTGCCATACGGGGCCCAACACCGCCTCAAAGGACTTCTGGTTCTCGTAGAATCCCGCGGCCGGCAGGTACATGATGACCAGGAAGCACACGGCGGCAAAGGCGGCGGCCACGAAGGAAGCAACGATGGCGCGGCGAGCGCGCTTGAAGCCGTACACCTCGGAGAGCAGGTCACCAATCACATAGGCCAGGGGGAAGAGGAAGAAGCCACCGTCGGTCACGATGGTGTTACCGATAACGGGCAGATCGAAGGGCAGCGGACCAAACTGCACGCCCTTGGTTGCACCAATATTCGAGATGATCAGGATGACGCAGGATGCGCCCAGCAGCAGATCAAAGTAGCCGCGGCGACCGGCCCAGGGCACCTTGACGGTGCTCGTCTGAGCTTTAGATTCGCTAACGGGTTTAGCCATTACTTTCCCCAAGTCTTTCTTCATGCGTTGTGTTTCTAGTGGTGGTTGTGTGGTGGGCTGACCACCGTAAACTTCAAATGCGGCGCGTGGACCGCGTTCGGTGGGCTCGTCTGCCACCCGAGCCTCTCTAATAGTACCCATATACCGTACGCCGGGCAGGTTGAGAGCCGCCCACGCTAAAGTTCGGACGCTCGGCCGCAGCCGCCCCATGCACCTCCACGGCGTTTCGGCGCGCGGCGAGAGGTGGCCGCCCAGCTTCGAGGCTCTGCCTACAATGGAGCCATGAAGAGGTTGAGCCACCGCCTGCGTCGTCCGCTGGTCCACCGCAACCAGCGGCGGCTCAGCGCGCACATTCCGCGGTTGCATCCGCTCCTCCCCCGCGCGGCGCGCCTGGTTCGGGCGGCCGCCACGGTATTTGAGCCGCTCGTACTCGCCTCCTCGGAAATTGTGGGTTACCGCCCGTTCTCGCACCGCGGGCGCACCATCTACTACCGCGTGGATAACCTCAACCTGCTCAGCGATCCCGCCGCCGGCCGGGCACCCGGGCTGCTCCTCTACTTCGACGGCGACCATATCTCACGCGCCGGTAGCCGTCTGCTGCGCCGCCGCTCTTCCCTGCGCGCCGAACTGGCGCAGGTGGCGGCTGAGTTCAATATGCTGTCGGTGCCGGTGCTGTCGCCGG